>Ga0210402_10006448_pt1 | contig 10406 bp, 9 predicted proteins | sample IncBWC7MmetaG_FD_161055 | JGI IMG/M metagenome (GOLD analysis project Ga0210402, IMG submission 161055) | Forest soil microbial communities from Barre Woods Harvard Forest LTER site, Petersham, Massachusetts, United States - Inc-BW-C-7-M | ecosystem: Environmental > Terrestrial > Soil >...
ATCCATCCATTTCGCCCGATTCGTACAGTTCGATCACGCGTGAATCGGCATCGTGCAATTGCTTCTGGATGGCCGCGCCGCGGCGCTCGGCTTCGAGGATCAACTGCGTCAGCGGGTCGGAAGATTCCTCAACAATTTTTAATATCGCATGGCGTTTGGCGTTCGTATCGAATGCCAAATACACGTCGGTCATACCGCGCGCGATCTTGCGGATAATCTGATAATTACCGAATTGCTTGGAACTGAGCACAAATTGCCTAAGGGAGTTGACGCAGACGCGGGCGGGCGGTTTCGCTTACCGCCATGCTAACGCCAGTGCCACCCCGATTGCAAATCCGTAGATTAAAAACGCTACACGGCTGGTGAGCGCTTTTCGCACTCGGGAGATTGATGGTTGGGTTGGTTCCGGCACGGCGACTTCGCGCGCCCGGGTGATGGCATGCCGTGCGCGCGCCTCGGCCATTTGAGGCGATTCGTTTCCCAGAAACTCGCTGCCGGCGACGAACACCACCGTGATATTGTCTTTGCCGCCCGCGCGGTTGGCGGCGTCCACCAGATCGCCGGCAACCCGATCCGCGTCGCCAGCATAGCGGTCGATGATCTCGTTGATCTCGGCGGAAGTGAGGAGATCGCTCAACCCATCGCTGCACAATAGCATCGCAGCGTCGGGCTTGAATAAGAACTCCTTCATTTCGACGAACTCTTCTTCGTCCGGTGCGCGCCGCTTGGTTCCCACATCGCGGAATACTTCGTGGCGGCGGGGGTGCGACATGGCATCGGATTCCGTCAGCTCTCCGCGATCCTCGCGTTCGCCCACCGGGGAATGATCCGAGGTGAGCTTACGTATGGATCCGTTCCAAATCAAATAGAGCCGCGAATCGCCGACGTGACCGATCACCACGCGGTCGCCCTGCATGACAGCCAGTGTGAGGACGCAGGCCATGCCGCGCCAGTCCTCGTTTTCGCTGGCGAGCTCGTAGATGCGATTGTTGGCGGCGGCGATTGCGGATGGCACGCTCTGCTTCGGGTCGCAGGTCGCTGCTTCCAGCTCGGCGCGGATTACTTCCACCGCTGTTTCCGCGGCTTTTTCGCCGGCAGCGTGGCCGCCGAGCCCATCCACTACCAGGAAAATGCCGAGGCTGTCGTCAACGTAGCTGCGATCCTGATTCTCGGTGCGCACGAGGCCTGGATGGGACAGCGAGGCGGATCGCCATTTATCAGTTGCGCCCATGGTTCGACCAAAGCACCAGCACGGAGTTGGCAGACGAAAGCGTCTGCCCCACGAGTGGCGCGGGCGCTTTCGTTTGCGAACCGCTGATTTCAGGCTTCACAGCTTCGCCTCGAAGTGAAGCGTGATCACCTCGGCCACACCGATGGTTGCCTGGCTGGGAAGCTTCTCTTCCTGCCCGCGGGTCAGGCGCTTTCCGTTGAGCCAGGTGCCGTTCATGCTGTTGTCGACGATCATGAATCCGCCGCGCGCCGCATCCCGACGCACGCGCAAATGTTCGCGCGAGACCTCATCATTGGTGTAGAGCGCCAGGTTGACAAGGACGTCATCGCCTCCGCGGCCGATGCTGATTTCGTCCTGCATCATGTGAAATACCTGCGGACCCGAGTCGTCTTCATAGCGGATTTCGGCCAGCGGACGCTCCCCGGATCTGCGCGTTCCAGTGACCGATCCCACGGCTGGCTCGCGATCCAGCAGCGTGGTTTTGGTTCCGTGATACCCGGGCTGCGGAACTTCATTCAACTCGGAGTGGATTTCAACGTCACCCACTGGCACCACGCCTTCGGAATCCGGAAAAAATTCGAAGGCCCAATCCTTACAGGCGATCTTATAGGGTTTGCGGTCTTTACCCGCGCGAATAACGCCCAATCCCATAGGCTTTGCGTTCAACTGCTCCAGGCGCGCGCCGAGCGCACGCTTGGCATCCTCCTTGATGAGATCGAAGACACCGGTGAGCCGCGCGTAATCATCCGGGTGAAGGTAAAGGCTGAAGATGCACGGCAGCAAAGTGCTGTAGGCCATCTCGAACTGCCCCAATTCCATGTTCCGGATCAGTTGGTCGATGACTGTCCGGCCGTTGATTTTTCCCTCGGCCGGTCCTTTCACCTTCGGCATTCCGCAAACCTCCACTTGGATTTCGACGCGGCCCGAGTGGCCGCCGGTTTCGCTACTCGTCTCTTAATACTATTGCTGGACCGACGCGCAGCGCTGCGGTCACGGCGACAACGGTGGCTGCCAAGGCAATCAGAAGGACGGCGGCCACTGCGGAAACGACCGTAATCGGATCGGTTGAGGAAACTTCATACAACACGCTACGAAAGGCTGGGGTGGCCGCATAGAATCCCGTAATTCCGAGCAAAACACCGATGCCTGCAAAGCGCATGGGACGTGCAGAGAAGAGCCGCAGCACATCGGCGGCGCGGGCGCCCAATGCCACACGGATTCCGATTTCCCGGCGGCTCTGGGCGATGGCATAGGCAAGTGTTGCGTAGACGCCCAACGTTGCAAGCACAGCAGCGACCATCGCAAATATTCCCGACAACCACGCCAGCAAGCGTTCCGCCCACAGCGTGGCACCCACTTCTTCCGCCAGCGTTCGGATTTCGAAGAAGGGCAAGCGTGGATCGATTTGGTTGAGAGCGCTTCGCACGGATTGGACAATCGTTTCCGGACGCCCCTTAGTTCGCACGTGCAAGATGAAGCCCGACACGTACTTTGGGTCGGAGTACCGGAAGTTATAAATCGTAGGCGGCGCCACTTCGCGCAAAGATCTGTACTTCGCATCGCCAACCACGCCGACGATTTCGAACTCGGCTGGAACGATCTTGTCGGTTCCGATACCGAATTTTCGTCCGATGGGGTCCGCGGTAGGAAAGAAGCGGCGGACAAACGCGCGGTTGACGATCACGTGAAGAGGTTTGGCTGCGGGTTCATCCGGGCGGAACAGCCGGCCGGCGAGCAGCGGGATGCGCATGGTGTCGAAATACTCGGGCGAGACGTAATTCAAACTGCTGTTGAGGAAATCGCGGTGTGGTGTGATTTGGCCTTCGAGCGCTACAGTGGTTTTCATTCCCGTTCCGTGCATCAGACCGATGACCGCGGTGCCGGCGGATTCCACTTCCGGCAAGTCCCGCACCGCGGATAGTAAACGCGTGCGCAGCGATTCCGCTTGCTCCACGGTGTATTGCGCCATATCTGGATCGAGCGAGAACGTGACGATATGATCGCGATCGAAGCCGGGATCGAGCGCGCGGAGATTCCGGAACGTGGAGACCAACAGGCCTGCTCCCGCCAGCAGAAATGTACACAAGCCGATTTGAAGAGAGACCAGCATCCAACGGAACGGCTGGCGTGCGGTGCCGCGCGACGTCTTCAGCGACGATTGCAGATTCGCACGGCCTGCATCAAAAGCGGCAGGGAGCCCGGCGAAAAGTGCGCACACGACGCAAAGGGTAGCCGCGAAAGCTAGCATGCGGCCATCGGGGCGCAGATCCAGGGAGAGCGTCAGCACGGCAGCGCTGAAATCGCGAATCGGAGGCAGCGCACGTATCAAAAGAGGCGCCGCCGCGAATGCTAGTGCAAGTCCAGCTAAGCCACCGATCGAAGTTAGAATCAAACTCTCGGTCAACCATTGGCGCACCAAACGGCCACGCGTGGCGCCAATCGCAAGCCGCACTGCAGTCTCCTCGCGCCTTCCGGAAGCACGTGCCAGCAGCAGTCCACCTACATTGGCGCAGATCATCAAGAGCAGCAGCCCTACGCCGCTCATCAGCAGAATCAGGCCGGATGCGAACTTGGGCCGGATCAGCGAAACTCCCCTGCCGATTGGCTGCAGCTCCAGATGTTCGTCGCGAATGCCGCGGCCCGGCGGAGTTTCCAGGGTGGCGTAGACGATACTCGCGGTTTCGGCTTGCGCGCGTTCCAGCTTTACTCCCGGCCGCAGACGAGCAGCGAGCGAGTATTCAAACTTGCGAAACGAGTTGGCATCGGGATTGGCGTGCGAAACCAAACTCGCGGCGATCAACGGAACGTAAATATCGGGGGATGTTTCCGCCTCCAGTCCGTTGAACGGCTGCGGCATCACTCCAACCACAGTGAACGCTCGATCTTCCAGCGTGATGGTTTTGCCTACGATCGCCGGATCATGCTGGAGCTGTCGGCTCCAGTATGCGTAACTTGCAACAACGGGCGGCGACGCTACCGAAGCTAGCGCGTCCGAGGAAATTAGCACTCGGCCAAACAGCGGCTGCACTCCGAGAGCGCTGAAGAAGTTGCCCGTGACGATCTGGCAGCGAATCCGGCTCACACCGGTGGAATCGCGCACGGCGGTGTTGGCATCGGCGTATCCGACGATCTGGGTGAGAGTGGTGGATTTGGTCTCCAGCGCTTCCAGGGCATTGTAGTTGTAGTCGCTGCGTGGTCCGAGATTTTGGATTACTTCCACCAGCCGCACCAGCTCTTCGGGATTCTTTACCGGAAGCGGCCGCAACAACAGAGCGTCGACCAAAAGGAAGATGGCGCCATTCAATCCGATGCCGAGCGCGAGTGGAGCAATCACGTAAAGAGAAAACAGCGGCGCTTTGCGAATCAGCCGGAACCCGTAACGGATGTCCTGGAGAAAAGCTGCCATTATGTCACCATTATGTATCGGTGATCTTCTTTGAGCTAGTCGGGGCGGCTTCGCTCGTGGTCTGGTTGTATTTGCTTTTTGGGCGCGGAGGTTTCTGGCGCGTGGGTGCGGCTGCCACTTTGGGGTTGGATACATCGGAAAGATCCGTGGTGGCGGTGATCCCGGCGCGCAATGAGGAAGCCGTGGTGGGACGTGCCATTCAGTCACTTCTTCAGCAGGATTATCCTGGCCCCTTCCGGATTATTTTGGTCGATGACCACAGCACGGACGCGACCGTGGCGGCTGCGGGCACGGGCGAGCGTTTAAGCATTGTCGAAGCGGGACCGCTGCCCAAAGGCTGGACCGGCAAGCTATGGGCTGTTTCTGAAGGACTGAAACTCGCAGAGTCTTCAGAACCTGACTACGTACTGCTTACCGATGCCGATATCGTTCACGCATCCGACAATGTGTCGGGCTTGGTTGCACGCGCCGAATCCGGTGAGCTGGATCTGGTTTCCTACATGGTGAAGCTGCAGTGCAGAACAATGGCGGAGAGCGCGTTGGTTCCGGCGTTCGTGTTTTTTTTCCTCAAACTGTATCCGCCCGCGTGGACTGCGCGGCGCGATTCGAAGACAGCGGGCGCGGCCGGAGGCTGCATGTTAATCCGGCGCTCGGCACTGGCGCGGATTGGCGGGATCGCAGCCATCCGCAGTGAGTTGATCGACGATTGTGCGCTCGCCCGCGCCGTGAAGCCGGGAGGGAATATCTGGATGGGGCTTACCGATACAACTCAAAGCATCCGCGAATACGCTACGTTCGGAGAAATCCACGGCATGATTTCGCGGACGGCATTTACGCAGCTTCGGCATTCGATCCTGTTGCTGGCTGGAACAATTGTCGGGATGGCTGTTATTTACCTGGCTCCACCGCTTTTGATTCTGACGAGGGATCGGGTTGCTGGTTCTTGCGGATTGGCCGCTTGGATTCTGATGATGATATCGTATGCGCCAACGTTGCGTTTCTATCAGCGCTCGATGGCGTGGGCGCCGCTGCTGCCGATCGTTGCGCTGTTCTACATGATCGCCACCGTGGATTCGGCCATCCATTACTGGAGCGGGCGTGGCGGGTTTTGGAAGGGCAGGGTGCAGGATGCCGGTTAGTGTTCCAGCTTGTGGATGGTTAACCCACTGAGCAGTTTTGGATAAAAATCAGTGGACTTCTGCGGCATCACTCCGCCTGAGAATGCCACTTCCGCCACTTGCTCCATGGTGGTTGGTTCCAGCAGGAACGCTGCGTCCGCCGAGTCCTCGCGTACCTTCGTATAAGCAGCATCCAAGCCGCGCACATACTGGATGTGCTTCTCATCCCGCACCGCCTCTTCGCTGATACCGAGCAACGAACCAAGCAGGTATTGGTGCAAAACGTTGACGTCCAGCTCGCCGGGCTTGCGATCGCGCTGGTACAAAGTGATTTCACCAGAGCGGAGAGCGATTCCGATCCGGATTTTAGCCGGTGCGGCAACGCGAAACAAGTTGCGCAGTTCTTCCAAAGACCCAAGCCGGCGGCCTTGCACTTTCCCTAGGAACGCAGGTGGGTCGAAGCCAACCAGATTGCGCACAACACGATGCGTGGCCAGGATCTCGAGTCCCGGCGAATGCATGTTGACGAACGTCATCGGGACGCTGGCGGCATCCTTCAAGCCTGGATTGTCGTTACGAAAAGCCAGCGCGGTTTCATAGCGATGGTGCCCGTCGGCGATCAGCAGTTTCTTGTCCGCCATGGATTCCTGAATGGCGCGTACGGTTGCAGGCTCGGAGATCCTCCACACACGATGTACCGCGCCGTATTCGTCGTTGATGACGATACCTTGAGCGCCGGCAATAGCTGAATCCATGAGTTTATCGATGGTCAAATCAGGATCCGGATAGAGCAGGAAAAGCAGCTCGAACTGCGCGCGGGTGTGGCGTACCAGCTCCATGCGGTCTTTTTTCGGACCCGAGAGTGTCTGCTCATGCCGATGCACCACGCCTGCTGAATATTCTTCCAGCGCACCGAGTCCGATGAAACCCTTGCGCTCCAGTGTCTGCCCGGTATCGGGGACGGTAAATCGTTGGTAGTAGGCGTACAGACTGGGCGCGTTTTCCCGTTCCAGGATCCCGTTTCCGATCCACGCACTTAAGGTTGCGGCTGCCCGCGTATACACATTTTCCTGGTCGGAATCCGTGGGAAATCGTTCACCCAGAATGAGCCGAACCAAGTTATAGGGACTCAGAGAAAGGTAACGCGCCTGCATGGCGGGAGAAATCTTGTCGTAAGGCTGCGTGACAAGGTTCTCAATGGGTCCGGCATTGTCGTTGTAGCGATATGGTTGGAAAGGATAGATGCGTGCCAAGCGATCAGGATAGCAAGCCGTTACTTATGATGGAAAAGCTTCTGCTTCATGTCCGGCCAGAATTCCGGCAGGATGTTGGAGAGAGCGGACGCCACCAGGCTGGTCCCGAACCGCGCCGCGACTTCGTGTCCGTTCACACTGCGATCCGGATAGTAGGCGTTGGAGAGACCAATCCCCAGGGCCATTCCGCCGACATTTGCGAAGTTGAACGTGCTCTTACCCGCGTCGGTCTTGGTCACTACCATGCGGCTCAAAGAGTAGCCCAACCGATACCAGAATCGATATTGCGGGCCGCGCCGAAAATAGCGGGGATCTTCGTGCAAGATGGAGGAGAGCACTGCATCGCTGAAAAAATTTTGGGTGGTGATGTCCGCCACCGCCGCTCCGAATCGCTCGGCGTACGGCCCACTACCTCGCCCGTATTTTGGGTCGTCATTGTCGGCCTGCGAGAGCGCCGCGCCCGCCGCTCCGGACAGGATGGTAAATGGATCCACAGTCTCTCTCAGGAAGAGTCCGAACTTCTGCTTCACGGTCAGAGGGGCAACGTTTTGATTCGGGTCGTTAACGGTTTGATAGTTCGGGATGAGACCCAGAATCCTGTCATTCGAGGCTTCGGGCGTGGCCGCCGGTGGGGTGGCGTCGCTCGGTGGGGGTGCCTGTGCGAGGGAGACTGCGGCGGCAAGAAAAAGAAATGCGGATGCTTGTGCCGTTCTACCGATTGAGCGCAGATTCCCCTCCCAGCTTCTAACTTAGGACGGCTCGCGTAGCATAGCGAGTTACAGATTAGTGTAAAGAATTGTCGGTCAGGGTACTGATAGAATAAAGATCCTATGCTACGCATCAACGACGAAGCTCCAAACTTCACTGCCGAGACTACACAAGGCACAATCAATTTCCACGAATGGATCGGTGATGGTTGGGCGATTCTGTTTTCGCATCCCAAGGACTTCACGCCCGTCTGCACCACGGAACTGGGCTACATGGCAGGCCTGCAGCCGGATTTCGCGAAACGGAACTGCAAGATTATCGGACTCAGCGTGGATCCGGTATCGAGCCATGGAAAGTGGGCCGCCGATATTGAAGAAACACAGGGCCACAAAGTGAATTACCCCATGATCGGCGATCCGGAATTGAAAATCGCGAAGCTGTACGACATGTTGCCCGCGGATTCCGGAACAACGTCCGATGGACGCACGGCAGCGAACAACGCCACCGTCCGCACGGTATTCGTGGTGGGCCCGGACAAAAAAGTTAAGCTGATGCTCAGCTATCCGATGAGCACCGGACGCAACTTCGATGAAGTTCTGCGTGTTCTGGATTCGATGCAACTCACCGCGAAGCATAAGGTGGCTACGCCTGTGAACTGGAAACAGGGTGACGACGTGATCATTCTGCCGTCGGTTCCGGAAGAGGAAGCCAAGCAGAAGTATCCGAACGGATGGAAGGCTCCGAAGCCGTACCTTCGCATCGTGCCGCAGCCGAAGTAGTTACGGGAACGTAACGGCGGCTAAGCGACTGCAGCGGCGTTCACTCTTGCCCCGGATTCTTCGGAGTATAGATAGAAACCGAACATCGGTGTAACGTCCTGTCTGCTCCAGCGGCTCATTTTCCACTGCACGCGCAGAAATCGGACGTCCGGGCGTGACACCAGGTTCAGCAGGATGGAATAGATGCCGCAGTAGAACTTAGGCGGGAAGGTGGCCAGTGGCCGCGAACCCCAATTCTCACCGTCGGTAGAACCCCACACGGAGACTTCCAGACTCTCTTGTTCGAGGATTCTGGTTACGCCGAGCGTGAGGACGAGAAGCTTCCCTTGTTTGGAGCCGAGATCAACGTCGGGTCCCTTGCCATCGGAGCGAGCGATACTTTCAGGCAATAGAAAGTTTGGCAGCATATTTATCCTCCAGCCGGGACACGTGCCGGAACTGCTGTCTTGCTACCTGGCAAACTACCTACACGGTAGAAGCAAACCTAAACTCTTCAGAAGGCTAAATTTTTGTCAGGCGTTCTTTAGCCTCTTCTAGCGTCTCATATTTCTTACAAAAACAAAAGCGAATTAATTTGGAACCGTCATTACTATCGGCGAAAAAGCTGGACCCAGGTACGGCGGCTACTCCGGCGGTCTCGATCATGTGACGGACGAAGGCGTAGTCGTTCGGAAAACCGAAACCGCTTACATCGGTCATGATGTAATACGCTCCGTCGGGACGGAAACATCGGAACCCCGCTCCCTCCAAAATACCCAGGAGCATGTCGCGCTTCCCCTGGTAATCCCGCGCCAGTTTTTGATAGTAAGAATCCGGCATGTTGAGCGCCAATACGCCCGCCTGTTGTAGCGGAGCGGCCGCGCCGACGGTCAAGAAATCGTGGACCTTTCGAATGGATTCCGAAAGGTCCGGGGCCGCCAACACCCAGCCAACACGCCACCCGGTGACCGAGTAGGTCTTGCTCATGCTGTTCACCAAGACGCTGCGTTCCCGCATTCCCGGCAATGTCGCAATCGGGATGTGAGATGCCGAATCGTACAGAATGTGTTCATAAATCTCGTCGGTAATGGCGAGCGCGTCGAACTCCTGGCAAAGCTCGGCGATCACCATCAACTCAGCTCGGGTAAACACGCGGCCGGTGGGGTTGTTCGGGGAATTCAGGATGATGGCTTTGGTCCTCGGAGAGAACGCCCGGCGCAGTTCATCCGGATCAAAGGTCCAGTCCGGGGCGCGGAGAGAAACCAATTTCCGCCGGGCGTCGCACAAGAATGTATCCGGACCGTAATTTTCGTAGTAGGGCTCGAATACGATCACCTCGTCGCCGGGATTGGTGGTGGCGAGCATGGATGCGATCATGCCTTCGGTGGAGCCGCAGCAGACCGTAATTTCTCTCTCCGGATCGTAATCCAGCCCGTACCACTTCCGGTATTTGGCGGCGATGGCATCGCGGAATGGTTTGGCGCCCCAGGTTATGGCGTATTGGTTGAAGTCCGCCGAGATGGCCTGCTGGGCGGCCTGCTTGATGTCTTCGGGAGCGCTGAAATCGGGGAAGCCCTGCGCGAGATTAATGGCGCCTTTCTCCATCGCCAATCGGGTCATTTCGCGAATGACGGATTCTGTGAAGCCGGACGTTCGATTGCTGATAAAGCGCGGGCGGCGGTTCCGGATTTCAGCTGGCCGGACGGAGGTCTTTTCGGCGGAAGGCGTCATAGAACGAGCCTACCAAAGTGGGGCAAGTCTCCGACTTGCCAAAAAAGACAAGCCGGAGGCTTGTCCCACGAGGGTGTGATGTGATCGCGCTAAAATGGCCGGTATGCGGACCGAATGGATTACCCCACGCTTAAAGGATCCGATCCGGACTCAGATGCATTACGCGCGGAAGGGCGTGGTGACCGAAGAGATGCGGTTCAT
>Ga0210402_10006449_pt1 | contig 10404 bp, 10 predicted proteins | sample IncBWC7MmetaG_FD_161055 | JGI IMG/M metagenome (GOLD analysis project Ga0210402, IMG submission 161055) | Forest soil microbial communities from Barre Woods Harvard Forest LTER site, Petersham, Massachusetts, United States - Inc-BW-C-7-M | ecosystem: Environmental > Terrestrial > Soil >...
TCGAAGTCAAGACGCGCATCCACAACATGCTCGAGGTGCGGCTGCTATACAAGAAACTCGAAAATTACAACAAGGTGCTGGAACAGACGGTGCAGGAACGGACCGCCGAACTGCGCGAGAGCGAAGCGCGCTATCGCAGCCTGACCGAACTGGCGTCCGACTGGTACTGGGAGCAGGACGACAACGGGAAGTTCACCAAGGTTTCAGGCCCGGCTCTGGAGATGCTCGGAGTCCGGGTCGACGCCTTGGCAGGGGATACGAGCGATGCTCAGGAAGCAGGGTGGAATGAGGCGGAGCGGGAGACACTGCAGGCAACCATCGCAGCGCGGCAGCCATTCCTGGATTACGTCTTCAGCCGCGTCAATGCCGATGGGTCTCAGCAAAAGTTTCAGGTGAGCGGGGAGCCGATGTTCAACCAGTCCTGCCGCTTCATCGGGTACCGCGGAATCGGCGTGGAACTCGTGGCAAAGAATTAGAGGAAGATCTCGACGGTTAGCGATGTCATCACCCCATAATCCGAGTCAAAACCATATCCTCGCGGCTCTGCCCACTGCGGAATTCGAGCCCTTGGCTGCGCATCTGGAACTGGTGCCGTTGGCGCTCGGTGAAATCCTGTACGAACCTGGTGGCCAGTTGGAGCACGCCTATTTTCCCACGACGGCCATCGTGTCGCTTCACTATGTCACGGAGTCTGGTGCATCGGCCGAAACGGCGGGGGTGGGCAATGAAGGCCTGGTCGGTATTTCGCTGTTCATGGGCGGGGATACGACGCCGAGCTCGGCCGTGGTGCAGACCTCGGGCCACGCTTATCGGCTGGAGCGGCGCTTGCTGAAGCAGGAATTCAATCGCGGCGGCTTGTTGCACCGCGTGTTGCTGCGCTATACCCAGGCGCTGATTACGCAGATGAACCAGACCGCGGCCTGCAACCGGCACCATTCGGTGGAGCAGCAGCTTTGCCGCTGGCTGCTGTTGACCCTCGATCGATTACCGTCGAATGAGTTGGTCATGACCCAGGACTTGGTCGCTAGCATGCTCGGCGTGCGCCGGGAAGGCATTACGGAGGCAGCGGGGAATTTGCAGCGCGCTGGTCTTATTCGCTACCGCCGCGGCCACATTTCAGTGCTCGAGCGGCCTGGATTGGAGGCCGCGGTGTGCGAGTGTTACGCCGTCGTCAAGAAGGAGTTGGTCCGCTTGCTGTCCGATGTTCGGTACCGCCAGACCGCCTCTGCTATCGCCGCATAGCGGGCGGCGCGGTAGCAAACAACAAGCCGCCTCAGCAGGCCCCGCTTTCCCATGTTAATCAGTTGGCTTGCCCGCTTGTGTTCAGCGCCGTCGCGCCCTCATTGCGTCCGGCACCGTACAGACGATACCCGCCCCGGCCAGGTACCTTCAATTCGATGAACGGGCGCGATCAGCAGGCCATCAAGGAAGGCGCCGTGATGGAAGCGGCGACGAGTGCCGAGGAACGTGGCATGGCGCATCTCTGGCAAGCGGTCACGGAGCAGATCGCGGACACTGAAGGAATGCGCGTGCATCTGATGATGGCGCAGAAGCTCCTCGGTGCCGGCAAGACGTGCACGAGGCTGCTTAAATGATCTGAGCGGCCGTCTAACTCCGCATTCAACTCGTACGCGGCTCAAAGCCCGGACTCTACGAAGCAAACGACTGGCACTACCATCGGGGAGGCAGGTCACCCTATCGGATCGCCGCCGTGGTCCACGAAAGGGAGCATCAGTTACCGGAGGCAACACCATGGCTAAGGGAAAGGACGCGACGAGGACGACGATCGGAGTCTCCGAGAGTGCCGGCGACGTGACCTTGCGCAAGCAGGCAGAAGAGGTGCTGCTGAAAGCTGGGGCCCTGCAGCGCGCGATTTTTAACAGCGCCAACTTCTCGAGCATCGCCACCGACGCGACAGGCGTCATCCAGATCTTCAATGTCGGCGCTGAGCGGATGCTGGGCTACACGGCCGCCGAAGTGATGAACAAGATCACGCCGGCCGACATTTCCGATCCGCAGGAGGTGATCACGCGCGCCAAGGCATTGAGCATCGAACTCGCGACCCCGATCACGCCGGGCTTCGAGGCACTGGTGTTCAAGGCCTCGCGTGGGATCGAGGACATCTATGAGCTGACCTACCTTCGCAAGGATGGGAGTCGATTTCCGGCGGTGGTGTCCGTCACGGCGCTGCGCGATGCGCAGGACGCCATCATCGGCTATCTGCTGATCGGCACCGATAACACCGCGCGTAAGCAGGCGGAAGAGGCGCTGCTCAAGGCTGGGGCCCTGCAGCGCGCGATTTTCAACAGCGCCAACTTCTCGAGCATCGCCACCGACGCGAAAGGCGTCATCCAGATCTTCAATGTCGGCGCGGAACGAATGCTGGGCTACACGGCCGCCGAAGTGATGAACAAGATAACGCCGGCCGATATTTCCGATCCGCAGGAAGTGATCGCGCGCGCCAAGGCGCTGAGCGTCGAGCTCGGAACCCCGATCACGATCCTTGTGCGTGCGAATCCCAAATTCGCAGACATGATCCCCGGATTTCTGCAGAATCGCAGGCAGGATGTCATCGCGATGCTGGACGCCCTGGATCGCGATGACTTCGAGACCGTGGAGAGTTTGGGGCACGGCATGAGAGGCGCCGGGGGCAGTTTTGGATTCGACGCCATCACTGACATCGGCGCCGCCCTCGAGCAAGCCGCCGAGAGCGCCGACACCGACGCCTCGCGCAAGTGGGTGGGCGAATTGTCCAGCTACCTCGATCGTGTCGAGATCGTCTCCGACTAGGATGACGGGAGCTGGGTTCTGGCGAGGCAGGCGCGGACGCGTGCGGTGAGCTGCGGGATCGAAAATGGCTTTGTCACATAGTCCGTCACCCCCGCGTCAAAGCCGGCGCGGGTGCTGGGCTCATCGGTCATGGCGGTGAGCATCAGGACGGGCAGGGCCTGTGTCTCAGGGTTGGCGCGGAGCGATTTCGTGACTGCCATCCCATCCATGCCGGACATCTTGTAATCCAGCACCACCAGATCCGGCATGTATTCGCCGATCATCCGGAGCGCCTCCGGGCCGCTTGTCGCCTTGCTGACCGCGTACTGATCCTCCTCCAGCGCGCGAACGATCAGCGTGAGCATGTCCGGCTGGTCATCAACCACCAGGATGTGAAAGCGGCGCTGCGCGACAGACGCCTGGAAGGGGGCCGCCGTGACAAACGGCTTCAAGCCGGAGCGCGGCTCCAGGACCAGTTCGCAGCCTTCATATGCGCAGAAGACATCGAGTCCCGTCCCGCGTTGCAAGGCCAGGGCGCGGGCTTTGCGCTCGATATCCGCGACGAAGTGGTCGTTGTGACTCGGATCGTGATGGGTCAGCGCGAGCCGCCGTACGCCGGCCGCCGCGGCAATTTGCACTACGTAGTCGTACGGGCTGTGTCCCCAGGTTTTCTTTGACGGGTACTCCTCGGGCGTGTACTGGGCGTCGTGGATCACGAGATCGGCATCGGCCATGAATAGGGCGTGCCGGCGGTCTCCCTCGTGCAGGATGGACTCGATGCGGCCCGGCTCGGCACCGGCCCGCCAGAGTGCATCAGAGAACGGTTCGTGGTCCAGCAGGTACACCACCGCCACGCCGTCGGCTTCGACTCGGTAGCCCAGCGTCATGACCGGGTGATTGAGAAATTGCGTCGCGACCCGCGCGCCGCCGATTGTGTGGATGCCCTCGGTCAGGTCATAGTAGGTGATCGCGGCCGGCAGCTGGTTCAACGTGACGGGGAAGTAGGAGTACTCCATCTGGCCGGCCAGCACGTCATGCAGCGAGCCGCGGCTGCCCTCCGGACCATAGATCGAGGCGGAGTTCCCTGGGACAAAGGCCGGGAGGAAGAACGGAAAGCCTTGAATGTGATCCCAGTGCGTATGTCCGAGGAGAATGTTCGCGTCAATGGCTTTCTTGCCTTGGGCCATCAACTCGGCGGCTAGCCCTTGCACGCCTGTGCCGCAGTCAAAAATCAGCAGATCGCCCTTGGCAGTGGTCAACTGGACGCAGGAGGTATTGCCGCCGAAGTGGTTCGTGCCCGGCCCTGGGGTGGCGATCGACCCCCTCGTTCCCCAGAAACGTACTTTCATGAGTCTGTGGCTCCCTTGCGTGCGGCATCGACCGATAGGAAATTCGATCCCACTGTTCTCGCGCGTCCCGCCAATTGCGGCGGCTGCGCGCAGATTCAGAGTTTGCTAGTTCTGCGCCTTGGGGCATCTTGCCCTCGGGCCGCTCGCTCCGCAATGCCCGCTACGGCCGGCCTGAGCGATGCGCGGCGATCCATCGACGCGACGGACGTTGCCTGCACGGGCTGATAGTCAATAATGCTGGTCCAATCACCGACATTTCATCGTGATCCCCAATCAGGCCAGATAATCGTGGATGACCGTGCCGAGCCCCAGCGTCAGGTCGGACACGATGTGCACGCCCGATACCACTTCGAGTACCGGCAGCTGTGCCACCGGCGCGAGCGCGTGATGGAAGAGCTCGAGCGCGGCCGGTCCCTCCCACGCGCCTTTCACCGTGATGTCTTCGCAGAAGTAGCGAACCAGCTCGCACACGCGCGGCTTGCCGTCGACGTGGGGAATGATCTTGATCAGGTAATTGGGGGCGGACAGCGCGGCGAGGATGTTGTCGGCCGGTAGCGCCCGATGCTTGTAGCCCATGGTGGCGACGGCGACGGGGACCGGGCCGTAGCGCAGCACGCCGAGCAGCGTGTCCTTCTCGACGCTGAGCTTCGGCGCCGCGAGCTTCTTCGGGAATCCCCAGAGCTCGCGCCCGCCCGCGATCGGCGCCTCGTCGTCGAGGAACATGGCATGCACGTACCCGCCATCCTTGCCCTGGAAGCGTACGGGGATCACCTGTCCCGACTCGGTGTAGTCGCCGAATCCGGTCGAATCGGGCATGCGGATGAATTCGAATTTGACCAGCGGTTGCGTAAATTCGAGCGGCGCCGGGATTACCGCGCGTAGCGCATCCGGGTCGGTACGGTACGTGATGGTGAAGAATTCACGGTTGACGAAACGGTATGGTCCCGGCGGGAAGGCCGGGCTGGTCAGTGGCATCGCAAAGGCGCGGTCCTTCACTTCGCTTTCAGTCACTATCCTGTCTCCTTCATTCGGCGAGATCGAACACTCGCATTCCGTCGACGAGTTCGCGCGCCTTCAGCCAGGCGCGATGGGAGACCGTACGTCGCACGTCCTCGAGCCAGGCCTCCCAAAGCTCTCGGACGGTTGTCCGCGAGAAATCGAAATCCTTCGAATTCGTCGAACTGGCGAGGCGTCAGGTCTCGACCAGCCCCGATCGCGTCAACGGCAGGCGGCGCACGCGCGGTCCGCCGAGTTTGGCGACAGCGTTGGCCACGGCCGGTGCCAGCGGCGGCAGGCCGGGCTCGCCAACACCGGTAGGCTTTTCGGTGCTCTGCATGATGTGCACCTCTACCCTTGGCATTTCGTGGATGCGCAACGCCCGATAGGTGTCGAAGTTGCGCTGCACCGCGCGGCCGTCCTTGAGCTCGATCTCGCTGTAGTAGAGCGCGCTTAAGCCGTAACCGATGCAACCTTCCATCTGCGCGCGGATCACGTCGGGGTTGACAGGCACGCCGCAGTCGACGGCGCAGACCACACGCTCGACCTTGATTTTTCCATCCCGCATCGACACATCGGCCACTTGTGCGACAAACGTTCCGAACGACTCGTGTACGGCGATGCCTTGCGCGACGCCGGCGCGGCGCGGCTTGCCCCAGCCGGCCTTGTCGGCCGCGAGCTTGAGCACGCCAGCTGCGCGAGGGCTCTTGCCGAGCAGCGAGAGCCGGAAGGTGACGGGGTCGCGGCCCGCCGCGGCAGCAAGCTCATCGATCATCGTTTCCATCACGTAGGCGGTGTGCGTGCTGCCGACCGAGCGCCACCACAGCGGCCGCACCGCGAGCGTCGGCGAATGCAGCGTACCGGCCAGCATCGGCAGGTCGTAGACAGTCTTGTCGACGCCTTCGACCGACGTCGGGTCGATGCCTTCCTTGATCATCATGGCCATCGGTCCGCCTGCCATGATCGACTGGCCCACGACGGTGTGCTCCCAGAATGCGATGCGGCCTTGCGCGTCGATCCCCGCTTTGACCGCATGGACGTACATCGGCCGGTACAGACCTGCACCAGTATCGTCCTCGCGGCTGAATTGCAGCCGCACCGGCGCGCGGCCATCGATCGCCTTGGCGACGTTGACCGCGGCGACGGTGAAATCGCTCCACACGTTGGCGCGCCGGCCGAAGCTGCCGCCCGACACGAGCGTGTGCAGCTTGACCTTGTCCATCGGCAGCGCGGCCGCCTTCGCGGCCAGCATGTGATCAAACGATGGGAACTGGTGCCCGGACCACGTCTCGAGCGTGCCGTCGTGCAGCCATGCGACGCAGTTCATCGGCTCCATTGTCGCGTGGGCGAGGAACGGAAACTCGTACACGGCCTCGATGGTCTTGACTGCCGCGGGCGGGGCGGATGTCGTCGTTGGTTTGGTGAACGGCGTGCCCGGCTGCGTGGCCTGCGCGCGATAGCGCGCCAGCAGCGCGTCCGAATCGAGGTCCTTGCTCGACGACTCGTCCCATTGCACCTTGAGCGCGCGCCTGCCCTGGAATGCCGCCCACGTACCGGTGGCGACCACGGCCACACCTTCGGGAACTTCGACGACGTCGGTAACGCCCTTCACCTTCTTCGCGTCGGTGGCATCGAAGGACACGAGCTTGGCGCCGAACCCAGGTGGCCACGCGATCACCGCGGTGAGCAAGCCCGGCAGCTTGACGTCTGCGGTATACATCGCAGTGCCGTTGCACTTCGAGGGCGAGTCCACCCGCGGAGTCGAGCGGTCCTTACTGATGAACGTGAACTGCGCCGCCTTCTTCAGCGGCGGGTTGTCGGGCGGTGCCTGCCGGCTCGCGGCCATAGCCATCTCACCGTAGGTTGCACGCCGGCCCGAGGCGTGCGTGAGTGTGCTCTTCGCCGTCCGGATCTCGCCGGACGGCACGTGCCATTCTTCCGCGGCCGCCGCAACCAGCATCGCCCGCGCGGTCGCCCCGGCGCTGCGGTATTGCAAAAACGAATTGGCGATGGCGGACGAGCCACCGGTGCCTTGCAGCCCAAAATTCAGGTTGCTGTATAGCTTCGCGTCGGATGGCGCGTACTCGGTGCGCACTAGCGACCAGTCGGCGTCGAGCTCGTCCGCAACGAGTGATGCGAGGCCCGTCGTGTTGCCCTGGCCCATCTCGTGATGCTTGCAGATCACCGTGACGAGATTGTCGGTGCCCACGCGGACGAACGCGTTCGGCGCGAGCGGGCCCGCGGCGGCGCCTTCCGCGCCGGGCAGCGCAGCGTCGGCGGCGGTCGGGGCGAGCCAGCCGAAACCGATGACGAGGCCGGTCGCGCCGGCGCTTTGAAGAAACACGCGGCGCGACAGCAACGGCGCGCTGGATTCCCTGACGCCGAGGAGCTTCATGAGACGGCGTTGCTCATCGGCGTGGAAGCGATTCATCAGGGAATGCATGGTGCGTCTCCTTTAGCCCGCAAGCTGCGCCGACGCGGCGTGGATCGCCGCCCGAATGCGCTGGTAGGTCGCGCAACGACAGATGTTGCCTGCCATCGCGTGGTCGATGTCGGTGTCGCTCGGCTTGGGCTTCTTCTCCAGCAGTGCGGTCGCCGACATGATCTGTCCCGACTGGCAATAGCCGCACTGCACGACGTCGAGATCCACCCACGCTTTTTGCACCGCCTTTGCGGTGCGCGATGACAGGCCCTCGATCGTCGTCACCTGCCGACCGGCGACCGCCGAGACCGGCGCCGAGCAGGAGCGCAAGGTCTGCCCATCGACATGGACGGTGCAGGCGCCGCACTGCGCTATGCCGCATCCATACTTGGTACCGGTGAGGCCCATCTCCTCGCGGATGACCCACAGCAGCGGAGTGTCCGGATCACCGTCGAACTCGCGACGCGTGCCGTTGATGTTGAGCGTGACGGACATGCAAAGCTCCTCGTTCAAGGAAGGATGCCGGGCGGCGGCATCGATCGTCAGGATGTGGGGCAGGCGGCTCCGGACTCGATCCAGGCGGCGATCAACGCGCCGAGTTGCGCCTGGGTGCCGGGCGCGGGCTCGCGGTTTCCGCCGGGCATCCATCCCCAGCCCACCAGCGAGTCGTGCGCCATGTGCTCGTGGATCGCCGCAAGCGTCTTGCCGCCGTTGCGTTTCGGATCCTTGATCTGCTCGCAGATCTGACTCAGCGATTTCGTCTGCCATGCCATCGACTTCGGCGCGACATGCCACATCGGATGCCCCGGAACGCGCGACGGCTCGTAGTTCGCCTCCTGGTGGCAGGTCGTGCAGCGCAAGCCGATAGCGCCCTTGTCGTCGGGTCCGCGGACCACCAGCGGGGAATGCGGATGACCGTCGTTGCCCTGCGTCGGCCGCTCGCCGACCGGGTGACAATTCAGGCAGCGTGGATGCTGGAGCACCCGGCCTGCCTCGACGAACAGCGCGCGGGAGCGTTCGGACTGATTCGTGATCGACGCGAATGTCTCGGGCCCGCGCAGATCCTCGGCGCCCGCGAGCGATCCGGCCGTGCCCGCCAGAACGATAATGATCAGCCGTGCTTTCACCGATGGGGACCCGCAGTTCCTCTTTGCCAACGATTGTAGCCGAAGGCTCGATGAGCCGTCACGACCGAGACTTCGGGCCCTTGCGGCATGGGCTGGCGCTTTTTGCCAGGCGCCAAGCATCGCGGCGGGCAACATTGCCGTCGGCAGGCCACGGCGCGGATAGGCGCGTGGCGAATCCATCTTTCGCGCTCGTCACCCAATCTGCCCACTTCGGTCGCTCGCACTGCGCTCCGCCGTGGGTTGCTGCCTATGCGTTGCAAACGTGACGCGAGCCAGGCAAATCGAAACCATTTGGACATTGAGCAGGACCATGCTCGGTTGACGCGGTCGAGCGGCCGACGTCGATCAAGGAGCTTTTCATGGCATTCGCGGTTTCCCCAAATGGCAGCAACGCAAGCATCACGGCTTCTTCTGAGGCGAGCGACAAGCCCGGCGGTGCGCGGCGCGCGGCGCCAATTCAGTCCTTCAATGATCTGGCGGACGTGCGCATCTCACTCGCGCGGAAGGTCCGCGCGGAAAGCGTCGCGGCGTTGAACCTGATCCTGGCCGACACGATGAGCTTGCGAGACCTCTACAAGAAGCACCACTGGCAGACCTCCGGTGCGACGTTTTACGAGTTGCACCTGCTTTTCGACAAGCATCGCGGCGAGCAGGAGGAACTGGTCGAGGCGATCGCGGAACGGATCCAAACCCTGGGCGGCATCTCCATCGCAATGGCGGCCGACGTCGCGGAAACGACGATGCTCGTGCGTCCGCCGCGGGATCGCGAGGAGCCATCGCTGCAGCTTGTACGGCTGATCGATGCCCACGAACGCGTTTTATACGGTGTGAGGATGGCGGCGCGGCGTGCTGCGGCGCTCGGCGATGATGGCACCCATGTATTCCTGGTGAGCGATGTGATCCGCACCAATGAGAAGCAGGCTTGGCTTGTCCAGGAGCATTTGCAGCGTGGCCGCCTTTCACGTGGCGGCTAGACCGATTTCCATGCGATGCAGAAAATTCAAGTCAAAGTCATCAATGCGCTTGGGATTCACGCGCGCCCATCGGCCAAGATTGCGCAGCTTGCCTCGAGGTTCCGCTGCAGCGTGTGGCTCGCTGTAAGGGGACGCAGGGCCAACGCACGCAATATCGTCGCTGTGATGTTGCTCGCTGCGGCGGTCGGCAGCACGATCACCATCGAAACGAGCGGCACTGACGAAAAAGAGGCCATCGACGCACTCACCGATTTGATTGGCGGTGGATTCGCGGCCAGACCCTAAAGGGCAGCTTCGCCGGAGCGGCGATCGCTTCGCATTCGCACACGGCACCTCGCCTGAAGGCTACGGATGTAACGCAACTTGTATTCGTGGACATCGATGTGTGACCCGGGTGGCGGAGACTGGAGACAGTCCCAAGATGAATAAGCAGGTTTACTTTTCCGGAGGAGCGAAGGAGGTTCTGCCATGAGAAAGTCTCGGATGCAAAAACTTGCAATCGCATATGTCGCGGCATTCGCGGTTCTTGGCGGGATCGGAGCCAGCAACGCGCAGGGGCATGGTGGCGGTGGCGGTGGCGGGTCCCATGGCGGTGGTGGGTCCCATGGCGGTGGTGGATTCCATGGCGGTGGTGGATTCCATGGCGGTGGTGGATTCCATGGCAGTGGTGGATTCCACGGTGGTGGCGGATTCCACGGTGGTGGCGGATTCCACGGTGGTGGCGGATTCCACGGTGGTGGCGGATTCCACGGTGGCGGTTTCCACGA
>Ga0210402_10006452_pt1 | contig 10396 bp, 10 predicted proteins | sample IncBWC7MmetaG_FD_161055 | JGI IMG/M metagenome (GOLD analysis project Ga0210402, IMG submission 161055) | Forest soil microbial communities from Barre Woods Harvard Forest LTER site, Petersham, Massachusetts, United States - Inc-BW-C-7-M | ecosystem: Environmental > Terrestrial > Soil >...
CGCTCGATTTCTCATCGAGTTGGCGCGAGCCGGCACCGGCGGGCGGCGCCAGCGTGGACCGCGATGCCGCGGCGGACGCACGAATGATCGAGTTTCAAGGCTACGCCTATACGCGGGCACGTTCGAAAATTTCGGGAGGTCTTGTCACCACGTATGACCCGAAAACTCCGCAGATCTGGCGCGTGCCGCTTCGCGATCACGTCCGCGCTTCAGTCACTGTGAGGGTGCCGCTCGGCGGGTATGTGGTCCCCGTGGCGTTCGCGGCGGATATTGCACCCCGGCTCGAGGCCCATGGCATTGCATTCTCGCGCCTGCGCCACGGCGCCAAGAACATCGACGCCCAGGTGTTTCGCGCTGTGGAAGTGAAATTCTCCGCAGCACCCTTCGAAGGCCGCATGCGCGCGCAGCTCACGGGCGCGTGGCGCGACGAGAAATACCGGCCTCAGGAAGGCGCGCTGTGGGTACCCATCGCTCAGCCCTTGGCCCGGCTGGCGGTGGCGCTGTTCGAGCCGCACGCTCCGGACTCCTTTGCCTCGTGGGGATTGTTCAATGCCTGCTTCGAACAAAAGGAGCATTTGGAACCCTATGTGGCCGAGCACATTGCACGGGAAATGCTCGAGAAGGATCCGCGTCTCGCGGCGGAATTCTCGAGCAAGTGCGAACGAGATGCCGAGTTTGCCGCCAGCCCGGTTGCGCGTTTGGAATTCTTTTTACGCCGCCACGCATCTTGGGACGCCCGCTACAACCTGTATCCTGTGCTGCGAATCCAGGAGAATTTGCATTAGCCGGACGGCTTGAGAGGGTGGCGGCATGAAATATCTATTGGCCTTCGGCTTTCTCATCGTCGCGACGACGCTGGAAGCCTTCGGTGACGCGACCGTCAGGATTGGCCTGTACAATCGCAGCGGCATGAGTCAAATCGCGGTTTTGCTCGGCGGCGGCGTTCTGCTGTTCGGCTACGGAGTAATGCTCAATTTGGCACCCCTGCCCTTTGAGCGCGTCGTTGGGCTCTACATCGCGACGCTGTTTTGCACCTGGCAGGTCGTCACCTTCCTCACGTTTCGCACGGCGCCCAGCCTCCCGATCCTGGTGGGCGGCTCACTCATTGTCGCGGGCGGGCTCATCGTGACGTTTTGGCGGCACGGCATAGGGTGATGATGGCACCGAAGCTACAGCCGCAGTAAACCGCGCTTTGCAGTGTAGGTGAGTGCGATCCCCACGACGAAGGCCAAGCCCACATTCCACATTGCAAAGGCCGCGGTTGCGAGCGTGATGAATCGCTCGCCTTTGTTCTTACTAAAATCACACGACCCGAGCGCGAGTTGCGCGCCGGTAAGAAAAAGAATGACGCCGAGCACGGCCTTTGGAAACACATTCAAAAGGGCCTCGATCGAGCCGCTGAAACAAAACGCCAGCGTCAAAAGTATCGCGCCGAGGATAATCGGCGCGCCGCCGGTGCGCGCACCGAAGGCGACGTGTCCCGCCATACCGCCTGCGCCGTGGCACATGGGCACGCCGCCGAAGGCGGCGCCAAAGAGATTCATCAATCCCGTTGATGTCGCGACCAATCCGTCGCTGACCACTCGATCGGGGAACAGTCGGTTGTTCTCCTCTCTGACGGCAATGACGGCGTTGCCGAGAGTTAGCGGCAACTGCGGCAGCGCGAGGAACAACGTGCCGATCCACAGGTCGTGCCAGCTGATCGCCGCGAGCGTCAAGCTCGGTAGGCGAAACTGCAGTCGCACAGCGGACAGCGCTTGCGCGACGGCCGGGTCTTGGATGACACCACACACGGCGCCGAAGAGCAGCAAGAGAAACATGGCGGGGATGGCACGATTCGTGAGCAGCAGGAGTGTTCCGATCAGACCAATCGCAGCGATCAGCCACTCTGTGCTCATCAGCTTGATGCCCTCCAGCATGAAGCTGAGGCCAAGCCCCAGTACGATGCCGATAACAACACAGCGCGGCACGAGCTTGGCTATGCGCGTCGCCGCGCCGCTTAAGCCCAAAATCAGCCAAATCGCTCCCGTGACCAGTCCTGCGCCATAGACCGTGGCTTGAGTAATGACCGCGGTCTGAGCGGCTTGAGTTATCGCTGCGGCGCCGAGCGCTTTCATCGGCTGAACGGGAAAGGGCGTCTTGTAATACAGACCGCAGATCATCAGCGCCGCTCCAAAGGCAAATAAGATCCCGAACGGATCCATTTTCAATACGGCGATGTAGGCAACGACAAAGGGAACCAGCGTGCCCAGATCGCCGAAGGCTCCCGCCCACTCCATGCGATCGAAGCGGTTGCCGGCGGGCGGGGCATCGGATTGCGGCGTCGGAGAATTCACTGTGGCAGCACGGGAACGATCTGCAATGGCCCAGAGTAAACCGACGACAACGGAAATTCTTCGCAATCGCTCGTCGGTTATATTTCGATAGATACAACGCGGGAGGCAAAAACTGCTTCGTCGCTATGTTTCAGGATATACGACGAGTGTGCCTGACTTTGATGTTACGAGATTTTTTCCGCGCGCTGAAAAATCTTTTTTGCGAGCTGCTTTTTGCCGGCGTGGTCTGCGCGGGGCGCCTTGACGATGACATGCGGAACGATGTCCGCGAGTCGTTGGGTGCCGAGCCGCCCGACCTCCCGCTCCAGCATTCGATACTGCCTGATGAGGCTTGCCCCGAAGCTTGTAACCCGTGCGCCGCCGCCGCCCGCGCCGCCGGTAGAGGAAACGGTAACAGCCTCGGAAAAGCCTTGTTTTAGGCTGTCTATGAGCATCCAAGCGCGCCGGTAGCTCATTCCGAGAGAGCGCGCGGCATCGGAAATGGAGCCGGTGGATTTGATCGCCTCGAGCAGGGCGATCTTGCCGGGTCCCACGTTGACGTTTTCGGCGAAATCGATTCGAATTCGAATCACGGGCGTCATCGCACGCTCCTCCCTCGAAGCTTCAGGCGATGCCATCATACGAGATTCGCGCAAGGCTTGAATACGACCGGCGACAGGAGGATTCTTATGGAATCGAATCTTCGCGGAGTCCTCATGGCGACGACATTTTTTTTGAACGGCAAGAGCACCACATTGGATGCGGATCCGAACATGCCGTTGTTATGGGCCATCCGCGAGTTCGCCGGGCTGCACGGCACCAAGTTCGGATGCGGCATGGCCATGTGCGGCGCATGCACGGTTCACCTCGACGGTCAGGCGGTCCGTTCCTGCGTCATGCCCCTGTCGGCCGTGTCGGGCCGGCAAGTCCTCACCATCGAGGGATTGCAGAGCAAGCAAGCCAAGGCCGTGCAGGCTGCATGGATCGACCTGCAGGTTCCCCAATGCGGATATTGCCAGTCCGGCCAGATCATGTCGGCGACTGCGCTCCTCGAGAAGAACGCGACGCCGAGCGATGCCGACATTGACGGCGCCATGAGCGGCAACATCTGCCGTTGCGCCACCTACCCCCGCATCCGCGCGGCAATTCATGCCGCCGCGCAATCGACCAAGGCCTGAACCATGAGCAGCCACTTGCCTTCTGCACCCAAGATCGAACGGCGCGCATTCTTAAAAGGCGCCGGCGCTGCCGTGACGGCGCTCACAATTGGGTTCGAGTGGATGGGGACGACGCGCCGCGCGATGGCCCTGGCCGGCGCTGCCAATAACGCCGCCCCATTCGCGCCCAACGCCTTCGTCAGAATCGGCACCGACAACAGCATCACCGTTATTTCCAAGCACATCGAAATGGGCCAAGGCTCGTATACGGGTCTGGCAACAGTCCTCGCGGATGAACTGGACGCTGATTGGTCTCAGGTCCGTGTCGAGAGCGCGCCCGCCGATGCCACGCGCTACGCCAACCTGGCCTTCGGCAAGATTCAAGGAACCGGAGGCAGTTCGGCGATCGCCAATTCCTGGCCGCAGCTACGCGATGCCGGAGCGAAGGCGCGGGCGATGCTGCTGACCGCCGCGTCCAACGAATGGCACGTGCCCGTCGGGGAACTTAAAGTCGACAAAAGCGTAATTTCCCACGCCGCGAGCAAGCGCCAAGCCACGTTCGGCTCGCTGGTGAAAAAGGCCGCGGCGCTGCCCGTGCCTGAAAGCGTGCAGCTCAAGGATCCGAAGGATTTCAAGCTCATCGGGCGCGAGGCGGCGCGGGTCGATGTCGCCGCGAAATGCGACGGCACGGCGCAATTCACGATCGATGTCGCCATGCCCGGTCTTCTGGTCGCGCTGCTGAAGCGCCCTCCGCTGTTTGGCGGCGCGGTCAAAGACTTCGACGCCACCGCGGCGCTCAGGGTGCCCGGCGTGGTCAAAGTCGTGCAAGTGCCGGGCGGCGTTGCCGTGGTTGCGAGAAATTTCTGGGCCGCCAAGCTGGGGCGTGATGCGCTCAAGATCGAGTGGGACGATGCGAACGCCGAGAAGCGCAGCTCCACGGCGATGATGGACGAGTATCGGCGTCTTGCCGATCAGCCGGCCCTGCCCGCGCGCAAGGAAGGCGATGCCAAGAAAGCCATCGGCGAGGCAACTCGCAAGATTTCCGCCAGCTTTGAATTTCCGTATCTCGCGCATGCACCGATGGAGCCGCTCGATGCCGTGGTCAAGCTGGATGCCAAGAGCTGCGAGATCTGGGCCGGCGATCAATTCCAAACCATCGATCAGATGAATGCCGCGCATGTGGCCGGATTGGATCCCGGCCAGGTGAGCATTCATACCCTGTATGCCGGCGGCAGTTTCGGCCGGCGCGCCAACACGATTTCCGACTACATCGTGGAAGCGGTCTCGATTGCCAAGGCGTATGGCGCCGACGGCACGCCGATCAAGTTGCAATGGACGCGCGAGGACGATATCCACGGCGGACTGTATCGGCCCATGTATTTCCACAGGCTCGAAGCCGGATTGAACGCGCAAAATGAACTCACCGGCTGGCGCCATGTCATCGTCGGCCAGTCCATCATGGCCGGCACGATTTTCGCCGCGGGTATGAAGGACGGGATAGACCCAACCTCGGTGGAAGGTGCTGCGAATATCGCCTATGGAATCCCCAACATTGCGGTCGATCTGTCGACCACCAAATCCGCCGTGCCGGTGCTGTGGTGGCGCGTGGTGGGCAGCTCGCATACAACTTTTGCCGTCGAGGCATTCATCGATGAAGTTGCGCACGCCGCGGGCGCGGATCCTTTCACGTTCCGCCGCAAAATGCTGGAACACGAGCCGCGCATGAAGGGTGTGCTGGAACTCGCCGCCGACAAGGCGGGATGGACCGCGGGCCCCTTGCCGAAGGGCAAGGGCCGCGGTATCGCCGTGTGCGAGGCGTTCAAATCCTTCGTGGCGCAAGTGGCCGAAGTCAGCGTCGATGATGCAGGACGCATCAAGGTCGATCGGGTCGTTTGCGCCGTCGACTGCGGCACGGCTGTCAATCCGGACATCATCAAGGCGCAAATGGAAGGCGGCATCGGTTTCGGTTTAAGCGCGGCCCTGTACGGCGCGATCACGCTGAAGGACGGCCGCGTGGAGCAAAGTAACTTCAACAACTATCGGGTGCTGCGCATGAATGAGGCGCCGAAGGTGGAGGTTTACATCGTACCCTCGACCGAAAAGCCGACCGGCGTGGGCGAACCCGGCGTCGCGCCCATCGGGCCCGCCGTCGCCAATGCCGTCTTTGCCGCCACGGGCAAGCGCGTGTATGTGTTTCCCTTCTCCAAAAGCGACCTCGTCAGGAGCTAGCTCATGAATGCAACGCCCCCGAAAAAAACGCGACGGCCGATTCTTTTAGCGCTTGCGGCCATCATCGCCGTCGTGATCATCGTGGCCGCCTATCTGGTTTTCGGTCCTGGGCCCACCGACTTTGCCGGCGGCAAGCGCGTTGCGCTCGCGGCTTACACCGCGGGGGATCCCACCGGCGTGCCGGCGGAGCTCAAATCCGCAAGCCAGATTGAACGCGGCGAGTATTTGACCCGCGCGGCGGATTGCGAGGTCTGCCACACGGCCAAGGATGGCGCGCCGTTCGCCGGCGGGCTTGGTTTCGTGCTGCCGTTCGGCACGATCTATTCGACCAACATCACTCCCGATGCGGAGACCGGCATCGGCAATTACAGCGATGCGAATTTCCTCGATGCCGTGCACAAGGGCATCGGCCGTAACAACACCAAGCTGTATCCGGCGATGCCCTATGCCAGCTACACGTACATGTCGGATGCCGATGCGCTCGCAATCAAGGCGTATCTTTTTACGTTGAAGCCCGTGCACGCACCCGCGCCGCCAAACACACTGAGCTTTCCGTTCAACCAACGCGGCCTCATGAGTCTGTGGTCGGCCTTCTTCAATCCCGACCGGCGCTATGAGCCCAATGCGGATCGCAGCCCGGAATGGAATCGCGGAGCGTACCTGGCTGAGGCGATGGCCCATTGCGGCGAGTGCCATACGCCGCGCAATCCGGCGTTCGCGCTGAACAATCGGCAGAAATTTGCAGGCGCCGTACAAGCCGGCTGGAGGGCCTACAACATCACACCCGATCACGCCAGCGGCGTGGGGTCGTGGAGCGAAGCGGATCTGGCCCACTATCTATCCGCTGGACACGCCGACGGACGCGGCACCGCCGCCGGCCCGATGGGCGAAGCCGTCGATGGAAGCTTACGTTACCTCAAGACCAGCGATATCGCCGCGATTGTGACGTATTTGCGCACCGTGCCGGTTGTCTCAACCGCCGACCTGCCGGATCCAAAACAAACTCCGGCAGCGGCGCAGTTCGCCGACAACACGCCCACGGCCGGCGAGTCACACGGCAAGGCCGTTTACGAGGGCGCCTGCGCCGGCTGCCATGGCTGGACGGGCGTAAGCCCGGTCATTCCGTTTGCGACCTTGACCGGCACGCGCGGCGTCAATGATGCGACCGCCATCAATGTCGCGCAGGTGATCATCGGCGGCGGTCACCGCCATGTTGCGGGCGATTCAAACAATATGCCGGCCTTCGGCAGCACATACTCGGATGCGGAAATTGCCAGCGTCGCGAATTATGTGACGGCTCGATTCGGAGCCAAAGGATCCGACCTGACGGCGGATAAAGTGGCGAAGCTGCGCGCCGAGGAGTAAGCGCGAATTAAGACAGCGACCCGATGCTCTCAAGAAGCGAGGTGGTCCGCTGCACCCGAGCCTCCAGCATGGTCAGTGCCCTGCTCGCCAGAGCGGAGATCTCCGGATCCTTGATTCTCTGGCCGCGCTTGAACAGAGTTATTGCGCGCTGTTGACCGTCCACCATTCTGCTGGTGTACGCCGAATCAAAATCCCGGCCGCTCTTCTCCTTCAATTGCTCGACAATATTCTGGTGCTCCTCGTCAAGCGAGTCCGGCACGCGCAATTTCTTGCGCGTCGCGATTCTGGCGATGTCAGAACTCGTTTTGTCGTAGTCCAAGATCAAATGGTGCGCGAAGCTGCGCACCGGCTCCGCGTCCCCTTGCTCAACCGCCAAAAGTCCAAGCTGTACTTCGGTCATGCATTCGTAGCTTGCGCTGGCGATGAAGTTATCCGGTTGGATGTTTTCGAGATCGATGATTTGTCGCTTCATGAATGGTCCTTGAGGTTCGACCCCGGGGGGGCGCCCTTATCCACTCCAAAGGTATGAACTCGGCGCCGTTCGCCGCTAGCAGGTAATCATGCGATTGCCCGTCAGTGCAGTCCTACAGAATGCGCGGCTACTTCGCCTCAGCCGGCGTCAGCGTTTCCGGACCCATGCCCACGATCTCCAAGATCACATCGCCCTCCTTGGCGCCATCGTAGTGCACTTCCTTGGCGTAGTGCTGCACGAAGCTTCCGGCGGGAACGGGCTTCATGTGCTCCGGGTCGTAGTTGCGGCCGGTATTCACCCACCACGTTCCGGACAGCACGGTGATGAACCGATCGTTGGGATGAAAATGCGGACGGCTGTTGTGATGCGCGCTCCACTTCACCAAAATCACGTACAGGCCCGGCTTCGATGCATCGCCCGCCAACGGAATCACTTCGATCCCGTTCTCGCTGCCCTTCCACTGGAGATCGGCCGGCAAGCGGATCGAAATGGCCTTTGGGTCGAGGCCCGCAAACGGTCCGTCCGCCGCCGATATCGCGGCGGGTGCGAGCAGCACCGGAGCCGCAAGACACAACGCGTACCTGAACTTGAAGACATGAAGCATGGCGATCTCCCCTCTCGGCTCTCGTTGCACAGCAGGACGCAGGCATGCTAAATCCTTTGGGATTCCAATAAGAACCTCAGGCGGAGACAACCCTTGAAAACCCGGATTACGCAGCTGCTCGGCATTCAGCATCCCATTATCCAAGGCGGAATGCATTACGTCGGTTTCGCGGAACTGGCGGCGGCGGTGTCGAATGCGGGGGGTCTGGGAATCATTACCGGGCTCACGCAGCGCACGCCTGAGAAACTTGGGCTCGAAATCGCCCGCTGCCGCGCCATGACGGACAAACCGTTTGCCGTCAATCTCACCTTCCTGCCAGCGCTGACCCCGCCCGACTACCCCAAGTTCGTCGATGTCATCATTCAAAGCGGCGTCAAAATCGTGGAGACGGCGGGCAACAATCCGCAAAAGTATCTACCGGCGCTCAAAGACGCGGGCATCAAAGTGATTCACAAATGCACCTCGGTGCGCCATGCCCTCAAGGCCGAATCGATCGGCTGCGATGCGGTCAGCGTCGATGGCTTTGAGTGCGGCGGCCACCCGGGTGAGGACGATGTGCCGAACATGATCTTGCTGCCGCGCGCCGCCGAGGCGCTGAAGATTCCGTTCGTTGCCTCCGGCGGCATGGCGGACGCGCGTTCGCTGGTCGCGGCGCTCGCCTTGGGCGCGGACGGGATGAACATGGGCACGCGCTTCATCGCTACTCAGGAGGCACCCGTGCACACCCACGTCAAGGAGGCCATCGTAGCCGCCTCCGAACTCGACACCCGCCTCATCATGCGGCCGCTGCGCAATACCGAGCGCGTGCTTGCCAACGCCGCGGTCGATCGGCTATTACTCAAGGAGCGTGAGCTGGGGTCCGCCATAAGCTTCGCGGACATCGCCGCGGAGGTTGGCGGTGTCTATCCTCGTATCATGCTCGAGGGCGACATGAATGCGGGCGCCTGGTCTTGCGGCATGGTCGTTGGGTTGATTCATGATATTCCGACCTGCAAGCAACTGATCGACCGCATTATGACGGATGCTCAAGCGCTGATTCGCCAGCGGCTGGAAGGCATGCTGTAGCGTGATCGCGATCACAAGGGGAAATTGTCATGGCGCCATTTGACACGCCGATTGTAGAACACGAGGGGATACTCTCCGGTCCCTTCCGCGCACCGAAGCAAATGCTCGCGGCGCAGGAGTACGATGGCCACACCTCGATCCACGATAACGACACGGCACAAAAGCTAGGATTCAAAGGCGCGACGATCGAGGGGCCCACGCATTTCAGTCAGTTCGCACCACTGGGCTTCGCTCTCTGGGGCGAGCGGTGGCTGAGCCATGGCTGTATCTCCGCGCACTACCGCGCGCCGGTGTACGAAGGCGAAGAGGTGAAAGCCTTCATGCGCCGGCCGGCAAATCGCGGCGTTCAAAGCGAAATCTGGATGCTGCGCGCCAATGGCGATGAAATTCTGCGCGGCACCGCGTCGGTAGGCCCTGACTTCCCACCCTCCGCGCTCGATGAGCGGTTGGGCGCCCTGGCGCCCCTCGCTGATCCGGTGATCCTGGCCGATGTCAAAGTCGGCATGCGCTCGCCGCGCACGCCGGTTCGTATGGATTCGCAGCAGCACATGGGCGCGCTCTATCCATTCAGCCTCGCGCAGAAACTCGAGCGAATCACCGAGCCCTCCGCGATCTACCACCGTTCCGACCATGTCTGGGGCCGGCCCATCGTGCCGGTCGAAATGGTCAGTGTGCTGATGCAATACAGCGCGCGCGACAACAGCTTTAAGACTCGGGGGCCCGCCGTGGGCTTGTTCGCGGACCAGGAAATTCGTCTGTTCGAAGGCCCGGTGCTGGTCGGCGAGCCGTACGAAATCGAGCGCGAGGTCATCGCCCTAACCGGCAGCCGCCGCACGGAAAGCGTGTGGGTGCGCTCCACGTTGTACGCGACGGGAACGGAGCGGAAGGTGGCGACGATGCTATTGAACCTGGCGACGATGAAGGAGACCTACGCCCCTTACGCAAAAGAATACGCCGCGCTTTATGCTGCTTCTGGCACGCCCTAGGAACGCGGGTGAGTGCGAGCGTCCGCAATCGCGCCTAGTTGGCTTGCGCATCGGCGTTGCAGTCGGCGCGACCAAACATTAATTTCGCTCGCGAGGCGGTAGTGACTTAAGAAGTGACTAAAGTCACTTCCCTTCGCCGCGCCGCGAGACGCATCATCTTGCCCATCGTGACAAGCCCTGCAGAAGTTTCCCAGCAGGCGATT
>Ga0210402_10006453_pt1 | contig 10396 bp, 11 predicted proteins | sample IncBWC7MmetaG_FD_161055 | JGI IMG/M metagenome (GOLD analysis project Ga0210402, IMG submission 161055) | Forest soil microbial communities from Barre Woods Harvard Forest LTER site, Petersham, Massachusetts, United States - Inc-BW-C-7-M | ecosystem: Environmental > Terrestrial > Soil >...
CCGCGTTGCGTCGATTGCGACACGCCGTTCCTGGTAAAGGATAAGGGCCGCTTCCTCTACTATCAGGCCCTTCGATTCGACTGACGGGGCGTGGTCGGCCGGCCGGCCTTCGGAAGGGCGCGCGCGATGGTGGGAACGCCGCGCCTCGTGCCCTGTTGTATCAACATGCGCCTATCGCCCGCCCGGTGAATTGCCCGCAGTGTGGCGCCTGGCCGAAGTCGCTCGCGCCGGCACAGAATGACTCGGCGTCCTTTGGCTTTAACCGGCTCTCCTTCAAATGCCCAAAGTGCCGGCGGTTGGAGGTGTATAGGGTTGGCGTCGATGGGACACTCATTCCGGCCCCAGCGGGGTCACGGTGATTCATGCCAGAAGGATTTTAAAGCCTCGGACTCGACTCCGCAATTCGACTGCGCTGGGTCCTTCGAGACATCAGGACGAAACGGCTAAACCTAAGCCCGCCAGATCCTGCAGATGTCCAGAAGCTCGTCGAGATGGGCTATGTCGAGATGCAAGGCAACGAGCCTGTAATGACCTCTGAGGGTATGCACGAGGTCGATATTGCCGATTAGAGTGGTCGAATTCTTCTCGCACGACCAACCAATGGGCCCAACCAATGGTGACATGCCTGCGGCGTTGCGTTTCGCGCTCTGGGTCGGCCGCTTCGTCGCTTTTACCAAACGTTAACCATTTTTCCTGATGATTGACCTAACTAACGCGGCGGAACCGGACTGGCCGGCCCGGCAGTTGCGAGGGCGAGGCCGGCGGCGTAACGCTCGCCGGCCTTCTCCCATTTCGGAAAGATGATTTTTAAGCGCTGAAACTTTGCCGGTGGCTCCAATGGCAGCAACTCTGGACGACGATGTAACGGCGTTGAGTGAGGGGATGCGCGCAGCTTGGCGTCGCCTCGCCGATCCTTCTTACATCCTTCGACCGACGCGAAACTCGCAATTGCATGAACGAAGCCGAGATCGCGCTACGTGCCGGCCTCAAACAGATGGCTGACCGGGAAGAAGCCCGACGTGACGCGGAACGGGTTGAGCTAGGTGGTCGACGCCTCGATTTTCACATACTCAAACTCGACACATAGGGAATTGAGCGACCAAAAATGTCCCTTGTTCCCAATCACCGCGGCGCCGCCCGCCCCATGAGATAACGGGAGGGCTGAGACGACGTTCCGTGTCATGGCCTCTTACAGGAGTATTCCACGGGTATCAGCCCGTTCTCAGGAGTGCTGGCACACTCGCTGCCAACTAGCCCGCCGTATGGCGGCCTAATCCCTGTTTCCGTTTGGCGCGGTCGGAGCGCAAGAAGTACGGAAAGAATCATCATTACGCTCGCCGCAACCATCAAGATTGCATGCCGTCGCATCCCACTAACATGTGCCTCGAGTCAGCTCTGTGCCAGCCTCACTCGGATGACCGGCAGGGCGTCTGGAGTTCCATGCAGGCAGACGCTCGAGGCGGAGGCAGCAAATCCCACTATTCTGCTGAAGGCGGAAATTTCGCAGAAGATCGCCCATTTCACTGAAGCTTGAACCTGACGTGACGGAATTTTCGCCACGACACCCTAGCTAACGGGGGTTTGGAACGCGGATGAACGTGGGCCGTTTTCGTAACCAAGCAGCCGACGCTTGCGCGACGGCAGCGTTTACGAGATCAACCAAGATGAAAGGAGTTGCCTATGCGTGTCTCAAGGTTTGTTGCAGCGCTCTCCGTAACTGGTGCGCTTCTGCTCGGTGTCTCGGCGCCCGCCTATTCTGCTCCGCTTACCCCACTTTCCTTCTTCGCAAAGCCCGCCCAAGCGGATAGTGCTGTTCAGGTGCGCTTCGGCAGTTTCCATGGTGGTGGTTTTGGCGGCTTCCGTGGCGGCGGCTTTGGAGGTTGGCGTGGCGGCGGTTGGCACCGCGGCTTCGGATGGGGTGGTGTGGGAGCGCTAGCGGCCGGCGCCGTGATCGGTGGCGCGCTGGCAGCTCCCTACTACTATGGAGGTGATCCCTACTACGGCTATGATGATGCGTACTATGGATCCGGCTATGGCTATCCCGGCTACAGCACTGTCGTCGTCACGCCGGGTTACGGCTATTATGGCTACCCATATGGACCCCGCCCTTACGGCTATTATGGCGGCGGGTGGTAAGCCGTTCCGCGCGCGAGGTCGGGGCGAATTCAAGGAATCGTCATGTTCCAGAACAGAACATGGGGGCCAATTGGCCTCGCGCGCGTAGTGGTCCCGAAACGTGGATAGTGTCGCGGATCGAGGTACGGGCGGTCGAGCTATTCCGTCCAACTATGCCATAAGCTACAGTCTGGCGTGAGACACTGCAGCTTGGTTCTCTGCCCATTTCTGGCCGTCGTGCGCTCCGCCATGCGGTTGGCTCCGGCGATCAGGCCGGCCCGGAATCCGGCCTGGAATTCGCGCCCACGAATCGCCGTGCTGCGAAAACGGCCGCCATTAAATCGGGCGACGTGAGAACCGCCTCTACTAAAGCCGCCACCTCCCTGGAAAACACCGGCGCCGAAGCCGCCGCCGTGCATGCCACCGCCACCGCCACCGCGCGCCGACACAACGTCGGGTGCAAGCATTGCAAGTGCTGCAGTCGCCAACAACGCGATCGTGACTTTGCGGAACATCACCAACCCCTCGTCCAAGAAGATGGGCCTAGGGAAGTGTAGGCCGCCCGGCGCCGCTTATCGTAATGGTGCCGAGCAATTGCCTAATTAATTCCCGCTGGCGTCCGGAAATTCCCGGCCTAATTTCCAGCAATTCAGTTACGGCCGCGCCCCTTTTTAGGAGTTGGTTTATTAACGCCGGTAGTCCCAACTGCGTCGAAGTCCCACTCATACACGGGCATTGCGCGCAAGATGCTCCCCGGAGCCCCCAGCGACAAGGCCGCTAGACCGGCTGATCGACCCTTTTCAGATCACACGGTAAATGCGCGGGTCGGAGAATGCCGCCTCGCAGACCGACACAAATACGGCTGATCAGCGCCCCCGCGCGGCTTGCCGCGAGACACTGGCGCGGTCTATAAAAAGCGGGGTCGGGGACAGTCAGCCGACATCACGATGACACAACGATGCGAGACGAAAATCGGGTCAAAAAGTGCGAGAAGTGCCTGATTTTATTGAATAAGACGCGGGCGTAGTTCAATGGTAGAACGGCAGCTTCCCAAGCTGCATACGAGGGTTCGATTCCCTTCGCCCGCTCCAAGCCGCCCGTTGCTGATTTCGCGTCGACGCGTGCTTCAAGCGGTGGCGAGTGCAGCCACGCTTGTCGCCACGCCGCGCGGCGCCAGAAGCGAAAATTACCCGGCACGCCCGATCCGACTGGTGATCCCCTATACGGCCGGCGGATCGGGAGACGAGATCGGCCGGCCCTGGGCGGAAAGAATGGGTTCGCTGCTTGGGACCACTTACATCGAGAACATGAGCGGTGCCGGCGGCGCGCTCGGTTGCTCGGTCGTCGCGCGCGAGGCGCCCGACGGATACTCGCTCGTGCTCGGCAACGTCAGCACCCATGCCATCATCCCGCTGTCCTCGGTATATCCACCCTATGACGCCGTCGGCGATTTTCGGGCCATCTATCGTTTGATCACCAGTGCCCTTGCATTTGTGGTTCATCCCTCGCTGCCTGTCGACGACATGCGAGAATTGGTTGCCTACGCCAAGGCCAATCCCGGGCGGCTCTCCTATGGAACGCCGGGAGCCGGCACCGGCAATCATCTTGTCGGCGAGATGTTCAAGCAGCAGTCCGGCGTTCCCGACGTCGTGCACATTCCCTATCGGGGCATCGCGGCGGCGACCAATGACCTGATCGGCGGCCAGATCCCGCTGATGATCGCCGTCATGTCCAGTCAATTGCTGCAATTGCATCAGGCCGGAACGCTGAGAATACTCGCGGTGACGAGCGAGAAGCGTCTGCGTGCCGCGCCGGAGCTTCCGACGGCGATCGAATCGGGCATGCCCGGTCTCAGATATGAGGGATGGTTCGGCCTGTTCGCGCCGAAGGGGACCGAGGACGCGATCGTCGATCGGATCGCCGAGGCAACCCGCAAGGCCATGGCCGATCCCGCGTTTCAGGAAGTCTACCGTTCGCAGGGCATGGAGCCCGACACCGATTCGACCCCGGACAGGTTTGCGCAACTGGTGGCAGACGATTTGGTGCGCCTGGCACCAATCATCGAGTCGATCGGACTGAAGCACGGCTAGTGCTGCGCGGCAGAATCGATGCCGTGAAGATAAAGCCCGGAATAACCGCGGCCGCGGTGGGTTCGCGACTTTGTCGACCTACAGCATCGTCCGCTCGGCCGTGGTGCTGCGCAAAACGGAACCGATCGCGCCGACGTGCTTTGATGCTCGGCGGGAACTTCCTAGTGAAACAATCATCTACAGCGAGGAGGAAACGAAATGGCCGAAGACCAAAGTCCGCCCGCTGGCCCTGATCTCGCGCTGGGTGTTGCCGCTGATGATTTCAAGAACGACATGCTGCTTGGCCACGTCGGCAAGGAGGACGTGCTGCTGGTGCGCGCGGGGTCGGAGTTTTTCGCGATCGACGCGCATTGCAGCCACTATCACGGGCCGCTCGCCGATGGATTGGTGGTGGGCGCGACCGTGCGCTGTCCCTGGCATCATGCCTGCTTCGATCTGCGCACCGGTGAGGCGGTCCGCGCGCCGGCGCTGTCGCCGCTTTCAGTCTGGATGGTGGAGCAGGAGAGCGGCCGTATCTTTGTCCGACGGAAACTGGATCAGCCGAAGGCGGCAAAGACGGTGCCGGCCGACGCGCCGCGACGGATCGTGATCGTCGGCGGCGGCGCGGCCGGCTTTGCGGCGGCGGAGATGCTGCGGCGCGAGGGCTATAGCGGCCAGATCACCATGCTGAGCAATGACACGGCGGCGCCGGTCGACCGGCCGAACCTGTCAAAGGATTATCTTGCCGGCAACGCGCCGGAAGACTGGCTGCCGCTGCGCCCGGACAGTTTTTATGCGGACTTCGCGATCAACCTCCAGCTCGCGGCGAATGTCACCGCGATCGATGTCAAAGCCGCCCAGGTCGTGCTCGCCGACGGCAAGTCCGTGCCTTACGACCGTCTGCTGCTCGCGACCGGCGCCGAGCCGGTGCGGCTGCCGATGCCGGGTGCCGATCAGCCGCATGTCCACACCTTGCGAACGCTCGCCGACTGCCGTGCGATCATCGAAAATGCGAAGAGCGCAAAGCGCGCCGTCGTGATCGGCGCGAGCTTCATCGGGCTCGAGGCCGCCGCGGCGCTACGCGCGCGCGACATCGAGGTTCACGTCGTCGCGCCCGAACAGCGGCCGATGGAGCGCATCCTGGGTCCCGACATGGGCGAATTCGTGCGTGCGCTCCACGAGGAGCACGGCGTGATCTTCCATCTCGGCGATACGGTTACCGCCATCGACGGCAAGCGGGCCACGCTCAAGAGCGGCGGCACGCTGGAAGCGGATCTGGTCGTGGTCGGCGTCGGCGTACGCCCGCGGCTGACACTGGCCGAGCAAGCCGGGCTCGCCATCGACCGCGGCGTGACGGTCAATGCCCACCTCGAAACCAGCGCGAGCGGCATTTATGCCGCCGGCGACATCGCGCGCTGGCCCGATCCGCATTCCCGCGAGAACATTCGCGTCGAGCATTGGGTGGTCGCGGAACGCCAGGGCCAGACCGCCGCGCGCAATATGCTGGGCGCGCGTGAAGTCTTCGACGCCGTGCCGTTCTTCTGGAGCCAGCATTACGACGTGCCGATCAACTATGTCGGCCACGCCGAGAAGTGGGACGAGATCGCGGTCGATGGCGACATCAAGGGCCGGGATTGCATCCTGCGCTACAAGAAGGGCGGACGCGTGCTGGCGGTCGCCTCGATCTATCGCGATGTGGAAAGCCTCAAGGCTGAGCTTGCGATGGAGAAAGCGTAACGCGCTGGTGCGCGTTACGCTGATTGCGGGCGACTACGCGCCCTGCGGCACCTGATCCAGAAAGCCCGTGATGCTGCGAATGCGGCCTTCCTTCAGCACGGCGAAATCGGTGCCCTTGATCGGGCTGTCGACGCCGTCGGGGCCGAGGCCCCAGCAGAAGCGAACGTTATCGCCATAGCCGTTCGGCTCGCCGATCAGCTTGAATTTGAAATCCGGAAAGCGCTGCTGCACGCCCGCGATCAGCGCGTCGACGCCGTCATGGCCGTCGCCGCTCATCACGGGGTCGACGTATTTCGCATCCGCCGTCCAGTCTGCGCTGAGCATCTCGCGGCGGCGGCTCGCCGTCTTCTCGTTCCACAGCTCGATGTAGCGGCGGGCAATGATGTTGATGTCGGTCATGTCTCATCTCCTCTTGTTGAGCCGTCTAGTGCCGCCGATTTGAAGTCCCTGCACTGCGCGCTGCAAATCCGCTCCAGGGACTTCAAATCGAAAAGCGGCACTAGAATAGTAATTTTGCTAGTGCCCCTTATCTTTCCGAAGTTCGCGAAAGATAGGTGCAGCGACGTAGCGCGAACTTCGGAAAGGGGGCACTAGGTCGGCGGCTCAACAATGAGAGAGGAGCGAGGGCAAATCGATTACCTCGGAGGTCAAGGCATTGGCTACGGCTCGATCTTGAGCGTCGCCTTCATGTTGGGGTGAAAGCGGCAGTAATAATCAACGTTGCCCGCCTTTTTCAGAACGTAGGTCACGGTTCTCTTCGGCGGCATCGTCACGTCGAAGTCGCCGTTCTTTGCCGTCGCGGTGTGGGCGAACACGTCCTTGTTCACCAGCTCGATTGTGTCGCCGACCTTGGCTGTCGCCTCGGCCGGCGAGATCACCAGATTCTCCATGACGATTTGAATCGTCGCCGCATGCGCCGGGATGGCCGACGCGCCGAAAGCGAGCGCAGCCACCATCAGGCGAAGGCATCCCTGCTGCATGGAAGACTCCTACTTCAGGCTCGCCGCGACGTGTTCGGCATGCTGTTCGTGGCCCTGAAAGATCTTCAGGCCGGTCTGCAGCAGGCTCTTCAGTTCCGCGTTGCTGGCCGACGGAATCAACTGCTTCTCCAGCGCGCCGTTGACCGTCTTGTGGTAGGCGACCTCGTTGGCGACATAGGCCTTGTCGTAGGCAGCCCCGCTCAGCTTGCCGAGCTCGGCGAGCTTGTCGGCGGCCTGTTTCGACAGCGCCTTGGAGGTGTCGTTGTCCTCGGGCGTGACGTTGAGCTTCTTGACGAGATCGAGCGCCTGCTTGTTCACGGCCTCATGGTCGCGCACCATGTCGTCGGCAAACGCCTTGACTTCCTTGCTGCCGGCCTTGCTTTGCGCCTGCTTGGCGGCCGCGATATCGATCACACCGGCGGTGTAGGCGATATGCGCGATCTGCGGATCGGTGAGCTTGGCGCCTTGCGCGAACGCGGCGCCGCTCAATAGTGTCATGGCGGCAAGTGCCGCGCCCAATCGAACGAACATGTTGATCCTCCTGTGGCGCCCTATCGGGCTGCTGGTTACACAGGGATTGGATGAGGCGACGCGCCGGAGGTTCCGGAAAAAAGTTACGCGTAGTCCAGCCGCTTCAGCACGGCCTCCGTCAGGCGGTCGCAGCGGCGGCCGGCGAACGGAAATGCGTCCATCACCACAGGGCCGATCTTCTTCTCGACATTGTCACGCAGCATGGCGCGGGCGCGGTGCAGCCGCGTCTTCACGGTTTCGGGTTTCAGATCGAGGATTTCCGCGGTCTCCTCCACATTCATGCCTTCGATCACGCGGGTGATGAAGACCATGCGGAACGGTTCGGGCAGCTCATCGATCGCGCCTTCGACCACATGCTGGATTTCACGCTGGGCCATGGATTTTTCCGGATCGTCGGCGGCCGACATGAGGGGAAACTGGATGATCTGCGCTTCAAGCGTGCCTTGCGGCAGCGACGATAGCTCGACGCCCGGGCGCTGGCGGCGCAGCCGGCCCAGCGCCTCGTTCATCGCGATCCGCGACAGCCAGGTCGACAGGCTGGAGTCGCCGCGGAAATCGGCGAGATGCGTAAACGCCCGGACATAGGTTTCCTGGACGACATCCTCCGCCTCGCCGTCGTTGCGCAGGATACCGCGCGCCAGCCGGTAGAGCCGGCGGTTGTGGGCCTTGATGATGGCGCGCACCGCCGTCTCGTCGCGGATGAGCGCCCGGCGGACGAGTTCGGCATCGCCCGCCGGGATGGTCTGGGGTGCTGGCGCCTGGGGCATGTCAGCCTCGCTTTTAACCTGGCAAATCCGAGTATTGGATGCGGCAGCGGCGCCGAGGTTCCCGATAATCGGCCAGAAACTGGCGAGCCAGCGGCGGCCGCAACGGCCGCCGTTTTCGCGTTCATGAAAAGCGCGGCGTTACTTTGCGGCGACCACCATGATTTCAACCAGATATTGCGGGGCGGCGAGCTTCGCTTCCACGGTGGCGCGTGCCGGCGTGTTGCCGGGCGAGACCCAGGCGTCCCACACCGCGTTCATCTCGGCAAAATTCTTCATGTCGGTGATGTAGATGTTGGTCGACAAAAGCTTCGACTTGTCGGTGCCGGCCTTGGCCAGATGGCCGTCGATGATCGACAGGATCTCCTGGGTCTGCTTGGTGACGCTCTCGCCCTTGGCCGTGTTGGCGACGACACCGGCGAGATAGACGGTGTTGCCGTGGACAACGACCTGGCTCATGCGCGGCCCGGTTTCAATACGCTGAATGCTCATGGGGTTCTCCGGCTGGAAATTGGCGGCTCTTCCTAGCGCGGTGGACGCCGCGACGCCAGCCTCACGGAAACCGCTTGAAAAACGCCCAGATCGCTTCCGCGCCGTCGATGTCGTGGTTCTGCGGGCCCAGCATGTAATTCACCATGCGCGGAAAGCGCGTATCGTTGAAACTGCCGGGCATGCGATGGCCGCCGTCGTTGATGCGGTAGAGCACGACGTCGCGCCCCTCCGGACAGCGCGATTCAACGCGCGTCACCGTGCTCTCGTCCGTCGCGTCGCGATCGTCGAGATCGGTGGAGGCAGCATCGCCTTCCTCGCAGCCATCGATCTTCCGCCAGAAGGCTACCGTCTTCTCGGTCGACCAATAGCCGTCGGCGGCGAAGCGGCTGCTGCCGCGGCCGCCTTCATAGGGGATCAAGGGATCGGCGGTGCCGTTCATCATGAGCATCGGCACCGGCCGCGACGGATGGCAGGCCCCGGCCGATTCATCGGCAAGGTTCATGATGACGCTGGCGCCGGCGGCGAACAGATCGGCGCGTGCGCAGACCATCGTCATGGTCATGGCGCCGCCATTGGAGACGCCTGTGACATAAATGCGCTTCGGATCGGCGCTGCCGTCGCCGACATATTTCTCGATCAGCTTGGCGATGAAGGCGACGTCGTCGGTGCCTTCGGGCGGCGTACGGTTGGCGCGCATTTCGGCCGACCTCGAGTCGGCCCATGCACGGTTCAGTCCGTCCGGAAACACCACGCCGAACTTTTCGCGCTTCGCCACGCCCGGCCACGACGTTCGCGTCACGATGTCCTCGCCGCTCTGGGTGTTGCCATGCAGGACGATCACCAGCGGCGCGGGCCTGGTGGCCGGCAGCACGGCCGTAAACGTGCGCGTCACGCCGCTGATGGTGATCGAATCCGCAAGCGCGGAGCTCGCACAGCACAGCACGGCCGCGGCGGCGACCCATCGCAATTTCGTCGGCATTGGATTCCACCCGGCAAGCATTCGGCGAAGCCGATCCTACAAATGGTTCCGGCCTTTGTCCAAATTAGTTCCGGGAACAGGCACGGGCGGTCTGCATTAGTGCAGCAGTGGGCAGCTTCTTCTGGAGGATTGAGACAATGAAATTGGCAATTGCGTTAGCGACTGTCGCCGGCCTTGCGCTGGCAATTCCCGCCGCGAATGCGGAAGAGACCCGCGTCGGTGTCGGCGTCGGCCCGGTCGGAGCCGGCGTGACCGTCGGCGAGTCGCACGATCGCGACCGCACCACGGTGATCCGCCGCGAGGACGAGCCGCGCGAGCACACCACGGTCATCAAGAAGGAGCGCGAGGAGCCTTCCGAGAAGGTAATCATCAAGCGTGACCGCGACTAAGGCACGCTGCACGCTTTCAGGGCTTGCCCTGCAAACCTAAAGGGCCCCGCGGATTTCCGCGGGGCTTTGTTTTTGCGTCCCCGGAGAATTACGGCGTCAACGAAAGATTAACTTGTTCCAGTTTGGGACCGGCTCGGCCCTATCAGCGGTCAAAAGGCGACGTAAGTGCAGCGCGCCAGCAACACCCAATTTGAATTTCTTTTGAGGCATCCCGCCCGCCTAGACAAAATCACGATCTGGAAACACCCTGCTTCCCGCATCACACGACGTACCTTCAGATTCGCTTTTTGACGGGACTGGGGCAGGACATGAGACTCGCGACGGGGCTACTGGCGGCTGT
>Ga0210402_10006454_pt1 | contig 10396 bp, 12 predicted proteins | sample IncBWC7MmetaG_FD_161055 | JGI IMG/M metagenome (GOLD analysis project Ga0210402, IMG submission 161055) | Forest soil microbial communities from Barre Woods Harvard Forest LTER site, Petersham, Massachusetts, United States - Inc-BW-C-7-M | ecosystem: Environmental > Terrestrial > Soil >...
AAAAGACCACCCCCGCTCAGTATCGCGAAGCCGTTGAGCGCATTCGATTCCAACTCGGCCAGGCCGACCGATTTCACGAAGGCCTGATCCGCGCCCAGGCGTACGAGGCGAGCATTTCACGTGTTCTCGCCGACCGCGGCGTGCCCGCGGAGATCGGCGCGCTGCCGCACGTGGAATCATCCTTCAACCCCGCTGCCTATTCTCGCGTCGGCGCCGCCGGCCTGTGGCAATTCATGCCGGGCACGGCTCGGCGCTATATGCGCGTGGATGGCGTCGTCGACCAGCGTCTGGATCCCTACAGCGCCACGGAGGCAGCCGCCAATCTGATGCTCTACAACTACCGCCTGCTGGGCAGCTGGCCCTTGGCAGTGACCGCGTACAACCACGGGCCGGGCGGTTTGCGGCACGCCCAGGATGAACTCGGCACCAGCAACATCGCGGTCATCGTGAAGCGCTACCAGGGGGCCACTTTTGGATTTGCCTCGAGAAATTTCTACGTCGCGTTTCTCGCGGCGCTCGAGGTCGATCGCAACGCCGAGAAATATTTTGGTCCCCTCACGCATCCGCCGGATACGCAAAGCACCGTGGTGACGCTGCCGGACTATGTCCCCGTCGATGCGCTCGCCCGCGCCTTCAAAGCCGATCTGGGCGCGCTGCGCGTTTTAAACCCGGCGCTGCGGCCGCCGGTGTGGAATAAATCGCGCTTCGTGCCGCGCGGCTACGCGCTGCGGATACCGGGCGCGCCGCAACCCACCGACGTAGCCGCTGCCTGGGCGCGCCTGTCGCCGGCGGAACGCTACGTGGCGCAAAGGAATGACGGCGTGCACCGGGCGCGCCGCGGCGAGACGCTGGCGGGAATTGCCGCGGCCAGCGGGGTCAGCTTAAGCCACCTGCTCGCGGCCAATGGCTTGAGTACTTCGCGCGAATTGACGCGCGGCGAAGCCGTACACATACCCATGCCGGCATCGCGGTCCGAGGCTTCCGCCAGTGCCGCGGCGACTCCGCCCAGCCCCATCGCGGCGCCGCCCATCATCGAAACGCCGGCCCCGGGCGATGAAGTGTCGGCCGCGGCCGCGGTCGTACGGTCGCCGCCGCCGAAGGAGCCGGTCTCCGAGCGGCAAGCAGAAAGCGCCTCCCTCCTGCCCGCGGCGTCGCCTTCGGGAAACGGGGACACCACGGATTACAGTGTCGGCGCCGACAACACCGTGGTTGTGCAAGCGGCGGAAACTCTGGGGCATTTCGCCGATTGGTCCAAAGTCAGTTCGGCCTCGCTGCGGGCTCTGAATAAGCTGCACAAAAATGCCATGGTGACGCTCGGGCACAAGGTCAAGCTTGATCTGTCGCAGGTCAGCGCGGCTCAATTCGAGTCGGTACGCCGCGACTATCATCGGCAGCTGCAGGAGACTTTTTTCGCCACCCATAGAATTTCCGGCACCGAGAACTACGTGGTGAAGAAAGGCGAATCGCTGTGGATAATTGCGCAACAACATTCGGACTTGCCGGTGTGGCTGGTGGCCGAATACAACCCCGATGTGGATTTTGGCGATGTTCGGCCCGGCGCCACCATTGCCCTGCCCCGGGTCGAAGCCATCAATCGTCAGTGATCCCGCGCGAATGCAAGTAGTCAGTCAGCGTCTCACGCGTATCACCCGAGGCAATGAAGTTCACGACGGAATCGTCCGCCGCGCGAACGTTGAGTTCCAGTTTCTCGCTGGCGGCCATTTGCTTGAGCATTTCGACCGTCAGCTCGAAGTACGCCGTTTGGCCCCAGGACGCGACCGGCTGATAGGCGCCCCGGCCCAATTGCGGTGCGTCGATGGGCGTGAGCACGCGTGTGCCGTTGTCCAGAACGATGGTGAGAGCGGCATTCGAACGAATGTCGGCGATGGGCCGATCAGTGCCGGGCGCGATATGCACCCACAGCCCATAGACGATCGAGCCGCTGCGATCCCATTCCACCGGGCCCAGGTAGGCGAAACTCACGCGCTTGCCGAGATTGGTGATAGCGCGCAAGCCGCCTCCTTGTCGAAGGCTCGGCACCAGCTCGATCGGCTGCTTGAGCGAGCCCACGGTCATGGCCGTGCGATCGTCCAGGTACTCGACCGGCTTGATGGAAGTCGGAGTACTGCAGGCGCTCATCAGCAAAATGGTCAAGGTAACGGCAACCGCAGGCAGGCGCATGGCGTAAGTATACCGGGACGTGAGCCAGAGCCGATTATTGAGTTGCGGCTACCAGGTATACTTTATGGGAATGATTGAGAAATTCGGCCGTTTTTCGGCGACAAATATCTGCCTCTGTCTGGTGATGGCGACGGCTGCGCTCTGGTCGAGCGGCGCACGGTGCTCCGAGAACGAGCTGGCCGATCGCGTCGTGGTCCATAAATCGGCGCACCGGTTGTACTTATATAATGGCGCGCACCTGATGGGCGTCTACAAGGTGGCGCTCGGCCTGAGTCCTGTAGGACAGAAGGAACGAGAGCGGGATTTCAGAACACCCGAAGGTCATTACTTCCTGGCGCGTCGCAATACCCGCAGCGACTACTTTCTGGCCATTCAAGTCACTTATCCGAACAAGCTGGATGAGCTTCGAGCTCACAAGAAGGGCTGGGCTCCCGGAGGCGCCATCATGATCCACGGCTTCCCAAACTCGCCGCATCATCCTTCGGCGTATTATGAGTCGAACGACTGGACCGATGGCTGCATAGCTCTTTCGAACTCCGACATGGTCGAAGTGTGGATGCGCACGCAGGACAACATTCCGATCGATATCTATCCATAAAAACAGGTGCTGCGTGGAAGCCTCGATTCTATCGTCGGACATGGTCGATGCGCGGGTGGCCCCGAAAGGCAGCTTGGAGCACCTCTCGCAGCAGGAAATCGCCAAGCTGCTCGATTCCGGTCAGGGCGGTCTGTACCCGTTGTTTCGCAAGTGCGCGCTGGCGGTGCTGAATTCGGGCAGCGACATCGACGATGCGCGCTTGATATTCGAAAAGTACCGCGACTTCGATCTGCGGATCGTGCGCCAGGCCTGGGGCATCAAACTCGAGATCAAGAACGCGCCGGCGGCCGCATTCGTCGACGGCGTGATGATCCGGGGTCTCAAGGACCATTTGTTCGCGGTGCTGCGCGATGTGGTGTTCATCTCGAATGAGATCATGGACAGCGGCCGCTTCGACCTGAATTCCTCCTCGAGCATCACGAACGCCGTGTTCCACATTTTAAGGAACGCGCGAGTATTGGAACTGCAGGTGCGGCCTAATCTGGTGGTCTGCTGGGGCGGGCATTCCATCCGCCGCTTCGAATACGACTACACAAAGAAGGTAGGCTATGAGCTCGGGCTGCGCAGCCTGGATGTCTGCACCGGCTGCGGGCCGGGCGCGATGAAAGGCCCCATGAAGGGAGCGACCATCGGGCATTCCAAGCAGCGCATCACAGACGGCCGCTACCTCGGCATAACCGAGCCCGGAATCATTGCGGCCGAGCCGCCCAATCCCATCGTCAGCCAATTGGTCATCATGCCGGACATTGAAAAGCGCTTGGAAGCCTTCGTGCGATTGGGCCATGGCATCGTCATATTCCCGGGCGGCGCGGGCACGGCCGAGGAGATCTTATACCTGCTCGGCATTCTTCTGGATCCAGCCAATCGAAAGCTGCCCTTTCCCGTGGTGTTCACCGGGCCTGCCGACAGCGCGGAATATTTCCAGCAGATCCATCACTTCATAGGGGCGACGCTGGGTCCGGCGGCGCAGGCGCGCTATAAGGTGATAATCGACGATCCTGCGGGCGTCGCACGCGCCATGGTGCAGGGGATGGCGGAGGTGCGCGACTATCGCCGGCAAGCGAGCGATTCCTACGGCTTCAATTGGCTGCTGAAAATCCCGCTGGAGTTCCAGCGTCCGTTCGAGGTCACGCATGCCTCGATGCGCGCTCTGCGCTTGTCGCTCGATCAGCCCGTGCATGAACGCGCAGCGGATCTGCGCCGCGCCTTCTCCGGAATCGTCGCCGGCAACATCAAGGAGTATGGGGTCAATGCGATCGAGCGCTACGGGCCCTTCGAGCTCGCCGGAGAAGCCGCGATCATGGAGCCGCTGGACAAGCTGCTGCGCTCGTTCGTGGCGCAGGGCCGCATGAAATTCACCGGTGCCGAATACAAACCCTGCTACCGACTCGTGGCATGAAGGAAACCGTGCGCATTCGGTACGGCTTCGATCTGCCGGACGGCTCGAAAAAGCACGTCGATTTGAGCTTCGATCCCAAGGATTTCCGGCTGTCCAATGAAGTGCCGGCCGATCCGCCGTTTTGGACCGAATTGAAGTTCAGTCAATGCGCCAATTGCCCATTGAGCACGGCTGAACATGCCCATTGTCCGTCTGCGCTGCACATGGCCCCGGCCGTCGAGCTGCTCAAGGAGCTGGTTTCGTTCGACGCCGTGGGCGTCACGGTGACGCAGGCGGAACGCACCGTGCATGCCGAAACCACGGCGCAGCAAGCTTTGAGTTCCGTGCTGGGATTGATCATGGCGACCTCGGGCTGCCCTTGGACTGATCGTCTGCGTCCGATGGCGCGCTTCCATCTTCCGTTCGCGAGCGAGGCGGAAACCGTGTACCGCAGCGTGTGCATGTTTTTGCTGGCGCGCGAATTGCTGGGCGCGGAGGCGGGCGAAACGCGGGATTTCGCGGCGCTCAAGGATTTGTATGAGAATCTGCACGTGGTGAATCGCGATATGTCACGTCGGCTCGGCGCAGCGACCCGAACGGATCCTGCGCGAAACGCGATGGCGCTGTTGGATTCATACACGACGCTCTTGCCGGCCGCGCTCGAGTCGCAGCTTGCGGAACTGAAGCCGCTTTTCGAGGCGTGGCGAGCCATGCCGATTTCGGTCATTTAACTTACCGCGACGCATCGTGAGATGCGCATCCCAATGCGCGTCGCCGTCGCACGACAGTGCCGGCTCCTCGTGACACAGTTCCTGTCGAGGAGCGGGCACGACACTTACTGTCGTTCCCATCGACAGAGGCAAACGAGATGAGCGACATCAAAAATCAGACTCGATACACCGGGGTGGACCGCAGGGCTCCGCGCGGTGACGCTGCCGTCGCCAAAACCGGCGGCCGCCACGCCGCGATTACCAACAGTCTGTACAACTGGCACAGCTACAAGAACTGGGCCGAAAAAGCCCGCGGAAATTTCGACGAAAAGAAATAGAGCGGATTCAGGCGCCGTGCGCGCGGCTCAGGCCGTGACCGGCAGCGGATTGATGCCCTCGTTTGGATGCTCCGCCGCTTTTGCCTTGTCTTCCTTGGCCTTGAGCCACGCCAGCAGCGGCTGCCAATCCTCCAAATCCTGCTCCACCACGTAGCGCTTCATTTCATGAATACCTAAGCCTTGCTCCGCGGCGCGCACGTAGTTTTGCGAATCGCGCAGGGTGGCAACGACCGGGATGCGCAGTGTCTCGAGAAATCGCATCAGAGATTGATAAATCACGGTATTGCGCCTCACGCGATTCGCGACCACGCCGATGCGATATTCGTCGCGGCGCACCTTGGCGATCAGCAGCAGATCGGCAATGCATTTCGAGCAGGCGTGAATGTCGATGTCGGAAGGCAGCACCGGCACAATGATGGCGTCGGCGCTTTTTGTCATTTCGGGCATTTCCTGGGCCGGCACTGCGGCAGGCGTATCGACGATGACATGCGCGGCATCCGGCGGAATGCGCATTTGCCAGGCGCGGGTCATACGCGAATTGCGCTCGAATGCAGCCATGCCGTGAATGAAGGGCTGATCGGGCCTGCGCTTTTTCAGCCAACGGCTGCTGGAGGCCTGGGGGTCGTTATCCTGCAACAGCGGACGGTCGCCCTGGCTCGCAAAATAGCTGGCGAGATTGGTGGCTATCGTCGTTTTGCCCGATCCCCCTTTGGGGTTCAGGACGAGAATGCGCTGCATGTCCGTAGAGCCTACGCAGCCCCAGTCACCATGGCAAGCCAATGCCTAAGCTTAGGTTGTGATGCCACTCACGGTTAGCTGTAAGCGGTGCACCTAGACTTCGGCCGATGGAATGGGTGCTTCAAGTGATTGATGAATTTGACGACGCCGTCGGTGCATTGCGATTGTTCGCAATGGGCTGGAGCGAGGAAATCGGCCTCACGGTCGCCAGCAGCGCGGCGACCTGCGCGGTGTGCGCGGCGCTATTGCGCGGCATCGCCTGAACTCGCGTCGGCCCGAACGCCCCGCACCGCAAAATCCATTATGATGCCGGGCATGGCATCCAACAATTTTTCAATGATGGGTCTGTTGGTTTGCATCGCGCTCTGCGCGGCTTGCTCCGGCAAATCCGATGCGCCGCCGAGCGCAGCGCCGCCTGCCGCTGCCGTGACTTCGCTGCAGACCGTCACACTCAAGGCCGGCACGGGCCAAGGGATCGGCGCCGGACAGATTGCCGTGGTCCAATACACCGGCTGGCTGTACGAGGCGGGCGCCACGGATCATAAGGGCAAGCAATTCGACAGCTCGCGCACCCGCCGCGAGCCATTTAAATTCCCCCTGGACACAGGTTCGGTGATCAAGGGCTGGGATCAGGGTGTCACCGGCATGAAGGTCGGCGAGAGCCGCCGGCTCATTATTCCGCCGGACCTGGCCTATGGGGACGGCGGCGCGGGCGAGGTGATTCCGCCCGGCGCGACCTTGGTATTCGACGTCGAGCTAGTCGGAATCGAGTAGGCGCTGCCGGCGCGGCGCTGCCGGCGAGGCAATTGGAAGCGGCCAAGCAGCCTCAGCCGCTTCCAAAAAGCCAAAATCAATCAGTTCACGAATTCCTTCAGCGTCTTGAGCGCGGCAATGCGCACTTTCTTGCTGGCCGGCTTGGCCTTGAACATCATTTTCTCGCCATTGAAAGGATTCACGCCCTCGCGCGCCTTCGTGGCTGGCTTCTTGACGACTTTCATCTTCAAAAGTCCGGGCAACGTGAACAAACCGTGACTCCGCAGACTCTTCTTGATCGTGCCCCCAAGCGAGTCAAACACGGCTCCGACCTGCTTCTTTGAGAGCTCTGTTTCCTTCGAAATGGTAGCGAGAATTTCAGACTTGGTCGGTGCTGCATTCTTTTTCGCCATATTAAATCTCCTGCTGATGTTTTGCGCGAGCGGGCAGTCACTGCCCAACGTGGGCGGAATTGCCCACTAATTTCAACTCGGCGCCGAAAATAACATAGAAAAAAGCCGATGTTTAGCGCAATTGCGAAAAAAGATTTTTCTCGCGGATGCAATTCGCCCTGGTTTTTTAGGCTTCCGCGTCTGCGAAGCGCGTATTCGACTCGCAGCGACTCGCTTCGTTCACTGTGATATCAGGCATGTACGAGCCGATGTTCAACGCAGTAGCACCAGCAGCGCGCCGATCGCGATCGAAACCCAGAGGAAGGAAAAATCGATTTGTCCGATGGGAGGAATTATGCGGCGTACGCGCTTTAGGATCGGTTCGCACAGCTGAGCCAGCAGGCGTATGCCTGGAGCGTAGCCGCTTGGCGACACGAAGCTGGTCAGCCAGTACAACAACATCGCGAAGAGATATATACGCAGCAACAAGCCGACCAGATCGAGCAGGGTGATGCGCAGGATTGCAACCACATCGCCGACGCCTCCGCCGGCCATGGCCATCATGATCAACGTGCGCGCGAGGGCCACCAGCAGCACGGCGACAACGGTGGCGGTATCCATCTTGCCGATGGGAGGCAGCAGCTTGCGAAGCGGCAATATCAGCCAGTTGGTCACGCGCACGATGGCATCAGCCATCGGATCCCGAAAATCGGCGCGCACCAATTGAAACAGCAGCCGCAACACGAAGGCCAGCAGCAGCAGCCACAACAGCATATCGACGATATATCTGATCGCTTCCATTTGTATTCAGGCGCTTCGCGCTACCCTTACCTAAGGAGCGCCGAATTCGGCGGCGAGTTCGGCAGAACGGCGGTCGGCCGCCGCAACCGCGTGCGCGACGATAGCACGAAGGCCGGCGCCATTTAGAACCTCGAGCGCCGCCGCGGTTGTCCCGCCCTTGGAGGTTACTTGTTCGCGCAGAGTGGCCAAGGAATCTGTGGATTGGCGCGCCATTTGCGCTGCTCCAAACGCCGTTTCCAGGGTCAAGCGGTGCGCAACGGCGCTCGGCAGGCCGCGTTCGTGCGCAGCAGCCTCGAGGGCTTCCATGAACAGAAAGAAGTAGGCGGGACCGCTGCCGGAAACCGCGGTCACGGTGTCCATTTGCGATTCGTGCTCCACCCACACGGTCGCGCTCACGGCACCCATCAGATCCTCAGCCAGTGCGCGGTAGGCAGCGCCCACACTTGCGGGAGCATAAAGGCCCGTCGCGCCGAAGCCGTTGAGCGCCGGGCGGTTCGGCATGGTGCGGATCACGGGTATCTGAGGTCCGAACCAGCGCGCGAGAGAGGCATGGGGAATGCCAGCCGCAACCGATACCACCAAGGGCCGGCTTGCCTGAAGGTGCGGCGCCAGCCCCAGCGCGACGCCGCGCATGAGCTGTGGCTTGACGGCGAGCATCACCACTTCGGCGCCCGCCACCGCGGACGCGTTGTCCGCTGCGGTCTGCACCGCGTAATCACGCACCAACCGCCGCAGCTGCTCCTGGCTGGGATCTGCAACCACCAGCCGCTTGGGCGGAAGTCCCTGTTTGGTGAGGCCGCTGATCAGCGCAGCCGCCATGTTCCCGCCGCCGATGAAGGCCAGCCTTCTGATGTTGTTCATCCCAAATCCCCCAAAGGAGCCTGTTTCAAGTATTCAAGAGCCTTACCGGGCGCCGAACAGCGCCGTGCCGATGCGTACCAGCGTGGCTCCTTCGGCGATGGCGGATTCGAAATCTCCGCTCATACCCATGGACAGTGTATCTAGCTTGAGGCCGCCGGCGTTCAAATCCCTAAGCGCCGCTCTCAAGCGCGCGAACATCGCCCGCTCGGCGGCGGCATCGGGCTGCGGCGGAGGCACGCACATCAAGCCGCGCAGCTTGAGTCGCGGCAAGCCGGCTACGGCGGCCGCAAGCCCTGGCAGCGCGTCCGGCGCCGCCCCGCCCTTGTTGGGTTCCCGCTCGAGCGCCACTTGAATGCATACGTTGAGCGGCGGCGCGTGAAACGGCCGTTGCTCGGACAGCCGCCGCGCCACGCTCAACCGGTCCACGCTCTGCACCCAGTCGAAACGCTCGGCAATGGCTCGCGTCTTGTTGGATTGGATGCCGCCGATGAAGTGCCACCGAAGCTTCAGGTCCGCAAGCTGGTCCATCTTGAGCTGCGCCTCCTGGAGATAGTTTTCGCCGAAATCCGTGACGCCGGCGGTGGCGGCCAAGCGCACCGATTCGGCAGTCTTAGCCTTGGTAACTGCAACCAAGGTGACCGATTCGGGGTCCCGCCCGGCGGCAATGGCTGCACTACGTATCCGAGACCGGACGTGGTTCACATGAAGCGTCAAATTCTGCGGACCAATTAACATATTGGGTGACAACACCCTCTTATATACTGCTGGTGGCTAACGCCTAGTCTAATTAGGAGCCGTAAATGGCGGTTGATATCGCGCAGCTTCTCGCTTTTGCGGTGAAGAACAATGCGTCGGACTTGCATCTGTCGGCGGGCGTCCCGCCGATGATCCGCGTGGACGGCGACATGAAGCGCGTCAACATGCCTGCCCTGGTGCACAAAGAAGTGCACAGCATGGTGTACGACATCATGAACGACAAGCAGCGCAAGGCGTTCGAGGAGTTCTACGAAACCGACTTTTCGTTCGAAATCCCCAAGCTGGCGCGCTTCCGTGTCAACGCGTTCAATCAAAATCGCGGCGCCGGGGCGGTATTTCGCAACATTCCATCCACTATTCTGTCCTTGGACGAATTGAACGCGCCCAAGACCTTCAAAGATCTATGCATGCTCCCGCGCGGCCTTGTGCTGGTGACGGGGCCGACCGGATCGGGCAAGTCGACGACGCTCGCCGGCATGGTCAATCACTGCAACGACAACCGCCCGGATCACATTATAACCATCGAGGATCCGATCGAGTTCGTGCATGAAAGCAAGCGCTGCTTGGTCAATCAGCGCGAAGTCCATCGCGATACCTTGGGGTTCAGCGAGGCCCTGCGTTCCGCGCTTCGCGAAGACCCCGACGTGGTGCTGGTGGGCGAAATGCGCGATCTGGAGACCATTCGCCTGGCGCTCACCGCCGCGGAAACCGGCCACTTGGTGTTCGGCACCCTGCACACGAGCTCGGCCGCGAAGACCATCGACCGTATCGTGGACGTCTTTCCGGCAGCGGAGAAAGACATGGTCCGCGCGATGATGTCCGAGAGTTTGCGCGCGGTGATCTCACAGACCCTCATGAAACGCGTGGGCGGCGGCCGTATTGCGGCGCAC
>Ga0210402_10006455_pt1 | contig 10396 bp, 8 predicted proteins | sample IncBWC7MmetaG_FD_161055 | JGI IMG/M metagenome (GOLD analysis project Ga0210402, IMG submission 161055) | Forest soil microbial communities from Barre Woods Harvard Forest LTER site, Petersham, Massachusetts, United States - Inc-BW-C-7-M | ecosystem: Environmental > Terrestrial > Soil >...
CACCCTGCAGAAAGCAGACACGATTGGCATGTTTCAGATTGAGAGCCGGGCGCAGATGTCGTGCCTGCCGCGCCTGCGCCCAAAATGTTTTTACGACATCGTGGTGCAAGTCGCCATCATTCGCCCGGGGCCAATCGTGGGGCAGATGGTGAATCCTTATTTGCGGCGTCGCATGGGGCGCGAAGCCGTGAACCATTTGCATCCGTCACTCGAACCAGTGCTGGCGCGAACTCTGGGCGTGCCTCTGTTCCAGGAGCAATTGCTACGCATTGCGATGGTCGCCGCTAACTTCACCGGAGGCGAAGCCGAAGAGCTGCGTCGCGCCATGGGGTTCAAGCGTTCGCAAGCCCGCATGAAAGATATCGAGGCCAGACTTCGCAGCGGCATGGAACACAACGGCATCTCGCGCGAAGCGCAGGAGCAGATCATTCTCTCCATCACTTCGTTCGCTCTGTATGGATTTCCTGAATCTCACGCCGCCAGCTTCGCGCTCATCGCCTATGCCAGCGCTTACCTGAAATGTCATTATCTCGCCGCATTCACCGCCGCCCTGCTTAACAACCAGCCCATGGGCTTTTACCGTCCAGCCACAATCGTGAAAGATGCACAACGTCACGGCCTGAAAGTGTTGCCGATCGATGTGATGAAGTCGGAATGGCAATGTACGCTGGAGCAGTCAGCAGTCAGCAATCAGCATTCAGCCAGTTCGGTTGCTCTGCGCCTCGGTCTCCGCTACGCTCGCGGATTACGCGAAGAAGCTGCGCAAGCGCTGGTTCATCAACAGAACCTTGCTCCATTCACTTCTATTCGCGATCTGGTCCATCGTGTGCCCGAATTGCGTAAAGATGAATTGAACACTCTGGCGGAAATTGGAGCGCTGAATGAAATCGGGAATTCACCACGGAGACAGGGAGGCACAGAGAAAACCAGGAAACTCAATAAGGAATGTGCACCAACAACTCAATCGACGATCGAAAATCCAAGATCAAGAATTATCTCTGTGCCTCCGTGTCTCCGTGGTGAATCTGTTTTCCATCGCCGCGATGCCCTCTGGCAAGTCGAACGCGCCGTCCGCCACTCCGGCCCATTGCTCGACGAATTGCCCGAACCCGACACCCACTCTCCGCTGCGTCCCATGAATGCGGAAGAACGCCTGGTCGCAGACTTCCGCGGCACCGGCATGACCGTCGGCCCGCACCCCATGGCTTATCACCGCACACGAATGCAAGCCATGGGCATCCACAAAGCCAGTGAACTCAGCCATATCCCCGATGGACAACATTTGCGCATTGGAGGATGCGTCATTTGCCGCCAGCGTCCGGGCACCGCCAAAGGTTTCGTTTTCCTCAGTATTGAGGATGAGACCGGCGTCGCCAATGCCATCGTAACGCCCGATCTGTTTCAGAAAAACCGGCTGCTGCTAAGTTCCGCGCAGTTCCTCATGGTGGAAGGAATTCTGCAGAATCAGGACAATGTCATCTCCGTAAAAGCCGAGCGCGTGCTGCCGCTATCCATCACCCGCGCCGAAACCAGCTCGCACGACTTCTATTAACCGTTATCAACAAAATCAATGTTTCAGAGAGATTAATTCTTTCCACCTTTCGCACAAATTCACACTTTTTCGGTTTATCATTGATACATAATTCCTACATGTTTTTTGTGGGGTTCATCAGGCACGGCCGCAGTGTATGCGGTCAATCATAAACGATTCTAATTCATGGACTTGGCAGTCCCAAGGAGCACCAATCATGGCTAAAGCAAAGACCACCCGCACCCCTAAAGCAACCAACAATCAAGTCATCACCATGCCCGAAGCTGGCTCCATCCCTATGGTTCGGAAGAGTGCCCCGGCGAACACCTCCTCCGCTGACCTGGAAGTAAAAATCCGCGAACGTGCGTATCAGTTGTATGTGGAGCGAGGGAGCACCTCTGGCCACGAAAATGAGGACTGGCTCAGGGCTGAACGCGAAATTCTCGGCGGCAAGAGCCATCAACAGAGCGCATAGGCGCGAGAGTTCCGCCAGCACTACTCAAGTTCTTACCTCCACACGTAGGCCCGGACGTCCTCGTCCGGGCGGCGGAGCAATAGCTTCGCGAGCCTACGAATGTGCCCCGAAAGGCCGCTGGAAAATCCGCTCGTCCCGGCTTCTTGGTTGCTTCTGTGGATGGTTTCTGAAAAAATACAACCTAGGTTCCCCCCATGTCGCAAATAGGCAGTTTTGCGCTCCTCCTCGGGTTGGCGTTGTGTGCCTATTCCTTCCTCGCAGGTCTGCTGGCCCTTGTCATCAAGGGACCCGGATCGGGACGGCTGGGTGAAACTGCGCGTCGCGCGGGCATTGCGAGTTTCGCAATAGTTTTTCTCGCAGCCGTAGTGCTGGTGGTGGCGGCCTTTCAGAATGATTTTTCCATCGCCTACATTTTTCATCACAGCAATCGCGATCTGCCTGCACCTTACAAGTTCGCAACGCTTTGGTCTGGACAGGAAGGATCGCTGCTTTTCTGGGCGCTGCTGCTCTCGGCCTACGGGCTCGTCCTCAGACTTCGTTACAAAACCGACGTCCGCTTGTTCGCCTATGCATCAGTGATCATCGCGGCCGTTCAGGTCTTCTTCTTATTGCTGCTGAACTTCGCCGCGAATCCTTTCGGCGTAATGCAGGGTTCGTTACCCGCCGACGGTAACGGCCTCAACCCGTTGTTGCAGTACCCGGAAATGGTGATTCATCCGCCCATGCTGTACCTGGGCTACGTCGGATTCACGGTTCCATTTGCCTTCGCGCTGGCGGCGTTGATCATGCGCTATCCGGGCGAGAAGTGGATTCAGATCACCCGCCGCTGGACCATGGTCACGTGGGGATTTCTCACTTGTGGAGTCTTTCTCGGCGCGCACTGGGCCTACTCTGTGCTGGGATGGGGCGGCTACTGGGGCTGGGATCCGGTCGAAAACGCTTCGCTCATGCCGTGGCTAACCGGCACGGCCTTCCTGCACTCCGTAATGATGCAGGAAAAACGCGGCATGTTGAAGACCTGGAACATGTGGCTGATTTTTTCCACCTTCATGCTCTCGATTTTCGGTACTTTCCTGACTCGCAGCGGAGTAGTCAGCTCGGTACATGCTTTCGCCCAGTCCTCGATCGGTGATTGGTTCGTTGCGTTTCTCGCCATTATTTTTGCGACTTGCCTCTTCTTCTATGTGAAGAACCGCTCGCACCTACGCAGCGAGCATAAGCTGGAATCGCTGATCTCGCGCGAATCCAGTTTCCTGTTCAACAATCTGCTACTGCTGGTCGCCTGCTTCACGGTGCTTTGGGGAACGCTCTTCCCGGTGCTCTCGGAGTGGGTTCAGGGAACCAAAGTCACTGTCGGACCGCCGTTCTTTAATCGCGTAAACGTGCCGGTCGCATTGCTGCTTCTACTGTTGACTGCGGTCGGCCCTTTGCTGGCATGGCGCAGGACATCGGTCGAGAGCTTGAAACGCAACTTCCTGTGGCCTGCAATCGGCGCCCTGGTCACGGGCGTACTGTTGGTCGCGCTCGGCATGAGACCGTGGACAGACGTTTCCTACTTCTACTCGTTGATGACCATCATGTTGTCCGTGCTGGTGGCCCTGACCGTAATTTCGGAGTTTGTTCGCGGGGGGCGCGTGATTGGCCGCCATACCGGCCAGAATCTTTTCGCCTCCATGGTGCAACTCGCGCATCGCAACACGCGCCGTTACGGCGGCTACATCGTTCACTTCGGCGTGATCGTCATCATGATCGGGTTCGCTGGCTCTGTGTTCAATCAGGACAAAGAGCAAGAGATGGGCTTCGGCGACAAGATGACCATCGGTCCTTACACTCTGGTCTGCCAGTCTTACACCCAGGATGACAATCCGAATTATGGCAGCGAGTGGGCGGTCATGAACGTCTTCAAGGGCGGGAAACAGATTGCCACGCTCAACCCCGAGCGCCGTTTCTACAAAGCGAGTCAACAGACTTCCACAATGGTCGCCAACCGATCGACCCCTCAAGAAGATTTGTACGTCGTGTATGAGGGGCAGAATCTGGACACAGGAAAGCCGATTATTAAGGTGCATTTGAATCCTCTGGTCATGTGGATTTGGATTGGGGTGTGGATCATCATCGCCGGCACGGTTGTGGCGTTGATTCCTAACGCGGCCCCGGTGCGGGTTCCGGCCCCCGCTCGAATGCGAGCCGAACCGGTCGGAGCGGGAGACTGATGAGGAGCTCACATACCGACAAACCGGTCATCCTGAGCGCAGCAGATTCTCCGCGAAGCGCAGAATCTGGGGAGTCAAAGGACCCCGGTGAGGATTGCGTCACGATAAATCTGAAAGGCGTTTCGACCAGAAGGCCAGACGCTCTTCGTGAGAAGAATTCCCTGAGGCACTTCTGGTTGCACCTGCGACGCCGAGGTCCTTCGACTGCGGCATCGTTCGCTCCGCGAACGACGCCTTCGCTCAGGATGACAGCGTTTTTCTTGAGACGCGGCGCTCAAATGATCCTGCTAACACTCGCCGTATTCACCCTTCTTGGCGCGGGCGACGAATCCGCCCGCGTCAACGATCTCGGCCACCGCATGATGTGTGTCTGCGGGTGCAACCAGATTCTGCTCGAATGCAATCACGTTGGCTGCGCCTACTCCGAGCGCATGCGCGGCGAACTGATCGCTGCAGTCGACCGTGGCGACAATGACGATCTGACCCTGCAAGGATTCGTTCAGAAGTACGGCACAACCGTGATGGCGGCGCCGACCAAGACCGGCTTCAACCGCGTGGCCTGGATCATGCCATATCTGGTTTTGGTGCTCGGACTGGCGATGGTTACGCTGATTGTGCGGGCCTGGAGATTGCGTCCGCTGGTGTTGCCCGCCGGTGCAGTTGCCCCAGTTCACGGCGCGGAGCTAGAACATTTCCGCGATCAAGCCAGGAAGGACACGGAGATATGAGCATCGAACTTCTGACCTGCATCCTGATCACGATCGGTGCGCTGGTTTATGTCTTTTATCTGCCCGGGAAGCTATACATGGGACCGGAAAAAACCCGCGTGATCTACCTGCGCGAGCGCAAGGAAGCGATCTACGAAAATCTTCGCGACCTGAATTTCGAATTCAAAGCCGGCAAGTTTCCGGATTCTGACTACCAGACCATGAAAACCTCTCTCGAAGAGGAAGCGGCCGCAGTTCTGGCCGAGATCGCACGCCTGGAAGAAGCCGCGACTACTGCGTCAGTCCGTCCCCGAAAAGGAGCCAGGGTTTGACACTCTCACCACCGACCATGTGGCAGCAAAAAACCGGATTTTTTCGCGTATTGCTGTGGACGCTACTCCTCGCTTCCGCGTCCGCCCAAACCCTTACTGGCACGGTCACGAATGGCACCACGAAGAAGCCTGCGGTGGGCGATGACGTCGTGCTGCTAAGTTTGGGCCAGGGGATGGAGGAGTCGGGTCGCACCACCACCGACTCGAAAGGAAATTTCAGCCTCAGGCTTGACGACGCCAGCGGTCCCCATCTGGTCCGCGTGATCCATCAAGGCGTGACCTACCACCGCATGGCTCCTCCGGGAACGACCTCGGTTGAGCTGCAGGTTTACGACGTTGCCAAGAAAGTTGAAGGCATCAGCGTAACCGCCGACGTGATGCGTTTTCAGGCGCAGGGCAGCGAGTTGCAGGGCATCCGCCTCTTCGCTGTGAACAATGCTTCGGATCCGCCGCACACGCAAATGAGCGATCAGAGCTTCGAGTTTTATCTGCCCGACGGAGCGCAGGTCGACCAAAGCATGGCGATGACCGCCGGCGGCCAACCCATCAACTCGGCCCCGGTGCCGCAGAAACAGAAGAACCGGTACGCTTTCGTTTTCCCTCTTCGCCCCGGCGAAACTCAGTTCCAAGTTAGCTATCACATGCCTTACAGCGGCGAGGCCAGCTTTGATCCCAAGGCTCTGTATGGCGCCCAACACTTTGTCGTGGTGCTACCCAAGACCATGAAATTCTCGCCCGGACCCGGCGAAAATTTCCAGTCGATGGACGACCCACGGCAATCGGACGCGGTAGTGCAGGTCGCTTCAAACACTACGGCGGGCCAACCGCTCGTCTTCAAAATCTCAGGCACCGGAACCATGTCTGACCAGCCAGAGGAAGCCAAAGGAAGCGGCAGCCCGGTCGGCGGACCCCAAACTAGTGGAGCCCAGACCAGCGGACCGGTGGCGGGACGCGACTCCCGTCCCGGCGGTGGCCTGGGCCCACCCATCGACGCTCCCGACCCGCTGGAAAAATATCGCTGGTACATTCTCGGAGGCTTCGGAATTGTGCTGGCAGCAGGTGCGATCTACATCGCCAGCCGCTCCAGGACCGCCACAGTCACCGATTACAACCCGACAGATGCCGAACTGGCCGACTTTCCAGTTACTCCCAAACCCAAGACTGCTGATCGCTCCGCGCTCCTGCTGGAAGCTCTGAAAGAAGAGATCTTCCAGCTCGAAGTCGAACACAAGCAAGGCCGAATCTCGCAGCAGGAGTATGAGAAAGCTAAAGCCGCGCTGGACCAAACGCTCGAGCGTGCTGTGAAGCGAGGCGCAGTCAAGGTCGGTTAAGCAACTGTGGAGGACGGGCGTCCTCGCCTGTCCGGTCGGGAACACGTTCACGAAACGTTGCGCTCACGAAACATCGCGCCCCGGTTATTGTTTCCGAGAATTTCTTCTCCCGCGTGAAAAGGAAATCCGACTCTATCCTGCATCCCATGGACCTGATATATTCTCCGCTTTCACCCGGGGAGAATTTCATAATGTTCTTAGCCAGCCGCACCTCCAACATCGCACGTGCAATTGTCTCGGCTCTTTTCGTGCTGGTGCTCACAACCCCTTCGCCCGCAGCCGATCCTTCGGCCCTTACCTGGAAGAAGTTAGCTCCCACCAAAGGGCTTCCCCCGCGGGCGTCTTTCGCATCCGCGTACGATCCGGTTGGCAAGAAGGTCGTGCTCTTTGGCGGCTTCAACGCTAACGCAGTGCTCAATGAGACCTGGACCTTCAACGGCACCACCTGGACGCAGGTCAAGACCAGCGTGGCTCCCACCCCCCGCGCAGCAGCCTCGATGGCTTACGACCGCAAGATCCACAAGCTGGTCTTATTTGGCGGAGCGTCCGGTTTCACTCTGTTCAACGACACGTGGCTCTGGGACGGCGCGACTTCCACCTGGACGCAAGCCAATCCCAAGACCGTCCCTGCAGCAGCCTCCGGCCCAATACTGTTCACGGATCCAGCCAACGGACATGCGATTATGTTTGGCGGATACCGGGGTCAATTCTATTCCCGCGATACTTTTCGGTGGACCGGAACCGACTGGAGCCTCTTGAATCCGTCGAACTCACCTTATCCCAGAAGCGCGGCCGTCCATGCCCTGGATCCGATCAGGAAAAACGTAGTGCTGTTTGGAGGAATTTCCGACAATTGGGTGGTACAGAACACCTGGACCTGGGACGGCAACAATTGGACCGAACAGAAACCCACCAAGCAGCCCCCGCCGCTGTACTTCACGAGCGGAGCCTTTGACCCTGCTTTGAACAAAGTCGTCGTCTTTGGCGGCGGCAGCGTAGGAGCCGATCAGAATCGAACTTGGGCATGGGACGGCACCGACTGGACTCAGCTTTCTCCGGCAAAGCGTCCTTCGATTCGCGAGGGGTTGGGAACGGTGTGGGATCCGGCTAGCCACCAGTTCCTGATCTTCGGGGGAGATGTCTTCAACACCAGCCAGTTTTACGGGGACACCTGGACGTTGATCGGGAAATAACGACGCTAGGAACGCGGCCAAGCCGTAGAGGACTCTTGGCGAAAGCGCCTCATTGCGTTTCATTGTCTGGAGTCATCTCAGGCTACGACTTCCCCTTGGGGCCGAAATCGCGGAATCGTAGGGAGCGCTTTGGGCCGGCGACATCTTTCCACCTCGCGACAACTGCGGTGGCTTGCCAGAGCCTGTTCCAATTGTTGCGGTTGGTTTATGTCCGGAGGTGAGACTGGTCCCGCTCCCATCCCTAGTTGAATCCACCGGCTCGGCGTACCATCTAATGTGGTGAGATTTCTATGGGAAACACATTTAAGACCGCATTTCTGCTTACTCTTCTGACGCTGCTGCTGATGTTTATCGGCCGTTTCTTTGGCGGACAGAATGGCATGTTGCTGGCGTTGGTCTTGGCGGCAGTCATGAACTTCGTTTCTTATTTCTATTCGGACAAGATCGCGCTGGCGATGTACCGCGCCCAGCCGGTCGCCCGCGAGGAACTTCCGCGCGCGTACGCGGCGGTCGAACGCCTCACTCAGAAAATCGGCATCCCCATGCCGAAGATCTACGTGATTCCGAACGAGTCCCCCAACGCGTTTGCTACTGGACGCAACCCGCAACACGCTTCGGTAGCTGTAACTCAGGGCATCCTCAATCTCCTGAGCGACGAAGAACTGGAAGGCGTTCTGGCGCACGAACTCGGGCACGTGAATAACCGCGACATCCTCATCAGCTCAGTCGCCGCGACTGTTGCCGGAGCCATTACCATGCTGGCCAGCATGGGCCGCTTCGCCATGATCTTCGGCGGTATGGGCGGAGATCGAGACGAGCGCCGAGGCGGCGGACTGGGCGCGCTTTTAATGCTGATCCTTGCGCCCATCGCAGCCTCGCTTATTCAGCTTGCCGTATCGCGCTCACGCGAATACCAGGCCGACGCTACCGGCGCACACTTCACGGGGAATCCGTATGCCCTGGCCAGCGCACTTGGAAAGCTCGACGCTTACTCGCGCCGCCTGCCGTTGCAGGCCACGCCCTCGACCGCACACCTATTCATTATTCAGCCATTCCTGGGAATGAACTTCGGAAGCCTGTTCTCCACTCATCCACCGATCGCGAAGCGAATCGAGCGCTTGACAGGAAGGCCGGCAGAGTTCATGCAGTAGAAGCTCTCAGCCGTCAGCTCTTAGCTATCTCTGTAACCTCCGTAACCGCCGTGTCCGGCACCCGCATAGTAGAATCCCAATAATGTCCCCTGAAACCGCCAGTGCCGTTTCTCATCGTGCGGCGCAACTGGAAAACGCCCTCCGCAAGGTCATCCGGGGCAAAGACGACATCCTTCGCCTGGCCGTTGTGTCCCTGATTGCTCGCGGGCACCTGCTGATCGAAGGAGTCCCCGGCGTCGGCAAAACTACTCTGGGACAAGCTCTCGCGCGGGCTCTCGATTGCACGTTTCAGCGGGTACAATTCACCAGCGACATGCTTCCCTCGGACGTGCTGGGCATTTCTATTTACTCCGCCGTCGAGCAGCAATTTGAATTCAAGCGCGGCCCGGTCTTCACCAACGTGCTGCTGGCTGATGAAATCAATCGCACCACCCCCAAGACCCAGTCCGCGCTGCTCGAAGCCATGAACGAAAGCCAGGTTACCGTGGACGCGCACTCCTACCCGCTGCCGCAGCCATTCATGGTCATTGCTACGCAGAACCCGGTCGAACACCACGGCACCTATCCTCTGCCTGAATCCCAATTGGACCGTTTCCTGATGCGGGTAAGGATGGGCTATCCCGACAGCAATGCCGAGCGCGAGATTCTGCGCTCCGAAGCAGGCACTACGAAGTTGAATGCCATGCAGCCGGTGCTCAGCGGCGCTGACGTTTTGGAAATGCAGCATGCGGTTACGCAGGTTCGCGTGGATGAATCGCTGGTCAGCTACGCCCTCAGCATCGTCAGAAAGACACGCGAGTCGGAACAGTTCTCGCTCGGAGTCTCGCCCCGCGGCTCGCAAATGCTGTATCGCGCTGCGCAGGCCATGGCATTTCTCGAAGGCCGAGGCTTCTGCACGCCAGAAGACATCAAGCCGCTGGTCGTGCCCGTCTTTGCCCACCGCGTAGTCGTGAACGGTCTTTACTCATCGACCCTGAAGAAATCCGAGCAAGCGGAACAAGTCATCCAAGAGATTGTGGACAGCACAGCTGTGCCAACGTAGCAAGAGTGGCCGATTTCAAGCCTCGGTTCCCCTCTATCCTGTGCCGGGACAGAGCGATTGGTGTGAGAGAATCCAACTCAGCTGATGATTGCAGAGATCATCCCACAAGCTTATGACGCGGACGGACGGAGGGTCTCGCAACCATTCCTTCGCCGTAAGGGTCCGCACCCCACTTTCCCGATGGGGCGATATGTCAGTCAGCCACTGACCGTAAAGTGTGACACGATTCGCGACGTTCGCCGATTTCTCGCTGGCTGCGAAGGCGTTTCGGACGAAGAACAGTTTGGCAAGCGAGACTACTGGCAGCCTCCTGAAGACTTCGAGAAAAGAAAAAAGGGAGACTGCGACGATTTTGCTCTTTGGACTTGGAGACAGCTGTTGGACATGGGATACGACGCACGATTCGTGTGCGGACCACACT
>Ga0210402_10006456_pt1 | contig 10395 bp, 10 predicted proteins | sample IncBWC7MmetaG_FD_161055 | JGI IMG/M metagenome (GOLD analysis project Ga0210402, IMG submission 161055) | Forest soil microbial communities from Barre Woods Harvard Forest LTER site, Petersham, Massachusetts, United States - Inc-BW-C-7-M | ecosystem: Environmental > Terrestrial > Soil >...
TCAGAACGCAGATGCCGAACGTAAAGAACAACACCCGGCCGTTCACAGAAATTCCTGCGGTTGGCAGCAGGTTTGTAGACAGCACAATGAGAATCCGGACGCCCACGAAAGCTACGACGAGACCCGCGAGTCCACCAACCAGGGCAAGCACGACGCTTTCGGTCAACAGTTGCCAGATTAGATTTCTCCGGCTAGCGCCCAGCGCGACGCGCACTCCAATTTCTCTGCGCCGCCCGTCCCCGCGAACCAGCAGCAGGTTGGCGACATTCGTACATGCGATCAGCAGAACGAACCCCACCGCTACGAAAAGTAAGTAGAAAACCTCCGCCGACCAGCCAAACAAGCCCTTCTGCAGAGGCTCAACCTTTACGCCCACGTCTTTATAAGCATCGGGAAAAACCTGCGCCAAACGTTGCGCCGTCAGGTTCATCGCTGTTTGAGCTCGCTCGACGGACACTCCCGGTTTCAGTTTCGCAACCGCCACCAGCCATCTCGGGTCATTGATGCCCGATTCGCTGACATTTCCCATTCCACCGAATTCGAAAATCTCAGGCGGGTGCGACCCGAAAAGATTGAAACCCGGATTCACAACCGCGATGACATTGGAGGACCAGGTGTCGACGAAAATGCTCCGGCCAAGGATCTTCGGATCGCCCGCGAAATGGCTTTGCCAGAATTCATAGCTAAGGGCGACCCCCAAAGATCCCTTCTGTTCCGTCTCTTCGTCGGTCGGAATGCTACCTAAATAGGATTTGATCCCCAGCAACGGCAACAGACGAGCGCTCACATGCTGCACGCCAACGCGTTCCGCAGATCCCGCGCTCGACATGGCCACCATGTCCGGCATTGAGACATGCTCGATTTGCTCGAATACCTGGTTGTCCGCTCTCCAGTGGGCCACATCCGTGGTCGAGACCGGTCCGGTCTCGCGCGGAAATTTCGCATAGCTCGTCGACAGGGCTACGAGCCGATCGTGGTCAGGATAAGGAAGGGGACGCAGAAGGAGTGCATCGATGGCAGTAAAAATCGTTGTCGTACCGCCGATTCCAAGCGCCAGCGTCAGCACGGCGACCAGAGTAAAAGCGGGCGCCTTGCGCAGCCCGCGAACCGCGTAGCGAAGGTCCTGCCCGAGAGCTTCGCCCCAACCCGCGATGGACCCGGTGCGGACCACGCCAAAGTGTAACTCCAAAGTGCCGCCGGAGCGGAACCTTTTCGCGATCCGCGGCGATCAACGACTCCGCTGGACAATTTCAGAAACGCATCTGCGCGTTCCGGCAGCATCGCGAATAGCTAGAGGGCTCCTCGCGATGCTGCCCCGAACCCGCGCATCCCTGCCAACCCGATTAACGGGACGGATGGACCACGACTGCATCCCCCTCTCCCGATGCCGCAGCGGAGATGAGTTCCTTCTCTCTGCTGGTCAGCACCAGATCGTAGCTGCTGTCGCTGGAGAAAACCACCTTGTCCAGGAACGCTTCACTCCCGTAGCGCGTGAGCACGACGTAAGAATCGCTGTTGGAGCTCGCGGCGTTACCGTCCGTAGCAACCAACGCAAATCGCTTTTGTCCGTCGGCGCCGCCCAACGTAAGTACTCCGGCTTCCACGGCTTCGATCCGGTAGACGCCCGCTTTCAGCGTGCTGTTTCCGACTACGAAATCAAACGGTATGTTCACCGAGACGCGACCCTCACTCTGCGCATGCGCCGGCACAATGGCAACCATTGCCCCCAGCACAGCCAACGCCACCAACAACCCAACCTTCTTTTGACTCTTCATAAGTGTCCTCTTCTTTTCAAGTGATTCACGATAATCGTGATTGACGATGATCGTGATTGGCGCGCCTTATTTCCGGTTTGATGACCCGACCACACGCAGAACTTTCCCTACGAATGCAAGTTTTCAATCCAGATTCCGCTATTTTTGTGCGCGTTGAGTATTCGATTCAGCGAAATCGACTTGGATGGATCAACGATGTAACAAGACTGTCAAAACTTTGTTTGCGATGGATGACAACCTGGCGGGGCGTAAATGAATTTCTGGCGCGCTATCTGACGGCGAATGAATACGCTGGGAAGGCTAGCCTGAGAAGACTGTTCTTGAGCAGAACATCCTGAGATTCCGTCAGCTGTCTTTGCGGTAGAGCAGATTGCGCATCGCGGCTCGACGCGCCTCGTTGGCTTCCTTGTCGACCGTCCGCTTCGGCGCAGGCTCGGCGTTCTCCGGCTCGCTGCAGGCCGGACACCGGTTGGCAAACCCAGGCTTCCCCGGCTTCAGTTCGAATTCCTCCGAGCAAACCGCGCAAACTTTAATCGGAAATCCCATCGCAGTAATTGTGGGCGGCACTCCCTTCGACTTCGCTCAGGGCAGGCCCTGTCCGCCAGCCCTTTCCAACACCCAAAATCCTAGTTCAGAAAATACTGCCGGTACAACGTATCCCGCTGCGCCGGACGAAATCCCGCATCGCGAATAATCCGCCGCAATTCTTCTTCGGTCGTGCAGTTGGTCACACCCGCTGCCCGCACCACATTCTCTTCCAGCATCACCGATCCCACATCGTTCCCGCCGAAGCGCAGGCCCATCTGGCAGACTTTCAATCCCTGGGTCACCCAACTCGACTGCACATTCACAAAATTCGAAAGATACAGCCGCGAGATGGCCAGGACTTTCAGGTAGTCGACTGCGGTAGCCTCGTCCCAATGCCGGCCGCCGAGCGCAGTGTTCTGCGGCTGAAAGCTCCACGGGATGAACGCGGTGAAGCCGCCGGTCTCTTCCTGCAATTCATACAGTCGCTGAAAGTGATTGACCAGATTTTCGTAATTCTCGCCCACGCCGAACATCATGGTCGCGGTGGTTCGCATGCCGATCTGGTGCGCGGTGCGATGCACGTTGAGCCAGTCGTCAGTCAAACACTTCAGGCGGGCAATCTTGTAGCGGACTTCGTCGTCCAGCACTTCCGCGCCGCCGCCCGGAATCGAATCGAGGCCGGCGTCGCGCAGCCGCAGAATCGTGTCGCGAATGGAGAGCGCGCTGTACTCCGCAATCGCAATAATTTCCGATGCCGAATAACAATGCAGATGGATTTGCGGAAAGCGCTCCTTGATGCCGCGCAGCATCTTCTCGTGCCAGTCAATCTTCAGGTCTGGATGCAGCCCACCCTGCATCAACACGCCCGTCCCGCCGAGTTCGACGGTCTCGCGAATCTTCTCGTAAATCGTCTCGAACTCGAGAATGTACCCCTCCTTTGCCGCCGGTCCCTTCAACGGCCGGTAGAACGCGCAGAAGGTGCAGTACTCCGTGCAGAAGTTGGTGTAGTTAATATTGCGGTCGATGATGTAGGTGACCGTCCCCTCAGGATGCAGCCGGCGGCGCACCGCATCGGCCTCCATCCCAATGCCGATCAGGTCATCGGAGTTGAACATGTCGAGCGCTTGCTGTTTGGTCAGGGACATAAGTGGACCCGCAGAACCTGTAATTTTATCAGGCCACGATGCCCATGTGGAGCGGACACTCCTGTCCGCCGCCTTTGACTTTGGTGGTAGGCCCACCCTTCGTTAAGAACGCAAAGAATAGGTCACCCAGGATTCTTGCTCGCGTCAACGCGTGCGCCATGTGCGCTCTACATCCATTGAGATCGTCTACTTTGCACCCGTGACCGGGCCCATGACGAAGAGGGTGTTGCCGGACGGGTCGAGTAAGTCGAACGTCCGCGCGCCCCACTCTTCATCCTTTGGCGGTCGCAAGACGTCCACCTTCGAGCTCCATTCACGGTAGTAGCGATCGGTCTCATCGACGTGAAGCGCCACACAACCGTTTCGACCGTGTCCCTTCATCGGACTATCGAGGGTTATTTCGATCGTTCCGCGGGCTACCCCAAGGAGTCCGGAATGGCCGTCCTCGGACACTTCGAAGGTGACGTGGAACCCCAGCCGGTCAACGTAGAACGCTTTAGCCGCTGTGAGGTCTTCCGTTGGAAGAATGGGGATGGCTCTCTCCATGATTTCAAAGTATAACTTTTCCGGACGACGGCGGGTAGCGCACCTTTTTGACGCTAGCGTAAGTCCTCAGGAGCCGGCAGTTTTCGAATCTACTGCTCGTAGCCTCCGATGTCGATGTTCGAACCCTGGACGCGGGCGTTGCCGGCAAAGTCGAGTGTCCCCACCACCGCCGAGCCCAGATTGATTCCCGCATTTACCGCCGGGGAGATTGACTGGAGATGCAGGTCCGGCGTGGTTCCGTTCAGGAATTGCGGGTCGGAGAATTTTCCATTTCCATCCTTCCCTGAACCGGATTGATAGGCCGTGAACGTGCCGTAGGTCTTGTTGTTCCAGACGAACGTAGTGCCGGTGGCTCCGCCAGGGGAGAAGTAGAGGTTGTAGTCCACGTCGGCGGGGTTGGCCACCGAGGTGGTGAAGTTGTGGATGGCGAGGTTTTGTGCACCCGTGTACACAATGTTGTTCTTGAACACGTTATTGGTGGCGTGGAACTGGATCTGAAATTCGCCGCTGCCCGTGTTCTTGCTGTCGTTCTTATACAAGGTGTTGTTGACGATGGTGACATGGTCGCTGCCACCAACCTTGCTGGCGTAACCACCAATCGAAACTCCCGCGGAGTTGCCGAAGTAAACGAGATTGTTGCGCGCGGTCACGTTGGCGGTGTTCCTGCCGGAGTGCTCGCTGGCCATTTCGATGCCGATGTCGACATTGTGGATCAGGTTGCGCTCGATCAGGATGTTGGCGCCACCGTCAATGTAAACCCCGTTGGCGCACCAGCAGTTTTTGGGATAGGAAGGATTTCCGTTCGAACTGATGTTGTAGACGGTATTGAGGGTAATGCTGCCGTTGCGGGCCTGATCATAGGCAGACTTGGGCGAGACGCCTTCAAAGCCAATGGCGTCGATGCCGATGTTGTTGTTGTCGTGGATCAGATTGTTGGTGATGGTGAAAGTATCCACGTTGCCGTCGACGGTAAGGGACTCGCTGCAGCCCGTCTGCAGGTGGTCGATCTCATTGCCGCTTATGGTGATGTTGTTCAGCGAGGCCGGCGCTTGCGTGCCGTAGAAAGCGACGCCCAGCGCGTTGGCGTTGCAGCCCGATGCGGTCGTCACAATGTCGTGGACGTGGTTGTTCAGCAGTTGCAGATTGCTTCCGGCGCCTGTGACCCAGACCCCGACCGGAACCTTGCTTCGGGAAGTGGTCTTGTAGTTGCGAATTTCCAAGCCCTGGATGATCAGGTAGCTCTGGCTGGCAATATTGATGAGGCCGCCCTGGGCGGGAGGCGTGAGTCCGGTGCCGTCGATAATCGTGGCCTCGCCGGCATAGTTCTGGAAGGTGATATAGCCGGCGGTAGCGGAGCCGGAGGCAGGAATGGTCACTACTTCGTTGTAGGTTCCGCCCAGCACCTGGACAGTGTCTCCGGCGACGACGTGATTGGCTGCATATTGAATATTGCGCCAGGCACTGGTCGTGGTGAGGCCGTCGTTGCTGTTGCTGCCCGTGGTGGACACGTAGTATGTGGTGGCGGAAGCGAACAGGGCCGGCAGGAAAATGCAGAACCCTACAACTAGCCGGACAAGGAGGCGAACGGCAGGAGTCATCATCTTCATGGAGATTGCTCCTTTTTGCGGATTTGCGCTTCTGGGGCCCTTTCGCTCGGTTGCTTGTGTCTATTTCGTTATATTACGTCTACTTGTGTTTCATTGAGATTAACGAAATGTACGCCTGAGAGAGCTTGCCGTCAACGGGGAAAGAATTGGGTGGTCGGCCCACCCTTTGCAAAGAACGCGAAAGATGCCACCCAGGATTCATGTTGGCGGCGCTGCTACAATCCGGCGCATGGGCGTCAACGCTGAAGCGGGCCGCAACGAATCCAATCCCTCGACGGCACATGCAACAACCCAACCTGACTTCTGGACCATTGCCGCGATCGCGGTTATTGCCACGGTGATTGCGAATGTGATTCACGAAGGTTTGGGTCACGGAGGCATGTGCGTGGCCACGGGCGGGCGGGCGCTGGCGCTTTCTACGGTGCACTTTGAGTGCAGCGTGGAGCCTCGTCTGGTGGCAGCGGGCGGGACACTGGCTAACCTCGTCTTCGGGGCGCTGTTCTGGGTGGCCGCGCGCGTGGTCAAGCAGAGTGCGTGCTGGCGCTTCTTCTTCTGGCTTCTGATGACGTTCAATCTGTTCGACGCGGGCGGGTATTTCCTGTTCTCCGGCATCGGCAACTTCGGCGATTGGGCAGCGGTGGTGGCGGGATGGCAGCCGGCGTGGGCATGGCGCATGGGCTTGATTGCGCTGGGAGTGGTTACGTATTTCTTGTTGTTTGTGCCTTTGTGTTTGCGCGAGTTGCGTCCGTTCCTGGGGAGAGATGCTCAGATTCGTGTGGGGCGAGCGCGCCGCCTCTCGCTCGCGTCCTACTTCAGCGCCGGAATTCTCTCCTGCGTTGCGGGCGCTCTGAACCCGGTGGGGCCGCTGCTGATTTTGGTTTCCGCAGCGGCGTCGTCATTCGGCGGGCACTCTGGGCTGGCCTGGATGTGGGCCCTGTTGAAGGGGCCGCGCATCTCCAGCAGCGAATTGCAGCTCCCCGAGATGGAACGCAGCCGGGGTTGGATGATCGCCGCTGTAATTTTGGCGCTGGCCTTCATCGCCGGACTGGGCCCGGGCGTAAAGTTTCATTCGGGTTAGGGCCTGATCAGACCACGGTGTCGGACCATCGGCTCCGCAGTCAGCGCGACCGTCCCTTCGCAATGAAGACGAATGAGTAGGGCACCCCAGAGCGATGGAAACGATTGAAATCAATCGATATTGAACGCGTTCAAGTTTTCCCTTGACACTCCCAGGCCTTAGGCTTATAGTTGTTTTGAACACGTTCAACATCGCCAAGGAAAGGGGAACATCATGGAAACCGCCAACAATCTCATCGTAGCTACTTACCTGCTTTATCTCATGATCAGCGTCGCACTCACCATCTGGGTCGCTCGCACCCTGCACAAGCGGGGCGGCATTTTTCTGGTCGACGCCTTTCACGGCAACGCGGAACTCGCCGACTCCGTCAACCACCTGCTGGTGGTGGGCTTCTATCTCATCAATATCGGCTTCGTCTCGCTCGCGCTGAAAACGGCTGCGACCATCAACACATCGCGCGCCGCCATCGAATTGCTGAGCGACAAGATGGGCATGGTCCTGCTCATCCTTGGCGGTATGCACTTTTTTAACCTGTACGTTTTCTCCCGCATCCGCCGCAGTGCGCGGACGGCGCGTGGCCCGATGCCTCCTCCTCCGCCGGTCGCGCCCGACGCGGTTCTCAAAGTCGCAATCCCGCGCTGACCACTGTCCACTCACCACTAGCCACTGTTAAGAACGAGGCAGCATATGCACAAACTCTACGTACTCTACGATCCAAAATGTGAACTGTGCCGCCGCTTGAAAGATTGGATCCTGGTGCAGCGCTCCTGGATCGGCCTCGCAGTGTTGGAGGCCGGTTCGGAGAAGGCCAGGCGGTTGTTCCCCGAACTGGAGAGCATCGCGGGCAAAGACGATCTGGCCGTCATCAGCGATGAAGGCGCGGTGTACCTCAACAACCGCGCCTGGATCATGGTTCTCTACGCGATGGTGGAGTATCGGGACTGGGCGGCCCGCCTTACACATCCGCTGTTGGCGCCTCTGGCGCGGCAAGCGTTCGTTACGCTGTCCAAGAACCGTCACCGGCTTTCCAGTTGGCTGAGTACGGAATCGCTTGCTAACGAACTGCGCAAGGTAGAACTCGAGCCGTGCGCGGTGCCCGCAGGCAGCGCGCCCGCCTCAACCGTTAGGGAGTACTTGCAATGACGAACGCAACCTTGGAGCCGAGGACTATGAAACCGGCTACGCTGAAGCCGAGGACCACGCCGCGCGCGGAAGGCACCCGCCGCAAGATCTATGAAGCCGCGATGGAGCTGTTTCGCGAGAAAGGATTTGAGCCAACCACCATGCGAGACATTGCAGCCAAGGCCGGTGTGGCCCTCGGCGGCGCTTACTATTATTTCTCTTCGAAAGACGCGATCGTGCTCGAGTTTTACCGGGAGATGCAGGAGAGCAGCAACCAGCCTGTCCTTGATGCGCTCGCGGGCCAGAAGAAACTCAAGGAGCGGCTGCGCTGCGTCCTCGACCAGCGGCTCGCGCTGCTCGAACCTAACCGCAAGTTCTGCGCCGCGCTGTTCCGTCACGCTCCGGACAGCGCCGACCCGCTTTCACCGTTCAGCGACGAGAGCCGAGTCATCCGCGACGGCGCGATCGAGCACATTCGCATCGCCATCGAAGGCAGTGACGCGAAAGTTCCTCCGGACTTGAAACCGCGCTTGCCCTACCTGCTCTGGCTGTACCAGATGGCGCTCATTATGTTCTGGCTCTACGACCGCTCGCCCGGCCAGGAGCGCACGCAACGTCTGATGGAGAAGACCCTGGGTCTACTGGTCCACCTGCTGCGCCTGTCCGCGTTGCCGCTGATGAAACCGCTGCGCAGGACGGTGCTGGAGTTGGTGGAGACGGTGGGAACGTAGAACGTTCCTGCAGGAACGCTGTGCAAAACCCGAAAAAACGGGCCCTGCAGGTGGCTGATTCGCGGGGAGTTGCGGGGTCGGTGTTTGTTTTCAGCGGGTTGGACTGTGGATAACAATCGTCATTTTAGGGTCGAAAACACCTACTAAAGTGGACTTGACAGGCTGGAAATGGCGATTGTATGTACGTTTTAGTATGTATGAAGAAAGAGCGGGGCGATTGAAGTGGACCGGATTTCGTTTTGGGGTCGAGTGGCGTCGCTTCGTCGCCACAGACATACGCGGGGCCCGGCCTTCGACTTCGCTCTGTCGAAAATCCCCACTTCTCGCGCAAAGAACGCGCGAGAAATGGGGCACCCGGCGCATGAATGGTGTACGTACAAGTGGATGGGCGCAGGCCCGGCCCAGCCCGCGTGCCCCGGCGCTTAGTCGTAGCGGAGGGTCTGGATGGGGTCGATTTGAGCTGCGCGGCGGGACGGGATGTATCCGGCGGCGAGCGCAGTGGAGGCGACCAGGAATACGCCGGCAGCGAAGGCTGCGGCATCGAAGCCGCGCATGAAGACCAGATTCGAAGCCAGGAACCGCGAAAGGCCGATGGCCAGGCCGACCCCGAGGACAACTCCGATCGCGGTCAAGCGCAGCGACTGCTTCAACACCAAGCCGACCACGGTACTCGTCGTGGCGCCTAGGGCGACGCGGATCCCGATCTCCTTGGTCCGTTGCGTGACGAAATAGGAGACGACGCCGTAGATGCCGGTTAAGGTCAGAAACAGTGCGAGCGCGCCGAGAGCCGCGCCGATCATGGACACGGCACGGAAGGCATACATGCCGCCGGCACGGTATTGATCGAGGGAATGGATGTCGCCGATGGCGCCCGGGGCCAGCGCTGCGAGGCGCATGTCGAGCCGGTGGCGCTCGGCTTCGACCTCTCCACGAACGTGCACCAGCACATTGGCAGTTGTCGCGGGAGTCGCGGGCAGATAGACCAGGGCGGGGTCCCTGCCCCAAGGGATGCAGCAGGTGACCATGTCGGCCGCGACGCCAATCACGCGAACGTCGCGGGCCGGCGTTCCCGAAAGATGAACGGTCTGACCGAGCGCGTCCTGGCCTGGGAAAAGGCTTTGGGCCGTCGCGGCGCTGAGAATCGCGACCGGTATTCCCGAGGCCGACTCTTGCCTGGTGAAGTTGCGGCCGCGAACAATGGGGATGTCCAGGAGTTGGAAATACTCCGGCGAGACATCGTTGAATGCGGTGGCGATGGTCGAACCATTCTCTGTGCTGCCGGTAATGGTCGGCAGCGCCCCGTTGAGGGGAATTGAGGAAGCGGCTGCGATTGTGACTACCTCGGGATCGGCGGCCAGAGCGTCCATCACGCGCCCGCGACTTTTCTCCGCAACATCCATCGCAATCACGTGGCCGGTTCGGAAGCCGATATCGAATGCACTCATCGCCATGGTGGTGCGAACCAGTACGCCACAGGCGACCAGCAGGAGAGTGCAGACGGTGATCTGCGCGACGACCAGTGCATTGCGAAGCCGCACCGGCCTAAGGTCCGAAGTCACTTCGCCCCGCACCGACGACATAACATTGGCGCGAGTGGCCTGGAACGCGGGAGCGAGGCCGAAGAGCAGCGCCGAGGCCAGGGCGGCGACGACCATGAACGCCAGCACCCGCCAGTCAACGGGACGCGGCACGTCGTGGACTATTTCGAGCATGTCTTTCGGAACGGTGGCGAACATCACCCGGATGGCTGCGTCGATCGCGACTCGGGAGATGATGAATCCCAGGATGGCCGCCGGTATCGAGAGCAGAATACTCTCCGTGAGAAGTTGGCGGATCAGGCGCCGGCGGAGGGCGCCGAGCGAG
>Ga0210402_10006457_pt1 | contig 10394 bp, 9 predicted proteins | sample IncBWC7MmetaG_FD_161055 | JGI IMG/M metagenome (GOLD analysis project Ga0210402, IMG submission 161055) | Forest soil microbial communities from Barre Woods Harvard Forest LTER site, Petersham, Massachusetts, United States - Inc-BW-C-7-M | ecosystem: Environmental > Terrestrial > Soil >...
TTGTGGCAATGTGCCGATCCTGATTGGCTGCCGCACGGCACGGTGGCCGATGGTGATGCGGATCTGCAGCCGATCTGGCTGACCACCGAAGACGCATCGCCGAACGGCGCGCGCTATCTGTTCATGGCCGATGGCGCGCAAACCATGCGCATGGGCGAATTCGACCGTGTGTTCGATCTGTTCGATGGCACGGATGATGCGGCGGTGGCAACAGCACGCGAGCGCTGGACGTCAGCGAAGGCGGCTGGTCACACGCTCACCTATTGGCAGCAGGGTCCGCGGGGCTGGGAGAAGAAGGCGTAAGCCGGGGCGCTGGCGAGGTTATCAGGCGCCTCACCGGGATATATCGCGACGACCTGAACAAGGCCGGCCGCAGCCGCCGCAGCCGAGCGGATCGAGAAAGCAACCATTGTCCCAGTTGTGATCTGACGCCAGCGCATTTTGCGCACAGACCAGTTTTAAGTTTTATTCCACATAAGATTCAAAATATTTTTGCCTATAAAATGCGGATTGTCTGAAATTCTGGTTGACCATTACTCTTGCGCAGAACTATGTTCTCCATACGAAATAATAATATGGGTTGAGGAGTGGATTACTGTGTCAAAGAAACTATTGACTGGCGGCCAGCCGGCCTTGCCAGACGGGACAGTCACGACCCCCCCGACCATTGGCGACATTGCAGTTCCTGACGGCAGGAATTCTGGTAGCCCAGGCGGCAGCGGAAGTCCTGGTGGCTCCGGCGGCGATCACAGTGGTGGCAATCAAGGCGGCAGCGGTAGTCCTGGTGGCTCCGGTGTTGATAACAACGGTGGCCATAGTGCTTCAGGTGATGGCGGTCGCGGCGAGAACGGCACTGGTGCCGGTGATGGTGGTGATGGCGACCATAGGGATGGCGTCATGCCGAACTTCAGCATTACCGATATGACGACTGGTGCATCCAGCGTCGTGTCTGGCGAAGATTACCTCGGGCCGGTACCTGGGCTGCAACGTGAATGCGTCATGTTGACGCAGGACAATATCAACATGACCGCCAACATCGCCAATGTGTTCGTCCATAGCGGCAGCGGCGAAGATGCACTCAGGGTGCTGAGCGGGATCAACGTGCTCGATGGCTCGACCGGCAGCAACTTCCTCACCGGCGGAAGTGGAACGGACACCTTCTTCGTTGATGATCGCGGACCTGTCGCTGACATCTGGAGTACCGTGGTTGGTTTCCATGGCGGCGATGCAGCGACCGTATGGGGCGTGACGCCACAGGACTTCGACTTCTCCTGGGTGGACAATCAGGGCGCGGTCGGTTTCGCGGGCCTGACCTTGCATGCCACATCGGCAGGCAAGCCGATTGCATCGCTGACGTTGGCGGGCTTTACGACCAATGATCTGAACGACGGTCGATTGAGCATTAGTTTCGGGCATACCGCGGACGTGCCGGGGCTGGCAGGGTCGAACTACATGATGATCCATGAGAACTAGACCCCGAATCACTGGACTGCAAAACACGGTTTGAGCCGCCGCCGACGCGGCTGGATCTAGGCATTTGTTCTTCCTCAGTGCGTCTCGATGCCTTCCTCGGTGAACTCCGTGTTAAATCTTGGCTTGCTTCCCTTCGACGCCGCCAAGCCTCAGGACGCCGCTTCGAGCGCCTCCTCGGCGGCCAACCACTCCGCCTCGGCGGCGGCGGCGAGGCGGGTGATGGCGGCCAGCCTGGCATTGGCCGCCGCGATCTCCGGCGTGTGTCCGGACGCATAGAGTTCGGGATCGGCCAGTTTCGCCTCGATCGAGGCGCGCTCGGCGGCCAGTCGTCCCAGACGCGCCTCGGCATCGCGCGCCTGCCTGCGCAACGGAGCCAGCGCGGCCCGGGCATCGGCGCGTTCGCGGCGATTATTGCGGCGCGCGGCCACATCCTGCTTCGCCGTCGGACGCGCGCGTTCGGCCAGCAACGTGCGGTAGTCATCCAGATCGCCGTCGAACGGCCGCACCGTGCCGTCCGCCACCAGCCACAATCGGTCTGCGATCAGTTCCACGAGGTGTGGGTCGTGCGTGATCAGCAGCACCGCGCCTTGGAAGTCTGCCAGCGCCTTCACCAGCGCCTCGCGAGCATCGATGTCGAGGTGATTGGTCGGTTCGTCGAGGATCAGCAGTTGCGGCGCGTCGCGGGTGGCCAGCGCCAGCAGCAGGCGCGCCTTCTCGCCGCCCGACAGGTTCGCAACCGGGGTTTCCGCACGATTGGCATCCAGGCCGAAGCGGGCAAGCTGCGCTCGCACCTTCGGCGGGTTCGCGCCTGGCAGTGCACGCGCCATGTGCGCGATCGGGGATTCTTCGGCGATCAGTTCGTCGGTCTGGTGCTGCGCGAAATAGCCGACCCGCAGCTTCGGTCCGCGCCGCATCTCGCCGGCCAGCGGTGCCAGTCGCCCGGCCAGCAGTTTCGCCAGCGTGGACTTGCCGTTGCCGTTGGCGCCGAGCAGCGCGATGCGGTCGTCCATGTCGATCGACAGCGAGACGTGGCGCAGCACGGGTGTGTCGTCGTAGCCGACGGCGACGCGTTCCAGCGTCAGGATCGGCGGAGCGATGCGCGCAGGCTCAGGGAAATCGAAGCGCGTGGGCGCGTCCTCGATCACGTTGTCGATCTGCGGCAGGCGGGCGAGCGCCTTGATGCGCGACTGCGCCTGGCGCGCTTTGCTGGCCTTGTAGCGGAAGCGGTCGATGAACGATTGAATGTGGGCCCGTTCCGCCGCGATGCGCTTGACGGCGCTGGCCTGCTGCATGGCGCGCTCGGTGCGGATGCGGACGAATTCATCGAAGCCGCCGGGGGTGAGCGAGATTTTCCCCCGGTCGAGGAACGCGATCGCCTCCACCGCACGATCCAGCAGGCCTCGGTCGTGCGAGACCAGCAGCGCGGCGCCGGGGAAGCGGACGAGCCAGCTTTCCAGCCAGAGCGCCGCCTCCAGGTCGAGGTGGTTGGTCGGTTCGTCGAGCAGCAGCAGGTCGGGGTTGGCGAACAGCGCGGTCGCCAGCGCCACGCGCATGCGCCACCCGCCGGAGAACTCCTGGACCGGGCGGGCCTGGGCAGCTTCGTCGAAGCCCAGGCCGGCGAGGATGGCGGCGGCGCGGGCGGGAGCCGCTTCGGCGCCGATCGCGCGCAGGCGTTCGTGGACCTCGGCCAGGCGGTGGGGTTCGGCGGTATCCGCTTCGGTGAGCAGGGCGAGGCGTTCGGGGTCGCCTTCCAGCACCGTGTCGAGCAGGGACGCGTCGCCGGAGGGGGCTTCCTGCGCGACGGTCGCGATGCGCGCACGCGTGGCGAGGCGGATGTCGCCGGAATCCAGCGGCAGTTCCCGCATAATGGCGCGCAGGAGGGTGGACTTGCCGGCGCCATTGCGCCCGACCAGGCCGATGCGGCGGCCGGGGTCAACGGTGAGGTCTGCGCCTTCGAGGATGGGGCGGCCACCGAGGCGGATGGTGGCACCGGAGATGACGAGGAGGGACATGGCGGCGGGTTGATCGGACGGGTTGGGGGCGCGGGTCAAGGTGCCATATCGTGGAGGGTCGCGGCGGCATAGTGATCTGGAGCCCGCCATGATGATCATTATTCTGGCGAAGGCCTATACAGCGCTGAAGGCGGGTTGGCTTTCTGAGGAGAGACCGTCATAGAGCTTTGGAAAAACTCGTTCCTGTATAGCCTTCAGTTCCGCAGCGAAGGGATCCTCTTCTGGCAGCAGCGTCTTCGAGTCTAGAGGTCTGAATCCATCGGACCAAAATCCGTCGCGACTGATCTTGAATTTCCCTACGAGACGGTTCGCAAGGTTGGTGGCGTACGGACGACGACGTACTAACGGGAAATCTGAAACGAGTAATCCCTCTTGAAAGTGTGCGCGGATGGCCTTCGGCGGGCATACGGTCTGAAGTCTGGCGACACACATCTCATCATCAACTGAGTAGCTTACGGAGCCGCCAATCCCTGGCAATCCCAATACATAAACGAACCCGTGGTCTTTTCTCGGATTTTTCAGTGCAAATGAACAAGCCACCTGGAGAGACTGAGTAACGTCTATCATTGGTGTCGGCCATAACTCATAATGTTGTATAATGGCCCACATTTGCTCGTTATAGCGCTTACTATGCACAGGAATTTCGTTCCCTAGTTCCGTGTCACCCTCACTGTTGGATGCAGGTGGCTGCGGAAACACCTCTGGTCGCATCCTACTTGCAAGTTCCGTAAGTCTGTCAAAAAATTCCTTTCGGTTTCCCTTATTAACGATAAATGATTTCCAATGATCCCGGAAGATCGCCGGGAGCAGACTGGACCGCTTGCTTTTGTCGGGAACTCGGTAGTCCTCTGGCTGGCCCCGATAAACCAGGACTAGCCTGCTGTTCTCGTAAGCCAAAGTCGCAGTTTTTTCGAATAGCTCGCGATAGGATCTTACCAGATGCCCTTCATCACTGCCCATAAGCAGCATACTATCCCGGGATGCCCTGCGTTCGAATGCAATGTACTTCGCTTGCAGCCTTGCAGCCCTCTTGTCTGGATCGAACATGAGGTGCGAGCAGATCGCTCCTTGAATATAGCGCATTTGAGCTACCCTGGGTTACGTGGACACCCGTTGCAGCAATGCCTTGCGCCGCGAGCGGATTTACATGACTACGGCGCTAGCTCCGTCGCCATAGAGACCCCCGATGGCTCCGTCATTGATCCAGATCAACGCAAATACCGCTCAAGCCGGCTCGCGTTGGGTGAGTCTCGATCAGTAGCTCACGACTAGTCCCTCACCGTATGATAGAGGTAACGTCGTGAGGCAGAGTGGCTGAAAGGCTTAGCCGTGAGAACCTCGAATGAAATCCTGCCACCCGCGGCTGCATCCCGGCTGACGGACTACAAGCGTGCCGTGGAGCGCGCGATTCCCGGCGTCGAGAAGGTGATCCTGTTCGGCTCCCGGGCCCGTGGCCAAGCGCGTCAGGACAGCGACTACGATGTTGCCGTCGTCGTTTGCGATCTCTCGGATCGCCGGCGCGTTCGCCGCATCCTTTCCGACCTGACCTATGACTATATCCTCAGCGGTTTTTTCATCCGGCCGATCCCGCTTCCACCCGATTATCTAGAACCGCGAGGAAGGCGGCCAACCGAGTTGGCAGAGGATATCATCCGTGATGGGGTCGAAGTCACGTGACTGCCGATCCTGATCGCGCAGCCGTTTGCTGGCAGAAGGCTGAAGCCCACTTGCGGGAAGCCATGGCCTAGGATGCGGATGCCTCGCCGATGGCCACCACCCACTCCAGCTATTACGAGATGTTCCACGCCGCTCGGGCGGTTCTGTTTCAGGTCACCGGTAGGGCCCCGAAGCGGCACGACCCAGCAATTCAGCAGTTCGGACTTCTGGTGCGGGATCTCGACGATGCGCTGCGCGCCGCCGGCAAGGCGTTCAATGAGGTCAAGGACGAACGCACTGCCGCCGACTACGACGAGACGATCGTGCCGTCACCAGACGAAGCGCGCGATGCATTACGGGCTGCAACTGGTTTCCTTGCGGTGTGCGGTGCGCACTACGGGTTTCGGCTGTCTTGTCCTGAAACGTCTTGATTGCGCGGAGTGCCGCCTATCACAACCCAAGGCGAATGCAGTACGCTCCGCCGACCACTCGCCGGCGCTGAACAAGGGAAACCAGCCCATGGAAATCATGCCTGGGTTTACGCTCATCGACATCGACACCTCCGGCGCGCGCATCCGCCTACGGCATGGCGGCAGCGGACCGCCGTTGCTCCTGCTGCACGGTAACCCGCTGTCGCACGTCTCCTGGCACGCGGTGGCCCCCCGCCTCGCGGAACGCTTCCATGTCGTTGCCGCCGACCTGCGCGGCTACGGCGATAGCTCGGCACCGCCAGAGGAGCCGGGCAGCGTCAACTATTCGTTCCGTGCCATGGCGCAGGATCAGGTCGAGGTGATGCAGGCCCTCGGCTTCGATCGCTTCTTTGTCGCCGGCCACGACCGCGGCGGCCGCACCACGCACCGCATGTGCCTCGACCATCCGGACAAAGTGGAAAAAGCCGCGATCATCGACATCGTGCCCACGCTCGACATGTGGGCGGCGATGGACAAGGACGGCGCGATCGGCGGCTGGCACTGGCCGTTCATGGCGCAGCCGTCCGACTTCCCCGAGCGCATGCTGGGCAGCGTCCCGGCGGACTGGTTCATGCGCAAGAAGCTGCTGAAGCTGACCGCCGACCTGAACCACATCCCGCCGGCAATCTGGGACGAGTATGTCCGCTGCTTCAATGAGAAGACGATCCGCGGCTCCTGCGCCGACTATCGCGCCGCCGCGACCATCGACTGCGAACTCGACACTGCCGATCTCGACCGCAAGCTTGCGATGCCGATCCTAGTACTATGGGGGAAGAGCAGCAGCGTGGGCAAACGGTTCGCCGATCCACTCGCGCTGTGGCGGCAGCGCGCGCAGGATGTCCGCGGCGAGGCGCTGCCGAGTGGGCACTATGTGAACGAGGAAGTGCCGGAACAGGTGCTGGACTGGTTCCTGCGGTTCTTCGGAAGCTGATCCGTTGAGCAGGACGCCTGGCGGAGTGACGCCCTGCTCCCCGACATCGTGCCGCGGATCCAAGGTGAGCAGCTGACACCGCCGCCCCGGTCTGGCATGCCGCATTGCCACCGAACCCGAAATTTAGGTTGTCGACCTGTGAACGAGTTCACAGTCCTTGCTGCCAGGCTGTGGAAATAACGGTCCTGTAGCCCCCGACGAACGGGCGGTGCTCGATTGCGCGCACGCATGGGAGACGTTTCCCCGCTATGCGCGTGCCGTGACCACGTCGGTCGGGCGCGTCGCGACGTCCGCGACACTTGTTGCGAGGCGATTCACTATCGATGCCTGGTCGATACCAGTTCCGAAACCGGCTGTCAGGCACAGATGCCGCACGGTTCCCAGCTTGGCTTAACCACGAGACGAACCTAGTTTTGGGCGGCTGACAAAAGTAAGGTTGGCGACGTTCTTGATAAAATTCAAATAGGGGAAAACACACGATGATCGACGAAGGCAAACTCAACCAGTTCATCGGGCAGATGTTGGGTGACCTGGGAGGCGCTGCCAGCATCGGCATGGTGCGTATCGGTGACGCGCTTGGGCTCTATCGGACCATGCACACCAAGGGAAGCATGACCTGCGCCGAACTGGCCAAGGAAGCCGGCGTCAACGACCGCTATCTGCGCGAATGGCTGTCGCACCAGGCCGCATCCAACTATCTGACCTACGAACCGGCAACCGGCAGGTTCACACTGCCGCCGGAGCAGGCGATGGTCTTCGCGGACGAGGACAGCCCGGTCTATATGCTCGGCGGCTTCGACCTGATGGCATCATTGATCGACGCGCAGCCAAAGGTGCAGGCGGCGTTCAAGACCGGCAAGGGAGTCGGCTGGGACGATCACACCGGCTGCATGTTCTGCGCCGTGGCACGGTTCTTTCGGCCTGGCTACTACAATAATCTGGTCGCAAACTGGCTTCCCACGCTCGACGGTGTGGTCGGAAAGCTTGAGCGCGGCGCGAACGTGGCGGATGTCGGCTGCGGCCACGGCTGGTCAACGGTGCTCATGGCGAAGGCGTTCCCGAACTCGACGTTTGTCGGATACGACTTCCATCCAAGCTCCATTGAAAATGCACGGGCGCACGCCCGGGAGCACGGTGTGTCGGACAACGCACGCTTCGAAGTCGCGAAGGCGAAGGAGTTTCCGGGAACAGGTTTCGATCTGGTGACGTTCTTCGATTGCCTGCATGACATGGGCGATCCGGCCGGGGCCGCGGCGCATGTCCGGCAATCGCTGAAATCGGACGGCACATGGATGATTGTCGAGCCGATGGCGGGCGATCGGCTGGAGGACAACCTCAATCCGGTTGGGCGGCTGTTCTATGCCGGTTCGGCCATGATCTGCGTGCCGACTTCGCTGTCGCAGGAGGTGGGCGCGGCGCTTGGCGCGCAGGCGGGCGAGGCGAAGCTTCGCGAGGTGATCACCGGCGGCGGTTTCCGCAGCGTGCGCCGCGCGACCGAGACACCCTTCAACATGATCCTGGAGGCACGGCCCTGAACCGTGCTGCCGAGAGAGTGGCTTAGATTAGATTCACCACAAAGACACGAAGACACGAAGACGAATTCTTAAGACTGAATGGCTAGATGTGCGTGATGCGACTGAGCGGGCGCGTCATCGGTTTGGCCATCGAGGTCCATCGTCAGCTTGGCCCTGGGCTACTCGAATCGGCATACGAAGAGTGCCTGTGCTTTGAGTTGGCGGAAGCCGGCATCGAATTTGCGCGGCAGATTCCGCTGTCGCTCATGTATAAAACTGTCCGGCTCGATTGCGGGTACCGCATGGACGTGGTAGTCGCGGACCGGTTGATTTTGGAGATCAAGACAGTCGAGCGAATCATGCCTATTCACAAGGCCCAATTGTTGACCTACCTTCGACTGAGCGGGCGCAGGTAGGTTTGCTGTTGAACTTCAACACGGTCGTCCTGAAGGACGATATCCACCGGCTTGTGCTCTGATCTTTGTGTCTTTGTGTCTTTTGTGGTGAAACCTATGCAAGACGACATCGTCATCGACATGGTCCGCAAGTTCTCCCAGGACCGGCTGGCGCCCCACGCCGCCGCCCGCGAGAAGGCAGGCGTCATCGAACCGGAGATCATCCGCGAACTCGGAGAACTCGGCATCTTCGGCGCCACCACGCCGGCGCAATGGGACGGCTCCGAGATCGACCCCGTCACATATGCGCTGCTACTTGAGGAGATCGCCGCCGGCGATGGCTCCGTCTCCACCATGGTGAGCGTGCACAACTCGCCGACCTGCATCATCTTCGACCAGTACGGCACCGACGCACAGAAGGACCGCTGGCTGCGCAAGCTGGCGACCGGCGAACATGTGGGCTCGTTCGCGTTGACCGAACCGCAGGCCGGCTCCGACGCATCCAACCTGCGCACGCGCGCGGTGAAGAAAGGCGATCGCTACGTCATCAACGGCGCCAAGCAGTTCATCTCCTCGGGCGGAATTCCGGGGTGCACGGTGCTATTCGCGGTGACCGACCCATCGGCTGGACGCAAGGGAATCTCCTGCTTCGTCGTCGATAAATCGATGAAGGGCTATGTCGTCGCGCGCAAGGAAGAAAAGCTCGGCCAGAGGGCGTCCGAGACGAACGCGCTGTTGTTCGAGGACATGGAGGTGCCCGAGGACCAGCGCATCGGCGCCGAAGGTGAGGGCTATCGCATCGCGCTGTCCACGCTCGAGTCGGGGCGCATCGGCATCGCCGCGCAGAGTGTCGGCATGGCGCGCGCCGCGCTGGACTACGCGGTGGGCTACGCCAAGGAACGCCAAGCCTTCGGCGGCAGGATCATTGATCTGCAGGCGGTGGGTTTCCGCCTAGTTGATGCCAAGACCCGACTGGAGGCGGCGCGTCAGATGACACTCCACGCCGCGCGATTGAAGATGGAAGGCAGGCCGGCGATCGAGGCCGCGTGCATGGCCAAGCTGTTCGCGAGCGAAACCGCCGAGGCAGTGTGCACGGCGGCGATCCAGACACTGGGCGGGTATGGTTATCTCGCCGACTACCCCGTCGAGCGCATCTATCGCGACGTGCGGGTATGCCAGATCTACGAGGGCACGTCAGACGTGCAGAAGCTTATCCTGCAACGGATGCTCTGAGCGGGGCGTCCCGTCGGAACTGAACTGCCGCTGGGTTCAGAGCGTTGTAATCCTGGAACGCTGTCACCATGCGCCTGTAGCCGTGAGACTATAGCGGTGGCCTATCGTCCGGCGACGAGCAATTGCGCTCCAATCATGTTCTTCGACTTCTTGCGCCCATTCGTTCTATCTGCCAAGGTCGCTGTACCCGTACGGATATGACGGTCTGCCGCACGAATGGCCGATCGGCAGGGCACAGATGGCACGATGCAAGGGGCAGAGGTCTGATGAACTATATCTTATCCGATCTGAAGGTTGTCGGCACGCGACCGATCCGTCCGGATGGCGTGGACAAGGTCACCGGCCGCGCGCTGTTCGCCGCCGACACCAGGGCCGCCGGAATGCTGTGGGGCAAGATCAAGCGCAGCCCGCACGCGCACGCCAACATCGTGTCGATCGATACCAGCAAGGCCAAGGCTCTGCCGGGCGTGACGGCTGTATTGACCGCCGCCGACTTCCCCGAGATCGCGTCTGAAGAGGCATTCGTCGGTGAAGGTCCGATGAACTTCCGTGATCTGTCGCGGAACGTGATGGCGCGCCGGAAGGCGCTGTACGAGGGCCATGCGGTGGCCGCTGTCGCAGCCACCTCGCAGGCGATCGCGAATCAGGCACTCGACCTCATCGACGTTCAGTACGAGGTGCTGCCGTTCGTGATCGACGTCGAGGACGCG
>Ga0210402_10006458_pt1 | contig 10393 bp, 7 predicted proteins | sample IncBWC7MmetaG_FD_161055 | JGI IMG/M metagenome (GOLD analysis project Ga0210402, IMG submission 161055) | Forest soil microbial communities from Barre Woods Harvard Forest LTER site, Petersham, Massachusetts, United States - Inc-BW-C-7-M | ecosystem: Environmental > Terrestrial > Soil >...
TCCCGCTGATGCGTGGGCCCAACGCGCCGAAGGCGCCAACGATCGAGTCAGGCACGTCGTCGCGCTGATCGTCGGATGGACCGTCGTGGCGCTTGTAACTTATGTGAAAAGTGCAGGGAGAAGTCTGTTTTCACTTGACAAGACCTTATCATGGATGTCCCACTTTGGCCCGACCATAATGTAGAATCGTACCCCTACCAACCTGCCCCACAAACCGCCATGCCTTGCACTTCTACACGTGCTCATTTAATATGTAGAAGAAGGAGGTGTAGGTAATGACGGTGAAATCGGATCTCCCGCAAGGTACCCTGGACTTGTTGATCTTGAAAGTGGCCGCGCTTGGCCCCGTCCACGGGTATGCCATCGCGCAACGCCTGCAACTGGTGTCGCGCGACGTGGTTCAGGTTCCGCAGGGCTCGCTCTACCCGGCTTTGCACCGGCTCGAAAACCGCGGCCTCCTGGCGGCGGACTGGAAAGAGACCGAGACCGGGCGTGAAGCCAAGTTCTATCACCTGACGCGGAAAGGGCGGGCGCAGCTCGAAACGGAGACTGCAAGCTGGCGGCGATTGGCGGAAGCTGTCGGCCTGATCCTCAGACTGTCGGAAGGAGGCGCGGAATGACGTGGTGGCATCGCCTGCTTCGTCGAAGCACGCTGGAAAAGCAACTCGAAAAGGAACTACTCTTCCATCTTGACCAACACGCCGCCGATCTGATCGCGCAGGGCCACCATCCCGAGGAAGCACGGCGGCAGGCCAGGCTGGCTCTCGGCGGTCCGGAACAGGTGAAGGAGAAGTGCCGCGATGCCCGTGGCACGCGCTGGCTGGAGGACCTTTGGCAGGACCTCCGCTATGCGGTTCGCACTCTGCGGCAGAAGCCGGGGTTTGCAGCCGTCGCCCTGCTGACACTGGCCCTGGGCAGCGGAGCCACCACCGTCATGTTCACCGTCATCAACGGCGTGCTGCTCAAGCCGCTGCCCTATGCCGAGCCTGACAGACTGGTCGCCTTGCAGGAACAAACGGATTACAGCACCCAGTTCGGCAATCTGTGGGCCTTTACGTACCCTAACTTTTTCGATTGCAGGCGTGACAGCCGCTCCCTGATAATGGCGGGGTGGCGCTTCAGTGGAGGCACGCTGAGTGAACCCGGTGCAGCCGAGTACGTCGACGGCCGCCAGGTCTCGTCGGAGCTGTTTTCCATTTTGGGCGTGCGCCTCTTGCGAGGGCGCGCCTTTCTGCCCGAAGACGACCGGCCGGGCGCAGCGCCGGTGGCGATCATTAGCTACGCCCTGTGGCAGCGCCGCTTCGGCGGAAGCCCGGAGGCGATCGGCCTTCCGCTGGTTTTTGACGGCAAACCCTATACCGTAGCCGGCATCCTTCCCGCAGGCTTCCGGTTGAGAGGAGAAGAGGCGGATATATTTACACCGCTCGGTCAAGAGACTGCGCCGTATATGACGAATCGCCAGGCCCATCGCCTTCGCGTCTGGGCGCGCCTCCGCCCAGGCGCTACGCTGGTCCAGTCGCAGAAGGAACTGGCGCTGATCGGCCGTCATCTGGCGGAACAATACCCGAAGTCCAACAAGGGCCGCACCTTCATCGCGGAGCCGCTTCGTGCCAACGTCGGCGAAGTCCGGTCCACATTGTGGCTGCTGCTGGGCGCGGTCAGCCTGGTGCTGCTGATTGCGTGCGCGAACATAGCCAGTCTGCTACTGGCGCGGGCGGTTTCGCGTCAGCGCGAACTTGCCATGCGCGTGGCGCTCGGGGCGGGCCGCGGCCGGTTGGCGCGCCAATGCCTGACGGAAAGCGCGGTGTTGGGGCTTTCCGGAGGACTGCTCGGCATCTTGCTCGCCGCCGTTGGCGTCCGCCCGTTTGTGACGTTCTGGCCTGGCAGTTTGCCGCGCGCCGAAGAGGTTCACTTGGATTGGCATGTGCTGGTGTTTGCCCTCGCCGCCTCGCTGTTGTGCGGTCTCGGTTTTGGGCTGGCGCCGGCCTTGCGCGTTCCCACACGCCAACTGGAACAGACACTCCGTGCCGGTGCGCGGACCGTTGGCGGCGGCGCGCGCCGCCTGCACGGCGGCTTTGTCATCGCCGAGATCGCTTTGGCGGTGGTGTTGCTGGTCTCCGCGGGAATGCTCGGACGCACGCTGCTCCATCTCTCGTCCCTTGACCCGGGTGTCAACATTCAGAACGTCATGACCGCCCGGATGGCGCTTTCGCCCGCCACGCTGGCGAAGCCCGCACTCATACGTGCGGCTTGGCAGGACGTCCTGGATCGCGCGCGCCGCGTACCCGGAGTGCAGGCCATTACGATGGTCGACACCGTCCCCATGCGCGACGGCAACAACCCAATCGGCTACGGGACCACTCCGGCGGTTCCGCCGGATGACAAACAGCCGCTGACGTTGGCAAACAGTGTGACGCCGGACTATCTGAAGGTCATGGGCATACGGCTGCTCCAGGGGCGATTCTTCGATGACCAGGACCGTATGGGAAACCAGTCCGTCGCCGTGATTGACGACGTGATGGCACAACAGGCTTTCGGCGGAAACCCGCCCCTGGGCAAGCATCTTTGGATCGGCCTGGGCTCCGACCCCGTGCAGGTAGTTGGTGTGGTGGCCCATGTCCGGTATTGGGGACCCGCCGGCGACGATCAAGCCCACGTGCGCGCCCAGCTCTACTATCCTTTTGCCCAGGTGCCGGACAGGCTGTTGCGGCGCTGGTCGGAACTCATGTCGCTTGCAGTCCGCACCAGCATCGATCCACTGAGTGTGGTCGAGCCACTGGGACGGGAAGTGCGCGGGGCCGGCGGCGATCAGGTCCTGTACGAGGTTCGCACGCTGGAGCAGATCGCCCGCGCCACGCTCGCCCGGCAACGCTTCCTTCTGCTGTTGTTCGGCATCTTCGCCGCCCTGGCTCTGCTGCTGGCGTGCATTGGGATTTATGGCGTGCTGGCATATTTGACCGGCCGGCGCGTGCCGGAAATCGGTGTGCGTATGGCGCTTGGGGCCAGCGCCGGGAATGTCATGTGGCTGGTGCTGCGGCAGAGCCTTGGAATGGTTTTCCTGGGCGTTGGTGTTGGCGCGGCTGCGGCTTTGGCAGCGGGCCGTGTATTGGAGCGCCTGGTAGAAGGAATGCAGCCCACCGGGCCATCCACTTTCGCCATCATGATTCCCATCCTGATGGTTGCCGCCCTGTTCGCGAGTTTTCTGCCGGCCCGCCGTGCCAGCCGGGTAGACCCAGTGCGGGCCCTGCGGCAAGAGTAGGGCCAAGCAGCCAATGCTTGTCATGACATTGTCTGGCATGCTATACTGGTCCCGTCAAGGAGTACAGCGGCCCCTATGCCGACCACCGAAACCCGCAGCGAGAAACTCGACCTTCGGCTGAACCCGTCGGCGAAGCGTGCGCTCCAGGTCGCCGCCATCGCCCTCCACCGCTCCGTCAGCGAATTCGTTCTGGAGAGCGCCCTCGCCCGCGCCGAAGAAACCCTGCCTGACCGCCGTCGCTTCGGGTTGAGCGCCGAGCAGTGGGAAGCCTTCCAGGCGGCGCTATCAGCCCGGCCGCGGCCGGCGCCGCGCCTTGCCCGGCTTCTCAAGAAGCCGAGCGTGTTCGAACGCGGCTCCGTTTAGGTGGCCGCCCTCGGCATCGAAAAGCTGCAGCGCGGCCACGACATAGATACGTTCGACTGCGGCCGGGAAGCACTCAACCGCTTCCTGATACGGTACGCGATTCAGAACCAGCAGTCCGGGGCTTCACAGACCTATGTTGCCCTGGCGGATGCAGCGGTGGTCGGCTATTACACGCTTGTGGTCGGCCAAGTCGAGCATACCGAGGCACCTGAACGGTTGACTAAAGGCCTCGCTCGTCATCTCGTGCCGATCATGCTGCTGGCCCGGCTGGCGGTTGCCACCTCCTGGCAGGGCAACGGACTGGGCAGCGGCCTCCTCAAGGACGGCATGCTTCGCACGCTGCAGGCCGCCGACATTGCCGGTATTCGGGCGTTTGCGGTTCACGCGAAAGACGACGAAGCCAGGTCCTTCTATGAGCGCTTCGATTTTGTCCCGTCGCCGAGCGACCCCTATCATCTATTCCGCTTGCTCAAGGACATCCGCGCGGCTCTGAAATAGTTAGCCCGCCGCTGCCCGTTCACGCCACCATCATGCGCCACGCGGCGGCCGCGTGGTGAAGCGCGTCAACGGCTGAATTCCGCCGATCGCGCCGGGGTGGAACCCGGTAATGCTTTGCCCAGCGGATGCACCGGTTGCGGCTTCATCCACGCCTGAATCCTGGGTAAGGCTGTCAAGGCCGCCAGCTCACCCGCTTTGAGCAGGTCGGGGCCGCTTTCGAATCCGTCCCAATTCACGCCGCAAACATCCGGCGTGATGATCAGGTCCGTATCCTTTCGCCAGGACTCTTCGGTCTGCGTCTGCAGAATCTGGATGCAGCGGTTGACCACCTGAAAAACGTTGCGGGGCAGCGGGGCCTCGGCGGCGGCCGGCAGGTGCACCGATATCACGTGGGTGGCGCCGAGTTGGCGTGCCAGCACCGCGGGAATCTCCATGCTGATGGCGCCATCCACCAGCGAGCGGCCTTCGTAGACCACCGGCTGGAACAGCCCCGGGTAGGCGCAACTGGCGCGGACCGGAAGGAAGACGTCGCCCTTATCGCGGAAACAGATAGGCTTGCCGGTGACCAGATCGGTGGCTACTACGCCGAGTGGAATCCGCATTTCTTCGAAGCGGTAGCGCTTCAGCAGCCTTTCCAGGAACCTGCGCATGCGCTCGTTGACCACGAAGCCCATGCGGGAGATGCTCCAGCGGGCCACATCGCCGAAGCGCATGGCGCAGCCGGCGCGGGCGATTTCCGCCGGCGAGGCGCCGCTGGCGTACGCCGCGGCCACAATGGAGCCCGCGCTCACTCCCGTGATGCAGTGAATGGGGATTCGGTACCGCTCGAAGACCTCCAGGACGCCGGCGTGGGCGATGCCGCGGGCAAAACCGCCGCCCAACGCCAAGCCGATCCTGGGACTGGCCGGAGCACTCGCCAGGCCGTCTGGCCCACGTTTCGGAATCACGAGGTTGCTCAGATTGCCAAGCCAGCCACCCACCTTTGATGCAGCCCTCATCACCCCTCCTCCGATCCTATTCGGGTCAGGCCGCACGGTCGGCGCCAGCCCGTCGTAGAATGATATTACTACTACTCCGACCCGCCGCAAAATGATACTACTACTAATAACGATGACGAGAAAGTTGGTAGCCGGGTTCCTGCCTGGCGTGGTGTTGGCGGCCGCGTTAGTACCAGCCGTGGCCCAACAGCGCCCCTTTTCGGGCGCCGTGGAGATCGAGCAATCGCTGCACAAGCTGAACCAACTGGGCACGTTGCTGATGATTGCCGCCCACCCGGACGACGAACGGACGCAGGTGCTGGCGTATTTCGCGCGCGGCCGCTACATGCGGACGGCCTACCTTTCACTGACCCGCGGTGAGGGCGGGCAGAACCTGATCGGGTCCGAGCAGGGCGCGCAACTGGGGCTCATCCGGACTCAGGAACTGTTGGCCGCGCGCCAGATCGATGGCGCCGAGCAGTTCTTCACCCGGGCGATCGACTTCGGTTTTACCCGGACCACTTCCGAGACTCTGCAGAAGTGGGGGCACGACCGCATTCTCTCCGACGTGGTTTGGGTGATCCGGCGGTACCGGCCGGACGTGATCGTCTGTGGGTTCAGCGGCACGCCGAGCGATGGACACGGCCAGCATCAGACCTCGGCCATTCTGGCTCATGAAGCCTTTACGGCGGCGGCCGATCCGGCGCGCTTTCCGGAGCAGTTGCAGTATGTGCAGCCCTGGCGCGCCCGGCGGATCGTGCAGGCCGCCGGATTTGGCGGCTTACTGGGCGGTGGGCGCGGCGGACGCGGACAGCCGGGACAACAGCCGGGACAAGCAGGCGCCCCGGGATCGCGTGAACCGGCACCGCCGGAACCGGTGCGTCCTCCAGCCGGCGAGGCCGATACCGGCGCTTTCAACCCCATCCTCGGGTACTCATACGAAGAGTTGGCGGTGCTGAGCCGCAGCATGCACCACAGCCAGGGGACGGGCGCCATGCGGCGGCCGGGCGGCGGCACCAGTTCGTTTTCGCTTGTTAACGGAGACCCGGCGTCGAAGGATCTGTTTGACGGCATCGATACTACGTGGAACCGTTTGCCGGGCGGGGGCGCCGTCGGATCGATTCTGGGCGAAGCCATTCGCAGCTACGAACCGGCGCACCCGGAGAAAGTAATTCCGCTATTGGTCAAGGCGCGGCCGCTCATCGCGGCCATGTCCGCGGCGCATTCCGATCCGCTGGCCAGCGTCAAGCTGGCGGAATTGGATGAGACCATCGCGCTCTGCGCCGGGCTTTGGATTGAAGCCCAGGCCCGCCAGTTCGAGACCACACCGGGTTCGAAGCTGGGCGTTACGGCGACAGTGATGAACCGATCCACAGCCCAGGTGACGCTGGACGCGGCGCGCCTGGAAGGCATGTGGAACGGCGCGGCGGCGAATCCGCCTGCCAAGCTGGCTTTGAACCAGAGCACGAACCTGGACTTCACGGTGGAGGTGCCGGCGGCACAACCGTATTCGCAGCCCTACTGGCTGGCCAAGCCGCCGGCGGGGGATGTCTACACGGTGGACGACCAGATGCTGATCGGCCTCGCCGATACGCCGCCCCTGCTGCGACTGCGCGCGCTTTTAACGGTGGAGGGCACGCCGATTGAAGTGGTGCGCCCGGTTCACCACCGGTACGGCGACCGCGCCGAGGGCGAGCGCACGCGGCCGCTGATCGTGGTTCCGGCCGTGGCTGTGAACTTGACCGATACGGCGGAGTTATTCCCCGCGGCGGCGTGGCGAACCATCCACGTCTCGGTGATGGCAAACGTGGCGAAGGCCGCGGGTAACCTGCGGCTGGACGTGCCGGCCGGATGGAATGTGGAGCCGAAGTCGCAGGCGTTTGAGATTGCGGCCATTGGGGAGCAGCGCGAGATGGTGTTCGCCATCACGCCGCCGGCGGGTGAGACCACGGCCGTGATGCACGCGGTGGCGACGGTGGGCGGGCGCGAAATCGGCGCGGGCCTCCAGGTGATTTCGTATACGCACATCCCGGTGCAGACGCTGTTTCCACCCTCGGACGTGAAGTTGGTGCGGTCGAACGTCAAAGTGACGGTGAAGAAGGTCGGCTACATCATGGGCGCCGGCGACGAAATGCCGGACGCGCTGCGGCAACTGGGTCTGGATGTCACGGTGCTCAGCCCATCGGACCTGGCGCAGGGAGACCTTTCGCGGTTCGAAGCCATCGTGTGCGGAGTGCGCGGGTACAATGTGCGCGCGGACCTGCGGGCCAATCAGCCCCGGCTGATGGAATACGTCAAAAATGGCGGCACGTACATTGTGCAATACCAGACCGGCGACAGCCCCGACCCGAATGCGGCCAATACTCCACAGCAGCCACTGCCGCCTGAGATCCTGCGCATGATGCAAACGTTCCAGGGCCCGGCGAACACCGCCCCGGTGACAACCAACCTGGGGCCGTATCCATTCAGCGTGCCGGGCGGCAACCGGTACCGGGTGACCGTGGAAGAGGCGCCGGTAACGTTCCCGAACCAGGATAGCCCGCTGCTGCAGTATCCGAACCACATCAACCCGAAAGATTTCGACGGTTGGGTGCAGGAGCGCGGCCTGTATTTCGCCACGAAATGGGACCCGCACTACCAGACCGTCATCGCCTCACACGATCCGGACGAGCAGGTGCTCGAAGGCGGCGAATTGTGGACGCGGTACGGCAAGGGGATCTACATTTTCACGTCGTACGCATGGTTCCGCCAGTTGCCGGCGGGCGTGCCGGGGGCGTACCGGCTGTTCGCGAATTTGCTGAGCGCCAAGTAGGGGCGGGGCCGGCTTTGACGTGCAGGCGGTTTTTTAGACGCGGAGGCGCGGAGACGCGGAGCACGGACGCGGAGAGGGAAGAAAACAGAGGCGAGATTGCGCGAGGCACCCCGCTAGTCCACGCGGTTCGAGCGCGGAGGGAGCGGAGACACTGGTGGAGCTGACGCTGCGGAGTTGGCTATCGGCTCAGGATTTCCTTCAACAATTCCCGCTGTTTTTCGCCGATGGCTTGCCAATCGAAATTGCGGACCGCGTGGCCGTAGGCCGCCTGCGCGATCTGGGCGCGGCGCTCGGGGTCGACGATGAGAGTCGCAATACCGGCGGCGAAAGCCTCCGGGGTGTCGGCTACCCAGACGCTGTGGCCGTGCAGCACGCCGAGACCGGCGCAGCCGGATGTGGTGGAGACCACCGCGCGCTGCATCGCCATGGCTTCCAGCACCTTCACGTTGGTGCCAGCGGAAACCGTGGTGGGCGCCAGCACCAGGTTGGTCTCACGATATAACGGGCGCACGTCGGCGGTGAATCCGAGCAGGCGGATGCGCGGGTCCTCCTTCGGCTCCGGGGAATCGCTGAAGGCCCGCCAGTAGGTGAGATAGTCGGCGCCACAGACCACCGTGAGGGTCATCCGCGGGAACTTGTCGCGCAATAGCGGCCACACCCTTTCGGCAAAGAAACGGTACGCGGCGACATTGGGGAAGTGGCGGAAGGAGCCGATGAAGAGCAGCTTTTCGCCTGGGTCTTCGCCCGGCGGTTCGGGTTCGGCGCGGAAACGTTCCAGGTCCACACCGTTTTCGATGACGGCGGTGGAGACCTCCGGTCCAAGCAATTCCGCATCCTTCTGAGACATCACCACCACGCGGCCGAAACGCCGGATCTGGCGGGTCTCGAAACGGCGCCAGCGGAAGGCGTCCCACCACGCGCCGATGGTGCGTTCGCGGCGCGCGATCTGAGTGAACAGGTCGAAGGTGACGTCGTGCTCCACCAGTATGTCGCCGCCGTATTCGGCCAGTTGCGTGTATTCCACTTGGAGGGCTGCAAAACCGAAAGCGCGGCGCTCTTCGGCCAGTGCTTTCCTCATCGAGGGCGAGCGGAATTCGTGGACCTCCGGGGGCAGCAGCGACGACCAGCGCGGCTCGCGGTATCGCGGCTTTTCGACCAGCACCACCCGGGCGCAGAAATCCAGCACGGGCGCGGTTTCGAGGGCGGCAGGGCCGTCGGTGAACGCGCCATCGGTGAACGAGAACAGCTCGATATCGAAATCCCTAGCCGTCTGCCTCAGCAGGTTGTAGATGCGCACCGCGCCGCCGTGGGAAAGCGGGTACGGGAAATAAGGCGAGAGCACCGCCACCGGGCGGCGCTCCTTCGAACGCGGGCGGCCTGCCAGCACGCGGTAGCCTTGCGGAACGACAGGGGGGACGACCGGGGCCACGGTCGGAGGTACGATCTGGGGCACGACCGGGCGCTCCCGCTTGGGCCACGGCCACCACCAGGGGCGGAGATCAATGCGGTCCAGCGGTACGCCGCGCCAGAACAGGAACGACGACAGGTTGGGCCGCAGATGATGGCGCTCCAGCCGGCCGTTGTAGGCCAGAATCTTGTGCGGCGCCAGGCGATAAGCTGTGCGGCGCAGGGCGCTGGGTTCGCGTGTGAGCATCACGGGCGCCAGACCGATGCGGTAGCGCTTGAGCTCGCCCGAGAGCTCTTCTTTGAATTGGGGCCAATTCTCCGGTGTCACCACGAAGTGGCGGCGATCCGGGACCAGGCCGCGAACTTCTTCGGCCATGCGGCGGCAGAGTTCGGCGTCGCCGGTGCAGAAGGTGACCACCACGGCTTCCGGGCCTTTGCCCATCAAACGGAAGATCCATTGCTTCAGCCACTGCTTCAGCCGCTGCTTCAACGCACCGACCTCGTGCCCCATAGCACCGCGCAGGCAGCCAGCGGAGTGAAGGCCACCACCGTGGTGACGGCCGTGTATCGGTGGGCATCGAACGCGGCGCCAATGGCCGGAGATATAACGGCCGAGACGGCGCCGTAGCTGGCCACCAGAATAGAAACCGCGAAAGCCGCGGGCGCGCCGCCGAAGGTGTCGAGCGGCAAGGTGTACAGGTTGACGCTGAATGCGGCCACGGCGAAGATGCCGAGCGAGATACCGGCCGACGCCCAAGCGGCGTTGGGGGCGAACGGGAGGGCGGCCGTGGCCAACGCGATCACCGAAGCCGCCACGCAGACACGGAAACGCGCGGCAACTGTGGAGACGGTGCCCACTCCGCGTTCGGCGATGCGTAGCGACAGCCATCCACCGGAGAATCCGCCGAGGCCGGCGAAGAGCGGAGGAATCCAGGCGTACCAGGCCGATTCCTGCTGGGTGAGATGGTGCACATCAAACAGGTATAGCGTGGTCCAGTTGGACCACAGATAGTAGCCGGCCATGTTCAGCGCGTTGGCGGCCACGAAGGCCCACAAGCGGCGGTCGCGCAGCATGGC
>Ga0210402_10006459_pt1 | contig 10393 bp, 9 predicted proteins | sample IncBWC7MmetaG_FD_161055 | JGI IMG/M metagenome (GOLD analysis project Ga0210402, IMG submission 161055) | Forest soil microbial communities from Barre Woods Harvard Forest LTER site, Petersham, Massachusetts, United States - Inc-BW-C-7-M | ecosystem: Environmental > Terrestrial > Soil >...
CAGGCGATGCAACTGAGACTGTCGATGTGCGTGGCAAGATCGTTGCGCCTGGCTTGATAGACATTCACACGCATGCGGGCCGCAGCAAGGAAGGGCCGGAGCTGCTCCTGCAAGATGGGGTGACCGGCTGGGTCGATGCCGGCTCAGCCGGCGCAGACAATATCGATCAGATCGTCGCGGTGGCGCGAGGAGGCCTCCAGATCGGCCGCGCGCTCGTCAATATCGCACGCACCGGCGTTGTCTCTCCCGGTGGCGAGCTGCACGATATGAACCGGGCCAATGTGGCCTTGGCGCAAGGAGCGATCGCCCGCCATCGCGATATCGTCGTCGGCTGTTCCCGGCTGGGGCCGTGCTGGCGGGCAAACAGGTACAGCGCGCTTAGCCCGTGGTATGGCCGATTGTGGCACGAAGTGTGAGTGCCGCCTCGTCCCAGTTACGGCTGGTTTCCAATGAGCAAGACTCAACCTGGAGCGCCCAGATTTCCTTGCCCGTCTGCTCGTCTCTGACCGTATCGCACCACGGCTGCTCAGGGCTGAGCGATACGGGGTTGTTCAAGCGTGACGCCGTAGCGCGCGAATTCTTCCGCGATGTCGGACTGGACCCTAAGCCGGGTTGAAATCTTGCAATGCAGCGAGGCCCCTGACTCGATCCTCACCAATCCGGTATGACCTGGCGCAGGAAACGTCACCGGCCTGGTACAGGGCCCGCTGCCGTTCTTCAGGGGCGTGAGCAAATGGGTTTGAGTCCATGGATCAACTTCACTTCAAATCCGCAGTCGAGATTGCCCGGCTCATTCGCGAACGCGAGGTGCGCGCCGTTGAGGCGCTGGAGCATTTCCTCGCCCGCATCGAAAAATACAATCCGACGCTCAACGCAGTCATCTGGCTTGATGCCAGGCGCGCAGCGGAGCGTGCAAGAGCTGCCGATGCCGCTCTGGCGAAAGGCGAAGTGTGGGGTCCTCTCCACGGCGTGCCGATGACCATCAAGGAGAGCTACAATGTCGCCGGCTCGCCGACGACCTGGGGCGATCCCAAGCTTGCCAACAACGTGACCGAGACGAGCGCCCTCGCCGCGGAGCGTCTGGAGAAGGCTGGCGCCATTCTGTTTGGCAAGACCAACGTGCCGCTGATGCTCGCCGATTGGCAGAGCTACAATGCAATCTACGGCACGACCAACAATCCCTGGGACGTGACCCGGACACCGGGCGGCTCCTCGGGCGGATCAGCCGCGGCGCTGGCAGCGGGCCTCACTGGACTTGAAGCCGGGAGCGACATCGGCGGATCGATCCGTAACCCGGCGCACTACTGCGGCGTGTTCGGGTTGAAGCCGACCTGGGGCGTTGCCTCGCCGAAAGGCCAGGCGCTGCCTGGTACGCACGCCGATGCCGACATCTCGGTCATCGGGCCGCTCGCACGCGGCGCCGCCGATCTTGATCTCGCGCTTGATGTGATGGCCGGGCCAGACAAGATCGATGGCGTTGCCTGGAAGCTCGATCTGCCCCCGTGCAGCGCGAGCTCACTGGCCGACCTGCGCATCGCTGTAAAGCTGCGCGATCCCAATTGCGATGTCGACGCCGAATATGCCGACAAACTTCAAGCGTTGGTGGATGCGGTCGCCAAGCGTGGGGCCAAGGTGAAGGAGATCGAGCCGAAGCTCGACACCGTCCGCCTGCACGAGGTCTACGTGCTCTTGTTACGCGCGGCGACTTCGTTGCGGACCAGAGAAGCGGATGTCAAGCGCTGGGGCCAGACGCTCAGCGAAATCGGCGCCGCTAAGGCGCCTTATCTCGACCTGATGGTGCGCGGCAACACGCTGCCGCACCGGGATTGGCTGAAGCTCAACAATGAGCGACATGGGCTGAGGCGCGCCTTTGCGGCATTTTTCGCGGACTGGGATATTCTGCTCTGTCCGGCTGCGGCTTCCGCCGCCTGGCCGCACGACCAGGAGGGCGAGCGCTGGCAGCGCAAGATCGCGGTCAACGGCGATCCGGTCGCATCGACCGATCAGCTATTCTGGGCAGGTTATGCGAGCCTTGTGTATCTGCCGGCGGCGGTGGGCCCTGCCGGTCTTGCCAAGTCAGGGCTACCGGTCGGCTACCAGGCCATCGCCGCAAGCGGTCGTGACAAGACCGCGACCGCCTTTAGCCGCTTCCTCGAAAAGGAAATCGTCGGCTTTGTTCCGCCGCCCGGCTTCGACTGAGCGCTGTCCCTGTCGCAAAGCGCGTCGGGCGGATCGACCTGCCGCGTGATGACGCCGCACGGGACGCTGATGTCGGTCGGCCTGCATCACGACGACGCCAAGCAGGTCTACATCGCCGCGCGCTATGGCGAGGTGTTTGGCACTCAGGACGGCGGCGAAAGCTGGCTCGAAATGCCGCTGCCGCAGGGCGTGCAGCACATCTACACGCTGGCTTGCGGCTAACGGCGCGGCAAGTGTCATTTAGCTGGGCGTCGCTTGACAGCTTTTTTTGCAGGTTCATAATTCATTCTATAAAAATACAGGAGGTTCGAAAAATGGACGATTTGACAACGGTTGAACGCAAGCCGAACATCGCGGTCGACAAGGCCGTTGTTTTTTCGATGCGCAATACGCCGCTGCTCCAGCAGGGAACGATCTACGATCCGCTGGCGACGGCTGAGAATCTCTGGGTCAACCTCAAGGTCTACGCCAGCGGCGGCGAGAACGCGCTGCACTCCCACGGCGGTGAGGATCACGCCTTCATCGTTCTGCAGGGCAAGGCCACCTTCACCTTCGGCGACGGCCGCACTGCGGTTGTCGGCAAATACGAAGGCGTGATGATCCCGAAGAACGGGCTCTACAAGTTCACGGCCGACGAGAGCGAGAACCTCGTGATGCTGCGCGTCGGCGGCGGGGTCCGGACGGCCACGGGCCTAAAGGATCTGACGCCTTTCGGCACACCGAAGGACGTGGTGCAAAAGACCAGCTTCGCCGACGGCGAAGTGAAGCGAGGCGATGCTGCCAAGAATGGCGAAACCGCCAAGCCGCGCATCTATGCCAGGGGCAAATACTTCGCGCCGGATTGATCGCGCCCAAAGCGTAGCCACTCAGCGTTGCCGCTCGGAACTCGGAGGATTTAATCATGCCGGAACTTCCCGTTGATGCTTCGAAATTCGCAGGCATATCCGAGGAGCAGGCTCGTACGTTCCCGCGCCGGGCCGTTGTCGGCGTGGAACTGTCGGACACGCAGGCGGCCGCGATGCCGAAGATGATTTCGACCGACGCCCATGTCATGGAGCCCGACGCGCTCTGGCAGGAGCTGACGCCGCGCCTGCGCGAGCACCTGCCGAAGGTTCCGTTTCGCAATAGCCCGCCCGGTGCGAGCGATCCGCAATTGCGGCTGCGCGATCAGGACACCGACGGCGTCGCGGCCGAGATACTGTTCCCGAATTACGGGATGGCGCTGTTCGGCATCGACGACATCGAGACCCAGCAGGAATCCTTCAAACTCTACAACGACTGGATCCACGATTTCTGCTCGGCCGATCCCAAACGGCTCTACGGCGCGCCGCTGGTGTCCGTCTACGACATCGAGGCCGGCATCAAGGAGATGCAGCGCGGCCATTCCATGGGCCTGAAGGGCGCGATGGTCTGGCAGGTGCCGGACCCACGTCTGCCATTCACGTCGGAGCACTACGAGCCGTTGTGGGCCGCCTGTGCGGAAGCGGGTGCGCCCGTGATCTGTCACATTCTGACTGGCCATTCCTACATCAAGACCGGCCAGAAGCCCGGCCTTCAGGGGCTGAAGGACGCCGTCAACGCCAAGACCAACGACTCAGCCAACACCCTGTTCGATTTCATCTTCTCAGGCGCGTTCGACCGCCATCCCAAGCTGCGCCTGTTGCTCGCCGAAAGCGAGATCGGTTGGCTGCCCTTTATGCTGCAGCAGTGGGACTATTACTTTGATCGCTTTCGCCGCGATCGCGAGTTGCCCATCAAGCGCAAGCCGAGCGAAATCTTCAACGAACATGTCTACGGCACATTCCTCGAGGATTACGTGGGCACGCGCTTCTTCCCGTGGTGGGGCGAAAAGAACTGCATGTGGTCCAACGACTACCCTCACTTCAACATGACATTTCCGCATTCGCGGCAGGTCGTCGAGTATCACCTCAGCGGGCTATCAGAGGAGAAACGCCAGCGCCTCACGCGCGACAACGCCATCCAGCTGTTCGGCCTCGACATCTGATCGCGGCGGCGCGCCAGAGGCGGTGCGGCGCGGTCGATTGCTGAACGAGCACCGCAAAGTATCGCGGCAGCAACCGTGGTCAGCGTCGCACTCAGTGCGCAACAGAGCGCATCGCAGGAAGGGAAATGATGTTCAGTGCTGCATTGCTGGCCCTTGTGGCCAGCTTGCTCACAACCTTATCCGCCGAGGCCGAGACCTCGGTCGCGGACTTCTACAGAAACAAGAACATCGACATTTACATTGGCTTCAGCGTGGGTGGTGTCTATGACGTCAACGCACGACTGCTGTCGCGCTTCATGGGTCGGCACATTCCGGGAAATCCGATCTTTGTTCCGCGCCAAATGACGGGGGCCGCGAGCCTCACCCTTGCGAACTGGCTCTATCAGGCCGCCGCCAAGGACGGGTCTGCCATGGGAACGTTCGCCCGCGGCATCGCCTTCAATCCCTTGATAGGTCAGCCTGCTGGAGCGATCGACGCGACCAAATTCAACTGGCTTGGCAGCACCAACGACGAGGTGTCCATCTGTGCGGCACGGCGAGAGAGTGGCGTCACGAGGTTTGAACAAATGTTCGAACGGGAACTAGTCGTCGGCTCGACCGGTGGCAGCGGCGACGACGATCAGCTTCCCAGGCTCGTGAATGGCGTTCTCGGAACCAAATTCCGCATTGTTCGGGGCTTCCCCGGCGGCAACGAGATCAAGCTCGCGATGCTACGTGGCGAAGTCAGCGGACGCTGTGGCTGGTCGTGGTCAAGCGTGAAGGCCACAGAGGCCGAATGGCTGAGGGAAGGAAGCATATCGATCCTCGTCCAGCTCTCACTCCGAAGGCACCCGGACCTGCCCGATACGCCCTTGATCACCGACTATGCAAAAACCGACGAAGAACGACAGATCTTCAAGGTCGCTTTGGCGCGACAGGTCATGGCATGGCCCTTCGCTGCACCGCCCGGCACGCCCGTTGAGCGCGTCGCCGCGCTACGCCGAGCATTCGACGAAACGCTACGCGACCGGGAATATCTTGCGGAGGCCGAGAGGCTTAATCTGGAGATCACGCCAGTGTCCGGCGGGCGCATTCAATCGCTCATCGCAGACGTCTATCGAACAACCAGCGCTGAGATCAGCGCCAAAATCGGCGCGATGCTGAAATAGGCGAAGTTCCGTCAATCTGTGCGCGCGAGCTGCCAGCCCATCTCGGCGCAGCGGACATCGAGATGCTCGATGCCGACACCTATCACTGGTCGACCGGCCGCCGCGCTGGTGGCTGGGGTCGTAAGAGGGTCGGGAGCTACCCCGTTATGATGCGGATCATTCAAGGCGACTTGAGCGACCCGCGAGTGGTCGATCTCCTGCGAATCCATCTGACCAGTGCCCGCACGGCAACGGCGCCAGGCAGCGCGCATGCCTTGGACCTCAGCGACTTGCAATCGTCCGACATCAGCTTTTGGACGATCTGGGAGGCAGGAGCAGACCTCGCACTGATCACCAATGGACGAGGAGCGATGTTTGTTGCCTGCATTAGGCAAGCAGATCGCGGCAGCCAAGATCGTCGACCGCGAGCATGATGCGCTCAAGGTTGTTCCACCAGACCCTCGGTCCGATGTCGTTCGTGGCCTGCGCGATGGGTCTGGTGATCAACCATAGCGCTGAGAGGCGATAATCGTCGTCCAGCGCCTGGCGGTCGTAACCACATACCCCTTGAGCCAACAGCGCCTCATGGTAGAGATCGAGCAGTGGCCGCTCGATCTGGCGCCGGCGGTCGGGATACCAGTGCATCGCCATCATGTAAGCGAGGTCGTCAGTCGCGGTGCCGATGGTCCAGCCTTCCCAATCGATCAGCCGAACGTTGTCGCCGACGCCCTGTCGAGGCAGAAAGCAATTCCATACGTGCGCGTCACCGTGAATAAGCGTCAGGTTGCGGCGCGAATGATAGCGCGCGAGCAAGCGGGGTGCCTGATCAAGCAATCTTTGGTAGAGATCACGCCGCTCGGGCGGCATCATCTCGCCGAAGCGATCCGTGAAGCGTGCGAACTGTTCTGCGAAACTTCGTAGGTCCCGGTCAAACGCATCTGCGTTGCGCCAGTTTCCTGTCGAGGTGCCCAGACGCGGATTGTCCCACGACGCGGCATGGAAGCGAGCTTGCGCCTGCACGATGCTCTCGCATTGTTCCAGCGTCGGAGGCAGCGGCCACTGCGTGGCGATGAAATGCGAATCAGTCAGGTCTTCGAGCAGCAGATGCCACGCGCTGGTGTCCGTGACCTCCACCGCCTCGAAACAGCGTGGCACGAGCCGGCCCGGCAAGGCCGGGGCGACGTCCCGGTAGAACGCAATCTCGTGGCGGTTCGCGTAAGGCGAACGCTCCGCGCTGTCGAGATGCCCCATCTTGAGGATCACAGAACCTGGGGCCTCTCCGGCCGGGCCGTCGTAATCCACGCGTAACCGGAAAGTGTGCGAACGCAGTTTCGCAAATGATGTCATCACCACGACGTTGCAAACACGCCGTTGGTCGATCACGCCAGAGCGACGAAATGCTTCGGTGAGACGCTCGGCGTCTGCCGCGCTCCGTAAGGGATCCGTTGTCACACCAGACCGCACTGACATGGGTCTTCGACTGTGTATCGTACCGCTTGTGCAGCCACCACGTCGCCTTTGGGCCAAGACCGCCAAGACGCTCGGCCTCACTGTTCCTGCCGGGCGAGCGTCCAAGAAACGCAGCGAAGGCCTTAACGTTGCGAATGTAGCCTTGTTGGGGCTTCCTGCCGACCAGTTTCGGCGGGCTGCTTCTTATGTCGACCGCATTCTCAAAGGCGAGAAGCCGGCCGACCTCCTCAGATTTTCTGTCCCGGACCTCTCCAGCGAGTACAGACATGCTGCCCCTGAACACGTTGCACACAGGATCTTGAACGTTTGTTCCCCATTGGCGCTCACTTTCAGTGTGCTCTGCGAATTCCTGTTGACAAACGCGCGTGGGTTTGGTCGGTTGTTGCCGTCAGTTTCCAAGCTCTCCGGGGTGTAGCTCAGCGTTAGAGCGCTCGTCATGGGGATGAGAGGTCGTAGGTTCAACTCCTATCCACCCCGACCATTTGTATCTGTCCAGTCCGGACACATGGGGAACTCCTTGTGTCGCCACCGGGGTCAATTCCGGATGCCGCTTGACCAGCCGGTAAGTGGCGGCAGGGCGTCGCGGGTGGTGAGATCGTCATGCCAGTGCACGCACTGAGGCTCGGAGCGGGCACTATGGAGCCCCCTCGCTATCCCCTCCCACCCCCCACATCTACTGCTGCGGCCTGGTGCACGCCTGTTTGCACACGAGCTGTTGGGTCGTGCAATTGAGGGTGCAAGGCGAACTGCCAGCGGGATTCAGGGTGCCTGTGGTAGGTCCGACAACAACACAGGCGTTTTGGCAGTTCATGACTTGGGTATCGCAAGCGACCAAGCAAGCCGTGGACGTCTGAGACGATATCAATGGAGTTGGAAGCAGTGGCGCTGGAAGGACCTGCCCCTGCGGCGCTACCTGCCCCGGGAGTGCCTGTGCAAGCCGTATGCGGTCCGATGCCAGAGCAGTTGAAATGCCAAAAGCAGCGAGCAGAATTGAGAGTTGCAGGACATACCTCATCGAAGCCTCCGTCTGTGCGAGGAAGGTCCTAAATTCTAGCAGAAGGGTAGCCCAATTGTGGCTGCTTCAAACGCCCGCCAGATTGCCGTTATGGCTCCAGGGAAGCGATAAAGGCGGAAATCGCAACGATATCGTCGTTGGTGAGCTTCTCGACTACGTTCTTCATTAGAGGCGCCCAACTGCCGGCCCGGTCGCCTGTCTCAAAAAGATAGAGTTGTCGCGCGATGCTCACGGGCGACTGACCGGCGATGCTCGGCACCTCACCCAGTCCCCTGAGCGTCGGACCATGACAGATGGTGCATGCAATCGTCTTTCCATCGCCTCCTGTGGCAACCAGAAGCTGCCCCTCGGAAAGGCTGTCGGGTGGCACGTACGCGATGAAGCCGGAATTAGGATCGCGTAGCTCGACCCGCACGGGATCTTTCGGGATTTCGATGATCCGCGAACCGATCGGCTCGGTCCCACCTATCGGGAGCGGCATCCGTCGCGTGCCCAGGAAGTACGTCTTGGGTACTGTGTCAGTTTCGATCACATGCGTCCAACGTTTGACTGGAAGTGTAGAAAAATAGTCTGCCGCGATCTTCATCTCGTCCGCAGTCATGGCTTGTGTGAGCGTGACCATGTTGGCCGCGCCCTTGCGCGCGCCGCTCTTAAAATCAGCGAGCTGGCGGGCGAGATAGCCCGTAGGCGCGCCCGCGAGACGGGAGTTTTCCGGGTGTCCGAAGCCCGTGGAGAGATGGCAACTGATGCAGGCACGCACCTGCGATCCTTTTCCGTGCGCTACGATAGTGGGCATGGGAGGATGCTCGTTCGGGAACCAGTCGGGCGGATCATTGAAAGAGTCGATCTGTGATTGCGTATAGGTCCGCGTGCTGCCTGGCACGCGCTTGAGCTCGCCGGTATCTGGCTGCCGGGGAGCCCCGGTCACGCCGGCCGGAGGAAATGCCCAATCCGGCGACTCCGCAGCGGCAACTACGGCAGGCAAGCTCGTCATCGTGACGGCGATCGAGGCACTGATGATGAGATTGCGCATGGACCCCCTTATCCCCTCGAGAGCTACTGTAGGTTGACAATCGCGCAGTCTCCACGTCCTACTTCGTCCCGGGCTCCGTCGCTCGAAGCAGCGCCCTGATCCCCCGAATCTGAGCTTGCACGGCCCTGCGCCTCTTTCGAGCAGCAACTCAATCAAGTGGTGCTGGTGTCATCACGCTTTGAGCTGGCGTGCAATGAATTGCTTGACCACCTCGCGCGCCTTGTCGGTCTGCGGGCCCGGCTCGGCCACCCATTCGTGCACCGAGTTTTCGAACAGGTGATACTCGCATTCGCCGCCCGCTGCCCGATAGGTCTTGACGAACTCTTCCTGCACTTCCGGCAGCACGTTGTCATCGAGCGCGCCCTGCATGATGAGGAACGGCACCGCGACGACCTTTTCCTCGCGCTCAAGAATCTCCTGCGGATTGGCTTCGTGGATCGTCTCCCAGGGAACGAAGAACGTCTTGTTGTTCTTCACCATGCTCGCGTTGCTACGCCGCTCCGCGTTTTCATAGCGGGCGAAGGTGTTGCTGATCGGGGAGCGCGTGGCCATATAGGCGCCGGTGCCATCGATGTTCGGCGCACCGGCAAGAGCAATTGCATTGTAGCGCCGATCGCGCGGACGCATCGCCAGAAGCTCTGCGACATGGCCGCCGCTGGAGGAGCCGTAGACGCCGATCTTCGCGGTGTCGCCGTTCCACGTTTGAGCCTTCGTCTTGAGCCAGCGCACGGCGTAGTTGGCGTCCTGCACGCAGGCCGGATAGGGCGCTTCCGGCGCGACTGTGAGATCGACGGCGACGACCAGTAGCCCGCTCGCGGCCAGCGCGCGATCCATCGGCTCTTCAGCGAAACGGTCTTTTCTGTTCCAGGCGCCGCCGTGCAGATCGAGAACGGTCGGGAACGGTCCCGGCCCTTGCGGCTGATAAATCCGTGCCATCAGCATCCGTCCGGCGATGTTGCGCCGAAACTCGACTTCGCTGACGGCAAGGTCAAACTGGGCCGCGGGATCGTAGGCCGGCGCGGCCACGGCATGCGCAGCGCTTGGTGCGAGCGCGCGAGCAGCGGGCAGACCGATTGCGCCGGTCGCAGCCATCGCCTTGAGAACCTCGCGCCGAGGGAAAGTGTCCACGTTTCGCCTCCTGTCAAAGGATTTGCTTCCCGCAAGAATAGCCGACGTCGGCCTGCGCCGCCAGAACGGATTCCCCGCGCAGGATATGATGCGCGCTCCGTAAGCATCAAGCGCTGACGCGATTTGCCATTAGCTGACGTGAGCAGATGCAGCAAACTGTGCATGTAGTAAGCCAGACCTACTCGATGACCTCGTCGGCCACCGCTTGTATCGCTTGTGGCACGGTGAGGCCGAGCGCCTTTGCAGTTTTGAGGTTGATCGCCAGTACGTATCTGGTCGGCTGCTGGACCGGTAGCTCAGCCACCTTTGCGCCTCTCAAAATCCGGTCAACGTATAACGCCGCCCGTTTGTAAAGGTCGGATAACTCTACTCCGTAAGATATCAAGCCTCCATCCGCCGTAAAAAACGGATATGGA
>Ga0210402_10006460_pt1 | contig 10393 bp, 6 predicted proteins | sample IncBWC7MmetaG_FD_161055 | JGI IMG/M metagenome (GOLD analysis project Ga0210402, IMG submission 161055) | Forest soil microbial communities from Barre Woods Harvard Forest LTER site, Petersham, Massachusetts, United States - Inc-BW-C-7-M | ecosystem: Environmental > Terrestrial > Soil >...
ATCCATACATACCCGCCTTTGTCCTCGGAGCGAAAGCGAAAAGCTGTTGAAAGGTGCGCAATCGTGTCGGTAGCGAGCAGGGTGTGCTCGTCCTGCTCGCGGACGGCGAAGTCGGCGGCGAGGCCGTGAAGATAGACGGCGGCGTTGACCGCTTCCCCTGCCAGCTGCGGGTATTGCGCCAGCATAGCCGCTACGATGCCGGTGAGGATGTCTCCGCTGCCCCCCTTGGCCATGCCCGGATTTCCGGTAGTGTTAATGGCAATGGAACCGTCAGGATGAGCGATGAGAGTGCGCCAACCTTTGAGTATCAGGGTGACGTGATTTTTCATCGAAAATTCACGAGCCAGCGTCTCGCGGTTGGCTTGAACTTCGCTTGTGCTGATGCCGGCAAGGCGGGCCATCTCGCCTGGATGTGGCGTCAGGACGAGCATCCGGTTACGCCCATTGATCTTGTCCGGGTGCTTCGCGAGGATGTTTAGCGCGTCGGCATCGAGGACGGTTGGCTGATTTGTTTTTTCAAGCAGGCCAAGAAGGAATTTTTCTGTCTCGGGTGATTGGCCGAGGCCTGGACCGATGGCGAGGACCGTCTTTTTATCGAGAAGCTCATTGAGCGTGTCGGCGTCGAGATTGCTGCTGCTGATTTCGCCATGATTGCCGGCGCGAAGCGGGATGGTCATTAGCTCAGGCGTGACTCTGGCAACCGAGTCCAGGATCGGCTGCGCCACGGCTGCGGTTACGAGGCCAGCTCCGGTACGCAACGCCGCGAGTGCAGCCATCGATGGCGCACCGGCTTTTCCGTAAGATCCGCCGATGACTAGTACGTGGCCGTACTTTCCTTTATTGCTGTCGGCTGGACGCGAGGTTTCGGCGATTTTCTTTGAAACTCCAGCCCAGGTGAGATCGAGGCTGGATTGAATGGCTTCATCCGGCGATCCAATGGGAGCGACAACGATGGGTTTGTACGCGCTGTTCACAAGGTTGCCGCAGACGTGGGCGAGCTTCGGCGCGGTGAAGGTGACGACGGCATCGGCGCGGTAGGCTCCGTCGACGAAATATTCGCGGGAGTCTGAATCCCATCCTGAAGGAATATCGACGGCCACAACCGGGGCGGAGAGGCTGTTGATTTGACCGCGCAGTGCAAGTGCCACGCCTTTCAGCGGGGGCTTGAAACCTGTTCCGACAATCGCATCGAGAAACAGTTGCGATTCTGCGAGTAGCTCGGTCACGCGCGCCGTGGTGAGCGTGGCTTCGTCGGCAGCGATGATCGGAGCGATCTCCAGGCGCTCAAACATTGCTGCCGCGTCACCTTTGAGGTCGTCGGGATAGCCGAGCAGCAGCAACTGCACCTTACGGCCTGCCTCTGTGAGGATGCGTGCCGCTACAAATCCGTCTCCACCGTTGTTTCCCTTGCCGCATAGTGCAGTGATGCGGAGCGCTTCAGGAAACTCGCGCAGCACAAAACGTGCCACGGCTCGGCCTGCGTGCTCCATCAGTTCAAGCGACGGAACGTTATAGTGCTCTGTGGTGACGCGGTCAGTGCTACGCATTTCATCTGCGGTGAGAATCTTCATAACGTTTGCTCGATAGTCAGTTTACTTCGACAAGATCGATGTGTTGCGCGTGCCAATCCTGAAAACAGATTCTTCGCTACGCTCAGAATGACAACTCAAAAAACGAAAACGGCCTCCCTAATGGAGGCCGCTGCTGTCTGAAATTAGGATGCGCTATTCGGTGACGCCGATGGCTGTTTTTGCTGCTGTCTCCGAGGTCTGTTTCGTTGCGAAGTAGCTCTTGTCCCACAGATTGCGGTAGAAGAGGCCGGTCAACTCGGCGGCCTTAGGGCCGAAGGTCGGGCGTCCGCCTTCGAGGAAGAAGACCGTTACGATGCGGCCGTACTGTGTATCGGCGTAGGAAGCGAACCAGCCGGAGCAGGTGCCGGTCTTGCCCATAACCGGGAACTGGTTGAAGTTGGCGCGCAGCGAGCGGGCGGTGCCGTACTGGACGGCAGCATGCATGCCATCCTGAATTTCAGGTACGAGCTTGCCGATATCGAGCGTGCGCTTGATGCGTGGCTGGTAGTTGACAACTTCGTCAGGCGTCGTCGGGTGCTGCAGGTAATAAAGCGTTCCGCCGTTGGCGATGGAGGCAACCAGCGCGCCAAGTTGCAGCGGAGTCATCGAAACGCTCTCGCCGAAGGAGCACATACGGCCTACGCCGCCCTGGCTTTCGGGAAGCTCCTGATCGGGGTAGACGCCAAGCTTCTCGTTGGGGATGTTGTAGCCGGCAAGTTCGCCGAGTCCGAACTGGTTGGCGTAGTGGCGGACGCGCTCAAAGCCGAGGCGGCGGCCCAGCGTCTCGAAGTAAAGATTGTTCGAGTGGGCGAGGGCATCGGTGAGGTTCATGTGATACGAACCTCCAAGGTTGACCGGGGTCTCTTTGGTAATGATGCCTTCGTCGAGAGCAGCGAGCGCAACAGAAAGCTTGATGGTGGAGCAGGGCTCGGCGCCGCTCGACAGTGCCAGTTTCTGGTTGACCATGGCCAGGATGCGGCCGTTGCTCGGGTCAATAGCGACGACTGTGCCGTTCATGTTGCCGAGGGCATCGATGGCGGCCTGACGCACAACCGGGTCTTCTCCACCGATGCTGTCACCGTTGGTCAGGTCAATGTCAGCAAAGGAGTTGCCGGTGAATCGCTCGTACGAGCGATGCCGGTGCACAGTGAGGCTGGCGCGACGCACGTGTCCGCGGCTGGAAGTCGTCGAAACGGAGCGGCGACTGTGCTGCAGGTGTGAAATGTGCTGTTGCGCGCCAGTCGATTCCTGGACGTGAGTGCGGGAGCGGCGCGGGTGGTGGGTCGTGCTCGTATCGCCCGCCAGGAGCGACGCAGGCAGGGCGATCAACCCTGCCAGGAAAACGAGGTGTGCTATGCGTTTTATCAATCCATTCACCCTGGCCCAGATTTTGCAAGGCCGTTGTATTCTTATCGGCCTTCACTGCATCTTGCGCATAGAAACAGCCCGAACTTCTTACAAATAATTCTGTCACCCGACCGAATAGTTCCGGAATGGCCCGCCCCGTTTCTGTTTTGGAGTCACGGAACGCGCTTCCAGATGCAGAAATAAACCCGGCTGCAGTAGAAAATATGCCGGATTCAGTTCTTTTGACTACTCTACTTCAGGATGGGTTTTTGTCGAGGTTTATCTTCATTTTACCCATCCAAATCGTCCTTTCAAAGTCCCCCGCGCCGCATAAATGCCGGAATATCGAGATTCTCACCCGGCTCCTCTTCGTGCGTCTGGCCGAAAATGTCCGCTTGCGGCGCAGGCTCGGCTACGGCAACAGCAACCGGCTCGGGTTCTGCCGCCATTTCGACCTTGGGAGCATAGTCGGGCTCTGATACCGGGACGGAAGACGCCGGCTGTACTGGAACTGAAACCTTTGGTCTGCGCGGCGCTTCTTCGTCCTCGCTCATGAAGCGCGGTGTCTCGACCACGGTTTCTACGCGGGTTTGGACATGCACGCGGGGCATGGCCGGCTCGCGCAGCGCGGCAGTCAGCATGCGCTCGCGACGCTCGGGCATTTCCTGGCGGAAGCCGGTGGCAATGACGGTGATTTTGACATCGTCGCCCATCGATTCGTCGAGCACGGCGCCGAAGATGATGTTCGCGTCTTCGTGTGCGGCATTCTGAATCAACGTGGAGGCGGCGTTTACTTCGCTCAGCTTGAGCGAACTCGACCCGCTGATGTTAATGAGGATCCCCTTCGCTCCGTCAATCGCGCCGTCTTCAAGCAGCGGGGACGCCATGGCAGCCTGGGCGGCTTCGATGGCGCGGTTCTCGCCTCCGCGCATCGCCGTGCCCATCACTGCGTAGCCCATGCCCGCCATCGTTGTCTTTACGTCGGCAAAGTCGCGGTTGATGATGCCGGGGATGGTGATGATGTCCGAGATGCCCTGCACGCCCTGCCGCAGTACGTCGTCGGCGATGCGGAAGGACTCGAAAAAGCCCGCGTCTTTGGCAACAGCGAGGAGCTTTTCGTTCGGGATGGCGATCATCGTGTCGACCGAGTCGAGCAGCTCCTGCATGCCGCGGTCGGCCTGCATCATGCGGCGCTTGCCTTCAAAGCCGAAGGGGCGAGTCACGACGGCGACCGTCAGTGCCCCCATTTCGCTGGCCAGCGAGGCGATGACCGGAGCAGCACCGGTGCCGGTTCCTCCGCCCATGCCGGCGGTGACGAAGACCATGTCCGCGCCTTCGAGGGCTTCGATGATCTTCTCGGAATCTTCAAGCGCGGCGCGACGGCCCACGTCTGGGTTCGCGCCCGCGCCGAGGCCGCTGGTCAGCTTCATGCCGAGTTGAAGCTTGACCGGCGCCTGAGAAAGCTGAAGTGCCTGCGCGTCGGTGTTCGCGACGATAAACTCGACGCCTTCCACGCGTGCCGCGATCATGCGGTTGACGGCGTTGCCGCCGCCACCGCCCACGCCGATGACCTTGATCTTCGCTCCGCGCGGGAGCTGTTCGTGATACTGAATGCGGATTTCTTCTGAAGGGTTCATGTCGATTGCTCCTACAAGCTTCCTGCGAAGATGGCGCGCAGTTTGGCGCGCAGTCCCTGGTCTTCCGCCGCACGGGTCACGCTGGTGCGGTGGGCATACAAAAGCATTCCTACTAGAGTGGCGTTTTCCGGGGCGATCAACTCTTCCGGCATGCGCGAAAGCGGCACCGGTGTTCCGATACGGGCCGGTACGCGAAGCAGGCTTTCGGCGGTGTCGAGCAGTCCCGGCAGGTGCGAGCCGCCTCCGGTCAACACGCAGCCAGCGCCGAGAGCTTCAAGCACTCCACCCTGGCGGAGATTGTCGCGCAGCAACTGGAAGAGCTCACGGGCGCGCGGCTCGAGAATCTCGCTGACGTAACGCTGGCGAACCATGCGTGGCTCGTGGCCGGGGAGACCATGCAATTCAATCTCGTTCGACGACGAGACGCTCGTAACGACGGCGTGGCCGTAATTGCACTTGATCCACTCGGCTTCGGGCGCGGAGACGTGCAGGCCGACGGCTAAATCATTGGTAAAGTGGTCGCCGCCGATGGGAATCACCGAGGTGTGCGCGACGGAGCCCTCGAAAAAAACGACCAGCTCCGTTGAGCCTGCGCCGATATCGATGAGACAAGAACCAAGCTCGCGCTCGTCGGCGGAAACGGTGGCTTCGGCGGAAGCTATGGCGTCGAAGACCGATTCCGTCACTTCAAGACCCGCCTTGTTCGCGCAGGTGACGACGCTCTGCAATGCGCTCGCCGAGGCCGTCGAAATGTGCAGGTTCACTTCGAGACGATTGCCGACCATGCCGACCGGGTCGTGAATGCCCGGCTGCTCGTCGAGAATGAATTGCTGCGGCAGCAGGTGGATAATTTCGCGGTCCGAGGGTAGCGATACGGAGCGGGCGCGATCGACGGCGGCACGGACATCTTCGCGGGTGATCTCACGCAGGCGAGTGCCCAGGCTGACGCCGCCCCGGCTGTTGAGGCCGCGAATATGCGGGCCGCCTAGGCCGACAACACAGCGGTCGATGGTTCCCTGCGCCATCGTCTCGGCTGTGGTCGCCGCCTTGTTGATGCAGTTTGTGGCTTGCTTGAGGTCGGAGATCAATCCCTTACGCATGCCGGTCGAGTCGGCGATGCCGTGGCCGCGATAGCGCAGTGCTCCATCATGCAACTCGGCTACAAGCACGCGCGTCTTTGCGCTTCCCACGTCGAGCACCGTCAGCAGTTGTTCCGTCTGGCTCATGCGTGCTTCCTGTGGGGATGGGCTATCGGTCGGGCTTTCGCAACCGGCTGTTTCGGCGCGGGTGCGGTCGGTGCGGGAGTATTCGCCGACGTTGCCGCGGGCGCGGGTGCGCTGTCAGCCATCTTCAGAACGACCTGCCGGTCATAACGCAGATCGACTGAGGCCAGGCGCGGATACTGTTGCTTCCACTCTGCGAGATGCGACTGGTACTCATGCCAGCGGTTGAGGAAGTTGTCTTCGCCGAAGTGGAGCAGGATTTCGGAATTGTCAGAAGAAACCAGCCCCTGCACGTCTTCCGGATCGGAGATGTCAATCTCACTCAGGTTCTTCGAGAGCTTCTCGCCGGTCGAATCGATTTCGTCCATGAACTTCTGATAAATGCGCATGCGCGGGCCACGCGTGGAGAGCGGGTCCTGCGGATTGATTCCGGTGACGACGGGGAACGAGTAGTGCTTGGCCGTGAGCGCAGCGGGTTGCATGTCGAGAATGACGCCGTCTGCGTCGACCAGCTTGATCTGGTTACCGATGCGCGCAAAGGCGATGGGCTTGCGCTCGACGATGGAGACGCGGAGCTGGTTCGGCAGAATGCGCATGACCGTGGCATGCGCTACCCAAGGCACCTGCTCCAGCTGCTTGCGGCGCTCTGTGAGTGGAACGAAGAAGAGGTTCCGCCCGATATCCGCGCCAAAGACCGTCAGCAGGTCTGCCCGCGTCAACTGGCTATTGCCGTCGATCTGGATCGACGAAGCCGAATTGATGCGGAAACGAGGATCGTGATCGAGAAAGTCGTTGACTGCCAGCCCCGTGAGAACAAAAAGTGCGATCACAACCAGGGCCAGAAAACCAAAGATGACGCGCCCGGCGGTGGTCTTGGTCAAAAACGCAGGCAGAAAGCCTTTGCGTACCGGCACACGCTTGCGGGAGCGCAGGAATACCTCTTCGCCCTCCACGTCATCGTCTAGCTGTCGAGGAGCCGGGCGTTGTGGTCGCGTGCGCGGAGGAGCTGCGGGACGCAGGTACTCGTCCGCTGCTTCATCCTCGGCAAGCGCCGTGCCATTTTTGTATGCGTCAGTCTTCGCCACGCCCGAGCCAGGTCGTGAGAGTCGCCAAGCAAACTATACCGTGGGGGCTGCTGTGGATTCCGGGGAAATCGGACGGGGAACCTCGGAGGGTAATCCCGAAAGAAAACATTTTGCCGAACAAATCTGCGCTGGCAGAAGTCTTTGCTGATACGGCCGGCTTTTTCTTACTGCTGTTTGAAGATGATAACGTTATCTGTTGGCAACGCATAGGCAGAAAGCATAGTTCGTTCGGCATGAGCATTTTTTCGATTGGCATTGATCTGGGTGGCACGAACCTGCGCATTGCGGCCTTCACTTCCGACTGGGAGCGGCGGGAAGCGATCACCACTCCGACGCGGGTGCAGGACGGCCCCGGCGCGGTGCTGGATGACATGTGCGCGGCCGTGGAGAAGCTGGTTGCCGAATGCGGACGCGGAGAACTGGTGGGAGTTGGGCTGGGAAGCCCGGGGCCGCTGGAATTGCCCGCAGGACGGCTGCTGCAGCCGCCGAACCTCCCTGGATTCGAAGACCTGGAACTGAAGACAGAACTCGAGAACCGTCTTCAGGTGCCGGTCATCGTCGAATGCGACGCCAACGCCGCTGCGCTGGCCGAGTGCCATGCCGGCACTGGCAAGAAGTTCGGCCTCCACTCGCTATGCATGTTGACGCTGGGAACTGGCGTCGGCAGCGGCATCATTCTGAATGGGCGCGTCTGGCATGGCTATGCCGGGATGGGCGGCGAGGCCGGTCATGTGCCTGTCTATCACGATGGATTGATGTGCGGCTGCGGGACGCGCGGCTGCCTTGAGCAGTATGCGTCGGCGACGGCGATTGCACGTGCTGGGCAGAATCTTGTTCATGCCAAGCCGCAAAGTGGTTCCGGAACGGTTACGGCGCGCAGCATTGCCGAGGCTGCGCAGGCGGGTGACGTGGAGTCGCAGCGCGTCTATGACGGTGTTGGCGAAGCGCTGGGCATTGGGCTGGCGAGCCTGGTGAGCACGCTGAACCTCCCGCTTTATGTTGTTGGTGGCGGTGTCGTTGCGGCGTGGGATCTTTTCGCTCCTGCGATGTTCGCGGAGATTGAGCGCGGCAGCTACATCTATCGCCTGACCAAGCCTGCAGACGGTGCCGTGCCGCAGGCGGGTAAGACAAATGTGTTTCCCGCCGAGCTTGGGCCGGATTCGGGACTGCTGGGCGCTGCCATGCTTCCCTTCTTCCAGTCGCTGGGCAGTTGACGAATTCGGCTTGGATGGGACATCCGACTATCTTGCCGCCCGGCCATTCCTGGCCCCACATCTTTTCAAGATGTGGGGCACCCATGAGTGTATGCTTTATGTCTTGTGAGAAACGCTCTGGCACGACGGAAACTGATTGGGACCCTGCTCGGCTGGCTGAGTCTCGCTGCGATCGGGAGGCTTGCGGGACAGCCGCTGCCGGCTTCCCATGTGGACGATTTCGCCGGGCACCCGCGCGTTGTGGTCATCAGCGACATCGGGAATGAGCCGGACGATCAGATGTCGTTTACGCGGCTGCTGCTTTACTCAAACGAAATTGACATTGAGGCTTTGATCGTGGCGACTTCGACCTGGCAGAAGACGGTTACGCATCCGGAGGCGATGCATAAGCTGATCGCGGCTTATGGTCAGGTACGGGCGAATCTGTTGTTGCATGCGCAAGGCTGGCCTGCGAGCGAGGATCTGGACCGGCGGGTTTTTACCGGACAGGCGGCTTATGGGATGGCGGCTACGGGGCTCGACAAGATGTCGGATGGTGCTAAGGCGATTCTCAGCGCGGCGGATCGGGATGATCCGCGTCCGCTGTGGGTGTCAATCTGGGGGGGTGCGAATACGCTGGCGGAGGCGTTGCTGTATGCGCGCGCCGAACGCAGTCCGGACGAAATGAAGAAGCTGGTTCGGAAGCTGCGGGTGTATTCGATCTCCGACCAGGACGATGCGGGGCCGTGGATCCGGCGGGAGTTTCCTGACTTGTTCTATATTGTTCAGCCTTCGACACCGACGAGCGGCGAATACTACTACGCGACGTGGACGGGGATCAGCGGCGACAGGTATTACCGCAATGGCGCGGGCGCTGATTTTACGACGGTAACGAATGAGTGGCTCGATGCGAATATCCGCAGCAAAGGACCGATGGGGAAGCTGTATCCGAAATTCATGTTCATCATGGAAGGAGACACGCCGTCGTTTCTGAACCTGATCGACAATGGACTGGCTGCGTGGCGCAGGCCGGACTGGGGTGGATGGGGTGGTCGCTACATTTACCGGCAGCCTTATGGGGAGACGCATACGATCTGGACGCAGGGCGGCGATGAGTTCGGGCGCGTGACTTCGCAGGATACGGTGACGGGCGTGGATGGACGGGAGTACGTCTCCGATCAGGCGACGATCTGGCGCTGGCGCGAGGCCTTCCAGAATGATTTTGCGGCACGCATGAACTGGACGGTTGCCGACTATGCTCATGCCAATCACAATCCGGTGGTGGTGGTGAATGGGCAGGGTGGGACTGCTCCTGTTGTTCTTGACGCGGAGGTGGGGAAGGCTGTCACGCTCGATGCCACTGGGACGCGTGATCCGGATGGGCAGACACTGCACTATCACTGGTTTCACTATGGCGAGGCCGGGCTGGCGGATGGGAATCTTGCGGACGTGTCTCTTGCCGGGGCCGATACGGCGAAGACTCTTGTGACTGCGACGGCGGTGTGCCGGGCAAAGTGGCTGCGGCTTGGGCCTCCGTGCTCAGGTGATCGGGTGGCGCACATTATTCTTACGGTCACCGATGATGGGTCGCCTCGGTTGACTTCTTATCGTCGGGTGATTTTGAGGGTGCATGGGGCGAGGTGAGGCTGAAGCTGCCCCATTCAAGCCAACAGAAGGGTTGAATGGGCCACCCGTCATAGCTGGAGCTCGGCGCGATAAGGGCATTGGGAAGCTTTACAAGCGGTATATCGCCGAGGACGCATTGAAGACAACGGTCAGAGACATGAAGCTTGTTCCGATCGAGTTACCGCCGATGCGGAAGTTCCGAAAAGCGGTGCGGATCCCTCGACTCGCAGCGCTCGCTCAGGATGACAACTCGAAGGAAAATCGAGGTGGGCAAATAATCGGCAAAGCTTCTGTAAGGACTCAGCAAACAGGCCGATTTTGCTTTTGCAGGAGATGACTCTGTCTCTCCACCCCCTGCGACATTGCTTGTCGGCGCACTGTGGTTACACCAGCCGTCCCGGCAGATACTGTCCCAGAAAACGCCGCGCCAGGATGAATCCGTCCTTGCGCTGCTGCGGGAAGTCGGGAAGGTTGCCGCTGTGCGGCAAATCCCAGAACTCGTCCTCGTGCTCCACCGCGATGCCGCCGTTGAACTTGATCTGAAGCAGCACCGTGAGGAACTCCGGCCAATTCACGATGCCCTGTCCGGGGATGCGGTAACGCCACCATCCATGCCCGGCAATGCCCACCTGCTGTAGCACCGGCTGGATGATCTCGGTATCCTTGGCATGCACGGCGAGAATGCGGTCTTTGAACTGCCATGCCACGCTG
>Ga0210402_10006461_pt1 | contig 10392 bp, 9 predicted proteins | sample IncBWC7MmetaG_FD_161055 | JGI IMG/M metagenome (GOLD analysis project Ga0210402, IMG submission 161055) | Forest soil microbial communities from Barre Woods Harvard Forest LTER site, Petersham, Massachusetts, United States - Inc-BW-C-7-M | ecosystem: Environmental > Terrestrial > Soil >...
AGCGGCGCACTCACCGCCATCGGAGGCACAATTCAAGACAGCTATTTCATCGACTACGTCAACCCGATGATTCAGCAGTGGAATTTCAACATACAGCAGCAAATCAAGTCGGACTGGATTATCCAGGCGGGATATCTTGGCAGCAAAGGCCAGCACTTGCCGGACGGGGAAAGCAGCGTCACCTTCAACCAGTTGCCGGCATCGTTTCTGCCGCTGGGAAGCAACCTGACGGCGCAGGTTGCCAATCCGTTTTTCGGGATCATTCAGAACCCAACCTCCACCTACGCCAACCCGAAGGTCAATGCGAATCTGCTGCTGGATACCTATCCGCAGTACTCGGGCGTGAATGCCTTCCGCAAGCCGATCGCGAACTCGAACTACCAGTCGTTCATTCTGTCGGCGGATCACCGGTTCCACAACGGTCTTTCGACGCTGGTCAGTTTTACGGCGTCCAAGCTGCTGGACGACGCCTCCCAGGTGGTCAACTACATCGGGCCGGCCGGTACCAAGCAGGACGCCTATTGCCGGAAGTGCGAAAAGTCGGTTTCCTCGCAGGATGTTCCGAAGCGTTTTGTGGTCAGCTCCAACTACGAACTGCCTTTCGGCAGGGGCCGGAAGTTCCTGGTTTCGGCCCCGAAGCCGGTCGATTTCGTGCTGGGCGGCTGGCAGATCAACGGCATTGCCACCTTCCAGAAGGGGCTGCCGATCGCCATCGGCAACGGCGGCAACACCACCGGTCTCAGCAGCCCGGGCATCCGCGCCACGGACAACGGACAGAATCCAGCGCTCAGCGGAGCCATCGCCAGCCGTCTGAACGAGTACTTCGTGCAATCGGATTTCTCCCAGACTCCTAACTACACGTTCGGTAATGTGGGGCGCTTTCTGCCCAACGTGCGGAATCCGGGTGTGCATAATCTGGATTTCTCGCTGTTCAAGAACTTTAAGCCGGTGGAAAAGGTGAATGTCCAATTCCGCGCCGAGGCATTCAACTTCACCAACTCGCCGACGTGGAGCAACCCTGGCACTACCGTAAACGCGCCTTCGACGTTCGGCATTATTACCAGCGCCACCGGCAACCGCAGCGTGCAGTTGGCCTTGAAGCTTATATACTAGTCGTTAGCTATCAGCGATCAGCTATCAGCTATGAAACGCCGCCGATTCTTTCAGACACTGGCCGCCGCGCCGGCCGCTACCGCGCTTTTGGGGCAGCAGCAACCGGCTGTTCCCCCGGCGCCGCGGCCGGCAGACTCCGAGGATCTCAAGCTTGACACTGCCGCCGCCGACCAGGTGGCGGACTCCGTCCCGCATTTCTTCAACGCCCCGCAATTCGCCGCGTTGCGCAAGCTGAGCGGCCTGCTGATGCCGCCTATCAACAACGCGCCGGGCGCGCTGGAGGCCAAGGCGCCGGAGTTCCTGGATTTCCTGATTTCCGAATCGCCGGCCGACCGGCAGCAGGTCTACCAGGCAGGGCTTGATGCGCTCAACGCTCAGGCGGCCAAGCGGTACCAGAAGCCGTTCGCCGAATTGGACGCGGCGCAGGCGGACGCTGTCCTAGCGCCGCTGCACCTGCCGTGGACTTATGTTCCCCCCGCCGACCCGCTGGCCCATTTCCTGGCAGTCGCGAAAGCCGATGTTCGCGCCGCCACCGTAAACTCGCGGGAATATAACACCGCGCCCGCCTCAGGGGGCGGCCGGCGAATGGGCGGCACTGGCCTCTATTGGTATCCGATCGATTAATGATGTGTGGGGCAGGTTGTGAACCTGCGGCGGATTGTTAATCCGCCTGCCGCGAGGACGGCGACAAACCTTCGGGCGGGAAAGGAGGACTTCTTGCGAATCCCAGCCAGGCGGATTGCCAATCCGCCGCAGGTTAACAACCTGCCTCACATAACTGTGTTCCTATGCCTGCTGGTTTGTCTGCAGCCTGTAGCCGCGCAGACGCCGCGGCCGCAGCCGGTCGCCTTCAGTCACAAGGTCCACGCCGGAACGCTGAAGCTCAAATGCAAAACGTGCCACGCCAATCCCGACCCCGGTGAGACCATGGGAGTGGCTGCGGCTTCGATGTGTATGCAGTGCCACTCGGCCATCAAAACGGACAGCCCGGACATTCAGAAACTCGCCGCGGCTGCGAAGGACAACAAGGAACTCCCGTGGTTGCGCGTGTATTGGATTCCTTCGTACGTCAATTTCAGCCACCGGACGCATCTGGAGACCGGCAACCAGTGCGAGGATTGCCACGGCAAGGTGGCGGAACGCGACAAGCTGGCGCGCGAAGGCAACATTTCGATGGGCGGGTGCATGGCCTGCCATCAGACCAAAAAAGTGAGTATCGATTGCGGCTACTGTCATGAGCCGAAGTAAGAGCGCATGGTACCTTGTGCTGGCCGCCGCGCCATCTCTCTGCGCCGCCGGCGCCGCGCGGCCGCGGCAACGCAACAACCTCCGGCGTCGTGTTTAGCTGTGCCCTCCTCCCGGTGGCAGGCCCAGCCGCTTGCGCGCCTCCATCCAGGCCGCGAAGATTTCGGGATTCTCCAGCCAGACCAGCATCCAGTCCATCATCTCTCTCTTCTGCGCCTTCTTGTCCGGCGGCGTCTTGCCAGCTTGCGCGGTGTGCCGGGCGCGGTCCTTGGCGCCGATCACCAAGCGGCGGCAGTAGCGCGCGCGCTCGCGGTCGCCGGCCGCCACGGCGCCGGCGTACACCTGCTGCATTTCGCCGAGCGAGTGCTCCAACTCTTCGAACGTATGCTGGCGGATTCCGGCGAAGGGTTGATCGAAGGGCAGCCCGGTGTCGCGGAGCAACTCGCGCAGGTAGCTTTCCGATACCGGCGCCAGGCGTTGCAACAGATCGTTCCACACCGCTTCAGTAATGTGGGCCACGGGCTGCGCGGCCAGGTATTCGCGCAAGCGCTGCTTCACCGGTTGCCTAGCGGTTGGCACGGCGGTACTTCTCCACGGCGTCCTGGTGGCGGGCGATGGTGCTGGAGAACTCGTGCGCGCCCGAACCATCGGGCCGCGCCACAAAATACAGGGCATCCGAAGGCTCCGGCGCTTCCACCGCGCGCACGGCGGCCAGGCCCGGGTTGGCGATCGGTCCGGGAGGCAGACCCACGTGGCGATACGTGTTGTACAGGTTGTCGCTGTCCAAATCGGAACGGTGGATGACGCCCCGATACCGGCCGTCCAGCAGGGCCGCGTAGATGGTAGTGGGGTCGCAATCCAGCTTCATGCCGATGCGCAGGCGGTTCTCAAAAACGGCGGCAATCTTGGTTCGCTCGGCCGGCAATTTGCCTTCCTTTTCCACCAAAGATGCCAAGGTGATGGTGCGGTGAACGCCCGCGTTGTCCCTAGAGTTGTCCCCGGTGTTGTTCTGGGCGCTGTCCTGGGCGTTCGTGCCGCGCTGCCGGCTTTTCCAGGCCTCGCGGAACTTGCCGGTCATGATGCGGCAGAGGTCTTCGGGCGTGGTTTGGCGGCCTAACTTGTAGGTGTCCGGGAAGAGGAAGCCTTCCAGTGTAGGGGCCTGGGGATCCAGATCCCGGATCAGATGCGGGTCGCGCGCGGCGGCCAGAAACTGGCCGGCCTTGAACAGTCCCAGTTGCTCGGCGGCGGCTGCGATGTCGAACATGTTCTTGCCTTCCGGCACCAGCAATTCGTAATAGAAAATGTCGCCCCGAGCGATGCGGTCTACCACTCCGAGCGGAGTTGCCGGGCGGTTGAATCGGTATTCGCCGGCCTGCAGGACACGGCGTTGCGAAATCAACCGGGCCGCCAGGAAATCGGCGCGTCCCCTAATGACGCCGGCCTGCACCAGCAGATCGGCCATGGCGGAAGTGCTGGTGCCGCGAGGAAGATTGACGAAGGTTTCGCCCTGAAAGCCCTGGTACGGGCTGGCCAGACGGTAGCCGGCGAAACCGCCAATCACCAGCACTGCCAGCGTCAAGAGGCGAACGGCCTTCACAAATCCGCTCCATCCGGGTAGTCATCCGGGTAGCCGTCGGGATCGCTATCCGGCCCGCCATCCGGATTCCAGCGGCGTCCCGAATCCAGGTAGCTCTGCAACAGGATCACAGCCGAAAGGCGGTCGATGGCCGCGGCGCGCTTTTCGATGCTGATGCCGCTGGCGCGCAGCACACGGCCGGCTTCCACCGTGGTGAGCCGCTCGTCCCAGAGCTGGATGGGCAGGCCCGTGCGCTTCTCCAGAGTCCCGGCGAATTCGCGGACCCAGCCGGATTGGCGTCCCTCGGCGCCGCTCATGTTGATGGGGTTGCCCAGCAGGATCATGCCGACTTCGCGTTCTTTGATGATGTGTTCGAGCGCGTCCAGGTCGGCGCGTTTTCTTCCGCGCACCAGGTTTGGCAGCCCCTGAGCGGTAATTCCGAGGGGGTCGCTGATCGCCAGACCGATGCGCCTCTTACCCAGATCTAAGGCGAGAATGCGAGACTGCGCGCGCGTCAATTCCATTTCATTATAGGCACGGCTTCATTATAGGCAGGGCGCATGCTACATTCGAGGCAAAGGTCGTCTTTGGCCGTGGCGCCGATCACCAAGCATCTTTCCAGCACCAGCCAGACCGTGCACGATGCACGGCACTTAGCCATGCCCATTTTGGCGATGGGGGCGATTATAGCCATCCTATACTTCGGGCGTGTATTTTTTATCACGTCTCTGGCCGCTCTCACCATCGCATTTATCCTGGAGCCGTTTGTGGCCCTGCTGATGCGGCTCCGCTTTCCGCGCAGCCTGGCCAGCTTCGTGGTCTGTTCCTTCGCTCTGGCGCTGCTCTATGTGATCGGGCTGGGGGCCTACTCGCAACTGGCGGGGCTGTACGGCGAGTTGCCGAAATACGGTGAGCGCATCGGCCAGATCGTCGATGGCATCCAGCAGAAGATCTCCGGCATGGAAGACCAGACCTACCGCGTACTGGTGCCGGCGCGCCAGCGCCAGGAAGTGGAACGGCGCAAGGCTCAACAGCAGCCACCGCCGGCCGAGGTGCCTGTCCGCAAGGGCCGGAAACCCGTGGGCGCGGTGCAGCCGCTGATTCCCGGCGCCATTCCAATCCCGGCCGCTGGTGCCATTCCCGAAGTCCGGATTCACGAGGAAAGCACGCCTATTGGCGATTACATCTACTCGCGCTTGAGCTCGGTTTACCAGGTCCTGCTGATGGCGTCGTTCATTCCGTTCCTGGTTTACTTCATGCTGAGCTGGCGCGACCACATCAACCGGAGCTTCCTGCAATTCTTTCACGGGGAGGACCGGCTGATCGCGGCGCGCAGCATGCAGGGCATTGCCACGATGGTGCGGGCCTTCGTGGTGGGGAACTTTCTGCTGGGCCTGCTGCTGGCGATTGTCAGCTCGGCCCTGTTCTGGCTGCTGCACGTGCCGTACCCGATGCTGGTGGGGCCGTTAAGCGGCGCTCTGAGCCTGGTGCCATATATCGGCCTGCCGTTGGCCATGATCCCGCCGCTGTTTGCCGCGCTGCCGCTGAACACCGTGTCCGTGTACGTGCTGGTGATCGTGACGGTGGGGATGCTGCACCTGATCGCGCTGAACCTGCTGTACCCCAAAATTGTCGGATCGCGCGTTCATTTGAATCCCCTGGTGGTAACGTTTTCGTTGATGCTGTGGGGCTTCCTGTGGGACGCCCCGGGCCTGCTGATGGCGATTCCGCTGACGGCAGGCATCAAAGCGGTCTGCGACAACGTCAAGGGTCTGCGTGCCTTCGGGAAGTTTCTAGGAGATTAGTCACATCGACGAATGGCCGTCCGGATCACGCCATCGACGAAGAGCGCTTCGTAATCATCGGAATATCCAGCCAGCGAAGTCTGCTGATTGTGGTTCATACTATTACAGGAGAGCGGATCCGTCTGATCAGCGCTCGCCCGGCGACGAAACATGAGAGACGCAACTATGAAGAAACCTCCCTCTAAGCCCGTACCCGTGAGATGAGAGCGGAGTATGACTTTTCCGGTGGCGTTCGGGGCAAGTACGTGGACAGATACCGCCGGGGAACTAATGTGGTGCTTCTGGACCCGGAATTGGCCGAGGCTTTTCCGGATTCCAAGTCGGTGAATGATGCGCTCCGGGCGCTTGTCGCGATTGCAGCGCGGGCCGCAACCCGCAAACGTGCGTGATCGCCACCCTTGCTGCCATCAGCTAACCTGATCGTCGCAGTCCTTCTGATGCCGATCCTTTGGTGCTTTTCAAATTGATCCAGTTGCCGAACATGTAGCTCGCCCCGCCGCACCCTAGAACCACCGGCTCATGATCACTTTCTGTTCCGTATAGAACCCCACCGCATCTTTGCCGTGCGCGTGCAAATCGCCGAAGAAAGAGTTCTTCCAACCGGTGAACGGGAAGAAGGCCATCGGCGCGGCCACCCCCACGTTCACACCGACCATTCCGACCTCGCAGCGCGACGAATACTCGCGCGCCGACTTTCCGCTGCTGGTGAAGATCGCGGTGGCGTTGCCGAACGGGCACCGGTTCACCAGGTCGATGGCGTCATCCAGCGTCTCCACCCGGATCACCGAAAGCACCGGCCCGAAAATCTCTTCGCGCGCGATGGTCATGTCGGGCGTCACATGGTCGAAAATCGTCGGCCCCAGAAAGAAACCGTCACTCCCGGCTTGGCAATCGCGGCCGTTCACCAGCGGGGTGGCGCCTTCGGCGATACCTTTGTCGATGTACCCGTCCACGCGCTGGCGATGGTCCGACGTCACCAGCGGCCCCATCTCCACGCCGCCCTTCGACCCATCGCCCACCGCCAGTCCCTTGGTGCGCTTGACCAGAAGTTCCAGCAGCGGACCGGCGGCGTCACCCACCGGCACCAGCACGCTTCCGGCCAGGCAGCGCTCGCCCGCCGCGCCGAAGGCCGAGCCGATGATGGCCTCCACCGTCTTTTCCATATCGGCATCGGCCATCACGATCAGGTGATTCTTGGCCCCGCCCAGCGCCTGCACGCGCTTGCCCTGTGCCGCCGCGGTGGTGTAGATGTATTTCGCCACCGGCGTGGAGCCGACAAACGATACCGCCTTCACCAGCGGATGCCGCAGCAGCGCATCCACCGATTCCCTGCCCCCATGCAGCAGGTTCAACACTCCGGCCGGCAGCCCCGCATCGTGCAGCAGTTCGACGGCGCGCGTCGGCGTCAGCGGCACTTTTTCCGAAGGTTTCAGGATGAAACTGTTGCCGCAGGCGATGGCGAAAGGCAGCATCCACATCGGCACCATGGCCGGGAAGTTGAACGGCGTGATCCCCACGCAAACGCCGATGGGCTGGCGGATGCTTTTGCAATCGATGCCCTGCGCCACGTCGTTGAGCGCATCGCCCATCATCAGGCTGGGCATGCCGCAGGCCACTTCCACCATCTGGATCATGCGCCGCACTTCGGCCTTGGAGTCGTCCGTGGTCTTGCCGTTTTCGCGCGTCAGAATGGCGGCCACATCGGCGGCGTGTTTGTCCAGCAGCGCCTTGTAGCGGTAGAGCACTTGCACGCGGTCCACCACCGGCACATCGCGCCATTTGAGGAAGGCCTCATGCGCCGCGCGAACGGTGCGGTCCACGTCAGCTTCATTGGCGTACGGAACCAGTGCCAGGGCGGCCCCGGTAGCGGGGTTGGTCACGGTACCGTGCGCGCGCCCGGCAGGTTGTTCCCTGGTTTGTTCCAAGGGTTGTTCCCACTGACCATTGATATAAAAGCCAACCGTTCCCACGGCGGCGTCTGTTGCGATCATGATTCACCCTCCAATTCACCCTGCAATTCCGGCAAGCCGGCGGGCGGCCGCCCGTATCCAAAAGCCCGTTGCATTAAGATGACGTATACCGCGCCGGCCACGCCGAATCCGACGAACCAGGCATAGTCGTATAACCATCGCAGCGGCGGCACCGCCAGACCCAGCAACGCCACCACCACACCCACGGTCAACGCTGCCACCGCGCGCCAGTTGACGCCGCCATCATATTCGTAAATGCCCCCGCGGCGGTAAAGATCGTCCACCTTCAAGTGCGAACGGCGCACCACAAAATAATCGGCGATCATCACGCCGGCGATCGGCCCCAGCAGGCCCGAATAGCCCACCAGCCATCCAAATATGTACGAACTGAAATCGCTCATGAGCTTCCATGGCATCATGAGGATTCCCACCACGCCCGTGATCAGGCCGCCGGTCCGGAACGAAATCAGCCGCGGATTCAGATTCGAAAAATCGTTCGAAGGCGACACCACGTTGGCCGCCACGTTGGTGTTCAGCGTGGCGATCAGCAGGGCCACCAGCGCGATCGTCGCCACCACCGGCTGATTGAAGCGGCCCAGCAGCGCCACCGGGTCCCAGATGGCCTCGCCGAACAACACCACCGAAGCCGATGTCACCGCCACGCCGATAAACGAATAGAGCGTCATCGCGGCCGGCAGACCCAGCGCCTGGCCCCACATCTGCGCCTTCTGCGACTTGGCGTAGCGCGTGAAATCCGGGATATTCAGCGCCACCGTGGCCCAGAAGCCGACCATCCCGGTGAGCGATGGAACGAAGAACCGGATGAACGCGGCGGTGCTGTGGAACTTGCTCGGGGCGCTCAGCACCGGCCCCAGGCCGCCGGCCTTGCCCGTGATCCACCACAGCAGCAGCAGCCCGATTCCCAGCATGAACGGCGCGCCGATTCCCTCCAGCATCTTGATGGTTTCGATGCCGCGCCAGATCACGGCGATGTTCAAAGCCCAGAAGGCGAAGAAACAGATCCACGTGCCACTCCACACACCCGCCGGCGACGACGCCACCGCGGGCCACAGGATTTTCAGCATGGAATAGATGGCCTGCCCGCCGATCCATGTCTGAATGCCGAACCAGCCGCAGGCCACCAGCGCGCGCAGCACGGCCGGAAGGTTGGCGCCACGCACGCCGAAGCTGGCGCGCACAAAAACCGGAAATGGAATGCCGTACCTGGCGCCGGCGTGCGCGTTAAGCAGCATCGGGATCAGCACGATCAGGTTGCCCAGCAGAATGGTGCCGATGGCCTGCCACCAGCTCATGCCACCGGCAATCAGCCCCGAGGCCAGCATATAGGTGGGGATGCAGACCGACATGGCGACCCACAGCGACGCGTAGTTGTACATGCCCCACGAACGCCGCTCCTGCGGAATTGGCGCCAGGTCTTCGTTATATAAGGTGGGGTCATGCTGCATCATATTCCGCGCCTCATGCCGCACGACCGGTGGCCCGCATCTGTGTACCCATTATCCGGCAAGGCTGACACAAACGGGGATTGGGGTCAAGTGAGCTTTTTGTGGGGCAGGTTGTTAACCTGCGGCGGATTGGCAATCCGCCTGCCGACGCCCAGCACGCGCCCTGGGGCGCTCGTTTCGGCAGGGGCGCGCGAACATCACGCGGCAGACAATTTCTGCACGTGAAGTGATTTCCGATTTTTTCCCCCGTGCCAGGGGTCATACTGAACCTGCTGGTTCAGCCAGTTGCCGCTCGCGCAACCTGCCGCACGACGGCGCGGCCCTCGGGGACCGGATCGCAGGCTCTACCGGATCTCCAACTCCAGCCGGTTGATCATCCGCTGTACCTTCTTGATCGTGCCGATGACCCACGGGCGCTCGATGGAATCGGCCACGTTGGCGGTCTTATGAAAGCTGGCGCACAACCGCATGGCGCGGGTTTCCAACTCGCGGATCTGCGCTTCGACGGACGCGGCCGGCCCGGCGCTTTGAGCCGCGGCCGCCTCTGCCTGGAGGCGCGCCACGGCATCGACGGCGCGGGCGGCGTTTTCGGGGATTAGCGCGATCACGTCGCTCCCTGCGTGAATGCCGTCCCGTTGAATGGCCTGCGCAATTCGCTCAAATTCCGCCGGTGTGATGCCGGTGAGGGCAGCCGTCTCGAAGTACAGCGTGCCGTGTTTCTTCAACAGCGCGATCGCCCGGTCAGCAGTGCGCTTGCCGATCTTGAGTTGACGCACGCAAAACTCGTCCCAAGTACTTGCGAACTTCAGGTAAGTTTTCTCGTCGCGAACCTTGCGAAGGCACTCGGCCTGCGCCGCGCTGCAGCGGCCCGCGACCAGCCCAAACGCGCGGCGTTGTCCGAGCATGATTCCGAGTTCCAGGACCTGCTGGTTGTCCGACATCTCATCGTTGATTTCTTCCATTTCGTTTCCTTCCATGACTGCGGTTGGGACAGGCGTCCCAACGGACTCCAAAACGCTCACTGCAAACAAAGAGGATTGCTGGCGCGGTGGTGTGAGAGGTGGGACAACTGTCCCAACCCCTGCTTTCACCATCGCACACGCCCCTCATGAAACCGGCTGGAGGAACCATTGAGCTGAGGCGTAAATGCCTCTTACACAACCGGATGCGCCTGGTCAAAAAAAGAAAATATTCCTGTGACCGCCAGGAGGCTGGGG
>Ga0210402_10006462_pt1 | contig 10391 bp, 5 predicted proteins | sample IncBWC7MmetaG_FD_161055 | JGI IMG/M metagenome (GOLD analysis project Ga0210402, IMG submission 161055) | Forest soil microbial communities from Barre Woods Harvard Forest LTER site, Petersham, Massachusetts, United States - Inc-BW-C-7-M | ecosystem: Environmental > Terrestrial > Soil >...
AATCCCTCTACGGATCTCATCGCCGCGCTCGGTATTTTTTGCATCGATCTCAAAGGTCCCCTCAGCGATAGCATGCAAACCCGCTCCAAAACCGGCATTCTCGTCGCCGGACTGCTAAACGGCGAACCCGCAACGCTGGCCGACCTCCAACCTGGAGACGTCATCCGCACCATAAACGGAAAGCCGGTCAGCGATACCGCACACCTGCGGCAGGACCTCGCCAGCTTCAAGCCCGGCGAAGCCGTAGTCTTCGAAATCGAACGTCAGGGCATTCTGCAATACGTTGCCTTCGAAATCGAATAGCCTCCACCAGACTTGCATCCAACTCAGGAAAGCTGTTTTCGGCGCTCTTGCTGCATTTGCCGAAGCAGAGCTGTGCGTTGTATGAAAGAGACGCTGCATTGATTTCCACGCGGTGGTATAACAACCGCTGCGGTGCTTCTGGACATGGAGACGTTCCACGATGGAATTTCATATTTCCCGCGCGATTCGAGAAAACCTGAATGTCGACGGGCTGGTCTTTGGCTACACCGGCAACGTAATCTTCGGAAACGTAGCAGCCAGCCGCAGACTGGCAAGCCAGCTCAATGAAGCCCGCGGCCCCGAAGCAGATCCCGCAAAGACCATTAACGCCGGAGCCCTCTTCGCCATGGGCCTCATAGACGAGCTCAACCATGCCCTCGTCGCCCAATACCGCAAGGAAATCGACCCCGCCGTCCACAGCGAAGCGATCCGCTGGTTCGCCTCAAAACTCGACCCCGCAAAAATCGAGCAGCTACTGCTCACCTTCGTCCAGCAATTCCCGACTGTCGCCGTCTATCGTGGCGAACTCACGCCACTACAGTGGCTCAACGGCACAACCGACGACCTGCCGAACCGCGAAGCCGCTCTCGAAGAGCTCATGCTGCTCTGGCTCTCGAACATGAACCCTGCCTTTGCGCCTTTTCGCGAATTATTCAACGATGAGCCCCTGAAGACGCAGACAGTCTACAAAAGCGTCACCGCCGCCCTGCCCGACTACCTCACCACGCGCCCGCCTGTAGCGCCGGAAGTTGGCAGCCTCTATGAAGCACTGCGCGCTCCCATGCTCGCATCCCCCGACTCCATCACCGGACAGCTCGAATTCATCCGCGAGCGCTGGTCAAAATATCTCGCGACGGACCTCCGCCGCATCCTCCTCGCCATCGACGTACTCCGCGAAGAGGACATTGCCATCTGGCTCCGCTTCCACCCTCCCGGTCCCGACTGGCACCGCCACGGCGCACCCACCTGGGGAGCACAGGGCTTCCGCGGCGACGAGTTCATCGGCTTCGACGAAGACTTCGTCCCCGGTGGCCGCCTCTACTCTGCCGACTATCAGGCCCCACTGCATGAGTACGAAGCCTTCAGCGCCGACCAGGCTTGGATGCCCAACGTCGTCCTCATCGCAAAGAGCACCTATGTCTGGCTTGAACAGCTCTCGAAAAAATACGGCCGCCACATCCATCGCCTCAACCAGATCCCCGATGAAGAGTTGCGCATCCTCGCCGACCGCGGCATCACCGGCCTCTGGCTCATCGGCCTCTGGGAACGCAGCATCGCCTCCCGCACCATCAAGCGTCTGCGCGGACAGAGCGACGCCGTAGCCTCCGCCTACTCACTCAAGGAATACGACATTGCCGAAGACCTCGGCGGCTACTCCGCCTACGAAGATCTACGCAACCGCGCCTCACGCTTCGGTCTGCGCCTGGCCAGCGACATGGTGCCCAACCACATGGGCATCGATTCCGAGTGGGTCATCGAGCATCCTGAGTGGTTCATCTATCGGTGGGATAGCCCATTCCCTGTCTACAGCTACAACGGCCCCGATCTCACCACCGACAGCCGCGTCGAAATCAAAATCGAAGACCATTACTACGATCAGAGTGACGCCGCCGTGGCCTTTCGCCTCCGCCATCATCACGACGGAACCACCCGCTACGTCTATCACGGCAACGACGGCACATCTTTTGCCTGGAACGACACCGCGCAGCTCGACTACTCCAAAGCCGAAGTCCGCGAGCACGTCATTCAGACCATCCTCCATGTCGCCCGCCAGTTCCCCATCATCCGCTTTGACGCCGCGATGGTCCTGGCCAAGCGTCATGTCCAGCGCCTATGGTTTCCGCTCCCCGGCGCCGGAGGCTCCATCCCCTCACGCGCGGAAAACGCCATGTCGCAGGAAGAATTCGACGCTGCCATGCCGCATGAGTTCTGGCGCGAAGTTGTCGATCGCGTCGCCGCCGAAGTCCCCGGCACGCTCCTGCTCGCCGAAGCCTTCTGGCTGCTTGAGGCCTACTTCGTCCGCACGCTCGGCATGCACCGCGTTTATAACAGCGCCTTCATGAACATGCTCCGCGACGAAGAGAACGCAAAATACCGGTCGTATCTCAAGAAGACGATCGAATTTGATCCAGACGTCATGAAGCGTTACGTCAACTTCATGAGCAATCCCGACGAGCGCACCGCCATCGACCAGTTCGGCACCGGCGACAAGTACTTCGGCGTCTGCACCCTGCTCGCGACCCTCCCCGGCCTCCCCATGTTCGGCCACGGCCAGATCGAGGGCTACACCGAGCGCTACGGCATGGAATTCAAGCGCGCGCGCATGGACGAGCATCCCAACGATGGCCTCATCGCACGCCACCAGCACGAAATCGCTCCTCTGCTCAAGAACCGCAAGGTCTTCGCCGAGAGCGCGAACTTCGTCCTCTACGATTTCTGGACCGACCACGGAGTCGATGAAAATGTCTTCGCCTACTCCAACCGTCGCGACAACCAGCGCGGCGTCATCCTCTACAACAACACCTACGGTTCCACGCGCGGCACCATCCAAACCTCAGCCGCGTACATGGACAAGGGCAGCGGCCAGTTGCGACAACGCAGCCTCGCCGATGGTCTGGGCATCTGGGCAGACGATTCGCTCATCTTCGCCTACCGTGACACAACGCGCGGACTCGAGTACCTCCGCCGCGCCCGCGACCTTCATCATCACGGCATGCACTTCGAGTTGCGCGGCTTTCAACACATCGTCCTGCTCGACTGGCGCGAGCTTCGCCCCTCGGCCGAGCAGCCCTGGGACGCTCTCTGCGACGCACTGCACGGCGAGGGCGTTCACAGCGTCGATGAAGCGCTCACGTGGCTGCGGCTCCGCCCCGTCCACGACGCCTTTCATCAGGTGGTCAATGCCAAAGCTGCCTGCACATTTGGCGAGATGGCAGAAAAAGAGACAAGAAGCGTCGCTCCCAAAGCGGGCAAAAAAATATCCCCGGCCATTGCCACCCCCGCCATTGCCACAAAGAACAGTACTGAATCACCATCAGCCGACGCGCCAAAACCAGTTTCACCCGCATCCAGTCCTGATCCGCGCCTTATTGCGTTCGTTGAAAAGGCAGAACAATTCTTCGCAAGAACCATCGAAACCATCTCCGCCGAAGACCGGGAGGCCATGGCTTCGCAAGTGACGCCAGAAGATACCGCGTCGACAGATCCCGCGCAGAGCTTCAGGAACAGCTGCGCAGCGCTCAGCGCGGCAGCCATTCATCTCCCGCGCCTGGAACAAACCTTCTCCTCCGCATGGCCGGCAACCGTTCGCTACATGCTGCCGAACAACGAACCGGGGATCTCGATTGAGCAGACATGGGCTCCCGTGATCGCGTGGATTGTTCTGCGTAGCTTTTCCTCACAAGGCATGAGCGCCGCACTCTTCGACAAGCTCCTGTTGCGCTCGGTTCTGGCCGACATCTTCTCCTCACTCGGAATGGAAGGCGAAAGGGTATGGCTAACGGCAGCGCGCGTGCGCGTTCTGCTCTCGCATCCGGAACTCCCCTCAGAAGAAACCTTCCGCTCCGAAGTCTTCTGGTCCGACCCTGACGTAAGATGGCTCACCGGCGTCAACGAATCATCTGGCACCACCTACTTCAACAAAGAGCAGTTCGAAGAAATGGTCTGCTGGACCCAGCTTCCCGCGCTATTGGAAATCGCAGCAAACAACAAACCCAAAACCCTGACTCTCGAAGAAGTAGAAAAATCCGTCGCCAAACTCTGGTCAGCAGCAGAAGAAGCCGGCTACAAATTAGACAGCCTTCTCGCCAACCTGACACCTGACGCCAACATGCAGCCAGCGGGCAAGTAGTAAGACAGAAGCCTTCAACGATCAACCGGCCGCCGTCATCCTGAGCGTAGCGGAGCGCAGTCGAAGAGCCTGTCCTGAGCTTGCCGAAGGAACCCGCACGAACAAGTAGCCCCTGAGCCTGTCGAAGGGTGCGAAGCCTTGCGCAGCAAGGCCCGTTCTCTAGCGTAAGCAGGAGTACTGCCCGGGCCGTCCCAAAAACCTGTCAAGCCCCCAAATCCTAAAATAATTCGCAACCGATTGAAATCAAATAACTTATTCCGTCGCAAAATTGGCCTACTATTCCCTCGAACCTGCTATCCTAGAAACAGAGAGAAAAAAGCCCGCCGAATCGGTGGGCTTTTTTATTGCGGAACAGAGGAGCCCTCGCTAAGTGATTGAAAACACTACAAATCATCTAACCCAAGCAGAATCATCAACATAGGGGAGGATGATCCCCCGCTAAATCATTGAAAACAAAAAAAACGCGTTAGGGTAGGGGAGGGGGATATCCTCAGTACCGCGGGTAGTAATAAGACCGATAATAAGGGTAAGGATATGGATAGGCATACCCGTAGTAGTACGGGTAGGGATATGCATACACCGGCCTGCGCACCAGCCGAGGCTGCTGCTGTGCAGGCGCTGAAGCCTGCAACCGCTGCGCCTCCTGATAAGAAACCGGAGTCACCGTAACCGGAGCCGCCAGATGGAAGCTAAGCAATGCCTCCGGCGGAATCACAACCTGCGGTCCCTTGGTCGCCGCCGAAGCCGCCAGCCCCGTCACGCCGCCTGCGACAGCGCCTATCGCGGCACCGGGCCCACCGCCCGCGATTGCACCAATCACGGCCCCAAGAGACGCGCCGCCGGCAGTGTTCGCGGTTGAGTAGCCGCCCTTACCCGGACCTTCACCGGTCCAGGCATCGGTCATCAGCGGATACGCCTGTCCGCTAAGGTTGAGCGAAGTGATTTGCATTTGCAGCCCAGGCTTCCCTGCCAGATCGCCAGGCTTCTTGACACCTGTAACCTGTCCGGTCAGCACTGCGCCGCGCGGAATCGCCAGCACGTTGCCCTGATACACATCATTGGCAACCGTAGCCTGGAAGAACGTACCGACCTGCGCCTTACGCGAATCCAGCGGCTCGCTGGTGCGCACATTCAGCAGCGTGCCCGTCGGAATCGTAACAGGCCCGCTAGGCTGCTGATAAACAGGCTGCGCCGGATAGCTCTGTTGTATCGGATAGTTGGGCTGCTGCGGATATCGGGGCGATTGCGGCTGCGCCGGAGCAGGAGGGTAGTCCTGCTGGTTCTGGTTCTCAGCCTGGTCGGGATTGGCAACGCCCTGATCGTACGGCGGTGGAGGTGGCACCGACTGGTCGGCCTGCTGATCAGCAACCGCTGGCTGTTGCGGAGGAGTGTTGTTCACCGCGAGATTGTTCTCGACCGAACGAACGCCATGCACGCCAGCCGCAATCTGCTGGGCAAGCTGCTTGGACGAAGCATCGCGCACAGTGCCGGAAAGGGTCACATCGCCCTGAATCGTGGCAGCAGTAATACTCTGTCCTTGCAACTGCGGCGACTGCGCCAGCGCGGCAGACAAGTCGGTCTCAATATCGGCATCAGAACGCACCGCCGCTGACGGCTTTTGCGGCGAAGCAAACGCACTTGATACAAATAACGAGGAACCAGCGAAACCGACACAAAAAACAGCTGAAACAGCCAGAAAACGTGCCTTATTCGTCACAAAACTCATCACAACACCCTCGGCTTTTGTTCTGCTATAGCTCTAAATAAATAGACGCACGTCGAGATCACGCGTTGCCGGTATGAACACGCTCCACTACAAAAAGTTACGGGCTGGCAAAAGCCAGCCCGTAACCGAATCAAAGAAGGAATCAGCCCTTGAGCTTCTTATAGACGCCGATCAAAGTATTGGTCGAACTGTCGTGCTTGCCCTGAGCCTCGCCCTCAAGCTCCGAGATGATGTTCTTGGCCAGCACCTTGCCCAGCTCAACGCCCCACTGATCGAAGGAGTCAATCTGCCAGATCGCACCCTGCGTAAAGACGCTGTGCTCATAGAGCGCAACCAGCTTGCCCAGCACCTCCGGCGTAAGCGTCTCGATAAGGATCGTATTCGACGGCCGATTACCCTCAAACACGCGATGCGGAACCAGCCAGTTCGGAGTTCCCTCCGCCTTCACCTGCTCCGGAGTCTTACCAAAAGCCAGCGCCTCGCCTTGTGCAAAGACGTTGGCCATCAACAGATCATGATGGTTTCCGAGTTCATTAAGCGTCTTGCCAAAGCCAATGAAATCACACGGAATCAGCTTCGTTCCCTGATGGATCAACTGATAGAAGGAGTGCTGGCCGTTCGTCCCCGGCTCGCCCCAGAAAATCGGCCCGGTCTCGTAGTTCACATGCTCGCCGCTGAGCGTGACATGCTTACCGTTGCTCTCCATCGTGAGCTGCTGCAGGTAAGCAGGAAACCGCTTCAAGTACTGGTCGTACGGCAGAACCGCAACCGTCTGCGCACCGAAGAAGTCGTTGTACCAGACAGAAAGAAGTCCCATCAGCACCGGCAGGTTCTTCTCAAACGGAGTCGTACGAAAATGCTCGTCCATCTCATGAAAACCAGCCAGCAGTTTCCGGAAGTTCTCCGGCCCGACAGCCAGCATCGTCGAAAGCCCGATCGCCGAATCCATCGAATAACGCCCACCAACCCAATCCCAGAAGCCGAACATGTTCGCCGTATCAATGCCAAACTTCGAAACCTCGGCAGCATTGGTCGAAACCGCCACAAAGTGCTTCGCAACGGCCTTCTCGTCGCCGAGCTTCTTGAGGCTCCAATCACGCGCCGTATGCGCGTTCGTCATCGTCTCAAGCGTGGTGAACGTCTTAGATGAAATAATGAACAGCGTCTCTTCTGGATCGAGATCAACAGTCGCTTCCGCAAAGTCGGTTCCGTCCACGTTCGAGACGAAGCGGAAAACCATATCCCGCTTGGTGTAATGCTTCAGCGCCTCGTAAGCCATCACCGGCCCAAGATCCGATCCCCCGATACCGATATTAATGACGTTCTTGATCCGCTTGCCCGTGTGTCCTGTCCACGCGCCGCTGCGCACGCGGTCAGCAAACGCGGACATCGCGTCGAGCACCGCGTGCACTTCAGGAACGACGTCCTTGCCATCAACCAGAATTTTCTCGTCCTTGGGAGCGCGCAGTGCAACGTGCAACACAGCGCGGTTCTCAGTGATGTTAATTTTCTCGCCGCTGAACATCGCGTCGATGCGCTCGCGCAAGCCGCTCTCTTCGGCCAGCTTCAGCAACAGGCTCAGCGTCTCGTCGTTAACGCGATTCTTCGAGTAGTCAAGATAGATGCCGACAGCCTCTGCCGTCAGATGCTCGCCGCGCTTCGCGTCATCGGCAAAGAGCGACCGCAGATGCACGTCCTTGATCTGCTGATAATGAGATTCGAGAGCTTTCCAGGCGGAAAGCTGTGTAAGCGGAACTGCCTTTACTGTAGTAGCCATGACGCTCCTTCTTCCTCAGCGACTTAGATTCTCCCACAGTTCAAGTGGTGACATAAAACTGCAGGAATTCGCAGTTAATTCAGACTATTCATGGCAAATTCACGAGCAGCTTCCAGCAGCTTTGCCACGGACTCCTTTGAGCACGATTCAGAGTATATGCGCAGCAGCGGCTCAGTCCCTGAGGCGCGCAGCAGCAACCACGTTTCCGCCGCGTTGGGCTTGGTCTCAGCCTCAGGATTTGTCAGGAAGAACTTGATGCCATCCAGCGTCTCTACGTGCTCGACCGGCATACCGGCAAACTCCTTCACGCCCGCACGAGCCGTGGAAATCGTGGCATTCTTCAAATCATCGTTGATGTGCAGATCAATGCGTCCATACTGATGCTCGCCATATTCCTCCTGCAGACGAGCAACCAGTTGGCCCAACGTGAGCTTCTCTTCCGCCATTACATTGGCAATCAACAAAGCATTCAGCAATCCATCGCGCTCCGGCAGATGCCGCTTGATCCCGATCCCACCTGATTCCTCGCCACCGATTAGAATGTCTTTCTCCAGCATCAGATCACAGACGTACTTAAACCCGATGCCGTGCTCATGCAGCGTGCGGCCATAGCGCTTGCAGATGCGATCAAGCATCTTGGTGGTATTAAAGGCGCGCGTCACATCGCCCGGCCATTTCTTGCGCTCCAGCAGCCACTGCAGTAAGACGGCGAAGATCTTGTGCGGATCGACGAAGTTGCCATGCTCGTCCACAGCGCCAATACGGTCTGCATCCCCATCCGTAATCAGCCCTGCCTGGCATTTCTCCGCGACAACTGTTTCCTGTATCGCGCGAATATGCGGCTCAATCGGCTCCGGATTGACTCCACCGAATAGCGGATCGATATTGGCCCGAATCTCTACGAAGTCAACGCCCATCTTCGAGAGGATTCCAGCCAGCACGCCGCGCCCTGCGCCATACATGCAATCGATACCGAACTTCAGCCCAGACCTGCTGATGAGTTCAAGGTCGGCAAATCGAGAAATTGCCTCGACGTACGGCGTCTGAAAATCAACCTCTTCGATCTTCGCCGGACTGGACGCCTTTGGCAGCGCCTGTCCCAGATAGCCCTCAATTTCCGAGATAATCGAGGGCTTCCCCGACCCGCCGTAATAAGCCTTGTACTTCACGCCATTCCATTGGTAAGGATTATGGCTGGAAGTGATCATTACTCCACCCACCGCACCGTGCGCACGCACACCATAAGACAGCGCTGGAGTGGGCGTGATGCGATCGGCAATCTTGACCGGGATGCCGGCGGTCGACAATACCTCGGCGACAGCACGAGCAAAGGACTCCGACAGAAAGCGTGTGTCATAACCTATGCACACACCTTCGCCGGGATCCTTCCCGGACAATACATACGTTCCGATGGCACTCGCAGCCACGCGAACATTGTCGAAAGTAAAGTCATCGGCGATGACTCCACGCCAGCCATCGGTCCCGAACTTGATCGCAGTCTTATTTCCCATGCGTTAGCTTGCTTATGCTCCTGAATTCAGATCAATTCTTTGCGGCCATTCGCGGCAAGCTGCTTCACGATCTTGCCAACATCCTGCGAATGGTGCCGCGTGGTAATGAGAATCGCATCATCCGTCTCCACCACAACGAGGTCTTTCACTCCTACGAGCGCAACAAACTTCTCCGGGCTATAGACATAGTTGCTATGCGCGTCGAACGGCAGGTTGCCTGCGCTCTCGATAACATTCTCATGCTTGTCCGCAAGGTTCGCCTGCCCGAGCTGGTGCTCATATAGCGCAGCCCATGATCCCAGATCGTTCCAGCCGAAGTTCGCGGGCAGGCAATACAGATTCGAATGATGCTCGCCCTTTGCCGAGCGCGGCTCGAGCACAGCGTAATCCACGCTGATGTTTTCGCACTGCGGATAGAGTCTCTCAAATGCACTGCGAAATTCCGGTGTTCCATAAGCAGCGGCAATTTCTTCAAGAATCGGCGCAGTCTCCGAAAGATGTTCGCGGATCGCATTCGCCAGCGTGCGCGCACTCCAGACAAAAATGCCGCTGTTCCAGTGGTAGTTGCCTGCCGCGACAAACTCCTCTGCTCGCTCCTGATTTGGCTTCTCGGTGAAACGCCGTACGCGCAGGGAGCCATCATCCAGTGCACTGCCGGTTTCGATGTATCCATAGCCTGTTTCAGGTCGCGTAGGAGTTACTCCGAGCACAACCATGTTTTCGCCGGCGCCTGCGATCCTGATAGCGTGTTCCAGCACAGCAAGGAATGCCGCCTCGTCAGAGATCACATGATCCGCGGGGAAAACTCCTAATACCGCGTCGGGATGAGTCTTCTCAATAAGAAATGCAGCCAGCCCGGCAGCAGGAGCAGTGTTGCGGGCAGCAGGTTCGCACACGACTTGTTCCTCGGGAACAACATCCAACTGTCCGCAGATCGTTGACGAGAGTAGATCATTGGTGATGACCCAGAAATCGTCGTGCTGTGCCAGCGGTTCAAGCCGATCCACCGTTCGCTGAATCATTGTGCGCTCGCCATCAAGCGCCAGAATCTGCTTGGCGCGCGCTCTGCGGCTGCGCGGCCAGAAACGCGTCCCACTGCCTCCGGCCAGAATGATCGGCCGAAAATCAATTGCCTTGGACATGCCCCTCCGTTCGTGCGAACTGAATCTTCAGGCGTAATGAGGAAGAATGCGAATCACTTCGGCAGCACCTTCTGCTGCTACG
>Ga0210402_10006463_pt1 | contig 10390 bp, 8 predicted proteins | sample IncBWC7MmetaG_FD_161055 | JGI IMG/M metagenome (GOLD analysis project Ga0210402, IMG submission 161055) | Forest soil microbial communities from Barre Woods Harvard Forest LTER site, Petersham, Massachusetts, United States - Inc-BW-C-7-M | ecosystem: Environmental > Terrestrial > Soil >...
TTCTCGTGATCGAATCCACTGCAATTTGCTCGCTCTGAATTCCCGAAGGTGTCTCCGTTGCCAGCGCCTCGGAAAAATCCGCAATGGCCGTTCCATCCGGCAATAAATAAAACGACAGGAGCACCGCGTCCGCCGGAAGCGTGCGCTGGTCGGCGTCCACGGGTCCGGCTAGCAGCGTGTTCAACACTTGTTTCGAGCGTAGCACTGGATCGCTCGAAAGCGGCAATTCCGCCGCCGCATCTGTCAAAGTGCCATCCCCGTTTCCCGAAGACCAAAATAATTTTGCTTTCACCAGCGGCTCGCCCGGATTTACCGGAATCGTCTGTGTCAATTCTCTTCGCGCTTGCTCCGCAGTTTGCTGTTGCAGCTTTGCGGCAATTTGCAACCGTCGCCGCAGAATCGGGAAGTAAATCGCTCCCACGAGCACCGCCACGCAAAGCCCGCCGACCACCCATCTGATCCAGCGCGCCATCACGGAGTTCCTGCCGTAGTTATCGGCACCACGTAAGAGGGACGGAACGCCGCAACTCCTGTTGCAATCGAGTCGGCCACACCCGGCGCCATTCGGTCCAGGTCCGCGCGGTCCTCCACCACAACGCTCGATATTTCCACGGCAATCGCCGGTGCCGCCGTCGTTCTCAATTGCCTCACCGCTGCCGTTTGCGCTGCGCTTGGTGATCCCTTAAAGCGCTGCGCCAGCAGCGCCTGCACCAGATCGCCCAATTTCCTGCTCAATCCCTGAAACGGCGTCTGTGCCCGGTCCCACGGAATCAAGCCGCCCACATCCGTTGTCACTGGCAAATCCGAATTGACGTATACACGCACCGTCCCTGGCAGGCCAGTCGAAGCAACATGGAGCGTCACGAATACCGCCCCGGTTTGCGCATTGGCAATAGCCGAGCGGTCATCAAACGAAGGGTCTTCGTTCCCCTGGCGCGTCTGCACCACTTGAAATCCTTGCGACTCTAGCGCTCGGCGTACTTGTGCGGTAAAGTCCAGGACGATTTCGCTCTCGCGGATGCCGGCCGTTCCCCTTGCCCCAGGATCCGTCCCTCCGTGCGCCGGATCAAGCACCACGATGTTCAAGCCTGCGCGTGGCACTGCTTGTAGGGGTACTTGCGGTACCGCTTGTGGAGGTGCTGTTGGCAGTGCTTGCGGCACAGCTGATTGCGCCGCAGGAGCGGGCGGTGCGGTTTGCGAAGGAGCTTGAGAGGAAAAACTCAGTGCCAAGGCTCCAGGAACAAGCAAGAAGAACAACGCGCCGACGCGAAAACTCTCCCCGCTCCCGGCGCGCCTATTCATTCGAACAATATTTCCCACGCCGAGCAGCATACCAAATATATTCGTGATTCAGTGCCGCCCAAATCTTCGCTTCTACGGAAAAGGGACGGCCCCTGGGACCGTCCCTTCATGGATCGCGACGACAACCTTGATTCGGTCGTTTGTCCGTTCCTGCCTGTCAGTCGGACCGCTCCAACGACCTCCGCCTGCATTACCCCTGCGGCTGGGCTTGTGGCGGCTGTTGTTGCCGTTTTTCTCGGTGAGAAGCGCGCATTTCACGAACATTAGCTCGCATCTGTTGCCGCTGTTCCGGCGTCAAGAGCTTCACCATCTGCATGCGCCCGCTGTGCCGCAGCTGATGAATTTTCGCTTGTTTCTGATCTGCCGTCAGAGACTCATCCTTTTTCACGGCATCCAATTCAGCTTTCGTGGACTCGTGAATTTTCTTCATTTCCGCTTTTTGATCATCCGTCAGGTTTAGCCCTTTCATCGCGCCATGCCTTCTTCCTTCTTGCTGCTCTGGCGCGGCAGGTGCCGCCTGGCTCTGATCCTGCCCCGGTGGCTGTGAACTGCTCTGTGCGCGGCTGATTCCCGGCGCAAAAATCAGAGCGAAAAATCCGGCGGCAACAACAAATTGCTTTGTAATGTTATTCCTGGTCATGGAGGGTCCTCTTTTGGGCTGGCGTCACTTGCTCTTACTCTCATATAACCCGCACTGCGGCGAAATGTCGCGTTGCCGCATCTCCATAGTTCTGAAGCATATTCCTCGAACTTCAGCCGCGAACTTGTAGGCGCACCTCTTTAGGGGTGCGGTTTTTCCTCCGCGATTTTCAAGGCCTGCAACTGCGCCTTCCCAAGCATGGAATTCACGCGTACCAACTCCTTGGTTTGAATCGCCTCCCACCGCGCCATTGTCCCCTTCCCCGCCGCTTCCCATTTTTCGCTCGCCGCCGTGGCATCCGCTGAAGGCCCTGCATCCGCGCTTTCGATAATCCCCAGAAGCGCGCCAAATGCCGCCGACACTTGACGCAACGTCGTTGGCTCGCTTCCTGGCACAGCAATCCCAAAAAATCCAAATCCGCCACCCGCTCCGGAGCCCGCAACTGTGCCAACCTTCTTCTCCAAATCAGCAAGCGCCGTCACAACCTCCCCATTGCCCCCAGCTTCTTTGCTCCGCGCCAAAATCTGTTTCTGCAAATCGTCTGCTCGTTGCACAGCCGTGGAAAACTCCCCAACGCCCGCCGCCAGCTTCGAAGCTAGCTGGAACTGCCGCTCCAAATCCGCAGGGCTGGTTTTCACCCGCGGATCCATCTTCACCACCAGCGGCACGGACATCGTCTTCCCCGCCGCCGTCAGCTTCACGGTGTACCGCCCCGGAACCGCGATCGGTCCGCCTCCTCCACGTCGAGACCTCCGCCTTCCGCCTCCCGCAAACGCATATCGCAAATCCCACACGAACCGGTGCATCCCCGCCTCTGCAGACAGCGGTTCCGCGTCATGCACCCAGTACATCGGAATGTCCAACTCATCCGGATTCGTTTTCTGCGTCTCATCCGTGCTCGCAAATCGCCGCACCAGTTTCCCCGTCGCATCAAATATTTCCAGTTGCACGACCTCCGCCGGCTTCTCCTTCAAGTAGTAGTCCAGCACCGCCCCAGTCGGCGGATTCTCTGCCTGCGGTTCATCGAGAGGTACCGGCGTTCCCTCATCCGACCCTGGCCGCATTCGATACGTCGTCTGCGGTTCGAACAGCCACGCATCCGCGCTCGACACCTTCGCGCTCCACTGCCGCAAAGGCGTCACATCGTCCAGCACCCAGAACGACCGCCCGAACGTAGCAATCACCAGATCATCGCCGTGCACTACCAAATCGCGTACTGAAGTCGTCGGCAAATTAAACTGCATCGGCGCCCAGTTGTCGCCATCATCATAGGAAACATAAACACCTTTTTCCGTGCACGCATAGAGCAGCCCCGCTACTTTCGGATCTTCGCGCACGCAATTCAGAAAGCTTCCCTCCGGAATCCCATTCGAAACGCGCTGCCACGTCTTCCCGAAATCCTTCGTTCGGTAAAGATAAGCCTGCAAATCTTCCAGCCGGTGGCGATCCACTGCCGCGAACGCTTTGCCTGCATCGAACCGCGAAGCCGCCATATGCGTCACCTTGCTCCACGGCGTCAACTCCGGTGGCGTGACGTTATTCCAGGTCTTTCCTTTGTCCCGCGTCAGTTGCACCAACCCGTCATCCGTCCCCACCCAAATCTCCCCCGCGTGCATCGGCGACGGCGCAATCGTATAAATCACTCCGCGCCGCTTCGTCGCTGGAGCATCCGCCGCCGTCGCCGCGTCGAGATTCGCCGGCGCTCCCGGGTCTTCCCGTGTCAGGTCCGGACTGATCTTTTGCCAGGAACTTCCCCCATCCGCCGTTCGAAACAAAACCTGCGCGCTGAAATAAAGCACATGCGGCTCAACCTCAGAAAAAACTAACGGCAGCGTCCACGTCCGCCGGTATTCGCCAGGATGCGTCAGCGTGGGCGGAATCTGTTGGACCTCCTCGTTGTGAAAATCCTGCCGCGCCACCGATCCGCCATAAATAATCTCGCCATTCAACGGATCAGGCGCAACGTAGTCGCTCTCCCCTCCCGCCTCCATCGGTCGCCAGTCATGAAAATTCAGCGCACGGTAATTGCTCCGGCTCGGCGTCGCCGCCGCACCGCTGTCCTGTTGCGCCCCATACACCCAGTAAGGAAATCGGTTGTCTGTCGCTACGTGATAAAATTGCCCCGTCGCCTGGTTGTACCAGGAGCTCCACGTCTCGCCGCCGTTCCTAGTCACGATCACTCCTTGATCGCATCCCAAGACCATTCGCCGCGGGTCATCCGGATCGATCCAAAGCTGGTGATAATCATCCCCACCCGGCGCGCCTTTGATCGCCGTAAACGTTTTTCCGCCATCGCGCGAACGGTACATCGACGTGTTCGGCACATACAACGTATCCGCATCCTTCGAATCCACGCTCACTTCGCAGAAATACCAACCCCGTCCCCAAATCCGCGCATCTTTCGAAACGCGCGCCCAATTCTCCCCGCCATCATCGGAGCGATAAAGTCCTCCTTCCTTCGCATCCGCTATCAGATAAATCCTTTTCGAATTGCTCGGCGCAAACGCGATTCCCATCCGCCCCAGCTCTTCCGAAGGCAATCCGTGTCCCGTCAATTGCTCCCAATGCTCTCCGCCATCTTTCGAACGATAAAGCCCCGTACCTGGTCCCTTCGACGGCGCATAAATACTCCACGGTGGTCTGCGCGTTTGCAGCAATGCCGCGTACATGTTCTTCGGATTCCCCGGCTCCATCGCCAAATCAATCGCGCCCGTATTCTCATCCTTGAAAAGCACTTGCTGCCACGTCCTCCCGCCATCATTCGAACGAAAAACTCCGCGCTCCTTGTTCGGCCCATACGCGTGCCCCAGCGCCGCCACAAAAACTTTCTCCGGGTCGTTAGGATCCACCACAATCCGCGCAATCTGCCGCGAATCTTCTAATCCGATGTGCGCCCAGGTTTTTCCCGCGTCAATGGACTTGTACATTCCGTTCCCGGACGAAATACTTGAGCGCATGTCCGCTTCGCCCGATCCCACGTAAATCACATTCGCATTCGAAGGTGCCACCGCAATCGCCCCAATCGAACCCACAGGCTCCGCATCAAATATCGGATTCCACGTCCGCCCCGCGTCGTTCGTCTTCCAAACTCCGCCATTCACCGACCCGAAGTAATAAACATCCGGCTGCCCCCGCACTCCCGTCACTGCCAGCGACCGCCCCGCGCGAAACGGCCCGATCGACCTCCACCGCATTTCCGCAAACATCTTCTGGTCGAATTTCTGCGCAGCCTGCGGCAACGCCGCAGCCGTCATGTGCACACACAACGCCACTCCAGCGGCAACCAAGAATGGCAGCAAACGCCGCAAGTTCTTCACAGTCTTATCTCCCATTGGAAAAAAAGTTCGGAAATGAATTGTGGAGTATACCAGCACCGCGCCCGCCGCGATGCAGCTTAGTCGCCAGTAACCGCGTTCGGCGTGGCCGCCGGAGCAATCACCGATCTTCGCAAGGGCTTTGTCGCCGCATAGAGAACGACTCCGCCCACCATGATAATTAAGCCAAACAGCAGCCCATTGATCCCCAGAATGCTTTCACTCCCGCTCTCGACCATCGCCAGGCTCATCAGCAGCAGCGGGAATATTCCGCAAGAAATTGCTCCAACAAGCCCACCGGGCACCTTGAACTCGCGCTTCAACCCCGGCTCGCGAATCCGCAAAGCCACCAGCGTCACGAACTCCAGCATCAAGCTCGCGCCATAAAGCATGATGTCCAAAGTAACGAGCCTCCTGAATCCCAAGCCCAAACAGAGCGCCCAACATCCTGCACAAACCAGAATCGCTACCCACGGCGCTTGCGTCCTTGCACTCGTCTTTGCAAACACCTTCGGCAGCATGCCGTCTCGCGCCATGGCTAGCGGAAGCCTCGAGTAGCTCATTACCAGCGCGTTGAACATTCCAAACGCGCTCATCATCCCGCCGATCACGATCAGGAAGCGCAGCCATTCAAATCCCAGGATCCTTCCGCCAATCAAACCGGCAATCGCGGCCCAGGCGCCGTCCGCACCAAACGTTGCGGCCGGCACGCCAGTGAAGTACACCGCTAGAAACGGCAGAATGTAGGTCAACGAAACGAGAACCACCGCCGCGATCATCGCTCTCGGATACGTTCTCTGCGGCCTCTCCACTTCCTGCGCTATCGTCGACGCGTTGTCCCATCCCATGTAGTTCCACATCGCCACGAGCACTCCGCCGAGCAACCCTAGGCCCGTAGCTTCCGCCGCCCCATGGCCGCTGGCACTCGCGAAAGCTCCAACTTTGAAGGGCGCCATCACGACAATCACCGCAAAAGGCGCCGATAGAAAAAAGAACAACCACAGCGAGGTAATCCCCACAACGCGAATCCCTGCGACGTTCAGCAGCGCGCACGTCACCACCACAAACAACCCCGCCATCACTCCATGTCTTCCCGAGCCGAACCACGGCGACATCTGCCTCAAATAAAAGACAAACAGTGTCGGATAGATCGCCATATCAAAGATGCTCGCCGCCAGCGAAAGCCAAGCCTCTTGAAAGCCCCAGAAGTTTCCCAATCCGCGCCGCACCCAGGCGTAATAACCGCCCTCGGCTGGCAGCGCGCTCGAAAGCTCCCCGATCATGAACGCCGTCGGCAAGCACCACAGCACCGGTAAGAACAACAAGATCAAAATTCCTCTCCCGTACCCCGCACCGTGCACGATCTCTTCCGTCCCATACGTCCCGCCAGACACCATAAAAAATGTCGCCGCCACAAGCGGCCAGAGCGTCAGCTTTGCGGCTCTTTTTTTCGCTGTTGTAATTGCGGGGGAAGCAATCCGGGCGGGAAGGGATAAAGAACTCAATTTTTACTCTCGTCCTCCTAAGCGATTCTCACTCTCGCGCTGGGTGAAGTGAGTTCGTGTTCGCAGAATACAAGTTTCGCTCCGCCATGCAACAAAAAAATGCATCCGCGCAAAATTTTTTCGACTTCACCACTTGTAGGGTCACGATTCATCATGCCCCACGCCAGCGCCGCCCTCCGTGTAGGGTCATCCTTCCGAGGATGACCGCCGCTTCAGTCCGTGTAGGGTGAACCTTCCGAGGATGACCGCCGCTTCAGTCCGTGTAGGGTCATCCTTCCGAGGATGACCGTTCTTCTCCTCTTACGGCCTCATTCCTTCGCGCCCGTTCGCCTCCTTTCCACGGCGGCCTCCACCGCTCCTCACCCCAACTCGCTGGCATCTTCCACCCCGTGAATGACCCCGCAAACCGGTACTCTTGCGCCTTCAAAACCAATCCCTGCCTCACCGGATTCAACCACACGTACCACGCCACTGATTCCACGGCATCGCCGGCCCGCAAAATATGCTCGTTATACCCGCGTTGCCACAAAACGCCGCCATCCTTCGCGAATATTCTGCTGCTCTTGATCCGGAAACTCATCACCAATCGCAAGAGGTCACTGCTAGGCTCTATCCCCTCACAAAGAAAATGCAAATGATCCGGCATCACGCAATACGCATGCACCACGAAACCTCGACGGGCGCATTCTGACCGCAGGATCTCCAGGATATCTTTGCAATGCCCGGCGTCCGCAAATATCCTTTTGCGCTCAAAACAACACAACGTCAGAAAATAAAACCGGAAACCAACGTAATTCTCCTCCGCAAGTCGTGTATTTTTACGAACAGGTAATTCCATCTTCAGTACTCACTGCCCAACCTATCACACCTCCCGTGTAGGGTCATCCTTCCGAGGATGACCGCTGCCTGGGTCCGTGTAGGGTCATCCTTCTGAGGATGACCGCTGCCTCAGTCCGTGTAAGGTGAACCTTCCGAGGATGACCGCTGCCTCAGTCCGTGTAAGGTGAACCTTCCGAGGATGACCGCCGCTTCAGTCCGTGCAGGGTGAGCCTTCTGAGGATGACCGCGCTTCAGTCCGCGAAGGGTGAACCTTCCAAGGATGACCGCTGCCTCGTTCCGTGCAGGGCGAACCTTCCGAGGATGCCGGCGCTTCAGTCCGTATAGGGTCATCCTTCCGAGGATGCCGGCGCTCCAGTCCATGTAGGGTCATCCTTCCGAGGATGCCGGCGCTCCAGTCCGTGTAGGGTCATCCTTCCGAGGATGACCGCTCCTGCTCGAGTCCCAAAACTGTGGACGTCTTCAAACGGCTAGGGCCGATGGCCGCCAGGTCCACGCCCCGAACGACTTGGGTGCCGCACCTTCGCGATTTTTTGTGAAGGGTGCGGTTTTTGAATTTTCCGGTTAACATCAACACGAAAATGCTTCGTCTCCTCCGCCAATTTCTCGCCGCAATCCTATCTCTCGCACTCGGCATCCCCGCTTATGCGTGCGCTGTGGGCAACCGCAAGCAGATCACCTCGACGCTAGCGCCGATTCCTGCGGGGCTGTTCAATTACGACCCCAACGACCGCTTCACGGCAGTCGACACCTACCACAATAACGGCAACACGATCACTTCTGCCGGAACCGCCGATGTCGTAGTTACTGCCATACGCGTAGGATTCGCCTATCCAAATGCATTCGGCGGTGTGGGCTACGGGCGCAGTACCAGCTAATGAACAGAATTCCGCCCAGCGCGTTTGGTCCGGGAGGTTTGTTCTAATGAAGTATCACGTGAACGGTCGAAAAATCGAATTATCCTCAGGCAAAAGTTATACGTTTGAGTACAAAGTCCGTGAAGCAGTTGAGATGGAGCGTGCCATCATTGTATGCGTTGAAGTGCCGGAAAATCGAATGCTAGAAGACAACATTTATGCGATAGGCCATGACGGCGAATTACTCTGGCAAATATCCCCGACTAAGCACGCGATGAAAAACAGTTTTTACGTTAGCGTCAGTAAAGTTGGCAACCTAATTAGGGCTTTCAACTTCGATGGTATGGTATACGAGCTTGACCCAAGAAATGGAAAGATCGTTAAACAGTATCTCGGCAAATGAGGGGGGTGCCCCACCCTTTCGATTTTGGTTTTTGAAAGGGTGGGTCTTTCTCTTCATCCTTTTTCTGGTCGAGATCCATCGAATCCATCTTCACCAATCCAGATTCTCCATTCATACAAAACGACCAACTGGCGGGTGACTCGGATGACTATATACCTAATCCGTCAAACTCCTGTCAATCGAGCAAGAAACTTTTCACCCATCCTCAAATCAAGACAACACGGAGGGTGCCCCAGGTTCGTTGTGTGAACCTGGGTCTTGCTTTTATAGGTGCGGGTTCTGACTTTTCCAGCTAACATCAGCGCGAAATAATCCTCCAACTCCTCGCAGCGATACACTACTTCATACTCTACATTCCCGCTTATGCGTCCGCAGTTGGCAGCTGGCAACCGGCAGCTGGCCTCGCTGAACCTTTGAATTGGAGTGACCCATGTCTTGCGCCGAAGGCCGTCCGCCCACTGGATTGACACCATCGCCGTTCAGTGCTCCCTAATGCACTTCAACCCCCAATTTCGACCATTCACTGTAAATGTCTTTACTCCCTCGCCAATCCCATGCTACCGTTCCCCATGTTCTGCTCGCCAAACACCTCCCCGACGCCTTCGTGCCCACGTTCCCTCCGCTCCGACGGCTGTCATCCCGAAAAACGTGAGGGATCTGCTTTTCTCCCCTTCTTCCGACTTGCCCCGCTTCTCTCGTTTACCCCGAGCCCCGGAGAGTCGCTTGTTTACACTGAGCCTCGAAGGCCCACTAAGCCCTTTATAATCCGCACTTCCGAAAAACACGTCTCTAACCCGTTTAGAATCCGCACTTACAAAACACTGGACTTAAAGTCCTTTAGAATCCGCACTTACAAAAAAACCGGGGTGGGGGGTGCCCATTTCACGCATGAAACGCATTCTCATCCTCCGCCGTCACACCACTTGCAAGCGGTACCCTGTGGCGGCTCCATAAAGAATCAGAAAAGCGAAACTCAATACGGAGGAGATTGTGCGTAAGCATGCAAGTGTCGTTGCTCTCTTAGCCCTGCTCTTGGCAGTTATTCCACTCAGGGCGCAGGCCCCTGCCGTTAGCACGTCCGACCTGGCCGCGATTCACCAAATCCGGGAAGAAGGCTTCGATCCGAAGAATTCCAAAGTCATGGAAACCATCAGTTACCTCTCCGATGTCTATGGCCCGCGCCTCACCAACTCGCCCGACATCAAAGACGCCGCCAAATGGACCACCGACAGGCTAAACGAGTGGCATCTCGCTAACGTCCATCTCGAGCCTTGGGGCCCCTTCGGCCGCGGCTGGTCCAACGAACGCACGTCCGTCCAGGTCATCACGCCTCACCCATTTCCCTTGATCGCCTACGCCAAAGCTTGGACCCCCGGCACCAATGGCCCCGTCACCGCCGACGCGGTCTTCGCTCCGATCACCAAGGAAGAAGACTTCGCCAAGTTTAAGGGCCAACTCAAGGGCAAGTTCGTCCTCACCGCCGCCATCCCGGAAAATCCCGCGCGCTTTGATCCTCAGACCCACCGCTATAC
>Ga0210402_10006464_pt1 | contig 10390 bp, 12 predicted proteins | sample IncBWC7MmetaG_FD_161055 | JGI IMG/M metagenome (GOLD analysis project Ga0210402, IMG submission 161055) | Forest soil microbial communities from Barre Woods Harvard Forest LTER site, Petersham, Massachusetts, United States - Inc-BW-C-7-M | ecosystem: Environmental > Terrestrial > Soil >...
AGCGCATCAAGGCCCGCGGCGCCGAGTTCACCATGCCGCCCACCGACGTGACCGGCTCAACCATTGCCATGCTCAAAGACACCTGCGGCAACCTCATTCAGCTCACCCAGCTAAAGGGCTGGTAGCACCGCCCCACCATTCGACCTGTAGGGGCACGGCACGCCGTGCCCGCTGGAGAGTCGAGGAGGAGAAGAACATGACCAATCGCGAGAATAAGACGACGAAGAAAACGGCCGGGCGCTCCGGCCCCCGCCCCGATAAGGCCGAAGGCGACGCCGCGGTGCTAACGAAGATCGCCGCAATGCCCGCGCCCTACCGCGCCATGGGCGAGCGCCTTCACGCGCTCATCTTGCGTAGCGCTGGGACACTTCAGCCCACCTTGTGGTATGGCATGCCGGCCTACGCCAAGGACGGTAACGTAATCTGTTTCTTCCGAGTGGACAAATATATGACCTTTGGTCTCAGCGATAAGGCGAACCTCGCCCTGGAAGAAAATGCCCCGCACCAGCTCCGTGAATCGGCATGGTTCTTCAACAATCTGGATGACGCAACCGAGGCCAAGCTCTCCGCCATCGTGAGCAAGGCTGCGAGCTGACGGAGAAAACGATGAATCCTCGCGATCAGTACACACCAGGTCCGGCCAGCGGGGCACAGATAATAAAGGACGGCGAGAAGTGGACGCTCGTTCTCGTCAGAGAACTGCGCCACCAGCCAGAAAAAGTCTGGCAGGCGCTCACCGACCCCGCGCATCTTCGCGAGTGGGCGCCCTTCGACGCCGATGCGAGCCTGGGTACGGTTGGAGCCACGGTGAACCTCACCACCGTCGGAGCGCCAGCGCTGCGTGTTTCCGAAACCACCGTGACGCGCGCCGACGCTCCCCACGCCCTGGAGTACAAATGGGGTGGCTTCGACATGCGCTGGGAACTCAAAGCTTTTGCTGGCGGCACGCGCTTGACGCTGTGGACCAACATTGGTCACCGCTTCATCGCCATGGGCGCCGCCGGGTGGCACATTTGTTTCGATGTGATGGATCACCTTCTCGGCGGAACTCCCCTCGGCCGCATGGTTGGCCCCGATGCTATGAAGTTCGGCGGCTGGCAGCAACTGAACGCAGAGTACGCCAAGCAGTTCGGTATTGAATCGCCCAATTGGCCGCCACCGACGGCTCAAAAGCCGTGAACGCGGAATACGCTACACAGTTTGGTAGGGAGACCCCGAAGTAGTTATTTCAGAAATGGAGGAAATGAATCATGAAAGAAGCAACCAAACGTTCGATCGTTCGCTGGATTCACATCGTCTTGGCTATTCCCATCGTCGGCTATATCTATAGTCCGTTTGACCAAATCCCGAACTATGCCGCCGTCACTCGGTATGTCTACGTTCCAATAATTGTGCTTTCGGGATTATGGATGTGGAAAGGCCATGTCGTTCGACGGCTTTTTACGAGCAGGCCGTTGACTGGCGCTGCCTCACACTCGAATCAATGATTTTCGACCGGCGGAAGACGCGCCAACACGGCAAATTAGGCCGAGCACTGACACGCCGCCGCCTTTCTCCGCTGTAGGCAGTGAGCTGTCAGCTCCGCCACCAATCACGCTCCAGATTAGGGGGCACGACGGAAAAAACGGAGCGCGACCACCCCATGATGCTCACCTGGCTATTTCTCAACGGGGCGCCCGAAACACAGCACGTATCCGCTGTTGTCGGTGATCTCGAAGGCTCGGAGTCCATCGCCCGTATTGGCCAGTTCTCGATGCATGGGAACCGCCCGGCCTACGAACTCGGTGTACAGTGAGTCGGGATCATCCGTTCCGATGTAGGCGTCCCATCGGGCCCATTCGTGGCGCGAAGAATTCGGCTGTGGATGGATCTCCGGTGTAATGGCCTTGAAGAAGAGCATGGCTCGGTCGCGTACCAGGATGGCCCAGAAGTCGTCTCCATCTTCGTCGCCACCACCCTTATGAAGAACGTCGAACCCCAGCTTGGATTGATAGAACGCAACTGTCGCGCCCAAGTCGTCCACGATAAAAGAGGGAGCAGAACTTTTCAACATAGCGAACACTCCGTAGACCGGAATATAACTTACGCTGAGCACCTCGTGCAAGAATGGGAGGCATAAAGACCCAATGAATCCATCAGAACGCATCGACCTAATGATCGAATCGCTTCACGACTGGCGTGGCAAAACGCTAGCCACCGTCCGCAAAACCATCCTCGAGGCCGACCCCGAAATCATCGAGGAATGGAAGTGGATGGGCAGCCCAGTCTGGTCTCGGGACGGAATGATCGCCGTCGGCAACGCCCACAAAGACAAAGTAAAGCTCACCTTTTCCAACGGCGCGCACCTCCCCGATCCAGACAAGCTCTTCAACGCCGGCCTCGGCGGCAACAAGTGGCGAGCCATCGACCTTTTCGAAGGCGACAAGCTCAACGTCCGCGCCCTAAAAAATCTAGTCCGCGCCGCCATCGACTACAATCAGCTCAAATTGAAAAGCAAAGCGCCCGCGGGGCCGCGAGCGAGAATACATAAGAGCAAGAAGTGATGAAACTAGAGTTTTTTCTCACTAATTCTCTTTGTGGAATGTCCAGGAAAACAGCCAACATGCCGTCTATCCTCGGGTTCCCATAAATCAATCAACCGGCTGATACTCGATACTCGCTACGAAATGTTTTTATCAATGGCGCCTCGAAATATCGCCAAGAGAGCTGCGCCACCATGAGCGTCAAGACAATCGCCGCCAACGTCGTCAGCAAGCTGAATCCGCCTTCGATGAAGGGCTCGCGCTTCCAGACAAGGCCGAAGAGCAGCCCGTTGACGGTTTGATGTATCAAGTAGACCCCATACGCGAGCCCACCCAGCCACCCCAGCCACTTGAGTCGCAACAGGCGGCTAAGCACGCTGTCCGTCCGCGTTACCGCGTAAACAAGCACACTGGTGTAGAACAGCGCAACCAACGTATAGCCGAAACTTTGCATCACCGGATTGTCTGGCGTCGGCGTCAGAATGGTGAAAGCCGCCATCCCGAGCGCCAGGGCGCAGGCAAGGATTCCTACATGTTTGCTCTGAATCCATCTCTTCTGTCGTTCATCCCGCATCATGATCGCCGCCAGCACACCCAGGAGCAGCGCGTCCATCCTGCAAGGCATCAGGACGAATAAAGCAATCCAGTTGTGATGAAAGAGAAAGCCCAGACCGAGCCGGATGAGTGGAGCCAGATATATGCCGAAGCGAACGACCTTCGTCACTTGAGTGCCTGTGAGCAAGCGAATGATAAATGGCAGCGTTATGTAAAACTGCTCTTCGATTGCCAGAGACCAGGTGATCGCAAGCATCATGCTTCCAAATTTTTCGGTGTTCGCCATCCAGAAATTTTGTGTGAATGTCAGATAGCAGAGCCACGGGACTTGCTGCCTGCCACCTGCAAGCCAGGCGAAATCGTTTGCGCGTCCCGCATGTTGGATTGCCACATAAAGCGCAGGGAAAACAACCAGGGCTGCGAAATAAAGCGGAATGATTCGAAAGAATCGACGTTTATAGAAAACCTCGAAATAATTCTTGGTGAGCCGTGCATCGAGCAAGATGCCGCCGATCAGGAATCCTGAGAGGACGAAAAACAAATCGACGCCGGTCCAGCCAAGCCCGATAGCCGCTTGGATACCCGCTGCCCACGTGCCCGGCACAGTCACCCAGCTATTTTCGAAGTAGTGGTAAACCACCACCATCAAGATTGCCGCACCCCGAAGACCATCGAGTTCTGGAATCCGATCCGGGATACGGCCACAGACTGGTTGCACGGGTTACCTAAGTGTTTCGCATCAGATCGTCAGCGATTGGCGTCGCTGACATCCAGCTTACTTCGCTTTTATCGCAGTCGTTCGATTCTCTGTTGCCCGTCCATCAATCTGACAACCATCGCTCTTATGAGTTACCTTGCGGGTGGGCGGCCACCCCATAACACGTCAGGATGATTCTGATTAGCGTTCGGCGCAGCCAGCGTAGCTCACGAAGAAGTGGTCCTACTACCTAACGGGCGGGTGGCCACTCCCCGATCCAGGTGCGGCGCGTCGGGATCAGGCTACAAATTCGAGGAGGGCCGCGGGTCTCTTTTTGGCAATGGTGAGGAGGCGGAGCGCCGCGCTCTGCGGCCGGCGCATGCCTTGCTCCCAGCTTCTGACGCACGCCACGCTAGTGCCGAGGTAGCGCGCAAAATCGGTTTGGCTCAGGCCAAGGGCCGTGCGAATCTTGCGGATCTCTTTGGGCCGCAAAGCGGCGACATCCGGAGAAAAGCGCGACACTCGCACGCGCGCGGTCTGCCCCCGGCGGTGCTTTGCCGCCTCTCCGAATCCAGCCATCATCTCTTTAAAAAGTGAATCTTTCACTTGTGCGCCTCCCGCAAGCTCCAAATTGCCTGCTTCAGCATTTTCTTTTGCTCGCTGGTCAAATCAGCTTGTTCGTTCTTGCTAAAGATCATGAGCAGGAAAATCTGGCCATCCTGTTCAATGTAGTAGTACATGTAGCGAAATCCGCCGCTCTTACCTTTACCCCGCGTGGGGTCCGCTACGCGGGCCTTTCTCACGCCCGCCGTCCCCTGTATCACGGGGCCGCGCTCGGGATTTTCCAGCAGGTCGCCCTGGATTTCCAGCAACACCTCGTCAGCGCGATCCCTCGCCAGCGCTAGAAGTCTATTCGTAAACACTGGAAATTCTATGAACTCCAGCACGCTGTAAGACTACGACAGAGTAGTACCCACTGTCAAGAGACCGAGCCGCCCACAGTTGGCGGGTGGGCCACTCCGGGTCTGTCCGTCTATCATCTATAGTCGCGTTTCTGATTAGACGAGCCCGAGGCAGATCCGGACTTGCTCTTCGATACGGGCAAAGGTTGCGACGGGAAGGGCGCCGATCGCAGGATAGCGCAACAAAGTTTTTTCGAGACTAGTGACCTGGTCACATTTGGCCCAGCAATCGAAATTGAGATTGGCTTCGCCCTTTTTGATGGGCACGCGCATGCTGAAAGTCTTGCGCTCGACGGTCGTGATGCCGACGACGCAAACGTCCAAGGCATGCTTGTTGATTTGGTCGACGGACAGGACCACGGCCGGGCGTGGTTTATCGAGCTGGACGATGTAGACTTCGCCTCGTCTCGGATACCAGCCTGAGCGAGTCGTGGCCATCAATCCCTGCTAAACGTTCGCAGAGATGCCTTCTGCATGGCCTTGGTTTCGGCGCGGTCCGCTTTGGAATCATCGGCGAAGAAAGCAGCAGCTTCCGCATCGAGGCGCTCGTACTGCTCTTCGATTATGGCGCGGCGGAGCAGTTCGTTGACGCGCTCACTAGCGGAGCGATCGCCTTTGGTTTCGTCGACGTACTCGTTGATGTCGAGCTCGATGGTAAAGGTCTTAGCCAGCCTCATAGCTTACCTCGTATATTTCCTATGATACTGCGAACGCCGAGGCGAATCAAGTCCTTGGCACGCGGCCACATTTTCTATCACATTGTAGGAGCTTTGAGCCGCGGTGATGACTTTCTCCAGAAAGCCGGAACGTTCCTGTCCCATGTTCCGAGAGCGGCATGAAATGAACTTGCCCTGAGTTAAGCTTAGGGCAACGCATCCGTGCTGTGGCTCGAAGAGTAGTAACTTCGAAATAGAGCCAGTCTGCTCATTCGAGCCTTCCGGGAGCGCCAGCATGGTGCGGATCAAGGGAACCGCCGTCAAAGAGGCCGTCGAGCAGGTCAAAGCGCACGCGGGTCCCGATGCTTTTGAGAATATTCTGGGACTGCTGGACGCGGAGTCGCGAAAGATCATCGAAAGTGACTTAGTTTCGTCCAACTGGTATCCCCTGGACCTTTTCGCACGCTTTCTGGAAGTGCAGAATCGCGTGCTGGCAGGCGGAAACGAAGAGATGATCATTCGCGGCGCAGAGGCGGCTAACGAGCGGCAGTTGCGGGGAGTCTACAAAGCGTTCGTGAAGGTGGGTTCGCCGGAATTTGTGATTGAACGCCTCGCCGCGGTGCATGCAACTTATTTTCAGGGAGTCACGATTGAGGTGAAATTGCAGGGGAAGGGCAAAGCGCTGATTAAGTATGTCGGCTTTCAGAAACAGCACCGCATCGTGGGACTGACGATTATCGGATTTTTCAAGAAAGCCCTGGAGCTTTCCGGCGCCAAGAACGTGCTGGCGCTTTTCTCGACGCCTATCGAAGAAGGGAAAGGCTATTCGGAGCTGTCCGTCACCTGGAGTTGAAACCCGGGAAATCCGGGGACAGCCGACATGTTCCCGAACAATTCGTCACCAAACCGTCTCACCAAACTCCGAATTTCCCGCCAACCGCCTCATTCCACTCCACTTTCCCGTCTCACGTTCGAATGATATACACTCAATAATAGTCCTTGACAGTAATGCAAATCCATGCTATCCTTCCGTATGTTATCGTTGCTTTACTTCTTTCCATTCGTCGCTTCTCCCATCACTCTCCACGACAAAACACTCCGTCCGATAATATCTCCCGCAACCCCATTAGAATCAACACTTCCAATGCCCCCTGCAAGTGTTCATTCTAAACTCCTTACAGGCACCCACTTTTCTTTAGAATCAACACTTACAAAAAAATGGGGGAGGGGTGTCAATTATTGTTAACCAGCGAATCTCGGGAAACTCGGCGACAGACGCGCCGAGCCCGTCCCGGAGATTATCATCGAACCGCAGTTTGTCCTGCGGAGATCGATGGAGCCGCGCAGCGGCGCTCGCTTAGGACTATTGGCGGAAGCACGCAACACTTGGAGGAGGCCACCGCGGATTAGAACTGGAAAAAACCTTTTTGCACCCCGAGGCTGACGCTCCTAAAGGTGTTACTCCCACTTGGCAACTCCCTCGACGATGGTGATGTAGCGATCCAAGGGCAAATTTGTGAAGCGCTGGACAACGCCACTTGGTTGTGGCCACTTCACTTCCAGAGAATCCAATTTTGTGCGCTTGCCAATTCCCAGGACAATGCGCGGATCGTGAGAGCTCAAAAAGCTGCCTCCGCCAACCTTCATGCGGCTGCGCTTGAGGTCGCCGGCCTGAAACGTGAGGCTCGCTCCAACGGCATCTGGGTTTGACTTCCGGCCAATGAGACGAACGCCGAGCCAATGATTGTTCTTGCCGATATTGTTGCGCAACAAAACAGGAGCACCATCGTTGATGGAAACGAGCACATCTACCGCGCCGTCGTTGTTGAAATCGCCGACGGCCAGACCGCGCGCAGGGAATGATTTCGAAAAGACAGGGCCGCTTAGGCTACTTACATCCTTGAAGGACTTGCCCTCGTTGCGGAAAAGCAAGAGGGGCTCCTTGTAAGTAACCTGGTGCGACAGCGCTTCGACGAGATCATCGGGGAAACCGTTGGCAATCATCAGATCCAGGTTGCCGTCATTGTCGTAATCGAAAAACTTGAGTCCCCACCCGCTCATCCAGCGGGTGGACATGCCAATGCCCAGCGGCATGGCGAGGTCCTCGAATGTCTCGTCATGATTGTTCTGATAGAGAGAAAAAATCTCCTGGTCGATGTTCGCAACGAAGATGTCCATCCAGCCATCTTCGTTGAAGTCCGCCGAATCCACGCCCATACCGGAACGCGCCCGGCCGTCCGCGCTGTACGCGACATCGGCCGCGAGCCCCACTTCCTCGAAGCGGCCGCCGCGGTTCATGAAAAGAAAATTCGCCACTGTGTCGTTGGCGACAAAAAGATCCATCCAGCCATCGTTATTTACATCCGTAGCCACGACTCCCCAGGCTTTCCCACGATGGGCAGAAATGCCGGATTCTTTGCTGACATCCGAGAAAGTGCCGTCGCCGTTGTTATGAAACAGCCAGCTCGGCCGCGGATTGAAGATGCGTGGAATGCAATAATGATGTGTACCGTCCTGGTCCACGCCGCATGCTAGTGATTTGTCGAACTCCGCGAATTGACAAACGAAGAGATCCAGCCGTCCGTCGTTGTCGTAGTCGAACCAGACAGCGCTGGAGCTCCAACCGGGAGCGGCGACCCCTGCCTTCTGGGTGACATCAGTGAAAGTTCCGTCACCGTTGTTGTGATAGAGGATGCAGCGGCCGAATTGTGTAACGAACAAATCGGGGAAGCCATCGCCATCATAATCGCCAACGGCAACTCCCATGCCGAAGCCGCCGCCGGGCACGCCAGCTTTTTCGGTCACATCCGTGAACGTGCCATCGCGATTGTTGCGAAAGAGCGCATTGCGCAGTGGGCGAGGAGGATCGTAAAAATCACATTTGCCGCTGTTAACCAGGTAGATGTCCATCCAGCCGTCGTTATCGTAGTCAAGGAAAGCGCAGCCGGCGCCACTCGTCTCCGGCAAGTATTTCTCAGGGGACTTCCCGGCAGTGTGGACCCAATTGATGCCGCTCTTTGCGGAAGGGATCTCTTCAAAGGCATAAGGCGGGGCGGGAGAGGACGTTCCTAGAAAAGGAAATAGCCGTGGAGAAAGAGCGCCGGACAAAAGAGACAATCCCTGAAGAAAGCGGCGACGAGAAGGAAGCAGAAGCTGTCTGTTCGAGAGGCTGTGAAGCATCCGCCGCATCATAACTCAGCACCATCGCATGACGTAGAAATAACACGATCGGTGTCCAACGGTTCTTAGCCCAGTCATCACGCTTCTCTGTCTACCAGCTTGCCCGTAAGTGCTCCCACGCTGGACCTTTGTGTTATTGTCGAAGGTGCAAAGCTTCCCGCCGGCGGAGATCCGTCATGCAAGTCCAACAAACAGGCCTGTCACTAGCGCGATTCTTCCTGGGAATGATTCTGGTGTCCTGGTCGACAGTTGCGGTCTTTGGGAAAAGCAGCTCAGCTTCGCAAGAAAATGCGGTGAAGGCAGATTTCGAGGATGTGGCAAAATCGGCGACGGCTGCGCGGGAAGCCGGCCGTGTTGACGAAGCAATTCGAGAGTATCGGCGCGCCGTTGAGCTTAATCCGAGATGGGAAGAGGGCTGGTGGTACCTCGGGACGCTGCTTTACGACGGGGACCGCTATTCAGAAGCTATTCCGGCGTTCCAAAAGCTGGTGGAACTCGCACCGAGTGCGGGACCGGCATGGAATTTTCTCGGGCTCTGCGAATTTGAAACAAAGGATTACGGGAATTCTCTCGAACATTTGCGAAAAGGGCTGGCGCTCGGAGACGGCGACGATCCGGAGATTGCGGGCGTCTCGAAGTATCACCTCGCCCTGCTGTTCATGCGCAACGGCGAATCCGATCAGGCGGCCAACCTGCTCGCTTCGACAATTAGACAGAGCGAAATGTCGAGACAAATAAAATTTGCGTTGGGGCTGGCGATGCTTCGCGTGCCGCTCTTGCCTGAAGAGATAGATCATTCTCAAGACGCATTGATTTACGCAACTGGTGAAGTGGCCGCCGCTATCGCGCAGAACAATTCCGCAAAGGCGCTGACTGCGTTTCTTGTCTTATTGAAGGAGTATCCGAGCACTCCATACCTGCACTACACCTATGGGAAGGCGCTTGCGCTCGCCGGGCGGGACGAAGAATCGCTCCAGCAGCAACGAGACGAGGCAGGCATCTCACCAAAGAGTGCGTTGCCGTGGATCGAAATCAGTCAACTGGAAGTTCGTTCGTCACACCTGCAGGAAGCCTTGCACGCAGCGAAGGAAGCGGTGCAACGGGCGCCGGATTCCACAGCTTCGCATAGAACGCTGGGAGGGGTTTTGCAAGCACTTGGGAAGAGAGAAGAATCCGTGGAGGAATTTGCACTTGCGGAAAAGCTGGGACCCGAAAAGTTCCGGCCGGAGGAAAGAATCGCTCTGGTCTATTCGAATCATACAGAGGCAAGGTCTGAAGGGGATGTGGAGGTAACAGCGCACCAACCGAGCGATTCTGGGTCGAAGAGTTTCGAGGAGTTCTCGAGCCGTGCAGCGGCGGCGCAGGCTGGGGGTGATGCAGACCAAGCGATTCAGAGTTATCAGCGGGCCTTGCTATTGCGGCCGGAATGGGATGACGGCCGATGGAATTTGGCCATGCTGGACTACTCTGCCGGGCACTATCCTGAGGCCATTTCTGAACTCAAGAGCTGGGTGAAGCGACGACAAAATTTCGGAACGGCATGGGCGATGATGGGGCTTTGTGAATTTGAGATGAAGGACTACAAGAACGCGCTTATCCACTTGCAACGCGGCGAAGAACTGGGCTTTGGTGGAAGTCCGGAAGCTGTGGGCCTTGCAAGATATCACTTGGCCCTGCTTGAGAATCAAAGTGGCCAGTTTGAAAATGCCATGGAGACACTGGCGCCGGGAACGCGTTCTGGGATAGTTGCAAAAGAGGTTCAGACCGCTCTCGGGATGGCGCTGCTCCGTATGCGCTCGCTGCCCGAACAAGCAGAGC
>Ga0210402_10006466_pt1 | contig 10389 bp, 9 predicted proteins | sample IncBWC7MmetaG_FD_161055 | JGI IMG/M metagenome (GOLD analysis project Ga0210402, IMG submission 161055) | Forest soil microbial communities from Barre Woods Harvard Forest LTER site, Petersham, Massachusetts, United States - Inc-BW-C-7-M | ecosystem: Environmental > Terrestrial > Soil >...
TGGCAGCTGCCCGCCGCCGGCCGGCCGCAACTGCACCGGCTGTGGACGGCCCAGACCCCCTGCCAGCTTCCCGATGCCATCTCCGGCTGGCAGCTCACCCCCGCGGACATCCAGGCCGGCGCCGCCGCCACCGCTGCGGGCCCCGCGATCGCGGCATCGGTGATCCGGCGGCGACTGCGCAGCGTGTCACTCACCTCCATGACCGCACTGGACTGCCCGTACGGCTGGGACGACCTGGTGGTCCCCGAGCACGTGGAAACATCACTGCAGCGGTTGCGCACCCAGGTGCTGCTGAGCCGGCAGGTGCTGGAGGACTGGGAGTTCCGCCGCCTGTGTCCCGCAACGGCCGGGGTGACCGCGTTGTTCGCCGGGCCGAGCGGCACCGGCAAGACCATGGCGGCGCAGGTTCTGGCGCGATCGCTCGAGCTCGACCTGTACCGGGTCGACCTCGCCGAGGTGGTCAACAAGTACATCGGCGAGACAGAAAAGCGGCTCGCCGCGGTCTTCGCCGAATGCGAACGCAGCCACGTGATGGTCCTGTTCGACGAGGCAGACGCGCTGTTCGGACAGCGCACCCGAGTCCGGGATGCGCACGACCGGTTCGCGAACATCGAGATCGACTACCTGCTGCAGCGGCTGGACAGCTTCAGCGGGATCGCTGTCCTGGCGACGAACCGCAAGAGCGACCTCGACCCCGCCTTCCTGCGCCGGCTGCGGGTCATCGTCGACTTCCTGGCACCGGCACCGGCCGAGCGGCTGCGGCTCTGGCAGCTGGCGCTGCCGTCACGCACCTCGGCCGGCGAGCCGGTCACCTGCGGGCTGGACCATCCCTGGCTCGCTCAGCACCTCGAGCTGACCGGCGCCGAGATCAAGTCAGTCGCGCTGTCCGCGGCGTTCGACGCCCGCCACTGCGGCGAGCTGATCGCTACCCGGCACGTGCTGGACGCGTCCCGGCGGGAACTGGGCAAACGCGGCTCCCTGCTGCGGGCCGAACTCCTGGAGGCAGTCCGGTGAGCGGGCCGCCAACGGTCCGCATCGACCGGCTGACCCTGACCGCGGGGACGATGACAGAGGCGCAGGGGCGCAGACTGGCCGAACTGGTCGGCCAGGAGCTCCTGCGGCTGCCGACATCCGCGCCTGCGTGGACGGAGCAGGCCGACGTGTCGGTCGCCGGCCCGGCGAGCCGGACACTCGAGGCGACCGCGCGCGCCGTGGCCGCCGCGATCGAGGCGATGCTGCGCGCGGACGGGGCCGGCTGATGGCCTTCTACCTGCGCGGGGCGCTGGTCGAGTACCTGCCGGCCGGGCCGATCGCGATCGCCAACGTCATCGTCTTCCAGTACAACCCCGAGACGATGACGCACACGTGGACCCAGTCCGACCCGGAAAAGGCCGGGCCGAACCAGACCACGGAAAATCCCCTCGCGGTCAACGGAGACCCGGGCGAGTCCTTCAGCTTCACCCTATTCCTTGACGCGGCCGACACGATCGCAGACAGCGCAGCGGCAGCAGCGATAGCAAAGGCCAGCGGCGTCTACAGCCGGCTGGCCGCACTGGAGATGCTGCTCTTCCCGTCCGCCGCGACCACCATCGGACTGCTCGGCACCGTCACGGCGAAGATCGGCTCACTGTTCGGGGCCAGCCGGACCCAAGAGCAGGCGGTGCCGGCGAACACCCTGAACACGGTGCTGTTCGTCTGGGGCCCGGGACGGATCGTGCCGGTGAGGGTCACCGCGCTGACCGTGACGGAACGCCTGTACGACAGGGCGCTGCTGAACCCCACCCACGCCGAGGTCCAGATCACGCTGCGTGTCCTGACTTCCGACGAACTCCACGACGACGACGTCCTGACAGGTGTCGCAAAAGCGGCCAACGCGTACACCCGAGGGCTGCGCCAGAGTCTTGCCGTGGCCAACTCCGTCAACGCCGCCGAGTCCGTCGTCGGCATGCTACCGATCTGAGGGCGCCATGTTCTTCCCTGGAAGCCGGTACGCCGCCGCAGGCACCTACCAGGCCACCCGCGCGGACGGGACCGCCGTCACCGTCACCCGCATCCCGCTGCCGGCCCCGCGGCCGGTGCTCGGCTGGCACCCGCGAGGCGAGGGCGAGCGGCTGGATTTGATCGCCCACCGGTACCTGAACGACCCCACCCAGACGTGGATCTTGTGCGAGGCCAGCAACTGCGTCGTACCGGACGCGCTGGCCGCGCACGACCTCATCGCCGTCCCGGGCGCGGGCAGGTGATGCGGACGTGTCGACCTACCAGGTGATCTTCGGCAAGGAGCCCGCCGGACCCGACTTCTACGGCGTACTAGCCAAGCTGGAGGTCGAGGAGAACGCGGACCTGCCGGATGCGATCTCGCTGCAGCTGCCCGTATCAGCGGCCGGCGGGAAGCTGACATGGGTCGGACAGGACCGGATCGGCCCCTACGCCAACATCGCTGTCGTGGTCACCCCCGACGACGGTGACCCGCAGTGCATCTTCGACGGCTACGTGCTGTCCAGCAAGGTCCACATGCCCGCCGGCCCGGCAGGCGCGACCGTCGATGTGTGGGGGCAGGACGCGAGCGTGCTCATGGGCCTGGAGGAGAAGGTCCGGGAATGGTCCGGGATGACCGACAGCGCCGTGGCCAACCAGATCTTCGCGTCCTACGACGGCGTGACACCGGCGCCGGACAACACCCGCGACGACACCCCGGTGCACAGCGAGGACGAGCACACCTTGATGCAGCGGGGGTCCGACATCGCCTTCCTGCGGCGGCTGGCGCGGCGGACCGGGCGGTGGTGCCGGATCATGTGCGCCGGCACGCCCGGGCAGCGGGTCGGGTATTTCGCCCTGCCCAGTCTCACCGGCGACCCGGCCGTCACCATCGACCTGAACGACCCGGCCAAGGCCAGCACGACGGTCCTCGACTTCAGCTGGGACGTCGCCCGGCCGACCAGCGTGTCGGCCCGGCAGGCCAGCCTTGCCGACGCGGACCAGGACGGGGTCAGCGCGGACACTGCCGACTCCGGGCTGCCCCCGCTGGACGCGCGGGGACTCCGGGACTTCGCCGGCCGGACGACGAACGTGATCCTCACCGCCGCGGCGGACACCGCCGAAATGCCCGGCCGCGCCCGCAGCGTGCTGCGGGAGGCCGGCTGGTTCGCCCGGTGCGAGGGGACGGCCGGCCTGGCCGTCCTCAAGCAGGTGCTGCGCGTGGGGTCGGTGGCCGCCGTGGAAGGGGTCGGATCTTTGCTGTCGGGGCCCTACCTGGTGTGGAGCGTCCGCCACACCATCACCACCCAGAGCCACACGATGGCGTTCGTGCTGGTCCGCAACGCGGTTGGCCCGGCCCCCGCCCCCGCCGGCGACAGCCTGCCGGCGAGCCTGGAGATGACCGCCACGCTGGCCGCCGGCGCCGTCCGACCCCGGCCTTCCCGGCTGCCCGGAGGTGGGCCTGATGGATGAGGACAGGCTGCTGTTCGAGCTCGCCGACCGGCTGCACAGCCGGTTCTACGGCAAGTACCGGGGCATCGTCACCGCCGTCGACCAGGCCACGCTGCGGATCAAGGCGACGGTGCCCGCCGTGCTCGGGACGACGCCGACCGGCTGGTGCCTTCCCTGCGTCCCGTACGCCGGGCCTGGTGCCGGCTTCTTCTTCATCCCCGATGCCGGTGCGGCCGTCTGGATCGAGTTCGAGGGCGGGGACGTGTCCTACCCGATCTGGTCCGGCTGCTTCTGGCGGGCCGGGGAACTGCCCGCCGACGCCGCGCCGGCGACCCGCGGGCTGGTGACCGCCGCGCCGCACAAGCTGCTTTTCGACGATGCCGCGGACGAGGTCACCCTCGCCGACGCCAGCAACGGGACGGTCGTCCTGGACAGCACCGGAGTCACGTCGGCCCGGGGCGGCAACAAGGTCGTCGTCGGGGATGGCTCCGTCGACATCAACGACGGCGCGCTGGAGGTGACGTGATGGGCGACTTCCTGACGTCGGCGTCGACATTGACGTGCCCGCACGGCGGCATGGTCGTCGCGACCCCGGCCGGCGACCGGGTGTCCTTCGGCGGTGACCCGGCCGTGGTCGCCACGGACACGTTCGACATCATCGGCTGCCCGTTCCCGCCCTCCGGGACCCCTCATCCGTGCGTCACGGTGAAGTGGACTGCCCCGGCCGAGCGATCGTCCGCGGGGGGCGGCCAGACCCTGACTACCGATAGTGCCGGCGAGTGCCTGGCCGGCGACCGGGCCGTCCAGGGCCCGGTCGTCATCCAGGCCACCCAGATGCGGGCGGGTGGGCTGTGATGATCCGGCATGACTACGCCTACCCGCTGCGGGTCGACGCCGGCGCCGGCCAGATCGCGCGCTCGGCCTACCCCGGTCACGTCGAGCAGATGCTCCGCCAGCTGCTGCTGACCAGTCCCGGTGAGCGGGTGTGCCTGCCGGAATTCGGCTGCGGGCTGCGCCGGCTGGTGTTCGCCGGGCAGTCCGACGCCCTGGTCGCGACGGTCCGGATCCAGGTGCAGCAGGCGATCGACCGCTGGCTGAAAGACCAGGTGACGCTGCAGAACGTCGACGTCCTGGCCGGGGCTGACCCGGCGAGCGGACTGGACCAGGGATCGCTGCTGGTCACGATCTCCTACACGCTGGTTGACACGATGACCGCGGCGCAGCTGCAGCTGAAGGTCGTGTGACATGCCCGGCCGCCTCGCCGACCTGATCGCCTCCACGGCCTACAACGGCATCGACTTCGTGGAGATCGCCAGCGCCGACCAGACCGGCCTGGTCGTGCACTTCCTGAACGCTGTCACGGTCGAGGGCACCCTGGCCGGCACGGCCCCGGTCCAGATCACCGGCGGCGGGTCAGTGCCGGCCGTCCCAGTGCTTCCGGTCGCGGCCGCCGACTGGGGTGCCGACGATCAGGGACGGCCGCTGCTGGCGCTGAGGACCGCGCTCCGCGGCGACTTCTCGCGCTACCAGCTCGCCATCGCCAGCCCGGTGCTCGACCCGTACTTCGCCAGCGTCCGGTTCACGTTCAAGGCCGGCTGCCCGTCCGCCCTTGACTGCGCGGCCCCGGGGCGCAGCTGCGACCTGCCGTCCGGGGCACCGGCGATCGACTACCTCGCCAAAGACTTCGCCAGCTTCCGGGCCGCGCTGCTCGACTACTCGGCTACCGCCTACCCGCGCTGGGTGGAACGGGACGAGGCCGACCTGGGACTGATGCTGGCCGAGCTGCTCAGCGCCGCCGGCGACGACCTGAGCTACCAGCAGGACCGGATCGCGGCCGAGGCCACCCTGGCGACGGCCACCCAGCGCCGCTCGGTGATCCGGCACGCCCGGCTGGTCGATTACGAACCCGGCCCGGCGGCCTCGGCCCGGGTGCTGCTGCAGGTCGACGTGAGCACCGCTACGGTGCCCAGCGGGGTGGTCGTCCTGGCGCCGCAGCCCGACAGCACGACGCTGGCCTTCGAGCTCGGTGACGGCCTGCTCGATCCGGGCACCGGCGAGCTCAGGACAGCACCGCTGCTGGTCGACCCTCGCTGGAACCGCCGGGACCACACCGTGTCCCCGCCCGCCGACCGGATGGTGCCCTACCTGTGGGACGACGCGCAGGCGTGCCTGACCGCGGGGTCGACGCAGCTGTGGGTCCGCGGTCACGGGTTCGCCTTTCCCTCCGGCGACCCCCAGGCCGGCACGACCGGGCTGGCCGTCCTCATCGACACCGATGCGGCGACCCCGGTTGACCCGCCGATCCGCGAGGTTGTCCACCTGACCGGCGCGTTCGAGGAGACCGACCCGCTGTACGGGATCCCGGTGACCCGGCTGGCTTGGGACGCCGCCGAGGCGCTCACCCAGGACCACGACCTCGGCCGGACCCGGCTGGCCGGCAACCTGGTCGGGGCCAGCGAGGGGCGCCGCTACACCGAGACGTTCGTGATCGACCCCGATCCCGCGGCACCGGACGCCGCCCTGGCCGCCGTCGCCCGCGCCGGGCCGGACGCCGACTGCCCCGATGCCGCGCCGATCCACCTGCACACCCTGCAGCGAGGCCGGCTGGCCTGGCTCCGCGCGGCCGATGGCTCGGCCACGCCCGAGGTGCACGTCGTGGCGCTGCCGCCGGACGCCGCCGACCCGCCCCGCCCGTGGCGGTGGCGGCGCCGGCTGCTGGACGCCGACCTGTTCGAGGAGGCCTACACCATCGACCCGGTGCGCTACCTGGACCTGCGCGCCGACCACACCGGCGGAACCCCGTGGTTCGACTACGACGGCGACGATGCGGACTCGATCCGGTTCGGCGACGGGACCTTCGGGGAACGGCCGGCCACCGGCACACGGTTCGAGGTGACCTACCGGGTGACCGCTGCGGCGGCGGGCAATGTCGCCGCCGGCTCGGTGACCACCGTGGACCCGGCCATGAGCGCGGTGCTGCTCGCGGCGACCAACCCGTTCCCCGCGGCCGGCGGGACCGGCGAGGAGCCCCTGGACCAGGTACGCCGCGACGCGCCGCAGGCGTTCCGGTCACGCCAGTTCCGGGCGGTACAGGCCAAGGACTACGACGCCGCCGCCGGGGAGCTGGACTGGGTGCTCGACGCCGGCACCGCGATGCGCTGGACCGGCAGCTGGCTGACCGTCTTCACCACCGCCCAGCCAACCGGGCCGGAAGCCATCCCGGTCCAGGAACACCTGCAGCTGATCGAGCTCCTCGGACGGCGGCGGATCGCCGGGTACGAGGTGTACACCCCCGACCCGCGGTACGCCGGGCTCGACCTGATCGTCACCGTATGCGCCCAGCCCTGGGCGCTGCGCGGCGAGGTCGCCGCCGCCGTCGGCGTCGAGCTCGGCACCGGCCGCCGCACCGACGGCAAGCCGGCATTCTTCGCCCCGGGCACCTCACGGTTCGGCACGCCACTGGAACGCAGCGACCTGGAAGCCGCGATCCAGCGCGCCGCCGGCGTCGACGGCGTGACCGGCATCGACTACCGCCGCCGCGGCTACACCCCCGGATTCGTGCCGATGCCTGAGGTGGTCACGGTCGCCCGCGACGAGATCATCCGCGTCGCGGGCGACCCCAGCTGGCCCGACCGCGGCTCGGTCCGCATCGTCGTCCAGGGGGGCAAATGACCAGCGGCGGGTACGGATGCGGATGCCCGGGCGGCTCCCCCTGCCGATGCGACCCGATGCCCGTTCGCTGGCCGGTCAGCAACCCCGGCGGGCTGCGCCGGATCGCCTACCGGACAGGTGATTTCAGCTCCTTCCGCCACGCGCTGCTGCGGCACCTCGACGGCGAAACCGAACTGGACATCTGGCAGCCAACCGCGGGCAGCGACCTCGGCCTGCAGGTGCTGGACTGGTGGGCCTACATCGCCGACGTCCTCACCTTTTACAACGAGCAGATCGCCAACGAGGACTACCTCGGAACCGCCACCCTCGATACCAGCGTCCGCCGCCTGATCGGCCTGCTCGGCTACCGGCCGCGCCCGGGCATCGGCGCCACCGCGCGCCTCGCCGTGATCGCCTCCGGCCCCGCCCCGCTCATCATCCCCGCCGGACTCGCCATCGCATCCAAGGCCGCCCCCGGCGTGGACTCCCAGACCTTCGAGACCACCACCGCCACCACCTTCCCCCAGCCCACCAGCGTGCCCGGGCCCGCGCCGGACAACCTCGCCGGCGCGCCCCCCGCGGCCGGTCCGCCCAGCAGCGCCGCGCCCGGCGCCGCCGAGCCACCAGCCCACTCCCAGCTGATCGCCCGCGGCGGGGTGCTCGCCAAGGGCACCCCCACCTCGATCGCCCCCGGTGACCGGCTGCTGCTGATCGCCAGATCATGGCAGCAGCCCGGCGACCCCGCAGCGGTCGTCACGGTGACCGGCCTGGTCACCGAGAAGGACCCGCACGGACGCAAGAACACCCGGGTCCTGCTCACCGGTGCCTCCTCGCTCGGATCGGGCGCCGCACAGGATTTCCGGCTCGTCCGCGCCACCCGCGCTGCGCATATGAGCACCCTGCCGGCCGGCGCGCATGCCGTCTCGGGCAACCAGATCGTGCTGGACAGCACGGCGCGTTACCTTCAACCCGGCGACCCGCTGCTGCTTGAACTGCCCGGGGCCGGTACCGGGGAGGAGAGCCCCGGCATCGGGTTCGCCCTCGTCCGGCTGACCTCGTACGCCGAGGTGCTCTGGTACGCCAACGCGGACCCGTTGTTTGAAGATCCCACCGCGGCGCCGGCCAACCAGCCGGGTATCCCGCTGCTGCTCGCCTCCCTCACCGTGGCCGCGCACAGCGGAACCGACCTGCCCGGCACTTATGCCCCGGACCAGACCGCGGTGCGGGCCGGCTGGTCCGACGTCGGCGTCCTGCTGGATACCCCGGCTGGCACCCTGACCGGGCTGCCCGGGACGCTCACCCTGGCCCAGCCGCCCGCCGCACCCGCCGGGACGGCCACCCTGGCGATCATCGAGGACGCCAACGGAACCGGCACGATCGTCGCCGCGACGCCCGCCGCCGGATCGGGTGAGGTGAGCATCGCCGCCGCCGGCCCGGACCAGCCCGCCGGCACGCTGCAGGCGCCGCTGCGGATCTTGTGGGACCTCTTCACGGTCAGCCGCGGCGCCAGCGTGCGCGGGGAAGTCCTCGGCGCCGGGGACTCACAGCGCGCCAGCCAGGACTTCACCTTGGCCAAGGCGCCGGTGACCTACCTGAGCGACGCGCCCGGCCGGTCCGGCGACGGCTACTCCAGCACCGTGACCCTGGCCGTGGCCGGACGGTACTGGAGCGAGGTGCCGGCGCTGTACGGGCACCGGCCCGACGAGGCGATCTTCGTCACCTACCAGGACGACGACGGCAAGACGCACGTGCGCTTCGGGGACGGCGAGACCGGGGCCCGGCTGCCCAGCGGCGCGACGGTAACCGCCGGCTACCGCGTCGGCTCCGGCGCCGCCGTCCCCGCCGCCGGCACACTGTCGCAGGTCCTGACCGCGGTGCCCAACCTGCGCTCGGTCAGCAACCCGGTCCCGCCCGCCGGCGGCGCCGACCCCGACCCGCCGGAGACCCTGCGCCGCCTCGCGCCCCGCACGGTGCTGACCTTCGGGCGGGCCATCTCCGGCGATGACTACGCCGCGGTCGCCGCCGCGGCGCCCGGCGTCACCCGCGCCGCCGCCAGCTGGGCCTGGGACCCGACCGAGCAGCGGCCGGCCGTCCGCGTCCACGTCGGCGACGACGCCGGCGCGGTCGCCTCAGCCAGGACCGCGCTGCGGGCGCAGGCCGACCCGAACCGCCCGCTGATCGTGGTCCCAGCGATCCCCTGCCCGACCGTGCTGCGCATCGCCCTGGAACTGGACCCGGCGTACGTGCCAGCCGGCGTCCTGACCAAGGTGCGATCCGCCCTCCTGGACCCGCCCGGCGGGCTGTTCGCCCCCGGGGTGCTCGGCCTGGGCCAGCCGCTGTACCGCAGCCGGATCGAGTCGGCCGTGTGCGCCGTCCCCGGCGTGATCGCGACCCACGACCTGCTCATCCGCTGGCAGCGGCCCGACGGCGACGAGAGCTCCAGCGGGGCGAGGTATACCCCCGGCGACGGCGGGTTCTTCGACCTCAGCGCCGACGGGCTGCTGCTGGCACCGGAGGCGGATCCCAGTGAGTAGCCAGATCCCCGCCGACGGGTACGACGCGCGGTACGCCGGCAAGCTGTGGTCCCTGGTCCCCGCCGTCTACCAGGCCGCGGACAGCCAGACACCTGACGGCCACGGCCCGCTGCGGGAACTGCTGGACCGGGTGGCCTGCCAGGTCGCTGAGGTGCGCCGCAGCATCGACCGGCTCTGGGAAGACCAATCGGCCGAATCCTGCGACAGCTGGGTCATCCCCTACCTCGCCGACCTGCTCGCCACCAACCTGGTGCCCAGCATGGACGCCCGTGGGCAGCGGCTCGACGTCGCCAACACCATCTACTACCGCCGCCGCAAGGGCACCGTCGCCCTGCTGGAACAGCTCGCCGCCGACGTCACCGGCTACGACGCCCGCGTCATCGAGTTCTTCCGCCGCCTGGGCCGCACCCGCCACGGCCTCGACCCGCCGATCGGCTACCCCGCCGGCCGCGCCGACCCCGCCGCCGCGCGTCGTCTGCAGCACGCGGAGAACCTGACCGGGCCGCTCACCGGCACCCCCGCCGGCGGCCTCGCCGACCTGCGCGACCCGCTCGGCGCCAGCATGACCGGCACCGCCTACGACGAGTACCATCACCGCGCCGACGTGCGCCGCGGCGCCGGGGCCCTCGGCTGGTACGGCATCAGCAAAATCGGATTCTTCCTGTGGCGGACGCTAGCGCTACGGGTCGACCGGGCCACCCCGGTGCCGGTCAGCGGCTGCCCCGGCCACTACGGCGCCGACCCGACCGGCCGGCAGATCCCGCTGTTTCAGGCA
>Ga0210402_10006470_pt1 | contig 10386 bp, 7 predicted proteins | sample IncBWC7MmetaG_FD_161055 | JGI IMG/M metagenome (GOLD analysis project Ga0210402, IMG submission 161055) | Forest soil microbial communities from Barre Woods Harvard Forest LTER site, Petersham, Massachusetts, United States - Inc-BW-C-7-M | ecosystem: Environmental > Terrestrial > Soil >...
GCTGATCGTTACCTATAGCCGGTGGTTCGGGTGGTTCGGACGGCCGGTCGCAGTGCCCATCGAAGCCATCGCGATATTGGCCAAGCAGATCGCCTCGCTCGAAATGCCGCCCGCCGAATACGAAAAGGCGCCGACCTGGACCGTCGGAATCGACACTACGGTTTCGGAAGGCAAAATCATCCGCATTGCTTTAACGCGGCGGTGAAAGAAACCGCGCCGCTTCCTGCACCGTCGCTTTGCCGGTGTCGCGGTCGAGCATGTAGTTGGCCTGGCGCATGCGCTCTACCGGGATCGCGCCGATCAGGGGCGCGAGTGCGGCACGCAATGTTTCATCGTTGCGGCGGCGTGGCGAGATCAGGACCACGGCATCGTAGGCCGGAATGGCGTGCTTGACGTCGTCGAGAACCAGGAGATTATCCGCCGCGATCCGGCCGTCGCTCGAGAACGCCGAGATCACATCGACGGTGCCGTCCACAATGGCGCGATACATGAAGGTGGGATTGTACGACTTCTCCTCTGCGAAATTGAGTCCATAGGCCCGCTTCAACGCTGCCCATTCGGGCCGGCCGAGGAATTCGATATCGCTGCCGAGCTTGAGACGCGGCGTCAGCGGTGCGAGTTCCGCGATGGTCGCAACCTTGGCTTCGGCCGCGCGAGCGCGCCGCATCGCCAGCGCGTAGGCGTTCTCGAAGCCAAGCGCACCCAGCACCGTCACGCCGTATCGCTCCCGCAAAGTCGCAGTCAGCGCATCCAGCATCTCGTCGCGTGGCGGCGAATCGGTGCGTCCCAGCACGTTCGTCCAAAGAGTGCCTGAATAGTCCACATAGGCATCGATGTCGCCGCCCACCAAGGCACGAAAGATGACGGCGGAGCCGAGCCCCTCTTTGCGCTCGACCGTGTGGCCCGTCGCCTCCAGCCGCTCCGCCATCAGCTCAGCAAGAATGAATTGCTCGGAAAAATTCTTCGCCCCGATCACATAGCCGCCGCTGCGCGATCCAGCCATCGGCAGTGCGGCTGCTGCGACTCCGATGGCAAGCACCGCCAGCCCGACGACCATGCGGGTCTTGCGGCGGCCGACCGCGGCCGCCTCGATCACACCGAGCGCCCAATCGACGACCAGCGCAAGCATCACCACGGCGGCGCAGCCGATCAGCACGTAAACCCAATTCTCGGTCTGCAGGCCGGAAAAGATGAAGTTGCCGAGGCTGGTCTGGCCGACCGTAGTGGAGAGGGTCGCCATCCCGATGGTCCACACCGCGGCAGTGCGAATGCCCGCCATGATGACCGGTGCGGCGAGAGGAAGCTCGACCTGCAGGAGCTTCTGGCTCCCCGTCATTCCGACACCGTCCGCCGCCTCCACGTAGGCGGCGTCAACCCCGAGCAAGCCGGTGACGCCGTTGCGCAGGATCGGCAGCATGGAATAGACCGTAAGCGCCAGGACCGAGGGCAGGAAGCCGAGTGCCGGCACGCCGAACCCGAACAGCTTGACCGTGAGGGCCGAAATCCCAAGCAGCAGCGGGTAAAACAGCGCCAGCAACGCAAGCCCCGGAATGGTCTGCACGAGACTCGCGACTGCCAGCGCGATGAAACGCACGCGCGGCCGTCGCGACGCCAGCACGGCGAGCGGCAGACTGATGGCAATGCCGAGCCCAAGCGCGGTGGCGCTAAGGAGCACGTGTTGCGACGTGTAATCCGCCAGGAGCGAAAACACGCTGGTGAACCGTTCATCCATTTGCGGGGCGCCGAGGGATGCGGCTTGCCGATTCCAGAAGCAGGTGGATGCGTTCCGCCTGCCGTCGCGGCATCGCCATCAGGGCCGAAACCTCCGCGCTTGCATGACCGGCCAACAGCGCTCCCGGCTTATCGTCCGCCGCAATGCGACCGGCGCTCATGACGACGATGCGGTCGGCGAGCAGCACCGCCTCCTGCACGTCGTGGGTGACCATCACGGTGGTGATGCCGAGCCGGTCATGCAGCGCCCGATATGCGGTGCCGAGCGTATCGCGGGTGACCGGATCGAGCGCTCCGAACGGCTCGTCCATCAGCATGACGCGCGGTCGCGCCGCGACCGCCCGCGCGACGCCGGCGCGCTGACGCTCGCCGCCGGACAGCGCGTGGGGAAACCGCGCCGCATAGTTGCGCGGCAATTCCACCAGGTCGAGCAGTTCCGCGACGCGGGCCTCGATGTCCGGTTTCGGCCATCCCAGGAGCCGTGGCGTAATTACGATATTCTCCCCGACGGTCATATGCGGGAACAGGCCGATGCCCTGGAACACATAGCCGATCCGCCGCCGCAACGTCGGGGCGTCGAAGCTCTCCACCGCTTCGCCTTCGAAACGGACCTGCCCGCGGTCCGGCTCGATCAGCCGGTTGATCATCTTCAGCGTGGTGGTCTTGCCGGACCCGGATGTACCCACGAGGGCGACGAAGCCGCCGGCGTCGATCCGGAGCGATACGTCGTGCAGCGCGTGGCTGCGTCCACCGTCGAACGTTTTTGTGACATTGGTGAGTTCGATGAGCGGGGCGGAAGCCATGCCGTCAGGCAACATTCACGGGTTCTCACATCGCCCTGGCGATCGGTTTCGATCGCTCACGTCACAGCTTGTAGCCCGGGTTGAGCGCCAGCGAAACCCGGGGGCGGCATTGCCGTATTGATGGGGCGGTCCCTGATTTCGCTGCCGCTCAATCCGGGCTACGCTAGCTACGCTGGCTTTTCGCCCACATCGGAGGAACCCCATGACTCACGCACTACCCTGGCGCCGTCTCGCGGGAATTTCCGTCGCAGGTTTCATCCTCGCTGTGATCTCCACATCTGCCGTCACGCAGGAGAAGAAGTTCAAGGCGGTCTCCGTAAAGACCCCCGACGGCCTGACCATTTCGGCACAGGACTGGGGTAATCCGACTGGCCCTGAAATCCTCTTTATCCATGGCTTCTCGCAAAGCCACATGTCGTGGATCAAGCAGGTCACAGATGGCGACCTCGCCAAGGAATTCCACATGGTGACGTACGACCTGCGCGGCCACGGCAATTCCGACAAGCCGTTCGAACCCGAGCGCTACAAAGACTCGAAGGCGTGGGGCGACGAGGTCCAGGCCGTGATGGATGCGACCGGACTCAAGCGCCCTGTGCTGGTCGGCTGGTCTTACGGCGGACGCGTCATGGCCGACTACCTCAAGACCCACGGGACGGCAAAACTCTCAGGTCTCAACTATGTGGACGCCGGCCAGAAGGCCGACCCGGCGTTTGTCGGGCCAAATCTGGCGAACCTTCCTCTGATGGCGTCGGAAGACCTCGCCACCAACATCGCGGCGACGCGGGTGTTCCTGCACGGCTGCTTCTCCAAACAGCCGACCCAGGACGAGTACGAGACCATGCTGTCCTTCAACATGATGGTGCCGCCGAAGGTCCGGCTCGGCTTGAGCAACCGGCCGCTCGATATCGACGATCTCCTCAAGAGCCTCAAGCTCCCGGTGTTGGTGACGCACGGCTCGGAAGACAAGAACTCGAACCTGATCGCGGCCGAATACACCGCGAAAGTAATTCCAGGCGCCAAGCTCTCGGTCTATCAAGGCATCGGTCACTCCCCGTTCTTCGAAGACGCGCCGCGCTTCAACGCCGAGCTCGCTACGTTCGTGCGTAGCGCGCAGAAGGTGAACTGACGACCGCATAGTGAGCAACTGTACGTAGCCCGGGTTGAGCGCAGCGAAACCCGGGGCAGGCTTTGCCGCTTTGACCGGCAGTCCCGGATTTCGCTGCGCTCAATCCGGGCTACGATTGCTGCCATGACCGAGCCCATCCAGCCCCCGCAAAAGGGCGCAGCCCGTTTCGCGACCGGGCGGTGGGGAACTCTTTACACCGGAGCGCCGATCTTGCTCGATGCGGTGGGGACGATTGATTGCCGCCTGGTGGAGACGATCGAGCGCCATGGCGTCGTCATGACGATCGGCCGGGTGGTCGGCGCTTGCGATGGGGCCGACATAACGCCGCTCGTCCACTTTCGCGGCGGCTACTTGCCATGACGATCGCGTCGCACTTTTGACCGCTGCACCAGACCGCCCCCCGATAGGCATTTGACAAATTTTTAGGCAAATTCAATGCATGGCGTAAATTAAAGCATGTTCGGTCGGGACAGACGTGCTTGGTGTCCGATCGGCGCCATTTTGGCAAAACAAAATACCCCTAAAAAATGCCTTACAGTCAACGGCTTGCGCGCATCTCCAAAATGATGGACGTTGCAGCAAAGCTCGCCGCCGCAACGCGAATACTTCAATCCAATCGAAAAATGATCTGGCGGTGCCATATCCGGGGGGCCCGCGACTTGCATACACCAGCAAGGAATCGCAGCGCCGTCGATCCGCGTCGACATGGCGCCGCGAATGTCCGGGCTCGCTTCCGGCACACGCCGAAACGACCGGGCAATGTCAGGGCGTGCCATGTCGATCCTCGTAGGCCTGCACCACGTCACCAGCTACCGTTACGATCGGCCAGTCAGTCTTGGCCCGCAGGTGATCCGCCTGCGCCCGGCGCCCCACTGCCGCACGCCGATTAAGAGCTATGCCCTCAAGGTGCTGCCTTCCGAGCATTTCGTAAATTGGCAGCAGGACCCTCACGGCAACTGGCTCGCCCGCCTGGTGTTTCCGGAAAAGGCCACCGAGTTCGCGATAGCGGTCGATTTTATTGCCGACATGCAGGTCATCAATCCGTTCGATTTTTTCGTCGAACCTTATGCGGACCAGTTTCCATTCGAATATCCGGAGCAACTGCGCACCGATCTTGCGGCGTTTTTCGAACCCGAGTCGGCGGGCCCGTTGCTCAAGGCGTTACTTGCCGGGCTATCGCGCGAGCCGACCAACACAGTGGACCATCTCGTCGCGCTCAATCAGGAACTCCAGCGCAAGATCCGCTATATCACCCGCATGGAGCCGGGCGTGCAGACGCCCGAAGAGACGCTCGCGGCCGGCTGCGGATCGTGCCGCGACACCGGCTGGTTGTTCGTCCAAGTTCTGCGCCATCTCGGCATGCCGGCGCGTTTCGTTTCCGGATATCTGATCCAGCTACGTCCCGATGTGAAGGCGCTCGACGGCCCCGCCGGCACCGACCATGACTTCACCGACCTGCATGCCTGGACCGAGGTCTACATTCCGGGCGCCGGCTGGATCGGCTTCGACCCGACCTCGGGCCTCATGTGCGGTGAGGGCCATCTGGCGGTCGCCGCGACCCCGCATTACCGCTCGGCCGCGCCCATCACCGGCGCCGTCGATTTCGCGGAAGTCGATTTCTCCTTCGAAATGCGGGTTTCGCGCATCGCCGAGCAGCCGCGGGTCACCTATCCGTTTTCCGATGCCGCGTGGCAGGCCCTCGACGCGCTGGGCGACAGCATCGATGCCGACCTCCTGGCCCAGGACGTGCGACTCACCATGGGGGGCGAGCCCACTTTCGTCTCGATCGACGACTACCAATCGGCCGAATGGAACACCGACGCGTTGGGGCCGACCAAGCGTGTCCGCGCCGACGACCTCATCCGCCGGTTGCGCGACAGGTTCGCCCCTAACGGCCTTCTGCATTTCAGCCAGGGCAAATGGTATCCGGGCGAACCGCTGCCGCGCTGGGCCTTTGCGCTGTACTGGCGCCGGGACGGGTTGCCGGTCTGGCACGACCATTCTTTGGTGGCCCTGGAGGGGCGCAATCTCGCCCCGACTGCGGAGCAGGCCAAGCGCTTTGCCGAAGGCGTCGCGGCCCGCCTTGGCATCGATCGCGATCACGTTGTTCCGGCCTATGAGGACCCGGTGCGGCATATGCTCCAGGAGGGCGACTGGCCGGACAATATCGATCCGAGCGATCCCAAGATCGACGATCCGGAGGAACGCGTGCGCATCATGCGCGACTTCGAGCGGCGGCTCACCGTGCCGACCGGCTTCGTGCTGCCGGTGCAGTCCGCGCCCCCTCCCTATCCTCCCCCGCAAGCGGGGAAGGATATGTCGATTTACCCTCCCCCGCTTGCGGGGGAGGGTAGGGAGGGGGCATGGTTCAGCGAGATTTGGCCGCTGCGGCGCCGGCATTTGTTCCTGGTCCCCGGCGACTCCCCGGTAGGGTTTCGCCTGCCGCTCGACTCACTGCCTTACCTGCCGCCCTCGCAACAGCCCGTCACCATGGCGGCCGACCCGTTCATTCCGCGCGGCGAGCTACCGCATCCCGACATTCTGTTTCAGCGCGCCCATGACCATCTTGCCGCGGCGGAAACAGATGAGGGCAAGACGCCTGAGGAAATCGCCGAAACGCAGGCACGGCGCAAACAACGTGAGCGCGCGATGCCGACCGTCCCGGTGCGCACGGCCCTTACGGTCGAGCCGCGGGATGGACACCTGTGTGTGTTCATGCCGCCCGTCGAGCGGCTGGAAGACTATCTGGAGCTGCTGGCCGCCGTTGAGGCAACCGCCGCGGACCTGAAAACCCCCGTTCAGGTTGAAGGCTATGGGCCACCCGTTGACCACCGCATGAATGTCATCAAGGTCACGCCTGACCCCGGGGTCATCGAGGTCAATATTCATCCGGCAGCGCGCTGGCACGATGCAGTGTCGATCACGCGCGGCCTTTACGAGGACGCACGGCTGGCGCGCCTCGGCACCGTCAAGTTCATGCTCGACGGCCGGCACACCGGCACCGGCGGCGGCAACCATGTGGTGCTGGGCGGCCCTACCGCGGCCGACAGCCCGTTTCTGCGCCGGCCCGACCTTTTGAAAAGCATCGTGCTGTGCTGGCAGCGCCGGCCGTCCTTGTCCTACCTGTTTTCCAGCCTGTTCATCGGCCCAACCAGCCAGGCGCCCCGCATGGACGAGGCGCGCATGGACATGCTGCACGAATGCGAGATCGCGCTCGGCCTCGTACCCGGCAAAGGCGGTCCGGCGCCGCTGCCGTGGCTCGTCGACCGATTGTTCCGCAATCTTCTGGTCGACGTCACCGGCAACACCCACCGCGCCGAAATCTGCATCGACAAGCTGTTCTCGCCGGACGGACCCACCGGCCGGCTCGGCCTCGTCGAGTTCCGCTCTTTCGAGATGCCGCCCGATGCGCGCATGAGCCTTGCCCAGCAATTGCTGCTGCGTTCGCTTGTCGCCTGGCTCTGGCGCGAGCCGCTCGACGGTCCGTTGGTGCGATGGGGCACGGCGCTACATGACCGCTTCATGCTGGAGCATTTCGTGTGGGAGGATTTCCTCGACGTGCTGGAGGAACTCGGCCGCGAAGGTTATCGCTTCGATCCGGCGTGGTTTGACGCCCAGCGCCAGTTTCGCTTCCCGGTTTACGGCGAGGTCACGCATGGAGGCGTCCGGCTGGAGCTGCGCCAAGCGCTTGAGCCCTGGTATGTCCTGGGCGAGGAAGGTGCGGCCGGCGGCACCGTGAGGTTTGTGGATTCCTCAGTCGAGCGTCTTCAAGTCAAGCTCCAGGGCCTCAACGCGTCGCGTCATGTCGTCACCTGCAACGGCCGGCGCATGCCATTAACCGCCACCGGGCGGCCGGGCGAATACGTCGCCGGCGTCCGCTTCAAGGCCTGGGCGCTACCGTCAGCCCTGCACCCGACAGTACCGGTGCACGCGCCGCTCACGTTCGACATTCTCGACAGCTGGAGTTACCGGTCGCTCGGCGGGTGTGTGTACGGCGTCTCCCATCCAGGCGGACGTCACTACGAGACCTTTCCGGTGAACTCGTACGAGGCCGAGGCCCGGCGGCGGGCACGTTTCCAGGACCACGGACACACGCCGGGATTCGTGGCGAAGATTCCGCCGGAGGAGCGGTCGATGGAATATCCGGTGACGTTGGATTTGCGCAGGCGGGGAGATTTATAGGGTGGATTGAGCGGGGCGAAATCCGCCAATGACCGCACCAAGCGGCACCTCTCCGAAAGGGTTTCGTTTCGCAAGAACTCAAGACATCCGGCGCGATCAACCCGATAACCGATATCGTCACTCCCGGTGCCCGACTACGCGAAGATCCAAACTTGCGATCAACGCCGCCCGCAGCGCTTCGGCTTTCTTGATCGCGGCCTCGACCTGTCGTGACGTGGTGGTGTTTGACCCGTACATGACGGTGCCGCCGATCACACCCGAAATTGCCGCCATCATGCCGATGGGATCGAATCTGATGATCCCGACCGTCATCGCCGACAGCCAGATGCCGCCGCCCGCGATAGCAATCTGGGAAATCAATTTGATTTTCCGGCACCGCGCCATGGATTCCGCAAGTTCCTCGAGCCGTGACTCGAGACGGACGATCTGATCGCGCGGGTCGCCGTCCTCGGTTTCGAACGGCCGCGCATCGTCAGTCTCGATATTCACGATATTTCGCCTCTGTTGCGATCGAACCAAAACGCCAGCTAGATACCGGCGAACCCGCGCAATTCCCAGCCGTCGTTCCGAAAGCCGCCATGGCCCCCACTCGTGGCCTCACTTTTGCTTTGCCCCAGATCATATCATCGTTTTTACGGTCAGACTCGGAGACCTACATGCCGGAATTTAAGCTGCCCTTGTCAGGGAATGCGGTTCAGGCGATTAGCCCATGGACGGCTTTCATGTCGCCGATCTTCAACGTCACCATCGGCCAGTCGAGCGAGCCGGCGGTCGAGGCGGATGTGCTTTCGGATGTGGCAAGTTACGGCAAGCAGTTGGGCCGCATCGGGGATGCCCTCATTGTGCTGTTAGCCCATTTTCATCCGGCCACGCCTTTGACCAAGGAAGAAACCGCCGCGATCGACGATCTCAAGGACATGCTGCAGCGAATTGCCGACGTGAAGGAAAAGCACAAACGCCAGGCATTGCGGCCATGCGCTCATCCTACGCCTGCGCCGGATCTGCCCCCACCGGAACTGATCGCCTCACCGGCATCGCCGCCGCAAGCGCCGGCTCCCATGGCAAACTCCCGCGAACCCGCGTCCGCGCCCCCATCCCGGCGAGCGCCGCGCAATCCCTCGCGTAGAACGACCTAAGCCCGGCGTGAGACGGCATATCCGCCATTCATAGCCTGGAAGCCGCGCTCCGAACCGCCTATCTTTTGGCGTCATGTCCGTGCTCACCGAATCGGCCGCGCCCGCGGGCCCCGAGCTCGTCGCTCAACTACTGGCCGGCTATCGGCCGTTGCCGGGCGTCTATGACGAGATGATGAGCCATGGCGGCGAAGTGCGCCCGCATTGGCACGACTTGCTCGCCGGCCTCGCCGCCCTCGGGCGCGAAGAACTGTCGCGCCGATTTGCCGCCGCCGATCGCTACTTACGCGATTCTGGCGTGTTCTATCGGGTCTATGAGGACGAGGCCGGCGTAGAGCGCCCGTGGCCGCTGACACCCATTCCGCTGATTATCGCGGCCGAGGAATGGGAGCGGCTACAGACGGCGCTCGTCGAGCGTGCCCGTTTGGTGGAAGCGGTGATTGCCGACATCTACGGCGCCGGCAATCTGTTTGGCGAAAATCGGCTTCCGGGCGCGTTGGTGGCCGGCAGCCCGGAGTTCCTGCGGCCCCTTGTTGGCGTGCAGCCGCCGGGGGGCGCACATCTGCGCATCTATGCTGTGGACGTCGCACGCGGCCCCGACGGCCGCTGGTGGGTGCTGCGCGACCGCACCCAGGCCCCGTCGGGCGCCGGCTTTGCCCTCGAAAACCGGCTGGCGCTCCGCCAAAGCATTCCGGACATCTACCGTAACCTGCATGTTCTCCGTCACGCTCCGTTCTTTCAAGCCATGCAGGCGGAACTCACCGGGCTTAGCCACCAGGACGATTCCCGCGTCTGCGTACTGACGCCGGGACCGATGAATGAAACCTATTTCGAGCACGCCTACCTCGCCCGCTATCTCGGTTTCCTGCTCGTCGAAGGCGAGGACCTCACGGCGCGCGATAACGGCGTCTTCATCCGCACCGTTTCGGGCCTCAAGCGCACTGAGGTGTTGTTGCGCCGGCTGGACGCCGATTTCTCCGATCCGCTGGAGCTCAATGTGCGCTCGCGGCTTGGCGTGCCGGGGCTCGTACAGGCGGTGCGTGACGGCAAGGTCGTGATGGCGAACGGGCTAGGCAGCGGCATCGCCGAAGCACGCGGCATGCTTGCGTTTTTGCCTGCGCTGTCTGAGGCGATCGATAAGCGCCCGCTCGCCATTCCCAACATCGCCACCTGGTGGCTCGGCGATCCGGCGGTACGCGCCGCAACGCGCGACCGGTTCGATGACATGGTCGTAGCTTCGGCCTATGCGGGCGAGCTGCCGAGCGAAAGCCTTGGCGATGGCGTGCTCGGCCGGGAGCTTGGGCTGGTTCGGCGGCGGCGCATCCTGCAGTCGATCGAGGATCGCGGCATCGATCTGGTGCTGCAGGAAGCCGTGCGGCTTTCCACCATGCCGGTGTGGCGCGACGGCAGA
>Ga0210402_10006471_pt1 | contig 10384 bp, 4 predicted proteins | sample IncBWC7MmetaG_FD_161055 | JGI IMG/M metagenome (GOLD analysis project Ga0210402, IMG submission 161055) | Forest soil microbial communities from Barre Woods Harvard Forest LTER site, Petersham, Massachusetts, United States - Inc-BW-C-7-M | ecosystem: Environmental > Terrestrial > Soil >...
ATTCGAGCCATCCACATTGATTTTCCAAACCATGGGCCTTGAGGAAACCTTTTCGGTGCCACTCACGTAAAGGTATTTCTGGTCTGGGCTCCATATTGAATTCATCGGGCCATTTCCCAACGGTGGAAGCTGGCGAAGTCCGCTGCCATCGGCCGCGATGATGTAGTTCTTGGCGCTTGAGTCGGTGGCCGTCTCACAAAAAGTCAGCTGTGAACCGTTCGGCGACCAATCCCCGGTCCACAGGGACCCTCCGGTGGCTAGCCTCACTTTGTTGGTGCCGTCAATGCTCGAAACCCACAACTCGTTGCGGTCCTTTGCGAGGAGCGTAATGAACATCACGCGCTTTCCGTCGGGCGAGATGATCGGTTGAGTCGCGTTCTCGGACACAATGTCCGTAGTTTGTTTGGAATGAACGTTGTAGGCGGTCAGCAACCCGGTGGACTTGCCATTTACAAAGTAAATCCCTCTTCCTCCCGGGTCTGGCATGGGCGAGAAGTCCGCTCCGGCTCCGAAAGTAATCTGTGTCAGAGTTCGGTCTTGCAAGCTGTACTTCCAAATGTTCGCAAGCCCATCTACGGTGCGGCTGAAAAGAACAGCCTTTCCTGGTTCGTCCCATACGACATCAAACGCATTTCCAGACACCTCTCCAAGATCAAACGCCTTATGGCTGGTTAAGTTGACTCTATGAAAACGGAAATTGGTTGAATTCCCTTGACGGCTGACCACAAGCAGGTCGTCGCCGCCCGGAAACAATAGAAGCGGGATGAAATCCAGGCCATTGTTTTCCAGGTTGAGCACGGTTTCTTCATTCAGCCCGGTTTTATCAGCCCGATATATTGCAGGACTATCCGACTTCACATAAAAAATTGAGGAGCCATCCGGAGATTGGACCATAAAGCTAGCGGATGCAACATGGCGCGGCCTACCCCCGAGTGTGGGTACGGCGAGTATTTCGTCTTGTCCAAGAGTCCTCCTGTAATAGACTTCCTTGCCATCGGCCGAGAAATCCTCCACAAACTTGTCGCCTTCGTCGTTCGTGAGCTGAAGGGGCTCGCCCCCAGAGGTAAGCATGAGGAATACCTCCGCCACTCCGTTTAGCGGTGATACAAACGCCACGGTATGGCCGTCGGGAGAGAGTTTCGCCTCGTTCATCGGTTTGTTCCACTGGCTGATTTGCGTAACCTTTGCTGGGCCCGGAGTTTTCGAACGGGGCCAAAAGTAATACGTCGCAAAGACTGCTGCCACGAGTGCGCAGCAAGCGGCCACGACGGCGTATCGCTTGCGCGCAGCCTCTGTCGCCGGCCCACTGGCCGCGCTCGAGCGAGCTGCAGGCCCAGCTGCGAGTCCCGGAACGGCTCCGCTCCTCGATGCAGAAATTCGGCCCGAAACCGTATCGCGTCGCAGGCGCTTCAGATCCGCGCGCAATTCGGAGGCGGACTGATAGCGGAGGTCACGCTCTTTCTCGAGCGCCTTGTTGATGATGCGCTCGAGCTCTGCCAGAACATCCGGATTCAGCCGTACCGGAGCGACAGGGTCGTTATGCAGAATCGCGTCGGTAATCACTCCCGATGTTTCCCCACGAAAGGGGAGAGCACCTGTCGACATCTCATACAACACCACACCAAGTGAAAACAGGTCGGTGCGGGCATCTAGCTCTTTTCCGCGCACCTGCTCAGGCGACATATACGCCACTGTGCCCACTGCCGTACCAGGACTCGTCAGCAGTTCTTCCGCAGTGGCCGTTGGCAGGGCAGAAACGCGCTTGGCAGAATAAGAAACCTTCGCGAGGCCAAAATCGAGAATCTTGGCGTGGCCACTTTTTGTGACGAATATATTCGCGGGCTTGATGTCACGGTGGACGATCTCCTTCGAAGAGGCGGCATCGAGTCCGTCAGCAATTTCAATCGCCAGAGAGAGCAGCTCATCATGGTCCACGGGTTTTCCGCTGATGTGATGCCTCAGCGTGGTGCCTTCCATGAATTCCATGGCAATGAAGGGCTGGCCGTCCTGTTCGCCGACTTCATAGATAGTGCAAATATTTGGATGGTTCAGGGCGGAGGCAGCTTGCGCTTCGCGCCGGAAACGGGCGAGCGACTGAGGATCCGTTGTGAGCGACTGGGGCAGGAATTTGAGGGCCACGAAGCGTTGTAGTTTGGAGTCCTCGGCCTTGTAGACTATGCCCATACCGCCGCCGCCCAGCTTCTGCAGAATCCTGTAGTGCGAAATCATCTTGCCAAGCAAGGCTAACTCCGCTTGTTTGTCCCGCTGTGCCTGATCTTGGGCCATGTGTTGACGGACCAACTCCAACGCCGGTTCTTCAAGGAAGTGATCCCCTTGCTTCTGATCGGCAAGCAGTGACTGGACTTCGAGACGCAGGCGGTCATCTCCTGCGCAAGCCCTGTCAACGAAGGCCGATCGGGATGTCGGCTCGAGCTCAAACGCGGATTCTAGAATCAGCCGGACACGTTGCCATTGCTCCGGTGTCATGCGCGCAGCTCTTTTTGACTCATCTCGCGCCGCAGCCAGGCTCGCGCGGAAGCCCAGGAGCGCTTCACAGTGGCTGGAGAGATTCCGAGAAATTCGGAGGTGTCTTCAATCGAAAGCCCGCCGAAGTAGCGCAACTCGATAATCTGACCCTGCTGCGAGTCGAGTTTACAAAGCCGCTCGAGAGCTTCGTCGAGGGCAAGCAGATCAACATCACGTTGTGGCGAGGCGACGCTGGGATCCAGAGTAAGCAGCGTCACTCCAGCGCCGCGCTTGGCGGCCCGGCGGTTGCGCTCGTAGTCCACCAGAATCCAACGCATGAGTTGAGCGGCAATGCCGAGGAAGTGCGCGCGATTTTCAACGTGTAAAGATGTTTCTTCGGCCAGTCTCAAATAAGCCTCGTGGACCAGCGCGGTGGTTTGCAGTGTGTGGTTTGGGCGTTGTTGCCGAAGTTTCGAACGAGCAAGGTGCCGCAGCTCGTTATAGACAAGAGGCAGGATGGCCTCCAGCGCCTTGCGGTCCCCGTTCCCCCAGTGGAGGAGTAGCTCGCTGACTTGCCTGGAAGGAGTTGGACCCACGTTGGGGCCTCCGGGTATGGTCACCACCACGGGGACGATGCGGGGAGAATAGTCAAAAGGCCGCCAAAGTTCAATACTTTCTATTCAATACGTCGAAAACACATGGGTTGAGGATACGTCAGAGATCTGCGCCCAGCCTGCAAGGAATCTTTCGATTGCGTGAGCCAGTTTGCCTTGTTTTTCCGATTTATTAGGGTAGCAAGCGTTTCCTGATAGGACTGAATGACGCGACACCGGCCGAAGCTGAAAAACCGGATTCGCGCTGAGGAGCCGCTGACAAAAGGAGGATGTCATGTCACGAAATTTGCTATTGGCAGCTCTCGCGAGCCTCGTGCTCACGTTTGGTATAGCTCTCGGACAAGTACACGCGCCTACGTTCACACAAATTGATTACCCCGCTTCTGGCACCACGGGGACAATCGTGAACGGCATCAACGCGCGTGGAGACCTCGTCGGCATTTATTTTGATGCGGCCGGGAACACTCACGGGTTCTTGCGGAAAGCCAGGAAAGAAGACAACGGCGGTGCGGTGGAAAAGGTGCCAGGAATCGACACGAGCGGCGGGCAGTTCACAACTATTGACTATCCAACTGCCAATCCAAACGCGATTACCAATCTGAACGCTATCAACGACGAGGGCGACATCGTCGGTACGGTCCAGTTCAATCCTGCGTTGCCCGGGGGCGACTACCACGGCTTCCTCCTGCGGGACGGAGTCTTCGAAAACGTGGAGTTCCCCGGGCACCTCAATACGATCGCTGCCGGGGTTTCCGACATCGGCGAAGTTGTCGGCTGTTATCACGATTACAACTTTTCAACGACCATGCACGGCATGATTTTGAGCCATGGCAATTACACGGCCCTGGACGGCAAGTACCCACCGCTGCCGGATGAGTTGGCTTCCATGAATAACGGCGCGACCCCCGATGGCGACCTGCTCGCGGGCCTCTGGACGGACACGGCCGGAAATACACATGGCTACCTGCTGCGCCCAAGCGACGGCGAGTTCACGCCCTTCGATTATCCGAACAGCATCCACACCGAGGCCTGGGGCATCAACGCTTCGCGCGAGGCGGTGGGGTTTTACCTGGACCAGAGTTCCAACGATCACGGTTTTGTGTTGAGCCGTGGGCACTTCAGTTCCATCGATTACCCGGGAGCGGCGGGCACGCTAGCCTTTGGAATCAATCCCCAGGGTGACGCGGTCGGGATGTTCTTTGATTCAGTGGGGAACACACACGGGTTCGTCGTTAACCGGTCGCCGAGACTTCGGTAATTGTCGGGGGCAGGGACGGCGTGCGCACCAGAAATTATTCCGTTGCGTGAGCCAGTTTGCCTGGTTTTTTACGATTAATAGGGTAGCGAAGGTTTTTAAGGAGAATTGCCATGACCCAGCCAAAGAGAGTCGTCCTTGCCGCCCTGCTTGCCGCAGCAACCTTTCTGCTGTTGCCGGGCAAAGCATCGGCACAAGCAACTGCCGGAACCACGCAGCCTGGTTTCGTCGTGGATCATGGAACCGGGATTCGCAGAGGCGCGGCAATTGCGGTCGACTCCAAGAACGTATATTTTGCTTATTACTACATAGGTGACCAACCCAGTGGAGCGAGGGGCCCGGAAGTGATGTACGAGGCTTTTCCGCTGGTGCTTAGCTGTCCTCCGCATGTTCTTTGCGGCTTCACACCGCCTATCCCCCAAACTGTTGACGTACTGAGTCCAACTCCGGGATCGAATCTGTACGCTTACACCATCAGCATCGCACTCGACCCGCAAGGAGGCCCGCACATTTTCTATCAGGACGGCCAGGGCGGGATGCGTCATGCCACAATCGGCGTTGTCGGCTGGGTACATGAAACTGTGCCGCTTGCGGCGGGACTTTACAGCTCGATGGCCATCGATACGAGCGGTACCATACACGTTGCAGACGGCCCCATTTCCCCGAGCGGCATAGGCTACGCGTCGAAAACCAATGGCGTCTGGACTACCGATTCCATCATTGGTCCATCCAGCGGAATGGCGGGCCTATCACTCGCGGTGGACTCGCAAGGTACTCCTCAAGTCGTTTGGGCCGATAACCGTTCCACGTTTACTGAGGTGGTTTATGCGCGCAGGGGAATAGGCGCCATTCCCTGGAGTTCCGGGAATTTTGAAGTGATCAGCGGCGACAGAGCGTACTGGGTTTCCCTGGCAATCGACGCACACGATGTGCCCAGTGTCAGTTATTGGGGCTGGACAGACATCAACGCCCTCACGAGCAGGGTTGTCTATGCCGCTAAACAATCTTTTGGGTCCTGGCCGCTGCAGCTGGTAGATTCCTCGATCATTCCGTGCTGCATTACGTTTCCTTGGGATTATCAGATGGTGTCCTTGGGGGTTTCGTCGCTTGGCACCCCTAGAATCGTCTACGGCTTCGACCACAGCAATACGGACGGTGGTGTAGCCCTTGCACGGCTTGACGGCCTGAACTGGAATATTGAACCGCTGGACAGGGATGTGCTCTCGCTGCTTTCCCAAGCCACGGCTTTGGTAATGGATCCCTCGGATATAGCGCACGTGCTTTACCTAGAGAACAATTGTCCTCCGGTCGGTTTCTGCAACGATGCTCTGGTGTACGAGCCAATCGCCACGGCCAACACGCTCACAACGAGCAACACCGTCAATCTGGGCGATCCGGCCGGTTCCGTCAGTCCCATCACGGTAACCTTCACGCAAGTTACTCAGAACGGACTCACGAGCGTGACGCTCGATGACACCACCACCGGCCCTGCCCCTCCTGCGAACTTCCAGCTTGGCAACCCACCCGTCTACTATGATTTCTCCACCACCGCGGGATTCACGGCGCCAATCCAGGTCTGCATTCCTTACGGTAACGTCAGCAATCCTTCCAGTGTTGTTTTGATGCACTTTGAAAACGGCGCCTGGCAGAACCGTACCGTATCCAACGACACGGTACTTCATATCGTTTGCGCCAGCGTAAGTTCCCTCTCGCCTTTCGCGGCGTTTGAGTCCCAGACCGTGGCCCAGAGTCCGACATCGCTTGCCTTGTCCAGTTCCCTTAACCCCTCCACGTTTGGGCAGAACGTGACCTTCGCCGCCAACCTGACGGCCTCCGGCAGCCCCACCCCCAGCGGGACAGTGACGTTTCTGGACGGCGCAACGCCGCTGGGTCCAGCGGTCACTCTTGCCGGTGGCGCCACGGCTACGTTCCTGAGCAGCGCTTTGACCGTTGGAACGCACTCGATCACCGCGCAGTACAGCGGAGACACTAACTACACTTCGAGCACTTCGTCTGCTGTCCTACAGGTTGTCAACAAGAATGGTACAGCCACCGCTCTAAACGGTTCCCCCAATCCGTCCACCGCTGGTCAGTTGGTCACGTTTAGCTCGTCAGTGACGGGCGTTGCGCCGCCACCCGGCGTACCAGCCCCAACTGGCTCGGTAACCTTTCTGGACGGTGCCACGGCCTTGGGTCCAGCAGTTCCGGTTGCGAGTGATGGTTCTTCTGCGTTTACGATTAGCACGCTGACGGCGGGAACGCACACAATCACCGCGCAATACAGCGGTGACGCGGACTGGAGTGCAAGCACATCCTCCGCAGTCAGTCAGCTCGTAAATGGTAATTTTTCAACCGCAATCATGCTCAGTGCTGCCAACTCGACATATGGAACTCCGGTGAGCGTGACGGTTTCCGTTGGCTCTCCGGGCGGGACGGTGGGCGGTAACGTGACGCTCAGCCTGGACGGCGGGACCGCATTTTCCATGACCCTTTCGAACGGCTCGGCTGTCTTCAGCCTCGGCGTCTTGAACGCAGGACCTCATTCGCTCTCGGCAAACTTCGCGGCCCAAGGAACCTTCCTGTCCTCTGCGGGAACCGGTACATTCTCGGTGGCGCAGGCGCCTCTAACGATCACGCCAAATCCCGCGTCGCGCTTCTACGGCGCAGCGAATCCTACGGCGTTTCCCCTGATGCCGCCCATCGGGCTCGTCAACGGCGATACCAGTTCCGTTTTGATTGGATTACCAAGTTGCACGACGACTGCAATGCCGAACAGCCCTGTCGGGAAGTACCCGATCATGTGCTCAGGCTTGAGTTCGACAAACTACATGATTAGCTTCATCAACGGGACGCTCAGTGTTATCCCGGAGACCACTTCCCTTGCGGTGACCTTCTCACCCCTCTCCATCATGGTCGGACAGTCCACAACGGCGACCGTTACCCTGACCGCGCCGGACATGGTGATTCCGATCAATCCGAGCGTCCTCGCATCTATCGCTGTCAGTTCGCCGGTGGCAAGCGACATCTTGTCAAACAACGGCGTATGTACGCCAGTGCCAAGCACAGCGCCCGGTGTTGCGAGTTGCACAATCACAGCGACTTCGGCGGAGCCCAACGGACGCACGCTTACCGCCAGTTTTGCGGGGAGCGCGGACCTGAGCGCCAGCAACGGCACCGCCGATTTGATCGTGACCGCCGCATTGCAGAGCCAGCAGGCCTGCATCGCGTCGGACTTTCGCAATGTGGCCGTACCCGGGGGAAGCTACGTGTGGTTCAACAGCATTTTCAAGGTTCGTGATGTCACCAAGCAGCTCATCCACGTCACCTTCTTCCAATCCAGCGTGCAGTTCCAGTACACGGACCCCGCCGGAAATACGGTCACGGTGAATCAGGCGCTGCCGGACGCCAAAATCACCATCGATCCGAACGCTACCACGGCGTCTACTTCCTTCGACGCTGTCAATAACGTCTGGCTTACGACCATCCCGTGGGATCTCGATGACAATTCCTTCCTGACGGGAATACCTTGGTTCGTGCCGTCCGCGGGCCTACCGGCTGACGTCGAGCCGGTCACGATGTGCGGCACCTTTGCCAGTGACGTTGCGAGTGTGGACGTTGGCTGGCGTTGGGCCGCGGCCGCGTACTCCACCTTCAGCGGCGACAATACCACTCTCGGCGTAAAACCCATGGACACCGACCGCGACAACCAGGCCACAAACCACGACCACGCCGGTACACCTGAGAACTACAACCAGTTCCTGATCCCTGGCGCGCGCGGCAAAGGCGGCAAGAACTATACCGGCTCCTACAGCCGCAGCGCGGTCATCGAATGAGGAGCGAATATCGGCGTGTTCGACTGACGCCAGGACTGATCATCATAGATCCGCCCTAGAAGTCGGCTTGTAGGAAGTGATCTCCGCGCTTGGCATCGGCCCTGGAGGGATGACGGGCAAACCTGAAGTCATCATCGTCTGGTCGTGCAACGAAACAACGTTGCCGCCGCAAAGCAATTGACTCGCATCCCCGCGCGGCCGATATATGAAGATTCTCTTGCGCCAAACATTGGCGCGGGAGGATCACGATGCAACGCGGAAGTCTGGCGATGGTCAGTCGCAAAGAAGCACCCAGTGTTTGGCAGTTACGATGGTCGGAGAAGAACTTGCATGGAGTGCGCGTCCAGCGGAAGCGGGTCATTGGTTCCGTTGAGCGCTATCCAGACGAAGCCGCTGCCCGTTCTGCCGTCACAGTCTTGCTGGCGGAGATCAATTCGGACAAGGTGAGAATGAGCTCGCGCTCGATCACCATGGCGCAGCTTTGCGATCATTTCGAGCAACGCGAACTGGCAAGAGACAATACGTGGCGCAGTTACGCAACCAAGAAAACGTATCACGCGTACCTAACCCGCTGGATTCGTCCACACTGGCGACATTACGAACTGGCTGAGATCCGAACCATACAGGTCGAGTCCTGGCTTCGCACACTGCCATTGGCGAAGAGCAGTTGCGCCAAGATTCGCAATTTGATGTCCGTTCTTTTCAATCATGCCTGTCGATACGAGCTGTTCGACCGCAATCCGATCTATCTCGTTCGTCAGAGTGCAAAGCGTCGCAGAGCGCCAACCGTCCTGATACCCTCTGAAATCAAGGCTTTGGTAGACAGTTTAGGCATTCGAGAACGCACGTTGGTCCTCCTTGCAGTATCCACCGGCTTGCGGCAGAGCGAGCTGTTCGGGTTGAAGTGGGGAGATGTCGATTTTGCACAAAAGACGATGAACGTAACGCGATCTATCGTCTACGGCGTGGTCGGACCTTGCAAAACTGAAGCATCGCAAAAACCTGTACCGGTTCATCCAACTGTTTTGAAAACGCTCAGCGAATGGAGACGAACATGCCGTTACAACAAGTCAGACGACTGGGTTTTTGCAAAGCAGACGGCACCGTGGCAGGACACCGTTCTGGGGCCAAGCCATTTTGCGAAGATACATTCGTCCGGTCGCGCAGCGGGCCGGAATTCAGAAGCGATTCGGATGGCACACGTTTCGACATACGTACTCGACTCTCCTGCGCTGTGTGGGAACAGAGTTCAAAGTGATGCAGGAACTGTTACGGCATTCAACTCTGCGATCCACGCTGGATGTTTACACCCAGGCACTCGCGCCGGCCAAACATGCAGCTCAGGCAGCGATCTTCTCGCTGGTATTTTCGGGCGAAGCAAATGGAACGTCACAGCCGTCGGAACCAAATGACGCTGCAGAGTGAGGGCAAATCGACCGAGACGAAAAGGGACACAAATAAGGGCACGAAAACGTGCCCTTTTGGGTCCTCGATGGTTTCAGTGAAATCCGTTCAACTCTTTTGGAATGAATGGCGGGGACGACGAGACTCGAACTCGCGACCTCTGCCGTGACAGAATGGACCAAGAAATGGACTCTGCCGTCGAGCGGCAGAAGCCACAAGCTAGCACGTGCCAGGTAAGGTCGTTCGCTATTCACGAAGGTTTGGAAGGTGGATCCAATTCCCATCGTCCCTTCCTTGCCTGATCATGTCCTCGTCGTCGATCCTTCGGAGCAGTTGTTCCCTGAACCGTTCTTTAACTGAAATTCATTCGGTAAGAGCTACAGGCTTTTCCCCCACTCCGGGGAGCCGTACGATAGGACGTGGCTAGACACCGGCAATCACGACCCAAAGATCCTGAAGGAGATGATCGCTCCGTGGTTCGAGTCGCTCGTCACGTAGTGATTGTCGGAGTGCCACCGGTCAGGACACTGGATGTGTTCGGGCCTGCCGAAGTGTTTGGCGATGCCAATAGGCTGCAGGGTGGCGATCCGTCTTACAGAGTCACCATCATTTCGGCTTGCCGTGAACGCCTGGTTCCGAGTTACATCGAAAAACCTCTGTACACCGACCAGAGCTTTCGAGAATTTCGTGGACCCATCGATACGCTTTTGGTTGCCGGCAGTGTGGGCCAGATGCGTTACGAAGCGGACTTTTTAGACTGGCTTCGGGATCAGAGTGCAAAGGCCCGGCGCTTTGGTTCTATCTGTACGGGA
>Ga0210402_10006472_pt1 | contig 10381 bp, 10 predicted proteins | sample IncBWC7MmetaG_FD_161055 | JGI IMG/M metagenome (GOLD analysis project Ga0210402, IMG submission 161055) | Forest soil microbial communities from Barre Woods Harvard Forest LTER site, Petersham, Massachusetts, United States - Inc-BW-C-7-M | ecosystem: Environmental > Terrestrial > Soil >...
CCCTTGTGGCCGCCCTGTGGGCCGCAGCCCCCGGCAGTGCGGGCGGGCACAAGGCCCGCCCCTACGCAATGCACTTCCTTCAAATTCTATGGCGCACATGACTAGTTACGTAGCAGTTGAAAATTGGGAGCACCACCCGATATTTTGCGGCGGCCCCTCGGAAAGCATTGGGTGACGATATGAGCGGCATGATGGCCGGGAAGGGCGACGTCCTGCTTGTGATCGATGTTCAGAACGATTTCTGCCCGGGCGGCGCTCTTCCGGTTCCGCACGGCAACGAGGTGGTTCCGATCGTCAACCGGCTCGCGCGCCTGTTTCCAAACGTGGTCTTGACCCAGGATTGGCACCCGCCCGATCATCTTTCATTCGCCTCCACACATCGGGGCCGGAAACCGTACGAAATAGCGGCCGCCGCCTATGGCCCGCAGGTGCTATGGCCCGATCATTGCGTCCAGGGGACCTCGGGCGCCGATTTTCACAAATCGTTGACAATCCCGCACGCCGGACTGGTGCTGCGCAAAGGTCTTCATCGCGACATCGATTCCTACTCGGCGTTCTATGAGAATGATCGCAAGACGCCGACCGGTCTTGTCGGCTATCTGCGGGAGCGAAACCTCACGCGCATCTTTCTCGCCGGGCTGGCATTTGATTTCTGCGTCCGCTACTCGGCCGAGGATGCGGCCCGCGCGGGCTTCACTGTCGTGGTCATCGAAGATGCGTGCCGTGGCATAGACATCGAAGGATCCATGGCGGCTACGCATCGAAGTTTCGGAGCACTGAATATTCGGTGCGTTTCCGGCCAAGTTTTTGCCTGACCACCGGCGCTGCCGCAGTCCATGCAATGACACCGTGTCTTCTTCCCAGCCGCGTAGGGGAGACGCATCGACGCGACGCTCGCGGCGCAGATGTGCGCGCAGTTGACGCCGCAGACCTTCATGCCCGGTTCGCCACGCGGGCTGGAAAGCGCGCCAGAGTGTCTTTGACCTCCCGATCGGAGAGCTGTCGAAAATCGTCATAATAGAAGCCGATCGCTCCGAAAGATTTATGATCCTCGAGGCAGATTACGTCGTCAGCCTCCTCCCGCAGGGCAGCCAGGGTGTCGGTCGCCGCGACAGGTACGGCGAGCACCAGCTTGCTCGGTTTGCGGATCCGGGTGGCGCGAAGGGCGGCCCGGGTCGTGGCGCCGGTGGCAACGCCGTCGTCTATGACGATGGCGACGCGCCCCGCCACATCGACGGAGGCACGATCGTCGAGATAGAGCCTGCGGCGACGCTCGATTTCGGCGAGTTCCCTGTCGCGAATGGCTTCGAATTCGGTTTCATCTACGCCAGTCAGGAGAATAACGTCGTCATTGCGAACAACAATAGGAGAACTGCCGTCGACTACTGCTCCCATGGCCAATTCCGGCTGCATCGGAACGCCGATCTTGCGCACCAGGACGAGGTCGAGCGGAGCATCCAACGCGGCTGCGGCCTCCGCCGCTACAGGAACGCCACCGCGCAGCAGCGCAAGAACCACGGGCTGCCGATCCTTGTATGTCAGAAGCGCTTGCGCGAGCTTACGGCCGGCATCAGATCGATTGATAAAGGACATTTCGCCCTCTCGGCAATGCACGGTTGAACACGTTCGAACCCGTCATTCGGTAAGGAGCGTCACTCCCAGCGGCACCTTCCATGATTCGGCTTGATCCGGACAGGCATCGACGCCGTCCTCAGCCGATTCAGCATCGCCTCCCGGGTAACGCTCGACAACCAAGTATCGTTGCGACGGGCCGATATGAGTAATACATCGAATCGCTTCAAATACACCCGCCCCATCAATAGGCTCTGAGACGCCTTTGCTGATTAGTCAGTGGATTGAATTTCGAATCATCGGTCGTTCCGGGCACCGCGATGCGGCGAGCCCGGAACCCATAACGACCGGTTGAGGGTTATCGATTCCGGGCTCGCCCCGTTGCGGTGGTATCCCCGGGATGACCGACCGGTTCGTGGACCGCTCCGCGCATGTGATCGATTCATCAAATCGCGCTCGAAGGAGGTTTGAATGAAGATGAAGTTACAAATCACAAAACACGGAGTTTTGCTCCACGCGGCTATCTACGATGTCGCGGATGCCGATGGCTTTGGCAGGGCTTGCGCCGATGCGTGGGCAAAACTGATGCAGGAGCAACAAGGCAAGGAAAGCAGCATCGGAGCACTGATGGAGCACCTCGAAGATGGTGTGTTGGATCAGCTCAACGGTGCGCACATCGGTGTGGAGCGAATGCAATGATACTCGCAACAGCGATAATCGCCGAAACGACGCGGCGGTGAAGCGTCATGGACGCCTCAGGTATTGCGCGCCAAGTCGCGCCATCCAATGCTGACGGCGTTTCTCTCGACGAAAAGGTCGCGTTTCTAAGCCGGACAACCAGTTATGCATCGCCGGTTTGTCACGTGACACGCCTTGAGACCCATATGTCGTGGGTTTTTCTCGCTGGCGAAGAGGTCTACAAGCTGAAAAAGCCGGTGCGGTTTCCCTACCTCGACTTTTCGACTCTTGCCCGCCGGGAAGCGGCTTGCCGCGCCGAACTGACGTTGAACCGCAGGCTTGCACCCGATGTGTACAAGGCCGTGACGCCGATCCTGCGGTCTTCGCACGGCCTTGCGATCGGCGGACCGGGCGAAATTGTTGACTGGCTGGTCGTGATGCGGCGTCTCGACCTGCACCAGACGCTTGAGCATGCGCTGGCGACGGGCCGGCTTGCGACCTGGCAGCTCGATCGCCTGGTATCAGCGCTTGCGGCCTTCTATCGGCATGCCGAGGCGATTTTCGTTTCGCGTGAAACCCACCTCTGCGGCTGGTATCGAAGCCTCGCCTACAACAAGAGTGTTCTGCTCAATCCGCGTCTTGGCCTGCCGGCCGGACTGGTCAGGCGGGTCGATCGGGCGCAGCGCCGGTTCATCGCCGAGCGAACCGTTCTGATCGCTGATCGTGTGCGTCATCGCCGGATTGTGGACGGGCACGGCGACCTGCGCCCGGAACACATTTGGCTCGGCGATCCGGTGAGAATTATCGATTGCCTGGAATTCAACCGGAGTTTGCGCGCCGTCGACCCATTCGACGAGATTGCCTTTCTTTGCGTCGAATGCGAGCGCCTCGGCTGCGCCTGGGCCGGGGAATACATCAAGCGTCGTGCGCGCCTCACCTTATCGGACGGTCTTTCGGAGGATCTCTTCACATTTTATCGGTGTCACCGGGCGACCCTGCGCGCGCGTTTGACGATTGCCCATTTGCTCGAACCCAACCCCCGTACGCCGGAAAAGTGGCCGCGGCTCGCGCGCACCTATTTGCGGCTTGCGGTGAACGATGCACGGCGCCTGGAGCGCATGCTCAGAACACCATCAGATCGGTAAGCGCCCGCCCCTGATGAAGACGCCGGATTGCATCCGCAAGCAAAGGGGCGGCCCGCAAGGTGTCGATCTTGTTTCGGGGGACCTTCCCATCCAGCCGGAACGGTGGAACCGTATCGGTGACGACAAGGCGTTCGATGGCGGGATCGGCAACCACTTCGGCTGCGCCCGGCATGAACAGGCCATGCGTGACGAGCGCAATCACCCGTCTGGCGCCGGCTTTTCGCGCCGCGCGAGCAGCGCGAAGGAGCGTGCCTCCGGTGCTGATGAGATCGTCGATGACCAGCGCCGTTGCGCCACCCACGTCACCGACGAACAGATCTCCGGTGACGACGCCCGCGCCGCGGTGCTTATCGGCAAAGCCCTTTCCGACCGGCTTGCCGACGGCGGCTTCCAGCGCCTCGCGAAACAATTCGGCGCGTTTGACTCCTCCCGGATCAGGCGACACGACGCAGAGACTTTCATGGCTCAACGCCTTGGCGTATTCGACAAACAGCGGAGCGGCCGTCAGCGTTATGGCCGGGCAGCGGAAGGCGTTTTCGAAAGCCGCGGGATTGTGCACATCGAGGGTCACGATCGTATCGGTGCCGACCGCCTCGAACAAACCGGCCACGTACCGGGTCGTGACCGGATCGCCCGGCTTGGTACGCCGGTCCTTTCGCGCGTAGCAGAGATAAGGCACGACGGCCGTGACCCGCGCGGCGCCGGCATCCTTGACGGCGCCGATGAAGAACAGCAGCCGGCAGAGCTTGTCGTTGGCGCTTTCGGTGGGGCCGCCGTGAAGGCTCTGGACGATATAGACGTCGGCGTCGCGAACGTTCTCCAGCGGCCGCGCCTTGTGCTCTCCGTCTTCGAAATCCCGCTCTTCGTGCGCTGCCAGCTGATGTTCGAGAGCCTCGGCCACAGCTTTGCCGAGTTCCGTCGTGGCTTGCAGCGCAAAGAGCCGAAAGCGATCTCCACATCGCTGTCGCAAGTTTGCTTGCGATTCTGCCATCATGGCTTGGGTGTGATCGGCTCTGAACCCCGACGGTGATGGTTCGCGCGGCGGAGCCGCCTTGCGTTGCGACAATATACCAATGATCGAAACGTCTTCGGTCTCGGATAGTTGCCCCACGACGCCACGCTTCTGACCCGTAAAGGTCGCTCGTCTCGCCTCAACGCCATCCCGATCATTGTGACCCCCAGGGCTTGTGGGCATGGTCGACCGGCCGGTCCTCGACCAGATGGGCACAGCCCGCGTTGTGAGCCCAGTAGCGCCAGGCGCGGCGCGTTTCCAGCGAATAGGGCTTGTAGCCGGCGTTGCGCGCCGCGATTTCGCCGTCGTGGAGTGGCTTGATCTCACTTCCGAGGCGCAGCGCGTTCATTAGCACCCGGGCATTGCGTGGAACGTATACCGCCATCCGCACGACCTCGATCAGTGATCGCGCCGCCGCCGAAAAACCATGCCCGCGCATGAGCGCGACGTTGTTGGGGCCGAGGCAGCGTGCGAGGTCGCGCGCCTGCTCCATGTTGGTCACTAGCATGTTGGTGTCGGGACCGAACCGATCCGCCATGTCCCACACCGGCACATCGGCGCCCATGAAGCTGCCCGAATGGATGACGGGGCGCAGGGGCGTCGTGGAGATCGAAAACGGCAGCACGTCCTCCGCATGGGCGTGCACCACGGCCTGCACGTCCGGCCGTGCCTCGTAGAGGCCACCATGAATGAACCGCTCGTGATAGAGCGGGCGACCATCGGCACGCACCGGCGTGCAATCGAGATTGAACTCGATGATGTGGTCTTCCTCGACCATCTCGGGTGCGATCGAGGTTGCGAGCAGGAACCGATGCGGATGGTCCGGATGGCGCACGCTCACATGACCATAGGCGTCCACGACGTTTTCGCGGGCCAGGATGCGGTTGGCGACCACGAGGTCGCGAACCAGGGCGGAGAGTTCATTCATGAGGAGCCGGGGCTGGTGAGTGATGGGCTGGAAAGCCGGATTCGTTTACATTAAAGCGCGTTAGGATGAAATTGCAGTGGCTTGTTTATTTCTCGCCGAAAGCTGACGCGAGCGGAGAAAGAGGGCGCCACATGCGACTCCGCGCGGAGAATCTACTGCGGCCGAAACGTTCGCGACTCTATCACCGCCCCGTCGCCGGGTCTCCTCGGCGACGAATGCCGCCATGTCGGCGGGACTTGCCCTCGCGTTGTCGCCGCCAGTCGCCCTGGTAGGCGGCACTGGACTTGGCGACTATACCGGCTTGCCGGTGAATTTGGAGGACGCAAATGGGTGAGAAAGCGCTTCGCACCGTCATGGCTTCGGTGGTGCTCGGACTATGGCCGTTCGCCGTCTATGGGTTTCATCTCCAGGAGGCGACGATCGCCGACATCCACCGCGCCATCCTGGCAAAGGAACTCTCCGCGACGGAGCTTGTAGGTCTCTACCTCAAGCGGATCGACGCCTATAACGGCCAATGCGTCAAAGGTTCTGCGGATGCCGACGGCTTCGTGCTCGGCGACATCGAGCCGATCGAGCACGCCGGCAAACTCGGCGCTCTGATGACCCTCAATATCCGCGGCAAGCGATCCAGAACCGACGCTGCCGACAGCGATCCCAACATGCCGGACGCGCTCGAAACCGCGCGTGCGCTCGATGAGGAGTTCGCCCGCACAGGGCGCCTGGAGGGGCCGCTGCATGGCATCGTGTTCGCCGTTAAGGACCAATTCGATACCTTCGATATGCGCTCGACCAGCGGCTCTGCCGCGGCTTATGCGAACGACCGGCCGCCCCGCGACGCCGAGATCGTGGCGCGCTTGCGTGCCGCCGGCGCCATCATCCTCGCCAAGTCGAATATGGGCGAATATGCCTCTGGGGACCGCAGCACCTACGGTGGCACTACCTGCAATCCATACGATACTTCGCGCAGCGCGGGGCGCTCCAGCGGCGGATCGGGCGCTGCGGTCGCGGCCAATCTTGTCACCTGCGCGATCGGCGAGGAGACCGGGCCGTCGGCACGAAATCCGGCCGCAAACGGCAGTCTCGTCGGCATCGTGGCGACCCACAGCCTGGTGAGCCGCGCCGGCATCATCCCGGCATCGCTCACCCGCGACCGGCCCGGCATCTTATGCCGCTCCGTCAAGGACGCTGCGACGGTGCTGGCAGCGGTCGCCGGATATGATCCGCGCGACCCTGCGACCGCGGCGAGCGACGGCCAGCTGCCGAGCCGGCCCCATCCGGACAATGCCGATAACGCAAACCTGCACGGCGTCCGGCTCGGCATCGTCCGCGAATTTATGAATATCCACACCAAGGCTGACGAGGACAGCGTTGCGGTCGCCGAGGCCGCGCTGCAAGATCTCGCCAAGGCCGGCGCCACGCTGGTCGATCCCGGCCCTGGCGGCGCCCTGTTTCAGGACGCGCTTGCCGAAATCCTGCCCGCGCTCGACGCGCCGACGTTTACCGCGGTGCTTGCGGAGGCGTTCCCGCCCTGGACCGATCTTGTCGAGAAAAGCGTCGCAATCGCCAGCAAAGCCGGCAAGCTCCCGGCCGAACTTACCCTACGCGCCATCGCGGAGCGCGAGCCGCCGACGTCAGGAGAAGGGCTGTTCGTGCTGGAGCGCTACTTGCGCGACCGCGGCGATCAGAACATCCGCGGTGTCGCCGATCTCGTCGCCAAGTCGACCTTCTACAATCATGCGCCGATTGCCGGCGTGACGGCAGCGCCCAAAGGACGGCTCGAAGAACTGGTGGCGCGTACCGAGCGTCTGACCCGCAAAAGCGACAGCAGCCCGCTGGTGCGCAAGCTCGCCAATACCACGCTCGACATCAGCGGCTGGCACGCCAACCGCACCGTGCTCCAGATGCTCATCAACAAAGTGATGGCGGACAATAAGCTCGATGCGCTGGTCTATCCGACCAAGACGGTGCTGGCGCCGCGGCTCGGCGAGCCCGTCGAGCCGATCAATCTCAAGACCGTGCAGGACAAGGTGACTGTGGTCATCGAGGGCGAGGAATACGAACGCACCGTCGAGCGGGTCGTCGACCTGCGGGCGCCGCTTACCCCGCGGCTGAGCCCGAATTCCGGCTATCCGACCATCGCGGTTCCGGCGGGGTTCGCGAGCCAGGTCTACGATCGCGCCGTGGTGCGCGGCCCAGACGGCAGCAAACGCGCCGGCGATTTCCTGCCGCCCAAGGCCGTCGAACTGCCGGTGTCGGTGGACTTCCTCGGGCGTGCGTTCAGCGAGCCGCTGCTGATCCGCATCGCCGCGGCCTACGAGGCCGCGACCCGACAGCGCCGGCCGCCGAAGGATTTTGGTCCATTGGCCCGGGAGCCGTGAGAGGGCGCTGCTATCGGAAGTCCCGAGTGGTCCGGTACCCTCGCTTGTTCCAACATTGCCTGCTGTAGGGGCGACCCTTGTGGTCGCCCCGTTTGCGCACCGCGTTCGCCGGTAACAGGGCGACCAAAAGGGTCGCCCTTACGGCTCCAGCTCGCTATCCCAATACAGATAGTCCAGCCAACTCTCGTGGAGGTAATTCGGCGGGAACAGCCGGCCGTTGCGGTGCAGGTGATGCACCGTGGGCTGGAATGGCATCTGGGCCGGGAACATGCGGGCCTCCTGGGGCGTCAGGCTGCCCTTTCTCAGGTTGCAAGGCGAGCACGCCGCAACCACATTGATCCATGTGGTCTGCCCGCCGCGCGACCGGGGCACCAGATGATCGAACGTCAGATCATCGTCTGCGCCGCAATATTGGCAGGAGAAGCGGTCGCGCAAGAACACGTTGAACCGGGTGAAGGCCGGATGGGTCGACGGCCTCACGAAGGTCTTGAGCGAAACGACGCTGGGCAGCAGCATCTCGAAACTCGGGCTGCGCACCGCCTTCTCGTAGTTCGCCACGATGTTCACGCGGTCGAGAAACACCGCCTTGATGGCATCCTGCCAGCACCAGAGCGACAAGGGATAGTAGCTCAACGGACGAAAATCCGCGTTGAGCACCAAGGCTGGCCACCCATTATGCGCCACTCGAGCGTTCACGGCGACGCTCCTCCACCTCATTCCAACGGCCCCGCTTCGGAAACGCAGTTCATGCGCCGACCGGAGCACTTCCCCTCCCACTTTATAGGCGTAGGTTACAGGAATGTGAAGCTGACGCCAAAAACCGACCTGCTCCATCGCCCCCACCCTACCCTCCCCGCACGCGGGGGGAGGGTAGGGGCGGCCCCGGACCATTACGGCCCCTTCAAGCTGAGTTGCCTGGCCAGAAATTCACCGCCATGGCGCAGGCCCTCCTGGTCGATGCCATGGCCGATCCCCGCCGACATGTGCCACTCCGCCGGAATTCCGAGCGCCGCAAGATATTGAGCGGAAAGGAAAAGCGCCTGGGCCGGGATGAGATCGTCGCGGTCGCCATGCACCAGGAGGATTGGCGGGCGTGCCCTGATCTCGCCCGACACCGCTTCGGGTTCGGCGCCGTCCGGCAGAACGAACAGCCCCGAATAGCCCACGATCGCGGCGGTTCTCTCGGCGCGCCGCAGCCCCACATGCAGCGCCATCATGGTGCCTTGGCTGAATCCCACCAGGGCGAGCGCACTCCCCGGAAGGTTGTTGCGCCTTAGTTCCTCGCCGATAAAGTGCTCAAGAACCGGGGCTGCCTTGTTGACGCCGATCCAGCGCTCGTTCTTGTCCCGGAAAGTCAGCGAAAACCACTGCCGCCCGGTCGGCGCCTGGGCGCACAGCTCGGGCGCATTGGGCGACACGAAGGCGGCATCCGGCAGAAGGTTTTGCCAGGCGCGCCCTAGCTCGATGAGATCGTTGCCGTCGGCGCCGTAACCGTGGAGGAAGACGACGAGCTGACGCGCCGGTCCGCGGGAGCGCGGGGCAAGCCGCGGCCCAGTGAGTTCTGCAGCCATCATACCTCCGTCGATTTGGCGGGTTGTACCGGGATAGCGTTGCGCTGTTTAGTCGTCCGATAGTAGGCCCACAAGAGCCGCGCCGCCACGCCGCGCCATGGCCGCCATGACTCGGCAAGCGCGCTGATTTGTTTCGCGTTCGGCCGCGCCGGAAGTCGAAAGGCGAGCCGTGCGGCCTCCTGCAAGGCGAGATCGCCGGCCGGCCACGCATCGGGATGTCCGAGGCAGAACAACAGGTAGATGTCGGCCGTCCAAGGGCCGATGCCGTGGATGGCGCACAGTGCCTCATGCGCGGCGTCGGCCGGCAAATCCGGCAGTGCCTCGCAATCGAGTACACCCCCCGCGACGGCCTTGGCGATCTCTTTGAGCGCGCGGATTTTGGGCCTCGACAGACCGAGCCTGGCGAGCCGGTCGGCTCGCGCCTTTATCAGTTGCTGCGGCGTGAATGGGTCATAGGCCGCAACGAGCCGTCCCCAGATCGCGCCGGCGCTCGCTGTCGAAAGTTGCTGGGACACCACGATCCCGGCTATTCCGGCAAATCCTCCGGGCCGGCGCCGTAACGGCAGGGGGCCGGCGATCGCCGCGACCTCGGCAAGCCGGGGATCTGCGCCAATCAGGACGTCCAGCCCTGCAGCTATGTCGGCCTCGGTGTCGATGCGGCGGTGCATGTGTTGGCGCGGGAGCGGGAGCGAGAAATCGGCAGATTGGGTACACCGACGACTTATCACGTTTCAACGGGGAAAGAGGCACGCCGAGCGGCAGAGCAACCGCATATGGCAATGTGCTTCTGGGATCACGTGCACTACGGGATGCGATCGCGGCCGCGTAGATTGCTGTCAATCATTCCAGCCGCTATGGTAAGGGCGGCAAAAGACGCCCCGCCGTCCAAGGAGGAGGTCCGATGCGCACCCGATCTATCGTCGCGGCGCCGGTTGTCGCAGCACTCGCCGGACTGGCCGTTCTTTTTGGCATGACCGCGCCGGCGAGCGCGCAGCAGTCCGTCACGATCCGGGCCGGAACCCTCCTCGACGGCAAAGGTGGCGTGCTGCGCAATGCCGTTATTGCGGTCGAAGGTTCTCGGATCGTCAAGGTCGGCG
>Ga0210402_10006473_pt1 | contig 10380 bp, 11 predicted proteins | sample IncBWC7MmetaG_FD_161055 | JGI IMG/M metagenome (GOLD analysis project Ga0210402, IMG submission 161055) | Forest soil microbial communities from Barre Woods Harvard Forest LTER site, Petersham, Massachusetts, United States - Inc-BW-C-7-M | ecosystem: Environmental > Terrestrial > Soil >...
GAGTATCTTTATATGGATTTGGGCCATCAGGATTTCTTCGCGACCACTGCGACCGGTTGCTGTACGTTCCAAAATACTCGGCTTACCGACAACGTCGTGCGCGCGGGCATCAACTATCACTTCAACTGGGCTCGCCCGGTCGTCGCGAAGTACTGATCGAAGTGGAGTTCGAATCGACAGAGAGGCCCCGGCGTTCGCCGGGGCCTTTTCCTTTTCAAAGCGCATCCTTGCGCGAAGCTCAGCCCATGATCGAGAAGCCGCCGTCGATGGGGATGGCGGTACCGGTGACGAAGTCGGACGCCGGAGACGCCAGGAACACGGCAATCCCGGCAAAATCGTCGATCGCACCCCAGCGTGCCGCTGGCGTGCGCGCCAGCACCCGCTCGTGCAGGCCGCCGACCTCGACGCGGGCGCGCTTGGTGAGATCGGTGTCGATCCAGCCCGGCAGGATGGCATTGGCCTGTATGTTGTCTACGGCCCAGGCACAGGCACAGGCGCGGGTGAACTGCACGATGCCGCCTTTGCTGGCGGCATAGGCCGGCGCAAAGCTCGCGCCGAAGATCGACATCATCGAGCCGATATTGATGACCTTGCCGCCGCCGGCCGCCTTCATGGCCGGATGCACCGCCTTCGAGCACAGGAAGGCGCTGGTGAGGTTGGTGTCGATGACGGAGCTCCATTCCTCCAGCTCGAGCGCATGCGGCGGCTTGCGGATATTGATGCCGGCATTGTTGACCAGGATGTCGATCCGTCCGAGCTCGCTTTTGACACGCTCGACCATGCGGCCGACCGCTTCCTTGTCGGTCACGTCGGTTGCGACTGCGATCGCCTTGACGCCCCGCGCCTTGAGATCCGCGACTGCGGCTTTCGACTTCTCCTCATTGCGGCCAACCACGGCGATATCGGCGCCGGCGTCAGCCAGCCCGCGCGCCATGCCGAGCCCGATGCCGCCATTGCCGCCGGTGACGATGGCGACCTTGCCTTTCAGACCGAACAATTCCGTTTTCATTGTTGCACTTCCCAAATTTCAGCGTTGGCTCTGCCAGATGAAGATCAGGCCCAAACCGGCCAGCATCGCGCCGTAGAGGGCCCACTGGATTTCATTGATCATGAAGCTCGTCTTCGGCCAGGCCACGACCCCGGTGCCCTGGCCGATCCAGAGCAGGCCCATGGCCAGCGCGAGGAATCCGACGATGAGAAGCGCTCTGCGCATGGTTTGCTCCCGGCCGGGCTGGCTTTGGCCGAATCGCCGCCCGTTGATGGCCTCGCGAAAACCGCGAAGCCGAACGTGACCGTAGCTTTCGACGGGAGATCAAAGCAAGGAAGACACACGGCCCAACAAAAAAGCCCCGGCTGACGCCGGGGCTTTTGCAGTCCTGAGAACTCAGGAAGGAGATCAGTACTTCGCCACCACCGGGCCGGTCCAGTTGAAACGATAGACCAGCGAGGTGCTGATGGTCTCAACCCAGGGCTTGAAGTTGATGTCGCGGCCGACCAGAGCGTTGCTGCCATCGAACAGCTCGTTGATGGCCTTCTTGTCGTAGTAGGACGCGCGGTATTCGGTCTTCATGAACCAGCCGGGCGCGCTGATGCCGAAGATATCCAGGTTGTTCTCGACGCCGCCGCCGACGAACACGCCGTTGCGGTTGAACGAATTGGTGTGCTCACCCACGGGCAGACCGGAGAAGGTGCTGAACAGGCTGGTGCCGGACCAGTGCGAACCGGTGTAACCGCCGTTGACGTAGGAGAGGACGTTCGGAGCCACCAGGTAGCCGACGCGCACGCCAGCTGCCCATGAGTCCTGCATCTTGATGTTGGCGGTGAAGCCAGCGAACGGGTCCTGGATCGAGCCCTTCAGGCTGCCGAACATGCCGTCGCCGAACACGCCGGCCACCCAGGAGTGATTGACCTGCCAGTCGTAGCCGGCACCGACCGTGCCGAGCCAGCCGTCGCCGCCCATGCGCTGATGGATGCTGAGGGGCACGCCCGTCGCGGTGACGCTGGTGAAGGTGTCGGCATCATAGACGCCACCGGCGACGCCGCCGAAGATGTAGAAGCCGGTCCAGCTCGGAGCCACAATCGGGGGCGGAGCCTTGGTGTAGGTCCGCGCGGGCAGATCAGCAGCGAGCGCCGAACCCGAGAAGGCCGCCGCGGCGGTCAGAGCGAGCAAGAGCTTCTTCATTGTTAGTTCCCCAGTATTAGGCGTTCAAAACCTGACTAAAAGCCAGCGATTCCCCGGCTCGTTGCAAGGCACTATAGACGGTTCGGCCCAAAATGCTGTTGCGCGACAGGCACACTCGATGGAAAACGACCGCTGTAGCGTTCCACGTGAAATCCATAAGTAATTGAAAATTAAATAAAATCGTCGGTTGGCGGGAATGGCGACCGACGGCGGATTCGTGGCAATTGGTTGTTTCAACCTAGACGTCGAGCAGGTCGTCGCTGGCGAACTCGGCCTTGTCGGAGATAAAGGCGAAGCGGGCCTCCGCCTTGGTTCCCATCAGCCGCTCGACCGAATCGGCCGTACCCTCGCGGTCGTCGGCAAGCAGCACGACCCGCAGCAGCGTGCGCTTGGTCGGGTCCATGGTGGTTTCCTTCAGCTGCGCCGGCATCATTTCGCCAAGGCCTTTGAAGCGGCTGATATCGACCTTGGCGTTGGCGTTGAACTGGCTCTTGAGCAGTTGGTCCCGGTGCGCGTCGTCGCGCGCGTAGACGCTCTTGCTGCCATGGGTGAGCTTGTAGAGCGGCGGCACCGCCAGATAGAGATGGCCTTCATCGATCAGCCGCGGCATTTGCCGATAGAAGAAGGTGATCAGGAGCGAGGCGATGTGCGCACCGTCGACGTCGGCGTCGGTCATGATGATGATGCGCGAGTAGCGCAAATCCTCTTCGCGGTAATGCGCGAGCGTGCCGCAGCCGATCGCCTGCATCAGATCGGCGAGCTGCGCATTCGCGGTCAGCTTGTCCTTGCCGGCGGACGCGACGTTGAGGATCTTGCCGCGCAGCGGCAGTATGGCCTGGGTCTTGCGGTCGCGCGCCTGCTTGGCGCTGCCGCCGGCCGAGTCGCCCTCGACGATGAAGAGCTCGGAGCCTTCCTGCGCCGAGTTGGTGCAGTCGGCGAGCTTGCCGGGCAGGCGCAGCTTCTTCACCGCGGTCTTGCGCGAGATTTCTTTTTCCTGGCGGCGGCGGATGCGCTCTTCGGCACGCTCGACCACGAAGTCCAGGAGCTTGTTGGCCTGCAAGGGATTGCCCGACAGCCAGTGATCGAAGGGATCCTTGATCGCCTGCTCGACGATGCGCTGGGCTTCGGCGGTGGCGAGGCGGTCCTTGGTCTGGCCCTGGAATTCCGGCTCGCGCACGAACACCGAGAGCATGATGGCCGCACCCGCCATGACGTCTTCGGAAGTAATGCCGGCGGCGCGCTTGCCCTGGCCGACGCGCTCGGCGTGATCCTTCAGCCCGCGCAGCAGTGCGCTGCGCATGCCGGATTCATGGGTGCCGCCGTCCGGTGTCGGCACCGTGTTGCAGTAGGAGGAGAGGAAGCCGTCGGCGTCGGCGGTCCAGGCGACCGCCCATTCGCAGGCGCCATGCGCGCCGTTGCGCCCCGATTTGCCGGAGAAGATGTCGGGATGCACCAGCGTATCGGCGTGGATCGCGGCGCCGAGATAATCCTTCAGGCCGCCGGGAAAATGGAATTTGTCTTCGGCCGGCACATCCTCGATGCCCTTGAGCAGCTCGGGCGCGCAACGCCAGCGGATTTCGACGCCGCCGAACAGATAGGCCTTCGAGCGCGCCATCTTGAACAGGCGCTGCGGCTTGAAGGTCGCCTTCGCGCCGAAAATGTCGGTGTCGGGCTTGAAGCGGATTTTGGTGCCGCGCCGGTTGTTGGTCTTGCCGAGGTCCTCGAGCTTGCCCTTGGGATGGCCGCGCTCGAAAATCATCCGGTAGAGTTTCTGGCTGCGGGCGATTTCGACCTCGAGCCGGGAAGACAGCGCGTTCACCACGGAGACGCCGACGCCGTGCAGGCCGCCCGAGGTCTCGTAGACCTTGGAGTCGAACTTGCCGCCGGAATGCAGCGTGCACATGATGACTTCGAGCGCCGATTTCTTCGGAAATTTCGGATGCGGGTCGACGGGAATGCCGCGGCCGTTGTCGGTGACGGTGAGGTAGCCGTCGGCTTCGAGCTCCACTTCAATGAAGTCGGCGTGGCCGGCCAGCGCCTCGTCCATCGAGTTGTCGATCACTTCGGCAAAGAGGTGATGCAGCGCCTTTTCATCGGTGCCGCCGATATACATGCCCGGCCGGCGCCGAACCGGCTCCAGCCCTTCCAGCACCTCGATGTCGGCTGCGGTGTAGCCGGCTTCTGCACTGGTGCCGCGACCGGCGACCTTCAGCGCGGCCCGGCCTTTGGGCTCGGCCCCGGAAAAGAGGTCATTGGGTTTGGCTTTCGCGGCAGATTTCAATGGTTTAGGCATATTTCTTCATGTGTTGGCGCGGGCTAGGGGCGCAGCGAATCGGTTTCCCTGACTATGCCACGGATAGGCCTGAAAATGTGACGCAGCGCCGTCTACGCCTGCGCGGTGCGGAACACAATCACAGCAAAAAGCGCCATTGCCGCCAGCGTGATCAGCTATCCCACGATCGGGATGGCGATGAAGGCCGTGCCCTGCGTCACCACCACGGCCACGCCCACCGGCATCAGGATGCCGCCGATGATATGGAGCGACCCTTGGGCTTTTGCCAGTGCGCTCGATCCCGCTGCCGGGACGAGGCGGTAGTACAGGGCGAACAGAAACAACAGCACGCCGCCGACCAGATTGAGATGCGCATGCGCGGGCTGCAGCGTGAAATCCTCGCGGATGCCCATCACGATGCCGAGCACCATCCCGCGCGAGAGGACGACAACGCTCACGCACATCATCAGCGGTCCGATCATTACAACTTCGTTTTGGTTCTTTCGGGGATTTGCAAGCCGGGGGAAACGTGATTGCTCACAATCACGTGGCGCTTTGTGACTTGAAGTCACGCAAGCGCCCGGCTTACCTGCGGTTAGGCTCGGAAGTCGCAAAAAGGTTCAAAATCAGACCGGGGCAGGAAGGTCGTTTGGGAATGGAAGATTATGCGCACGCACTCGCTGACTTCGTGCGCGACCATCAGGCTTGGGCGGCCCCGATCGTGCTGGTGCTGGCCTTCGGCGAATCGCTTGCCTTTATCTCGTTGTTGATTCCAGCCTGGGGTGCGCTGGTGGCGATCGGCGCGCTGATCGGCGTCAGCGGCATCAGCTTCTGGCCGCTGTGTATCGCGGGCGGGATTGGCGCCGCGCTCGGCGACTGGGTCTCCTACTGGTTCGGCTACAAATACAAGGAGCAGGTCGCGCAGATGTGGCCGCTGTCGCGCTATCCCGACATGCTGCCGCGCGGCGAAGCCTTCGTGCGGCGCTGGGGCGTGCCCAGCATCTTCATTGGCCGCTTCTTCGGACCCTTGAGGGCCTCGGTGCCGCTTGCGGCCGGCATTTTCGAGATGCCGTACTGGACGTTCCAGATCGCCAATTTCGTCTCGGCACTGATCTGGGCCGGCGCCCTGTTGATGTTCGGCGACGTGATCGCGAAGGTCATGGAATGGCTGTGGCGCGTGGTCTGACCGCGCTGGAGTAGGCCGGAGGTTGCATCGGCAAGCGGCCAAAAGCCTGATAGTCTGGCCATAACAGAAGCGGGCAAACCGCTCTGAACCTGGGAGGAAAATGATGGGCCCATCACGACGTGACGCACTCTTGGGAACTGCCATGGGAACTGCCGCGATCGCGGCGGCATCGCTCATGACGTCATCACAGACAAGCGCGGCAACCGCTGTCGCCGACAGGCAGGCGCCGAGCTTCTATCGCTACAAGGTCGGCGACATCATGGTTACCGTCGTCTCCGACGGCAAGAACGTGTTTCCGCTGTCGGATGCGTTTATTCCAAACGCCAAGAGGGACGACATCAACGCCGCGCTCGAGAAGGCCTTCATGCCGCGTGACATGGTGACGATCTGGTTCGCGCCGCTGGTGATCCAGAGCGGCGGCAAGCTGATCGTGATCGACACCGGCACCGGTCCGCTCGCGAAGGTCAACAGCAAGGGCGCCAACGGCCTTTTCCTGGAGAACATGGGAGCCGCCGGCTTCGATCCCGGCAAGGTCGACATGGTCGTGATCTCGCATTTCCATACCGACCACGTGAATGGGCTGCTGACCGCGGACGGCAAGCCGGCGTTTCCGAACGCCGAGGTGCTGGTGCCTGCGACCGAATGGAAATTCTGGTCCGATGACGGCGAGATGAGCCGCGCCAAGGGCGAGCGGATGATCGGCCTGTTCAAGAGCAATCGCAATGTCTTCGAGACCGGTCTGAAGAAGAAGGTCACCCCGTACGAATGGAATAAGGAAATCGCGCCGGGCCTGACCGCGATCGAGACCGTCGGCCATACGCCGGGCCATACCTCCTATGTGCTGTCGTCGGGCGCGGGCAAGGTGTTCATCCAGTCGGACGTCACCAACAATCCAAACCTGTTTGCGGCAAATCCGAGCTGGCACGGGACGTTCGACCAGGACGGCGACATGGCGGAAAAGACCCGCCGCAGGGTCTACGACATGGTGGTCGCCGAAAAGCTGCAGGTGCAGGGCTTCCACTATCCGTTCCCCGGGCTCGGCAATGTCGTGAAGGATGGCGACGGCTACCGGGTCATTCCGGCGCCGTGGAATCCGGTGATTTAGGTTCGTTGTCATTCCGGGGCGATGCGTAGCATCGAACCCGGAATCTCGAGATTCCGGGTTCGCGCTGACACGCGCCCCGGAATGACTGTTGATTTTTTTGCAGCGCGCCCCTATAGGACGCGCCCATGATGCATCTTGCGACCAGCTCCATCGCCCGCCGCCGCCGTAGCCTTGCTGCGGTATGGGCGATCGCCTGCGTCTAGAGATCACCCCTGCCGCTGGATTAGCTCCGCGGCATTTTCCTGAAAAGCAGCGTAACTGATCCGGCGGCTCCTACTTCAAGCAGGAGTTTTTCAGCCATGTATACGCCTCCGCCTTTCAAGTCCGATCGTGCTGCGAGCCTCGCCTTCGCGGAAGCTCGCGGTTTTGGCACGGTCTGCGCCTTCGACGGCAAGAAGCCGATCGCATCGCTCTTGCCGTTCTATCTCAACTATGCAGATGACGGCACGCCGCGCGCGCTGTTTCACGTCGCGCGCGGCAATCCGCTGGTGAAGCTCGCGGACGGCACGTCGTCCTGGCTGCTCGCCGTCAACGGCGCGGACGCCTATGTGTCGGCGGACTGGTATGTCTCGGTCGACCAGGTGCCTACCTGGCTCTATCAGTCGGTGCACCTGACCGGCACGGTACGAACGCTTTCCGGAGACGAGCTTGCCGCCCAGGTCGACACGCTCAGTGCCAAGTTCGAAGGGTGGCTCGCGCCGAAAAAGCCGTGGACGACGGCGAAGATGACAGCGGCGCGCCTCGAGATGCTCAAAAAAGCGATCGTCGGCTTTGTCATGACGATCGAGGAAGTCGAAGGCAGCTTCAAGCTGAACCAGCAGAAATCCGAGGTGGATTACGCCGCGATCGCCAATGCGCTCGCCGCGCAGAGCGATGCGGGCTCGCAGCAGATCGCGGGGCTCATGCGCGAAATGCGGCCGCAGGCGTTCGCCGCGGCAGCGCTCGAGGGCGGGACGCCATGAGCGGGAAAAAGAAAGTCGCCGTGCTCGGCGCCTCCGGTTACACCGGCGCCGACGCGGTACGGCTGCTCGCGCGGCATCCGGACGCCGAGATATCCGCGCTCACCGCCAACACCCACGCCGGCAAGGCGATGGGCGAGGTCTACCCGCATTTCTTCCCGCTCGACCTGCCCGTCCTGACCGAATGGGAAAAGGTCGACTGGACCGCGCTGGACGCGGTGTTCTGCGGCCTGCCGCACGGCACGACGCAGGAGATCATCGCGGCGGTGCTCAAGGCCAATCCCGCAATCAAGATCCTCGACATGTCCGCGGATTTCCGCCTGCGCGATTCTGCGACCTATGCGCAATGGTACGGCCATGAGCATCGCGCGCTGGCGCTGCAGGGCGAAGCGGTCTATGGACTGACCGAGCTTTACCGCGAGCAGATTTCGGCGGCGCGGCTCGTCGCCTGTCCCGGCTGCTACCCGACCGCCGTGCTGCTGGCGCTGGTGCCGCTGGTGAAGGCCGGCCTCGTCGATGCGCATGATCTTGTCATCGACGCCAAGTCGGGCGTCACCGGTTCGGGGCGCGGGCTGAAGCAGAACTCGCTGTTTGCGGAAGCCGGCGAGGGGCTGTCGCCTTATTCGATCGCCTCGCATCGCCACGCGCCGGAGATCGAGCAGGAAATCAGCGTCGTCGCAGGCTCCGATGTGACGGTGAATTTCACGCCGCATCTGATCCCGATGTCGCGCGGCGAGCTCTGCACCTGCTATGTCCGGCTCGATGGCGCCAGCGCCGACGATCTGCGCGCGGCGCTGCAAGAAGCGCATCGCGACGAGCCGTTCGTGCATGTCGCCAGGGAGGGCGTGATGCCGCAGACCCAGAACGTGCGCGGCTCCAACCATGCGCAGATCGGCGTGTTCGCCGACCGCATCAAGGGCCGCGCGATCGTGATTTCGACGCTGGACAATCTTGTGAAAGGCTCGGCCGGGCAGGCGATCCAGAATATGAATTTGATGTTCGGCTGGCCCGAGACGACGGGTCTTGAGCAGATCGCGCTGTTTCCGTGAGGGCAGAAGTGGACGACGACACGCTGCAATTCTACCGCCGTAACGCCGGGCCCTACGCCGATTGGGCCAAGGCGCCGTCGACGCGGCTGGTTGGTTTTCTCGCGCAGCTGCCGCCGGGCGCCTTCATCCTCGAACTTGGCTGCGGCGCCGGCAATCACTCCGCCGAAATGTTTTCGCGCGGCTTCCGGGTACGCGTCACCGACGGCTCGCCGGAAATGGCCGAGATCGCCGCACGCCGCCTCAATCATCCGGTCGAGGCGATGCTGTTCCACGAGCTGGACGAGCATGAAGCTTACGATGGCGTTTGGGCCAGCGCCTGCCTGCTGCACGTGCCGCGGGACGAACTCGCCGGCATTCTCACACGCATCCACCGCGCGCTGAAGGCCGATGGCCTGTTCTATGCGAGCTACAAGGTGGGCGAGGGCGACGGCCGCGACTCACTCGGCCGCTACTACAATTATGCCTCGCCGGAATGGCTCGAGGCGACCTACGCCGCCTCGGGTGGGTGGCGTCAGATCAAGTCCGACACTTCCGTGATCAAAAGCTTCGACGACGCGCCGGCCACGATGCTGCACATCGTCGTTCGCAAAGGTGCGAAACCCTCATCCTGAGACGCGCGATGCGCGCTCCTCACCAAGAGGAGGGAGAGCAGGGCGTGATTACACCAGCCTGAAGATCGCCAGCGCCAGCACCGCCTGTGCCAGGAAGCCCACGGTGAACGCCAGCGTCCGGAACACCGGCAGGCCCAGCGTATAGACCAGGAGATGCGCGACGCGGGACCAGAAATAAACGGCGCAGGCCCAGACCGTCCATTTGGTCGAATAATCGATCTGCGCCAGGATCAGCACCAGCGGCGCGAAGATCACGAGGTTTTCGACCGCGTTGTCGTGCGCGAACATCAGCCGCGTCGCCCAGGGCGCATGCGGCTTGGAGCCGCGTGTGGGGTTGGCCATGGCGCTGCCGAGGCCGCGCACCATGCAGCGGTTGAGGATGTAGGGGACCCACAGCAATCCCGTCAGAATGACCGTCAAAGTGAGCCAGAACAGCTCCGGCGTCAGTAATCCTGGCGTCATGATTTTCCCCTTACTCGCTTGCAAAACCCGTTCGGGCTCACGCCTTATACAAGAGCGCGCACGCTCGCGCTATGCGCGGACTCTCACATAGCTGCCGGGCGCGTCTTCGATCGGCGGCAGCGCCTCGTTGCCCGCACTGCGTGCCGGAACTTCCTCCGCATCGATTCCGCCGAGCCATTCGCGCCAGTTCGGCCACCACGAGCCCTTGTGCTCCTCGGCGCCCTTGATCCAGTCGGCGAGCGACACATCCTTGATGTTGTCGTTGAGCCAGTACTGGTACTTGCCCCCCGACGGCGGATTGACCACGCCGGCGATATGGCCGGAGCCGGACAGCACATATTTCACCGGGCCGCCGAAGAATTGCGAACCGTAGAGCACGGAATCGGCGGGGGCGATGTGATCCTCGCGGGTGGCGAGATTGTACACCGGCACCTTCACCTTGGAGAGGTCGAGCAGGGTGTTGTCGAGCACCATGCTGCCGGTGGACAGCCGGTTCTCCAGATAGCAATTGCGCAAATAGTAGGAATGGTTGGCGGCCGGCATCCGCGTCGCAT
>Ga0210402_10006475_pt1 | contig 10379 bp, 9 predicted proteins | sample IncBWC7MmetaG_FD_161055 | JGI IMG/M metagenome (GOLD analysis project Ga0210402, IMG submission 161055) | Forest soil microbial communities from Barre Woods Harvard Forest LTER site, Petersham, Massachusetts, United States - Inc-BW-C-7-M | ecosystem: Environmental > Terrestrial > Soil >...
CGCACCTGGTCACGTGTCACCGTGCTGTTGATTTCGGCCTGCGACCCGCCACGCATCACAATGCCGATGTCGTCGGAACCGGAACCCGCAATGGTGCGCTGGAATCCGTTCGCCATCGCGAGGAACGCAAGCAGTACCATGACGACAAGGGCGACGGCGACGACTGTCGACAGCGACAATAATATTCGGCGGGGAATGCTCTTGAGATTGATGATGGTAACTGCGACGACCTGGAGAAGGAGGGAGCGCATGGCTATCAGCCCCGACCGAGCGCGGTCGCAATCTTGAGGCGCATGGCGCTGAGCGCCGGGAGAATGCCGGTGATGAGCCCGAGCGCGAGCATCAGACCGACGGCCTCCGCCGCGATGTCGCCCGTGAGCGTAAAGCCGGGCAGCAAATTGGAGACGCTGGGTCGCAGCGCCGCCGTGGCGAGCGCCGCAAGCGCAAGCCCCGGGAGCCCGCCGAGGAGCGCGAGCAGGACCGATTCGCCAAGGACGAGGCGGAGAATGCGGCCGCCGGTGAAGCCGAGCGTCTTGAGCACTCCGATCTCGCGGGTGCGCTCGCGAATGGTCAGCGCCATGGTATTGCCGACGATCATCAGAATGGTGACGAAGGCAGCGCCGACCACGAGCACGACGATCAGCGCGATATTGCCGAACTGGGCCGCGAACGCCTTGTTGAACGCCTTCTCGGTGTCGGTCGCAGTCTCCGCGGTGGAATTGACGAACATCGCATCGATCGTCTTGGCGACCCGGTCGTTGTCGGCCGGGTTCGCGGTCTGCAGCACGAGCCAGCCGATCGTGTCCTTGCCGAATGAGCGGGTCTCGTCGAAATAGTCGTACTGAAAGAACATGAGATTGGTGTCGTTCTGCTGGGTCTTGCCTGTAAAGATGCCGACGATGTCGAAATCCCAGGTGTGGGAGCCGTTGCGCTGGGAAAATATGTTGCTGGCGACCGGCACGCGGTCGCCGACCTTCCATCCCCATTTGCGCGCCATGGTGTCGCCGACGATGGCGCCGGTGCGGGTGCGGATGAAGGCCTGCCGCGCCTCCGGTGCAATGTCGAAGTCACGGGAAAAGACGTCCGTATAGGTTTCCGGCTCGACCGCCATCACGACGAGGAAGTTTTTCGGGTCCTGGTAGTAGCCGCCGAACCAGTTGGCATGGGTGACTTGGCGGACACCGGCCACCGACCGCACGCGGTTATAGTAGGCGACCGGCAGCGGCTGGGTGAAGTTGACCTTGTTGACAACGACAAGGCGGTCGGCGGCGGCGCGGTCCTCGCCAGCCGTGAAGGACGCATAGACGCCGGCGAGCACGCCGAAGATCAAGAACGCCACCAGGATCGACACGATCATCAGCACGGCGCGCAGCTTGCGGCGGAACAGGTTCTTGCGCACGAGCGTAAAGTCGTTCATGCGGCAAGCTCCCGCTCGATGAAGTTGCCCTTGTCGAGATGAAGCGTGCGCCGGGCGTAGCGTGCCGCGGCAGGATCGTGGGTCACCATCACGATGGTCTTGCCGAGATCCTTGTTGAGGAGCTGGAGGATGACAAGAATCTCATCGGCTGAATTGCGGTCGAGATCGCCGGTCGGCTCGTCGCACAGAAGCAGGTTGGGGTCCGACACGATGGCCCGTGCAATGGCGACCCGCTGCTGCTGGCCGCCCGACATCTCGCGCGGATAGTGCTTGAGCCGGTCTGCGAGGTTGACGACGGAAAGGGCGGTCTCGACCCGCGCGGCGCGCTCCTTGCTGCGCAGGCTGGTGAGGAGCAGCGGCAGTTCGACGTTCTGGGCCGCCGTCAGCATCGGCATGAGATTGTAGAACTGGAAGATGAAGCCGATGTTGGCGGCGCGCCAGCGCGCAAGCTCGCCCTCGGAAAGCCCGTCGATGCGCCGGCCGGCAACGTTCACCTCGCCGGCATCGGCGCGATCGATGCCGCCCAGAAGGTTGAGCAGCGTCGTCTTGCCGGAGCCCGACGGGCCCATGACGGCGACGAAATCGCCACGCGGAATTATCAGATCGAGCTGATCGAAGATCGAGATCGTCTCCCGCCCCTTGGTGAAGCGCTTGCTCACTTGGACGAGACGAACCATCGGGGTATCGGTGCTCAATTTGACTCTCCTGGATAGGATTTAAAACCGATTTCCGTCATGTCGATCCGTCTCTCCCGAGTCATGGCCGGGCAGCAGCCCGTCGAAGACGGGCGTGAACGCCCTTATGTCCCGGCCATCCACGCCTTGTTCGCCGAGATGCTACAAGGAAGACGTGGATGCCCGCGACAAGCGCGGGCATGACGGAAGAGAGCTGATTCAATCACGTCGGAACATCCCCTGCCGTACGCAGCACTCAATTCGCCGCGGCGGTTTCGTTGCGGCCCTTCGCGGCCGTCGCATCCTCGAGAAACGTCACCTTGACGGCCATGTCCGGGAGGATGCGCGGGTCCTTCTGTCGAAAGCCGATTCGCACCCGCACGGTCGCCTTCTCGCGATTGGCGGTCGGGACGATCGCAATCACGTAGGCCGGGATGGTCCAGGTCGGATAGGCGTCGAGCACGGCATCGACGGCGCCGCCGGCGCCGACTCGGCCGATGAATGCCTCGTTGACGTCGACCTCGATCTCGATCGATTCCATATCGACGACGGTGCAAATGCCGGTACGGGTGAAACCGCCACCGGCGGACAGGGGTGAAATCATTTCTCCGGGCTGCGCGCTCTTGTCGACCACGACGCCGTCGAACGGTGCACGGATGTGATGTTTCTCAAGCACCGCCGCATTGCGCTGCGCATCGAGGCGGGCGGTTTCGAATTGCGCCTGGTATTGGCGTAGTTGGGCGCTGAGCACGCCGGCGCGAGCCTCGGCCTTGGTCAGATCGGCTTCGCTCATGACGTTCTTCTGCGACAAGGTCTTGGCTCGCACCACGATGCGCACGGCATCGTCAAGGTCGGCCGAGATCACCGCGACCGCGGCTTCGGCCGATTCGACGCGGGACTTGGCAAGAGCCAGGTCTTTCTCGGCGAGCACGCTGTCCAGCAGCGCGAGTTCCTGCCCCTCCTTGACGACCATTCCCTCCTCGACCATCACCGCCACCACCTTGCCGGTGATCTCGGCCGCCACGGTCGCCTTGCGCCGCGCCACGACATAACCGGACGCGGCGAGCCCCGCAAGCCGGCGCTGGTCCGCCGCGGGCGCTGAGGCTGGCTGGGCTGTCGAAGCCGGCGGCTGCGAGGCCGCGGTCCGATCGGTGGAACGGTCAGCCAGCAATTGCAGCAGCAAGACCGCGGCGATGACGAGAACCGCAGCCGCACCACCTCCGACGACCATCCGCACGTGCCAGCGCCGTGGCGCTGCCCGCGTCGCATCGCTCGCGCTCCTGTCGATTGCGAGCGAGCGAAGCAACTTGGTCTTTTCGTCGGAACTGCCCATAACGATCACGAATTTCTTGCGGCTACTAGCTGCTTCCCGGAACAGGGAGTCGTGGCCGGGCTTGTCCCGGCCATCCACGTCTTTCTTCCTGAAGGCCCGCAAGAAAGACGTGGATGCCCGCGACAAGCGCGGGCATGACGGTGGAAAGGTGATTCGATCTCATCGGAACGCGCTCTAAACTTCCGCAATCACGAAATTTCCGAGATTCAATCTGTTTCTGCGAGCAAACTTGAGCAACTTCGTGACCTTGCGCCCCACAATCTCGGGGCGCTGCGATGCGAATTGGCGGATCACGCTGCACTGATCCGCCCTACCGGTCCGCGCAGTTTCGGCGCCACCTCCGTGGCGAACAGCTCCAGCGAGGCGAGCGCCTTTTCTACGCCATACCAGGGCGGATAGTGCAGCATGATGGAGGTGACGCCCGTGGTCTCACGCAGATGCGCGATCTTCTCCGCGACAGTCGCGGGCGAGCCGTGCACGATGATGTCGTGGGCAAGCGCTTCGTAGCCGGCGCGGTTACCGACCGTCTTTTCCTGCACGGTGCCGAGATAGCCGGAGGTGTGACCGCTGGAAAAGTGGCTGAGGTGGCGCAGGATACCGGGCTCGCTGTCGCGCCGCGCAATGGCATCTGTCTCGGCCACATAGACGAGGCGAGCGATGTCGATGTGGCCCCGCGCCGGATTGGCCCGCAAGGACGCGGGAGTCTCGTCCAAATGGGCGCGGTATTTGGCGGTCTGGCGTGCGAGTTCCGCGAACGGCGTCCAGCTTGAGAGCATCAGGCCGAAGCCCATGCGGCCGGCGACCGCAATCGAGCGCTCGGTAGCGCCGGCGAGGAAAACCGGCGGATGCGGCTTCTGCAGCGCATGCGGAAAGAGCTCGTAAGCGCCGTCGACTTTGAACTGGAAATGCTTCCCCCGATGAACGCTCCGCTTTGTCGCGAGCAACTCCATGAGCAGAGGCAAGGCTTCTTCCTGAATGTCGCGCCGCGCCTCGAAATCGATGCCGAAGCCGTCGAACTCGTATTTGCGATAACCCGAGCCGAGCCCGAGCGCAAAACGGCCGCCGCTGAGGATGTCCACGAAGGCAGCGTTCTCGGCGACCCGCAGCGGGTTTGCAAGCGGCAAGGTCACCACCGCGGTGCCGATCTTGATATTTTTGGTCAGGGCCGCGAGATAGCCCGCATACACGAACACATCCGGCATGATGCCGTATTCGTTGCTGAAGTGATGCTCGGCGAGCCAAGCATAGTCGTAGCCCAGTTGGTCGGCGCGCAGGATCTCGCGCGTGATACGTGCGTGAACGTCGCGGTGCGGATAGGGTTCGGTATCCGTGTTGGGGTGGGACGTGAACAGGATGCCGAATTTCATTTCGCGCTCCTTGGTTCGATCTCATCGGGACGTGCTCTAATTACGCGCCCTGCCGAACAGCCTGGTAAAACGCTCGGTGTCGGATTTCACCAGGGCGTCGAATTCCTCCGGCGTTGAAACCGCAAGGTCGACGCCAAGCCTGCTGAAGCGCTCCACGTGGTCCGGCAGTTTCGAGGCGGCAACGATCGTTTTGTTGATGGCGTCGATGACGGGCTTCGGGGTGCCGGCGGGCGCCAGCAGGCCGAACCAGGGATCGTAGGAATAGCCTGCGATGCCGGCTTCCCGCAGTGTCGGCACGTCGGGCAGCACGGCGAGGCGTTGCGCCGTGGTGACGCCGATCGGGCGCAACCGGCCGGCTTCGATGAGATCGCCGCCGGCACTGAAGAAGGTGACGAACACGATCGCATCGCCGCGGATGATGCTGGTGTGCGCCTCGGGCAGCCCGCGATATGGCACATGTACGAGGTCGATGCCGGTCTGTGCCTTGAGCAGTTCGATGCCGATGCTCGATGCGCTGCCGAGCCCCGCGGAGGCATAGTTGAGCGCCCCCGGCCTCGCCTTGGCGCGGTCTATCAGCTCCTTGAGGCTCCTGGGCCCGGTTTCGGGATTCACCACCAGGATGCCCGGTATGACGGCGAGCTTGGCGACGCCGGTGAAATCCTTGATCGGGTCGAATGTGAGGTTGGCGTTGAGACTCTCGATCATGGCATGCCCGTTGGAGACGAGCAGCAGCGTATAGCCGTCGGGCGCGGCCTTGGCGGTCGACGCCGTGCCGGCAAGGCCGGGCTTGTTCTCCACGATCACGTCGCGCTTCCATATCTCCTGCAGCTTGTCCGCATAGGCGCGGCCGAGAATGTCGGTCTGGCTGCCGGGCGTGAACGGCACCACGATGCGCACCAACTGGCTCGGATAGGTCTGCGCCAAGGCGGCGGTCGGGCCGATGCCGGCGGCAAGAACATGGATCGCCGCTGCAGCCGTCAAGGTCAGGGCAGCCAAAATCGAGCGCGCGCGCACGGCCGAAGTCATGATGATCCCCTCTGGTTTCGCGAATAGATTTTTCGTGCGGCGCCAACGGTCCTCGTTCATTTCGATCAGATCGACACTCGCTATGTTGTCATCGCCCGCTTGACCGGGCGATCTAGTAACCACCGACTGGGGATACTGGATTGCCCGGTCAAGCCGGGCAATGACACGATAGAATTAGTCTATGAAGAAAACACATCGGTTTCTACTTGTAGCTTTGCAGATAAGCGACGATATCGTCCGCCTCGGATGGATTGGCAACGCCGCCGAACGGCATCCTGTTGCCCTTTACCTTGGACTGGGGATCGATCAGATAGGCACGCAGATTGGCCGCGTCCCAGACGAGGTTCGCGCGCTTCATCGGGTTGGAGTAGCGGAAATCCTCGAGCGCTGCCGATTTGCGCCCGAACACGCCCTTGAGGTCCGGTCCGATCGCGTCCGGCTTCTCCGTATGGCACGCCGCGCAGGCGAGAAACAGCTCCTTGCCGTGAGAAGCGTCCGCCGCCATCGCACCGAGGCCCGAGAACATCACGCACAGCCCAGCACCCGCCCGCAACGTCATCGTCAGTTTCATTTTCGTTTTGCTCCCGCAGCTCGTTCTTGGATTCGGATCTGCATTGTTATCGATTTCACATGGTAGGACGATCGCTTCCGACCGCCAAGTCGCCCTGTTGCGGCAACTGCCTACGGTTCGCATTTTTTTCCTCCCCCCCGCTAGTGAAGTGCGTCACCTAAATTGAAGGGTCTGCAAAGACATTCGCCTTCGTAGGGGCGGCCCTATGTGGCCGCCCTGTGGCCGCAGCCCCCGGCAGTGCGGGCGGGCACAAGGCCCGCCCCTACGCAATGCACTTCCTTCAATTTTGATGACGCACATCACTAGCGCGGAGAGGTCAAGAGATCCGTGTTCGGAGAGTTCACCCTGGCTCCATCCCCTTTTCCGCGATCACGTGAGCATTTTCCGGCGCCATCAGAAATTTCAGGAAATCGTGTGCGGCCGCCCCCTGCGCGGCCGCGGCGCTGATGCCGGCGGTCTGGACGATGTAGTTCTGCACTGGCGACGGAAGCGGGCCGACCAGCGCAACACCCTTGACGGCAAGCAACTCGCCAATCGGCGTGATCCCCAGTTCGGCCTCGCCCCTTGCCACGGCTTCGCCGGTCAGCGGACCATTCGGGATGGGCACCATCTTGGTCTTGAGCGCTTCGGTGAGGCCGAGGCGCTCGATCAGCCCGGTGAGGTAGATGCCGCTCTGCCCCTGCGGCGGAAACGCGATCGATTTTGCATCAAGCAGCGCGCGCTTGAAGGCGTCGACCGTCGAGATGTCCGGTTTCGGCGCGCCGCTGCGCACCATCACGCCGATGCCGGAGCGCGCCAGCACCGCGCGGGAGTTGGCCGCGATCTTGCCCTGCTGGATCAAGGCGTCGATCTGGGGCGGCGCCAAGATGGTGAGATCGAAAGCCTCGCCCCCTTCGATCGCATTGCCCAGCACGGCCGCGAGCCCGTAGCTGACGACGAGCTTATGGCCGGTAGCGCGCTCATATTGCGGGCCAAGTTCTTGCATGACGGCCTGGAAGCCGTTGGAGCAGATGACTTTGATGTCGGCGGCCTGAGCGCTTGTGGTCAGCACCGCGACCACGGCGACGACCGTGGTCAATTTCGAGAGTCTCATCGCGTCCTCCCCGAAGGACTTCTTTTGGCAGGCCAATGGCATTAACCGATCGACAGTTCGGTGTCATCGTCTGCGAAAGCGGACCATCCAGTAATCACCCGCGCTTTGGCGGAAACGCGGAGTCGGCGCGGGTACCGGCTGCCCCGCATTTGGGGCATGCACCGCAGAGATTCGGCCGCAGGCTCACCGATTGACCCCCGCGATGGCCAAGAATTCCTCCGCCTTGAGGCTGGCGCCGCCGACCAGTGCGCCGTCCACGTTGGCGACCGCCATCAGCTCCTTGGCGTTCGACGGCTTCACCGAGCCGCCATATAGGATGCGTATCCCCTGCCCGGCTGCCGGAAACCGGGCGATGAGCCGCTCGCGGATGAAGCCGTGGACCTCGGCGACGTCGGCAGGCGTCGGGGTGAGCCCCGTGCCGATCGCCCATACGGGCTCATAAGCGATGACAAGATTCCCGGCGGTCGCACCATCCGGAACCGAACTCGCAAGCTGCGAGCCGACCACCGAAAGGGTCCGGCCCCCGGCTCGGTCATCGCGGGTCTCGCCGATGCACAGGATGGCGAGGAGCCCGGCCCTCCAGGCCGCCTGAGCCTTGAGCCGCACCTCGGCGTCGCTTTCGTTGTGGAGCGCCCGGCGCTCCGAATGGCCGACGATCACGGCGTCGGCACCGAGATCGGCCAGCATCTCGGCCGAAATATCGCCCGTGAAGGCGCCGCTCGGTTCGGGATGACAATCCTGGCCGCCGATTGCGACGGCGCCGCCGGACCTGCCGTCGGACCTGCCGCCGGACTTGCCGCCGGACCTGGCGACGAACAGCATGATCAGGGTCGCGGGCGGACACACCATGACGTCGATTTTGTCGCGCAGCGCCGAGGCGCCGGCCACGATCTCGTCAAATTCATGCTGCGACGCCCTGAGGCCATTCATTTTCCAGTTGCCGGCAATCAGCGGGCGTCGCGTTGTCATCCGTTTTCCTCGATGATGAGCACGAAAAGGCGTGGCCAGCCCGTGTAAGCCTATTATAGGACGTTGGCGCGTTTGTCAACCGCCCCGACATCGCGATGAAACCCCCAGGGACTGCTGCGGCATGTCGATCCTGAAACGCCTTGGCGCCTCGAAGATGAACGTCCTATTGACGAGACGTTAACAGCCGTCCCGTACGTTAGGCTCGCGTTCAGTCTAAGTTGAGTGCGATGTCGCTTTCGGGCCCTATCCTCATCGTGTCGGACCGCCCCGACCGCAAACTTGCGGCCGCGCTTGCGGCGGCCGGGGCGTTTCCGGTAGTCGAAAGTGCTCTCGTCGGGGCCGCGGGCGCGTTTTCGCGAATCCAACCGGTGGCCGTGCTGTTTCCGGATCCGGACCAGGCGCCCGATCCGCTTCGTGCGGATGAATTGATGGCTGCGATCGACGCCATGCCGGCGCCATTCCTGCCGGTAGTGCGGCGGGTCAACGATTGCGGCAGGACCGGCCTCGATGCGTTGCCGATCGACGCAAGTGCCCCCAACGAGCAGATCGTCGCCCGCCTTGCGGCGACGCTGCGCGTGCGCACGCTGCATGCCGCGGTGCTGCGCCGGATCGAGACGCTGCGCGCTGACGGCGCCGAGGTGCCGCTGTTACCGGACACCGACCCGCTCGACGATGCAACCGTGCTGATGACAGGACGCGGCCGCCACTATCCGGCGTTGGCCGCCGCGGTCGGTGCACAGGTCGGCATCATCGTCGCGCTCAGCGTCGAGACCGCGGCGCGCCATCTCAACATTCGCGACATCGACGGCATCATCATCGGCGAAGGCTTCGGCCCGTCGACGGTGGACGCATTCCTCACTGCGCTCGGCGAGGATTCCCGTTTCCGCGACCTGCCGGTCGGCGTCGTGCCCGACCTTCCGGCGTCGATCGACCGAGCCCGTCTCGCCGGCATTGAGCCGCTGAAAGGCGCCCCCGAAGACATCGCCGCCCATATGATGCCGCTGGTGCGCGTACACGCGTTCGGGGCACGACTGCGTCGCCACAAGGCGTCGCTCGACGCCCGCGGCAGGATCGATCCTCGAACCGGGCTACTCACCGTCGCAGCATTCGAACGCGACCTGCCGCGCGCAATCGCGAAATCACGCGAGCGCAACTTTCCGATGTCGATCGCACGCTTCGATCTTCCGGCCGATCTGTCGCGGCGCGCCCAGATCGATGCAGCGCGGCTCGTGAGCCGGCTCATCCGCCCCGCCGATTGCGCCTGCCAGACCCCGGATGGCGCGATCACGGTGGTGATGACCGAGTCGGCGCTGCATCATTGCCACGTCGTCGCGCGGCGGATTGCCAGCATCATGCGGCAGACGATGTTCGAGCCGGAATGCGAGGGCGGCAGCCGCATGGAGGCGATGGTGACTCTCGCCTCGCTGAAATCGACAGATTCGCCACAGTCGCTGCTGGCCCGCATCTCACCGCCGGTGACCACGGCGGCGGAGTAAGGAACCCGAGATATTCCGGACCGCCATCTTCCGCCCTGAAGTTCGAGGGAACAATCGTAACAGCCGCAGCCCTCACCTCTCCCCGCAATCGAAATCGGCTGTTGCCGATTTCGATCCTTCTTTACGCGCCGAAGTCGGGTGAACCCGACTTCGGTCGGGGAGAGGTCGGAATTTGCGCACTCTTCGCGTAAATTCCGGGTGAGGGGGCCTCTCCGCGAGTCTGAGCCTGTGGTTAGGCCCCTCACCCCGACCCTCTCCATAGCCCGTCGGGTCCCGCCTTTGGCGGGCCCGATGACAGGCTCCGACGGGCGTAAACGCCCTGATGGCAAGCGGGGAGAGGGAGAAGAAGCGTTTCGCCCTATGGCTACCAACCATAGACAGCGATATTCCCCTTTTGCGCCGGACAGCCTATCCTCTTTTCGCGAACTGCATC
>Ga0210402_10006476_pt1 | contig 10378 bp, 8 predicted proteins | sample IncBWC7MmetaG_FD_161055 | JGI IMG/M metagenome (GOLD analysis project Ga0210402, IMG submission 161055) | Forest soil microbial communities from Barre Woods Harvard Forest LTER site, Petersham, Massachusetts, United States - Inc-BW-C-7-M | ecosystem: Environmental > Terrestrial > Soil >...
ATCGAAATGATGATCAATACCTTCTTGAATTTCGGCTTCGCCGCGACACTGGGAGTCCTGCTACTCACGGTCGTCGGGGGAATCTTCGGGGTGTTCAGTGGACTGATGGGGCTCAATCGGATCGTCGGAACAGGGGAGGGACGATGAAGGGACCGCGAGTCGCCCTTTGGGCGCTGTGCACGCTGCTGATGATGTTCCTGATTGCACCGATCATCGTGATCGTGATCACCTCGTTCAATGGAACGCCATACATGGACTTTCCTCCGAAAAGCCTGTCCCTGCGCTGGTATGCGAATTTTTTCTCCTCCGCGCACTGGTACGATACGGCGTTGCTGAGTCTGCGCGTGGCGCTGCTGACGATGGTGGCGGCGACTGTCTTGGGTACCTCGGCGGCCATCGGGATCGTGCGAGGGACTTTTCCAGGCAGGCGCGCCCTGGAGGCGTTCTTCATCTCGCCGATGGTGGTGCCGATCGTCGTTGTCGCCCTGGGTTTCTATTTCCTGTTCTCGCGTTACCATCTGCTGGATACCACGTTCGGTCTGTTTCTCGGCCACACCGTCATCGCCACGCCGCTGGTGATCGTCATGGTGCGTGCGGCGCTCCGGACGACCAATCCCGCGATGGAGCTCGCAGCACGCAGCCTCGGTGCGGATTTCTGGCGGTCGCTCCGATACGTGACGCTGCCCTCGATCAAGGCGACGATAATAGCGGCGGCCGCGTTCGCCTTTCTGATTTCGTTCGATGACGTGGTCATCGCAATCTTCGTCGCCGGTCCCGATACGACCACGCTACCGAAACGAATGTGGGAGACGATCCGCTTCGAGATCGATCCTACGCTGACGGCGATTGCCTCACTGCTGACCTTGGGCGCCGTGATCGTGCTGGTCGGCGTGGAGCTCATGCGCCGCAGCTCCTTGGAGCGGGTTGAGTAGAAGGGAGAGCTGGGCATGGACATGTTGATCACCGACAGCCTGGTGGTTACGTGCGACAAAGCGCGACGCGTGCACGAACGCGGCGCCGTGGCCGTGCGCGGAAATCGGATTGCCGCGGTCGGTGTCATGGCCGATCTGGAAAGGGAGCATCCCGACCTGCAGCGCGTGTCGGGCCGCGGACTTGCCGTGTTCCCGGGCTTCATCAACGCGCATACGCACACGGCGCTGACCGTGCTGCGCGGCACGATCGAGGATTCGGATGGCGACGTGATTTACGGCTACATGTCACCGATATCCTACGCGATGACCGCTGAAGAGCGCGCGGTGATGGTCACCCTCGGCTGCCTGGAGGCGATTCGATCCGGGTGCACCACGCTGGTCGATCCTTTTCGGCATGTGCCGACCTATGGCAGCGCAATGGCCGCGACGGGGCTACGGCTTTGGCTCTCCGAAAATTGCGCCGACATCAATACGCTGCGTATCCGTAAGGGCGATTACAGGGAGGACCACGCATTCGGACAGGTGTTCCTGGACCGAACCATTGAGATGATCGAGACACTTCACGACACGCATAATGGCCGCGTGCGCTGCCAGATCGCTGCGCACGCGCCGGATAACTGCTCGCCCTGGATGCTGCGGCACCTGCAGACATTGGCAGGTCGTTACAGTCTCACCCGTACCGTGCACTTGGCGCAAAGTGTGCAGGAGGTTCGTGTGGTGAAGGAGGCGCGGGGGATGACGCCGGCGGAATACCTGGATAGCGAAGGTTGGCTCGCCCCCGATCTTGTCGGCGCGCACTGGACATTCTGCACGGAGAAAGACATCGACCTGCTGGCGAGTCGCGGCGTTCAGATGGTGCATTGCCCGGCAAATTCGTCCCGTCGCGGTCCTCATCGCGTGCTCATCGGGCGGATCCAGGATGCCGGCGTGAACATCGCGCTCGGCACCGACAATATGACCGAGGACATCTTCCATGCGATGAAAATCGGCTTGATCCTCCACCGCGGAGGACGTGGTCGTGCGCGCGAAGGGGGCGTCGATCCGCACCCCCAGGCGCTGCTCGACGCCATCACCTGCAATGCCGCCCGCTCAGTGGCCGCGGAGGCAGAGATTGGCTCCATCGAGCCGGGCAAGAAAGCTGACCTGACTCTGATTGACCTGAACGTTCCGGCGATGCGGCCGCTGATCAATCCGGTGTCGAACCTGGTGCATTATGGCCATCCTGGAATCGTTCACTCGGTCATGGTGGACGGTATATTCCTGATGCACGAGCGCAAGGTGCTGGCGTTGGATGAGGCCGCACTGCTGCGGGAGGCGCAGGCCGTCGCGAAGCGAGTATGGACGCGGATGCTCGCGGAAAACTCCGACATCCCCCCGCCGCCCGGTGGTCTGCTCTGGCTTGACGCCTGAGCGCTACGGGCTGCTCCACCGCCATCATGTGCCAAAGAATCATGAAAGGATGATCCGAAATGACATTCTCGATCGTCGGACTATGCCCACGCACAGGACAGTTCGGCTGCGCGTTGGCCACATCCAGCATGGCCGCGGGCGGCCGTGCCCCCTTCGTCGGTCCCGGCATCGGCGTAGTGTTGTCGCAAGCACGATCGGATCCGCGCCTCGGCGTGATAGGCCTAAGATCGCTAGAGAATGGCCGCGCGGCAGCGGACGCATTGTCCGACATGATCGCATCCACGCCCCATTCCGCTTGGCGTCAGCTCGCAGTGCTCGATCGCAGCGGGGCCGTCGCGTCCTTCACGGGTGCGCACTGCACTGCCGAAAAAGGTGCGCAGAACGGCCACGGTGCGATCGCGATCGGCAATGGCCTTGCCAGTGCGTCGGTCCCCAGCGCCATGATGAGAGGCTTCGAGGCGGCGCCCGAAAAGACGCTCGCGGACCGGCTCATCATGGCCCTCGAGTATGGACTGGAGGCCGGCGGCGAGGCCTATCCATTACGCTCGGCCTCTATAAAGATCGCACACGCCGGAATCCCCTTCCCACCGGTGGACCTGCGGGTGGATTTCTCCGAGGAGCCGATCGTGGAGCTACGCCGACTCTCGGAGCTTTGGGAACCGATGATGGAGGGTTATATAAAGCGATGTCTCGATCCCGAAAACTCCCCCGCAGCGGCATCGATCGAGGGCCACATCGCCCGATGACCGCGGGGAAGTGAAGTTATTTGCGACGCTTCGCTTGCGAGTTGCTCGCGCTCCTGGTGCCGGCAATACTCGCGATCGCGATTTGGGCGTAACAGCCGCTTCACGCGCACACGCCCCGCATCGGCGGGGTTTTTCTTTGGGCCGACCGGTTGGACGCTACAGAGTGACCACCGACGACGCTCCTTACACATGCGGGTCGAGGTTACCCGGCGCAAGTTAGTAACTCATCGGAAAATAACGAAAAAATGCCGATGGCTCGAAGGTTGCTCACGATACATCGTGGCGATGCGGACCCATCATCTGATTGCCCATGGCGACCAACTCGCGTTTCTAGCAGAAGTTGTGCGCTACGGGTTTTCTCCATCCGATTTTGCTCTCACAATCCGTCGGGTGCCAGGCAAACTTTTGCCCCGGCATTCGCCGGCGGCGACTTTCGCGGTGACTGTTGAGAACGTAAGAAATGGACGTTGCGCAAGCTATCTTGGTGGGCCACGCCGATCATGGATTGCTGGGTTCGTTGAGGATCTCATCGCAGGGACTTTCGGTCAGCCGTTGGCATTGGGTGTTCTACACCGACCGCATAGTCGTCGTAGGTAGTGTTACGGACGTATAACTACGGATTTTCCACAATGCTGCAGACCGATAAGATCGGTCCATGAATACGACACGGAACTCTGAGGTTCAAATGGGCCTGGCCAAAGCGATCTGCCTTTCAGCACTGGCGCTGTTCGCCGCCCATCCCTTGCTGACGCAAGCTGCCTCCAGGTCAATCGCCGTGAGCGCGTTCGTCACGGCAAATGCGGTGGTGCAGGTTGAGTATCAGGCGCAGCAGCTGGTGGTAACGGAAACCGATGTGGCTCGCGGGTATTGCGATGCTCCCGTTGCTTCGCGGCTTCGCGTGTCGTCCAACAGCCGAGCCGGCTACCTTATCTCGATCTTCAGCCGCCTGCCGATCTTCAAATCGGTACGTGTCGACATGCCGGATGCCAGCGCCCAGATTAGCCGGGATGGGGGCTCGATCGCCCAGCGACGCCACGGCAAGGAAATGCTCACCCAGATGACGTATCGATTCATGCTGGCGGACGGCGTAGGACCGGGTACCTACCCATGGCCGCTGCAGCTCGACGTTCGTCCGATTTGACGCCTGGTTACGTTTCGCTGCATGGCGTGCCGGCCGCTTTGGCGGACCGTCCGCTATGTGTGTTGCCGCAAAGAACCCGCTGCGCTGATGCGCTGTCGCTCCGTCTTGACGAGCTTCTTTGGACCCCGACCACTACGATCTGATTTCCAAGATCAAGACCAGACCCGGTTCCGGCACTTCGCTCTTGGTACCCCAATTCAATCGCCTCTATGTCGCATCCCAGGCAATCGGTGATCAAGAGGCCGCGATACCGGTATTCGAGCCTGTGCCGTAACAATTCAATCCTCGGCGGATCTGAGTCAGCTCCGGGTCACCGCCCTAGGAAATGATCCAGCGAGAATTCGTTCGGCTCTATTGCCCCTAGGTCGCCACCAATCGCCCCCCAATCGTTGGGGGAATACGCCGGGTGCCGCTTTTCTTTTCTCGCCCTGAATCGGTGGCGTAGGAGTTCTAAATAACCTTTCAGGAACCGTTCAGGATGAGTTGAGCTTCAGCCCCCAATGTAAGATGGTTGCCGCGCGGTGTGGTCGATAAGGCATGGGCCTTGAGCGTTGTATGAATATCCCGAGATCGAACCTTGGAGTCTTCACCTATACCATTTTTTCACGAGCGCTGGCCTCCTATGCCCTCGCTCCAAGGACAGAAAGCGCTTGCCGACACTGAGTTGCGTCATCTGACGCTCGTGACGCAAGTCGTCACTGTCAAAAGCGCGAAGCTGGAATAGTGCTTCGCTTCGAAGCAATGCGTGGGCATCCATTCATCGCGTCGGTGCTCGCTGGCCTCGTGATAGTTGTGATCGCGCTCGCATACTGGGTTGTCGCGCCGCGATTCACGACGCGCGCTGCGCCTGCTGTCGTCGCAGTACCGGTCGTCGCCATCCCCGCGACGACGCGCGATTTGCCGATCTGGTTGTCCGCGATCGGCACCGTGCAGTCGCTCAATGTCGTGAGCGTGCGCCCGCGCGTCGAGGGCGAATTGCAGAAGGTTGAATTCGTCGAGGGACAGGAAGTGCGCGCCGGCGATCTCCTCGCGCAAATCGATCCGCGACCGTTCGAAGCGACGCGAGAGCAGGCGGCCGCGAATCTGCAGAAGGACGAGGCGCAGCTCGCCCATGCGCGTTCGGAGCTCACACGTTACATCGCGCTCGCGGAAAAGGGTTTTGTGTCGGCGCAGAATGTCGATGCGTTCAGGGTTCAAGTGTCCTCGCTCGAGGCGACCGTGCGAAGTGACCAGGCGATGCTCGAGACGGCGACGCTGCAATTGGGCTTTACGCGGATCGTCGCGCCGATCGCAGGCAGAGTCGGTTTCCGGCAGGCCGATCCGGGATCGATGGTGCGCGCATCGGACGCGAACGGCCTTCTCGTGATCACGCAAGTTCGTCCCATCACGGTGCTCTTCGCGGTTCCGCAGGATGCGCTGCACGAGATCGTCGCGGAGCGCGCGAAAGGAAAGCTCGGGGCGGTCGTCTATTCGCGCGACGGTTTGACGCAACTCGCCGATGGAGAGGTCGCATCGATCGATAACCAGGTCGACGCCGCGACCGGGCAGATCAAGATGAAAGCCATCTTCGCCAACGCCAACGGCGCATTGTGGCCTGGCGAGCTCGTGTCGATCCGCATCTTGCTGCGAACCGAACGCGACGCCATCGTCGTGCCTTCGCAGGCCGTGCTCTCCGGTATCCGCGGCAACTACATCTACGTCGTAAAGGACGACAACACGGTCGAGGTGCGGCCGGTGCAGGTGGGCGCGACGGTCGACGTACTCACTGCGGTACGGTCGGGAGTCGCTCGCGGAGAGCGCGTCGTGTCCGAAGGACAGTCGCGGCTCGCTCCTGGAACAAAGGTGGAGGTGAAGCGCGAGTCGGGCCCGGGCACCACCGGAGGAGCGTCGTGAATCTCGAGATCTTCATTCGCCGGCCCATGGGCACGTTGCTCATGGCGGTTGGGCTCATCCTGGTTGGGATGGTCGCGTTTTTCCTGCTGCCGGTGGCACCGCTGCCACAGGTCGATTTTCCGACCATCAACGTCGATGCGAGACTCCCGGGAGCGAGCGCCGATACGATGGCGAGTTCGGTGGCGACGCCGCTCGAACGCGCGTTCTCGAACATTTCCGGTGTAAGCGAGATGACTTCATCGAGCTCGCTCGGCGTGACGCAGGTTACGCTGCAGTTCGACCTCGCGGTGGACATCAACGCCGCTGCCCAGGATGTGCAGTCGGCGATCAACGCCGCACAAGGCACACTGCCCAAGAATCTTCCGGCGCCGCCGACGTACACCAAATCCAACCCGGCGGACGTTCCGATTCTGGCGCTCGCGATCTCTTCCGACACGCTTCCGCTGACGGAACTCGGCCGCTACGTCGAAGACTTCATTGTCAACCAGCTGGCGCAAATTCCCGGGGTTGGATTCATCGATTTTCACGGCCAGCAGCGGCCGTCGGTGCGCGTGCAGATCGATCCCGACAAGATCGCGGCGCTGGGGCTCACGCTCGAGGACATCCGTGCAGTGATTGGCCGGGAAACGCTCAACGCCCCGAAGGGCGTGCTCGACGGAGCGCACCAGGCCGTTGTGCTCAACACCTCGGATCAGATCATGAGCCCTGAGGGATATCGCTCGCTCGTGATCGCTTATCGCAACGGCGCCCCGGTGCGCATTCGCGACGTGGGGACGGTGCTGGACGCGGCCGAGGACACGCGCCAGGCCGCGTGGCTGTCCGGCAAGCGTGCGATCGCGATCGATATCCACAAGCAGCCCGGCTTCAACGTTGTCAATACCGTGGCGCGGATCAAGGAGCGATTGCCTGCGGTGGCGGCGACCTTGCCGGCGGCGGCGCAGCTGCGGGTCGTGAGCGATCGCACGCAGACGATCCAGGCTTCGGTACACGACGTCGAGTTCACCATGATGTTGACCGTTGGACTCGTCGTGCTCGTCATCTTCCTGTTTCTCCGCAATCTGCGCGCGACGCTCGTACCCAGTTTCGCGATACCGTTATCGCTCATTGGCACCTTCGGCGTAATGTATCTGTTGGGCTACAGTCTCGACAATCTATCGCTGATGGCGCTCACGATCGCCATCGGCTTCGTGATTGACGACGCGATCGTCGTCGTCGAGAACGTGGTCCGCCATCTCGAGCATGGAGAGCCGCCGATGACCGCGGCGATCAACGGCGTGCGGGAGGTGGGGACGACCATCGTGTCGATGACCCTTTCGCTCATCGCCGTCTTCATTCCGATCCTGCTCATGGGCGGTATCGTCGGGCGGCTCTTCCGCGAGTTCGCGGTCACGGTAAGTGTCGCCGTGCTGATCTCCGGCATCGTGTCACTCACGGTCACACCCATGACTTGCGCGCTATTGCTTCGCGACCAGCGCTCGGTGCCGCACGGGCCGCTCTTTCGCTGGTCCGACCGCTTTTTCCAGGGCATGCTGGCCACCTATGAGAGGCTGCTCGACACGGTCTTGCGACATCCGGTCGGTACCTTAGCCGCCACGCTGTTCACTCTTGCGCTCGCGTGCGTGCTCTATGTGGTCGCGCCGAAGGGTTTCTTCCCGCAGGTGGACAGTGCGCTCATCGACGGCTTCGCCCAGGCAGCGCCCGATATTTCGTACGAAGCGATGTCGGACCGGATCCAGACGCTTGGCCGCGTCGTCATGGACGATCCCGACATCGATAACGTCTTATATTGGATCGGCCCCAATCCGACGCTGAGCCGGGGCCGGATGCAGATCAACCTGAAGCCGTGGCGCGAGCGCCACGCCACCGCCGAGCAAGTGGTGGCGCGTCTTAAAAAGAAGACGGCATCGGTCCAAGGCATTGTGCTGAGCCTGCAGGTCCGACAGGATATTCGAGTCGGCGGGCGCATCAGCGCGTCGCAGTACCAGTACACCCTGCAGGATGCCGACGTGGCGGAACTTAACGAGTGGTCGGACAGGATGCTGACGGCCTTTGAGACGCTACCCCAATTGCGCGATGTGATATCCGACGCGCAGGCCTCCGCAACCAGCGCGATGCTGAAGATCGATCGCGACACAGCTTCGCGGCTCGGTGTCACGACACAGGCTATCGACGACGTCCTCTACGACGCGTTCGGGCAGCGCCAGGTGGCCACGCTGTTCACGCAGTTGAATCAATACCACGTGATCGAGGAAGTGGACCCGCGCTTCCAGCTTTCCACCGAGGCGCTCAAGCATATCTATGTGAGATCGGCGGCATCCAACGAACTCGTGCCGTTGAGCCTTCTCGCGACCATCGAAAAGGGCGTGTCGCCGGTATCGATCACGCACCAATCGCTGTTTCCCTCTGTGACGCTGTCGTTCAACCTTGCGCCAGGGGTCGCGCTCGGAGAGGCCGTCGGAGCGATTCACGCGCTCGAGGCAAAGATTGGCAAGCCCGATGCAGTGACCGGCAACCTCCAGGGCACGGCGCGTGCATTTGAGGCTTCATTGCGTACTCAGGTGTGGCTGATCCTCGCCGCGATCATCGTCGTCTACATCGTGCTCGGAGTGCTCTACGAGAGTCTCATTCATCCGCTCACAATCATCTCATCGCTACCCTCCGCGGGAATCGGCGCATTGCTCGCATTGATGCTGTTCGGGCACGATCTTTCGATCATGGGGCTTATCGGAATTTTCCTGCTCATCGGGATCGTAAAGAAGAATGCCATCATGATGATCGACTTCGCGCTGGCCGCGCAGCGCGAGCAGGGGCTGCCGCCCAACGAAGCCATTCGCCAAGGCGCGCTGCTGCGCTTTCGTCCGATCATGATGACGACCATGGGCGCATTCGTCGGTGCGCTGCCGCTCGCGTTTGGCGCCGGCGTCGGCTCTGAGCTTCGTACTCCGCTCGGCATCGCAATCGCGGGCGGGCTCCTCGTCTCGCAAACGCTGACGCTGTTCACGACGCCGGTGATCTATCTTTGGTTCGATCGGCTCGCTGCAGCATCGCGGCGCCGTCGCACCCGACATACGCAGCACGCCGACCCAGCGGCTACTCACGCGATAGCTACCGAACAGAGTCGACCAGACAGGGCCTGACTAAACGTCAGTATTTAGTCAATCCCGCTGGGTTGACTCCGAAAATCAGCGTGCCGTCGCGGCGACGGCAGCCCCTTTGATCCCCATCACCTTGAATCCGACGAACGCGGCGAGCATGAGGACAGACCCTGCTCGTCTACCTTAGTTTCGATTCCTATCGGTTAGCCCACAGAGAACCTGCGCCAATCGGCTGTGATGCGACTGTTAGCCGCAGCTAAACACGCCCTAATTTGCTATCATTCTTTTGGGGGTAACGGCAGCCTCCCGTCAGGTGGTCCGCCATCCAAGAGCTGCTCGCCTTGTATTCAGGAGCGAGCAAATGGATGGCACAGTTCTCGGACTTTTCCTATTCGCGACATTCGTTGGCGGCGTGGTCGCCGGTTTGGCCGGCTTCGCCATGAGCCTTGTGGTGTCGGGCATATGGCTACACATCCTCACGCCAGTTCAGACCGTAACCCTGATCGTCGGCTACGGTTTACTGGTGCAAGGCTACGGTATCTGGAAGCTGCGTCATGCACTGACCTGGCGCAAGGTGATGCCATTCATCATCGGCGCTGCGATCGGCGTGCCGATTGGAGCAGTGCTGCTTGCCTATATCAACCCCTCGCATATGCGCACTGTAGTCGGGCTGTTGCTGGTGCTTTACAGTGCCTACGGCCTTGCGCGGCCGGTGATCAAACCAGTGCAGGCTGGAATTCCCGCCGACATCGGCATCGGATTTCTTAACGGGGTGCTCGGCGGACTAACTGGCCTCGCAGGCATCGTCGTGGTCATCTGGTGCCAATTGCGTGGCTGGCCGAAAGACCAGCAGCGCACAATTTTCCAGCCGGTTGGTTTCGCGGTGTTTGTAATGACCGCAATATCGTTGAGCATCGCCGGCGATGTTACCGCCGAGACTGTCAGACTTTACCTGTTCGGTCTGCCGCTGGTGCTGGTTGGCACATGGACCGGGCTCAAGCTCTACGGCCGCTTCGACGACGCGGGTTTTCGACGGATCGTGCTCCTGCTGCTTCTGGCATCAGGCATTTCGCTGATCGTGCCTGCCGCGATTTTTCGCTGAGGGACAACTCGCTACCTTTCAGATCTGGCCGCGTGAAAAATGATGGCTAGCCGGGCCAT
>Ga0210402_10006477_pt1 | contig 10378 bp, 9 predicted proteins | sample IncBWC7MmetaG_FD_161055 | JGI IMG/M metagenome (GOLD analysis project Ga0210402, IMG submission 161055) | Forest soil microbial communities from Barre Woods Harvard Forest LTER site, Petersham, Massachusetts, United States - Inc-BW-C-7-M | ecosystem: Environmental > Terrestrial > Soil >...
TACTGGGTCTTCGAAAGGCGTGCGCCGATGGTGATATCCTGAGCCGACTGCATGTACAGAACGATCCCCTGGATATGGGCGAGCTTGGGTTTTAGACGGTTGATCACCTGATCGGCGCTGACCTTGCGTTCCGGCTTCGGCTTCAGGACGATGAAGACGCGCCCCTGGTTGAGGGTCGCGGTCGGACCGCCCGGGCCGATATAGTTGGCTACCGATTCGATCGCCGGATCCTTCAGCAGGATGTCGACGATTGCCTGCTGGCGTTCGGCCATGGCGGGAAAGGAGATGTCCTGCGAGGCCTCGGTGATCCCCGTGATCTGCCCGGTATCCTGCTGCGGGAAGAATCCCTTCGGGATGATCACATAGAGATAACCGGTCAGCGCGATGGTGGAGAGCATCACCAGCAGCGTTATGAAACGGTGGCGCAGCACCACGCGCAAGCCCCGCGCGTACAGCGCAAGCAGGGAATCAAATCCGCGTTCAGACAGGAGATAGAGCCTGCCGTGCTTCTTGCGCGATTCGTCTTTCAAGAGGCGCGCGCACATCATGGCGTCAGCGTGAGCGAAATGATCAGCGAGAGGATCAGCGAGGCGGTGATCGTGATCGCAAATTCCTGGAACAGCTTTCCGACGTACCCGCCCATCAGGAACAGCGGGATGAATACCGCGATCAGCGACAGCGTAATGGAGACGATGGTAAAGCCGATCTCGCTCGATCCCTTGAGCGCCGCCTGCATCGGCGTGAGGCCCTGCTCGAGATGGCGCACGATGTTCTCGATCACGACCACGGCGTCATCGACCACGAAGCCGACCGCAATCGACAGCGCCATGAGCGACAGATTGTCGAGGCTGTAGCCGAGCACATAGAGGACGGCGAATGTTCCGATCAGCGACAGGGGAACCGTGACCGCGGGAATGATGGTCGCCCAGAAATTTCGTAAGAATAGGAAGATCACCATCACCACCAGCGCGACCGTCAGCATCAGCGTGAACTGGACGTCGGAGACGGCGGCTCGAATGGTGGCGGTGCGGTCGGCCGCGATCGATACCTTGATCGCGGGAGGAACGGAGGCCTGCAGGCGCGGCAGCAGCTGCCTGATGCGATCGACGGTCTCAATGACATTGGCCCCCGGAACGCGCTGGACGGCCAGGATGATGGCAGGTTGCTTGCCATACCAGCCTGCCAGCAGGTCGTTCTCCGGAGCTTCGATCGCCGTGCCGATATCGCGCAACCGCACCGGTGAGCCGTTGCGATAGGCGATGATGAGGGCATCGTAAGCAGAAGGCTTCAGGAGCTGGTCGTTGGTGTTCAGCGTGTAGGTGACGCGCGGGCTGTTGAGCGTCCCCTTCGGCAGATCGACGTTGGCGCCGGCGATGACGCCGCGGACATCCTCAAGGCTGATTCCCCGCGCGGCAAGCGCCTGCGGGTTGACCTGGATGCGAATGGCGGGCTTCTGCTGACCGCCGATCCCGACCAGGCCGACCCCGGGGATCTGCGAGATCTTGGGAAGAAGGATGTTCTCGGCGTAGGCGTCGACGGTGGTCATCGGAAGGGATTCGGAGGTCAGCGCGATCAGCATGATCGGCGTCTCGGCTGGATTCACTTTCTTGATCGTCGGCGGGTAGGGGATGTTGGGCGGCAGATACGGGCTGGCGGCATTGATCGCCGAGAGCACATCGACCGCCGCGCTGTCGACCGTGCGCGACAGCTCGAACTGAATGCTGAGCTGGGCCACGCCCAGCGCACTCGCGGAGGTGAGCTGCGTGACGCCGGGAATCTGGCTCAATTGCTGTTCGAGTGGCGTGGCGACCGAAGAGGCGATGGTCTGTGGATCGGCGCCGGGCAATTGTGCCGAGATCTGGATGGTCGGGTAGTTGACGTTCGGCAACGCGCCGACCGGCAACAGCGGATACGTCGCAAGACCGCACAACAACAGGCCGGCCATCAGCAGGCTGGTGGCAATCGGCCGTAGAATGAATGGCGCGGACAGATTCATGGGATGGCGTCCTGCACGGAGCTCTGGAGATCGGCCTCGCGCGCGGCCTTGCCATGCAGCTCCTGGACACGGCTTCCCACCTTGAGCCGGTACTGGCCGTCGACCACGACGACCTCACCGGCTTTCAGGCCCTGATCGATCAGGGCCTGTCCTTCGGTGATCTGGCCGACCTTGACAGGACGCAGGTCGACCGTTTTGTCCGGTGCCACCACATAGACGTAAGCCCCGTTTTGCCCTTGCTGGATCGCTGATCCGGCGACGGTCAGACCGTCCTTCCGTGTTTCCAGCAGCAGGCGGGCATTGACCAGTTGTCCCGGCCATAGCCGATGCTGTTGGTTTGGAAATTCGGCCTTGAGCTGGACAGTGCCGGTTGCCTGGGCGATCTCGTTGTTGACCAGCAACAGCTTGCCTTCGTCGAGCTTGATCTTGTTGTCCTGGCTGTAGGCGATGACCTTCAGCGGTCCCTTCGCCATCTGCTCCTGGATCCGCGGCAGGTCCGTTTGCGGAAGAGTGAAGATCAGCGAGATTGGCTCGATCTGGGTGACGACGACAAGGCCGTTCGGATCGGTCGGATGAATGATGTTGCCGACGTCGATCTGTCTGACGCCGGTGATGCCGGGGATGGCCGAGGTCAGGCGGGTATAGCTGAGCTGGACCTTGGCCTGGTCTATCAGCGCCTGATCCGCCTTTACGGCGGCCTCCAGCTGCGCCACCTGGGCCTTCTGCGTCTCGACCAATTGCGGCGTGGCATATCCCTTGTCGCCGAGCTGTGTGTAGCGGGAAAGGTTGGCCTGCGCGTTCATGAGCTGGGCGTTGTCGCGGTCGCGGTTGGCGGTCTGCTGCTCGATCTCGGCCTGATAGGGGCGCGGATCGATCTGTGCGAGCAGGTCGCCCGCCTTGACGGTCTGTCCTTCGGTGAAGGTGATCTGAGTGAGCTGCCCCTGTATCTGGCTGCGCACGACATCGGTGTTGTAGGCGATCACCGTGCCAATGCCGCGCAGGTAGATCGGGACATCCTTGCTGCTGACGGTGGTTGCTACGACGGGGACTGCGGCCGGCGGCGGCACCGGCTCAGCGGCTTGCGATCGCCTTTCGAAATACCAAAAGCTGCCGCCCGCGACGACGGCGGCCAAGGCGACGGCGCCGATGATGATGCTTCGTTTCATGGACCTGCTCCGGGGAGGCTGGCGTTGGTATTTGGTTGCGTGCTGTCAGCTGGAGCCGCAATCGTGCTTCCCGACTGATTGGGGCCGGGCACCGCTGAAAGCGGGCTGGCGCCGGCGTTGCCGAGTTCGGTCGCGCCCAGGGGAATCCCGACCCGTCCGGCCGACGGCGAGGACGCGGAAGGAGGTGCATTACCGCTGCCGGCGCAGGAGAGTGAACTGCTTCCCGAGAGGCCGCCGCCATCGAACAGGGCGCTGGAGGATCGGGCATTGCCCAGGTCGGTGCAGGCCCCCGCGCCCATGTTTGGCGAGGGGATGACCGGAGCGATCCCGGGTGTCGCAATTTCGGTGGAACCCAGCGGAATTCCCGCCCGCTGGCCGGATCCCGAATTGAACGGTGATGTCGCGCCGACACCGAGCGACGGTTGCATGTTTGGCGAGACAGAAGCTTGAGCGAAAGCCGGATCAGGCTGCAGCAACGCGATACCGGTTACCAGCGACGCAGACAGGATCATCCAGCCAATCCGGCGTGGCGTGCACTGTTGCGCCTCTCGGCCTCTCGAAGAGATCTGCTTGCGCATGAATCGCGCTCCGATAATTTTTGCTCTCATCGAAAATAGATCGCTACGCGAAGTGCGGTATTTCCGGAACGCACGTCCTGCTGTCTGGCGGCACGATCGCTCAGTGGCGTTGTGCCCGCACGATGGTCCTCGCGGAGGCAAGCGCCTGTTTGCAAACGGCGATGTTACCTACGCGGTCGGCGGCACGCGCGCGGTCGAGTGAATCGAGCGCTACTTCGAGATCCTGCCCATGGTAACCCTCCGTTGCCGCCAGCGAACGAGGGGTCGGCTGATAGTTGCGCGTTGCGGCAAGACTCTCGGGCTTCCAGCGATCCGAGCCTGCACGCTTCTCGATGGCCGCATCGACCATGGCCTGAACACGCACAATCGACGGTGCGCAAGGACCCGCATAGGTCGGAGAGGTCGCACACAGCATGGCGAGGATAGCGAGACTGCATTTCATTGTGGTTGTCATCGCAAATCCCTTCCGAACAGATTTGAGCCAACATCGGAATCTCCCTGTTGAATGACAGACACAATGCCGGCCGTCTTTCGCGAACGAACGTTTGTGCCTCGTCTTCGCCCAAGCCGGTGAGTGAACTTCAGCAGCAACGATAGCGTGCAAATTGGAAAGTATCTCTGCTCGAGGAAATACGTTGGCGAACTCTCAAGCTACGGTGGTACCACCCAAACCCCGGAGTGATTTGACATGAAGCACATCAAAGCCTGCCTGGCCTTCGCGGCCACGCTCTCTCTTGTCTCGACGATGGTCCCCGCGAACGCGGAACCCCTGAAGAACATCGTGCTGGTGCACGGCGCCTGGGTCGATGCGTCCGGCTGGAAGCCGGTGTACGACATCCTCACCAAGGAAGGCTTCCATGTCAGCATGGTGCAGGAGCCCGAGACGTCGTTTGCCGACGATGTGACCGCGGCGAAGCGCATTCTGGATCTCCAGGATGGCCCTACACTCCTTGTCGGGCATAGCTACGGCGGCTCGATCATCACTGAAGCCGGCGTCCACGCGAACGTCGTTGGGCTAGTCTACGTCGCGGCGCACGCTCCCGATGTCGGAGAAGACGAGGGCGCACTCGGCAAGAAGACGCCGAGCGTGCTCGCGAAGACCGAAGGCGCCATCAAGGTCACGCCGGACAAATTCACCTATCTCAACCCGGTCGAATTCCCCAAATTGTTCGCCCCCAATCTGCCGCGCGCGCAGGCGGAGTTCGAATCGCGATCCCAGGTTCTGGCCGCAGCGCAGGTGTTCAACACACCGCTGACCGCAGCCGCATGGAAGACAAAGCCGAGCTGGGGCATCGTCGCCGCCAACGACCAGATCATCAATCCCGATCTCGAGCGCTGGTACTACGAGCGTGCCAAGAGCCACACGACCGTCATCGAGGGCGTCGGCCACGACGTGTTCGAAGCTCGTCCAAAGGAGGTCGCTGCCGTGATCACGGAAGCCGCCCGAAAGGCTGAAATCTACGCCGCCCGCGGTCAAAACTAGCGCGCTGCAAAAGATATGTCCGCAAAAGAGTCTGGCGGAACGCCCAACGGGGAGTTTCGCCAGGACACCCATCGGCCAGATTAGGATGATTCCACATGTTGGTGTCCAGAAATGCTGAGACGACGGGCCGGACGGTGACGACGTGGCAGCGCCAGCGCGCAGTGCGCGACGCTCGCCTTGAAGCCGGTTCAAGGCTGGCGCGCGGCAAGATCGTGGAAGCGCACGACGCGACGCGTCTGATGGAGGCCGTCATCCGGCCGGGCGATCGCGTTTGCCTGGAAGGCGACAATCAGAAACAGGCGGACCTGCTATCAAGCGCACTGCTGGCTGTCGACCTCGCGAAGGTGAAAGACCTGCACATGGTGCAGTCGGGTGTCGTGCTGCCGGAACATCTGGACCTGTTCGACCGCGGCGTGGCAAAGAAGCTGGATTACGCCTATTCCGGTCCGCAGTCGGCACGCATCGCGCAGATGCTTTTTGGCGGCAAGATCGAACTCGGAGCGGTGCATACCTATCTCGAGCTCTTCGCCCGCTACTTCATCGACCTCACGCCGCACGTTGCGCTGATTGCCGCGGTGAGTGCCGACCGCGAAGGAAATCTCTATACCGGGCCCAACACCGAGGACACGCCGACCGTCGTTGAGGCGACGGCGTTCAAGGACGGTGTCGTGATCGCCCAGGTCAACGACATCGTCGAGAATGTGCCGCGGGTCGACATTCCGGCCGACCGCGTGCATTTCATCATCAAGTCGGACAAGCCCTTCTTTGTCGAGCCGCTGTTTACGCGAGATCCTGCCGCCATCACCGAAGGGCAGATCCTGACCGCAATGCTCGCGATCAAGGGCATCTATGCGCCCTATGGCGTGCAGCGCCTCAACCATGGAATCGGGTTCAGCACGGCCGCGATCGAACTGCTGTTGCCGACCTATGGCGAGAAGCTCGGCCTGAGAGGAAAGATCGCGAGTCACTTCGCGCTCAATCCCCATCCCGCTTTGATCCCCGCGATCGAGTCCGGCTGGGTGCAGCAAATCCATTCTTTCGGCTCCGAGGTCGGCATGGATGATTACATTCGCGCCCGGTCGGACATCTACTTCACCGGGCCGGACGGCTCGCTGCGTTCCAATCGCGCCTTCTGTCAGACCGCCGGCCTCTATGCCTGCGATATGTTCATCGGCTCGACGCTGCAGATCGACCTGCAGGGAAATTCGTCGACCGTCACCACCTCCCGCATCGCGGGCTTCGGCGGCGCTCCGAACATGGGCGCCGATGCCCGCGGGCGGCGCCATCCGAGTGCGCCCTGGCTGAAAGCCGGCGCGGAAGCCGATCCCGACAAATCGGCGTTCCTGCGCCGCGGCCGCAAGCTGGTGGTGCAGATCGGCGAGACCTTTGGCGACAAGAACGTCCCATTGTTCGTCGAGAAGCTCGATGCGCTCACGCTCGCCGAAAAACTGAACCTCGATCTGGCGCCGATCATGATCTACGGCGACGACGTCACCCACATCGTCACGGAGGAGGGGGTCGCGAACCTTCTGCTCTGCCGCAGCGATGATGAGCGTGAACAGGCCATCCGCGGCGTGGCCGGCTACACCGAGGTCGGACGCGGACGGGATCGAAACATGGTCGCTCGCCTGCGTGAGCGCCGCGTGATCCTCAGGCCCGAAGACCTCGGCATCAACCCGCTTGATGCGGACCGCAGCATGCTGGCGGCGCGCTCGATCAAGGATCTCGTGCGCTGGTCGGGCGGGCTCTACGCGCCGCCCTCGAAATTCCGCAACTGGTGAGGGGAGAATCGCGATGGAAGATCTCAACTTTCAGCACGTGGCACGAGGGCGTGCCGGCGGCACCAGGCAATCGGCGATCATCGGCGTGGTGGCTTCCGGCAATCTGGAAGTGCTGGTGGAGCGTGTCCTTCCCGGCGCCGAATGCCGGCTGGAGATCAAGACTGCTGCCGTCGGCTTCGGCGCAGTGTGGACTGCCGTCGTTTCGGATTTTGTCGAGCGCTATTCACCGGGCGGCCTCAGATTCTCCATCAACGACGGTGGCGCGCGCCCGGATACCGTTTCGCTTCGGCTGGCGCAGGCGGTGCGGTTGATCGAGGAGGACGGCCAATGACCGCTCTGCTCAAGCAACCACTTCAATCGCAGGCGGAGCGAACGCGGACGACGAGCTTCTACGAAGCATCGGCGCGAACGCGGGTCGAGCTGCTGCTCGATGCCGGGAGCTTTGTCGAATTCATCGGGCCGGAGATGCGTGAAGTCAGCCCGCATCTTGGGATCTTCGACCTTCCGGAGCAATTCGATGACGGCATCGTTGTCGGACGCGGCCGCCTGGACGGCTCGCCCGTGTTCGTCGCCGCACAGGAGGGACGCTTCATGGGCGGTGCCTTCGGCGAGGTGCATGGCGCCAAGCTGATTGGCCTGTTGCGCGCCGCGCGGGACATCAAGTCGATTCCGGTGCTGATCCTGTTCGATACCGGCGGCGTTAGGCTGCAGGAGGCCAATGCCGGCGAACTCGCGATTGCCGAGATCATGCGTGCCGTGATCGAGGCGCGTAGTGCGGGCGTCAAGATCGTCGGCCTGATCGGCGGACGCTCCGGATGCTACGGCGGCGGCGGATTGATTGCTGGTTGCTGTTCGGCGCTGGCGGTGTCCGAGCAGGGCCGCATTGCGGTGTCCGGCCCCGAGGTGATCGAGACCAATCGCGGCGTCGAGGAGTTCGACTCCCGTGACCGCGCCCTGGTCTGGCGCACCATGGGCGGCAAGAACCGGCGACTTCTCGGCGCAGCTGATGTCTTCACCGACGACACGGTGCAGGGCTTTCGCGATGCCGCGCTGGAGCTGCTTGGTCTGGTCGGCGCGTTCGCCCTCGACAAGCTGAAGGCCGAGCAGGTGCGTCTTGCGGATCGGCTACGAAACTTCGGCACCTGCGAGGATGCCGTCGATATCTGGGCCGCTGAAGGCATCGCGCACGCCGAGCAGGTCCCGGATTTGCCCGCAGACCAGTTCATCTCGCTCGCCAGCCGAATCGGGAGGACCAGCCGTGACGCTCGATGACATCCTTGCCTCGCTGTTTCCCGGCGGCCACGACGTGAAGAACGATAATGGCGTTATTTCTGGTTCGGCCACCTTGCGATCCGGGCTTACCGCACTTGTCGTCGGCGTCGCGAACCGGACCGCCATCGGCGTGGACGAGGCCATCCGGCTCTCCGGTCACGTGCTGGATTCCATTGCACGCGAAAGCGGTCCGATCCTGGTCCTCGTTGACAGCGACAGCCAGCGCATGAGCAAGCGCGATGAAATGCTTGGTCTCAACGAATACCTCGCTCATCTCGCCAAGTCGCTCATCTACGCTGATATGCATGGCCGGCCGACCATCGGTCTTCTGTACGGTCACTCGGCCGCGGGCGCGCTGCTTGCGACCGGGCTGGCGACCCGGGTGCTGATAGGACTGCCGGGCGCTGATCCCGCGGTGATGGATCTGCCTTCCATGGCAAGGGTCACGAAGCTGTCGATCGAGGCGTTGCAGGAGAAGGCCAAGTCTACTCCTGTGTTCGCCCCCGGCCTGTCGAACCTGGCCCAGATGGGCGCCGTTCACCTTACCTGGAACGACGCCGGCTCACTTGCTGACCAATTGGAAGCGCTGCTTGACAGCATGCCGGATGTGCGTGACCGGCGTGATGCGCTGGGCAAGGAACGCGGCGGCCGAATGAAAGCAGCCGATATCGCGGAGCGCGTTCGTGAACTCGCCCTTCAGACTCAATAGACAGGCGGGTCGTCACGACCTGGTCTTTGTCAGCCGCAATAGCTGGCGCGCCTTGCTCGCGACGCGCGACGATCTGGCCGTCGATCCGCTGGCCGCGCGCTGGCCCGAGGAGGGTTGGCCGACAATCCGGCGGCGCGCAATGCCGGGCGAAACAGGAGGGATCGCATTGGGGCTGCCATTGCCGCCTTCCTCCGGCAAACGCCGGCTCTCCTTTCTCCTGCAGCCGCACGACATCAGTGCGATCGCCCGACCGCCCTTGCTGAGCTCCGCTAAAATATCGGCACCGCGTGCGTGGTGGCCGACGCTCGATCGCTTGAATGAACTTGCCTTCTGGCATTCGGTGCAAGCCAGGGTGTTCGGAAGTCTGGCGTGGCAGACCCTGACCGGGCTGGATTATCTCTCCGACCGCTCCGACCTCGACCTGCTGCTGGACGTCCATCGTGATACCGATCTCGATGGCCTCGCTGCAGGTATCGCTGAGATCGAGGCCGTTGCCCCCATGCGGCTCGATGGCGAATTGATGCGTGAAGACGGCGCCGCCGTGAACTGGCGCGAGTTTCACGCGGGCGCAGGCGAGGTGCTGGTCAAGAGCATTGACGGCGTCGGCTTGCTCGACAAGGAGCTTTTTGCTTCCGGAAAGACGACGTCATGATCGCCGCGTTGGCACGAGCCGCGCAGCGGGCGTTTTCGCCTGAGGCGCAGGCACCGGACGATGCCGGCGCGATCGGGGACAGCGCTGTTCATTGTCTTCTCATGGAACTGGAAACCTGGCCGAAGCCAGGGCTCGTGAGCCATATCGACCGCGGCAGTCACCACGACATGAACGCGGGCACGTTTCGCAGGAGTGCAGCGGCCATCAGGCCTCATCTTGGGCTTCTCGCAGAGGCGGGCGCGCGCGGCTGCGGAATGGGGCGGTTGAGGATCATTGGTCTGGAGGCCGAAGCGGCCATGCTGGCGGCGACCTCGGGCGTCAACACGCATCGTGGTGCCATTTTCGGTCTCGGCTTGCTGTGCGCGGCTGCCGGCGCCAGGGCCGGCGGCCGGGTCGATCCGGCGCTGTCGCTGGGAGCCGTTGTCTCGCGGCTCTGGGGCAGCAGCATACTCGACGGACCCGTGCTGTTGCATAGCCATGGCAGCGCCGCTCGCCGCCGTTTCGCTGCCGGCGGCGCGCGTGCCGAGGCGGCGAGAGGATTTCCCAGCGTCTACCAGATCGGTTTGCCGGCCTTGCGAAGAGGCGCGCTTGCTGCGCCCGCCGACGCGGAAGCCGCACGCGTCGAGGCGTGCTTTGCCCTCATCGCCTGCGTCGAAGACACCAATCTGCTGCATCGAGGCGGTCTTGATGGGCTTCGTTTTGCACGCGGCGCGACGAGGCGATTTCTCGATGAGGGCGGTG
>Ga0210402_10006478_pt1 | contig 10378 bp, 12 predicted proteins | sample IncBWC7MmetaG_FD_161055 | JGI IMG/M metagenome (GOLD analysis project Ga0210402, IMG submission 161055) | Forest soil microbial communities from Barre Woods Harvard Forest LTER site, Petersham, Massachusetts, United States - Inc-BW-C-7-M | ecosystem: Environmental > Terrestrial > Soil >...
CGCTTTTGAAGTGATTACTGAGGGAATGTGGGAGGGTTGACGGACGCCTTCGAGGATCGCTTCTTCGAGATACTTTTTGGCGGGAACGTGATCGTAAATGGCCAACCCGATTTCCCTGCAATCATGAATGAACTTTACCTGATCCCGCGCGCTAAGGGATCATGCGATGCCGTACTCTTTCGTCTCGAAACTTGTCTCCATCCATCGGGAAAATAGCCCAATCTACGACCGACACGTGCTTGCCTTCTTCGGCCAGCAAGCTCCCGCGGCTTCCGTGCCCAATCAAAACCGGATTACCTGGTATGTAGGTTTTCTGCGCCAGGTCGCGACTGACTATGCCACGTGGGCGCAAGATGCGAGAGTCATCCCGATCCTTGACAGGCTCAAAGCGCGCGACCAACGACTGGCGCAGTGCGACCCCGTCAGGCTCATCGATTTCCTGATTGTGAAGGTCGGTAACCAGAAACTGCTGTGAGTTCTGGCTGGGGCGCCGATTTTTTCATTCAGTGCGGCCAGACGGGAAGGGCAGGGGATCATCCACCGAATGGCGGGGATGACGATCTAACCATTCTCACGCGCTTCCGCTGCTTTCTCTCGGCAACAGCACTTCGCTCCAAAACGGCGTCATGCCCCCGAACGAATCGAAGGAATGTTTCCTCGCCGCTTCAAATTCATCATATTCGCGTTCCTTTCCACTCTGCTTCAGCTTCTCGCGCAGCCATGATGCCAGAGCTTTCGGATCGAACCGCACCGCGCTGCCCACCTTGAAATGCGGGATCTCGCCGATGCTCACCAGTTGGTAGACAAGCCGCTGCGATACGCTCAGCATCGTTGCCACTTCGGCCACCGTCATCGCCGTCTTGCGGCCTTCGACAACGTCTTCCAGCCCCATGGCCCTGATCGTACCAGACACCCTGTGTTACAATTCTGCCGTGACCTGTGCATCCCACCCCGGAATTATTGGTAGCGGTTTGGTGGCGGTTAAGCCGGTAGCAGCCTCAAAAATCGACTTTCCGTGCGAAGGACGCACAGTACGCAAAACCTGCAACAGCCAGTGTTTACGCTGGTTTCGCGTAAGTTGTTTTTTCTCTAGCGGGGGACGTAGTTCAGTTGGTTAGAACGCTGCCCTGTCACGGCAGAGGCCGCGGGTTCGAGTCCCGTCGTCCCCGCCATTCCTTTGAATGGTTTACAAAGACCCTCCAAAAACAATCTGGGTCCGTTTGGGTTGGATAGCCGCAGAGCTCTGAAAATCTCCGCGAAGGCACTGGTACGATTCGTTCGTCTCATTTAGACAACGGGTCAGAATCCGTTTCGGCGTCTGGCCCTACCGATGAGCTTTGGTCTTTCGCACGTTTTTCTCACATCCCCTTACTCCGCACAGCACGCCAGTGATGCCATTACCTTCAGTGACGGCATGGATCCGATCTACTTCAGGTAGTAGCTTGGTTGTTTCCCTTTCGCCCGACGACCAGCGGATCTCCAAACTTCCTGCATCCGTTCTCAGCGGTCACTCAAAACCGGCCAATGAAGGTCACCTGAAAACCGGCCAACGAGAATAAGGCTCGGGGACGTTGAATGCGACGCAAGGCACGATAGCCTTCGTCGATAGGAGCAACGTCTTGAGCGAAGCGAAAAAACAACAAGTGATTACCCTGGGACGGCTCGGATGGCCATTGCGGCGCGTCGAGCCAGAGACCGTGGTGCGTCGGGAGACCGCCGGCGCTTATCTCAAAGCGGCCGGGATCGGAGTGCGTTCGCAGACAAGGCGGCGCTCGTCCTTAAACAATCCCTCGCCAAAATAAAACAATCGGAGAGATTTTTCGCTCAATCAATCTTGTTGATCTGTTCAGCCGCGATTTGAAAAGCAGTATTGGCCGCCGGAACACCCGCGTACACGGACGTTTGCAAAAGGACTTCCTTCAAATCGCATGCCTCGAGTTCACCTGCCAAACCAGTTCGTACATGAAGAGCAAACTCTTCCCATCGTCCGAGCGATGCCGTTACTGCCAGCACCAGGAGCCGCCGGGTCCGCCGGTCCAGTTGCGGACGAGACCAGATCGTTCCCCAAGCATACCGGGTTATCAACTCTTGAAACTCGCGCGTAAATTCTGTCGTCGCCGCAATTGCCTTGTCGACGTGTGCGTCACCAAGCACGGCGCGACGCGCATCGAATCCAGTATGCAGTGAATTCGCATCGGTACCCGGTTGCGGGAGCAGGAACTCAAGCAGGCCTGCTGTAAACGAGTGTGGCCGCTCAATATTGGAAAGATGCGCTGCCGCCAGATGAAGCGCTTTTGCTCCCGGAATCTCCTGCGCCAGCCGCTCTCCATGCCCGCTCCACGGAGTCGCAACGTCGCGGTCGCCAGAGATCACTAGCGTCGGAGCCTTGATCTGCTTGAGCAAATCTCCGTGATTCATGTCGCGCAGCGCCGCACAACATCCCGTGTATCCAACCGGGTCCGTTCCTAAAAAGACAGACCGGGTCGAAGCGACATGCGGACTCTGTTCCCCCAGAGTATCCGGCGAGAAAAACCGTTGCATCGCCACATCCACGACGGCCGACATTCCGCCGTTGAGTACTGTTGTAATTCGTGTTTCCCAATTGGCGCGCGGACCAAACTGAGGCGAGGTGTTGGCCAAAACTAAATGGGTGATGCGCTCGGGTGCGTGCGCCGCGACCCATTGTCCGATAGCCCCGCCAAGCGACAAGCCGCAAAAGGCAAATTGCGATATTTCCAGCGCGTCCGCGAGGGCGAGAATATCCTGGCTCAGCATCTCAATCGAATATTCGCCGGGAGTTGCGTCCGACCCTCCATGGCCTCGTGTGTCGTACCGCAGAATCTGGAAGTGTGGAAGCAGGTCCGCTACCTGTTGCTCCCACATTGCGTGGTCCGTACTGATCGAGTGAGACAGGATGAGGACCGGTCGTCCCGAGTTTCCCTGCAGTCGGTAGAACATGCGCGTATTGCGAACAGTTGCGAAGGGCAAATCAGTGCTCCTTGTCCTTGTTTTCCCGATCGGACTGCGATATTAGAGCACTTCGAAAAAGCTCGGCAGACCCAAGATATTCCTCAGGCGTTTCCAGCTGCTTGAGTTCGGCGGGACCAAGGTGGGCCGTGACCTCTGGAATTTTGGCCAGAACGGCAGCGAGGTGCATGCCCTCTTTGACGCTTCTCCGTACCGCCTCGTCAAGAATCTTATGAGCGACATCTCGCCCCAGCTTTGCTCCAAGCACCATCATGGCGCGTTCAGCAAAAATCGTCCCGTTCGTGCTTTCTATGTTGGCTCGCATCCTTCCTGTATCAACAGCCAGAACCTGGGCAACTTCAGCCATTGAGGCGATTGCCGCGCCAGTCGATTGGACTACAGCCGCAACGATTGGCCACTCCGCCTGCCAGCCCCCGACGCCGCGTTCATGCTCCTGAGACATCGCAGAGAGAAACGTTGCAACCAATCCGGGTACACGTTGCGCCGCCGCGAGCGTCAGCACACAGGCTGTAGGGTTACGCTTGTTCGGCATGGTGGAGGAGCCGCCGCGGCCTTCCCCTCCGGGCTCGGCCGCCTCGCCCACCTCGTTCTGCATAAGCAGACTGATGTCGCGCGCCATCTTGCCTAGAGATCCGGTCAGCACTCCACAATGGCAGATCAGCGTTGCCAGTTGGTCCCGCTGCGTGTGCCAAGGCGCTGCCGGAGGATTTCCGAATCCGAGATCTATACTCAGACGTTGAGCCACGGAAATTCCGCGGTCCCCCAGCGATGCCAGCGTCCCGCTCGCTCCTCCAAATTGCAACACGGCCGCAGTCCGGAATGCTTCCTCTAAACGCTGCCTTCCTCGGCGAACCGATGCCAGCCATCCGGCCGCTTTGAGTCCGAAAGTCACAGGCGGAGCGGCCTGAAGCAGAGTTCGTCCCAGCATGACGCTGCTCTTGTGTCTCTCCGATAAATCTGCCAGTGCTCTGTCCAATCGCAACCCATCGGCGATCAGAATCGGTTCTGCTCGCTTGAGTAGAAGAGACATCGCGGTATCAGCGACGTCCTGACTGGTAGCTCCCCAGTGAACAAATCGCGCCGCCTCCTTGCTGGTTTTTCGCACCTGGTCGGTCAGCATTCTCACCAGCGGAATTGCGGGCGTTCCGGCTCGAAACGCAGCATCCGCGAGGAAGGAAATATCGAAATTCCGCGGGTTTGCGGCCACCGTGATCGCGTCCGCCACCTCGGTTGGAATTAGTCCATTTCGCCCTTCTGCGCGGGCCAATGCGGTTTCGAATTCCAACATGGCCCCAAGAACCGACTCGTCGGAAAACAGCGCAGCCAAGGCAGGCGTGGTTGCCAGGCTTTCAATCAGGCGTCCGCTCATCGTTGGCTCCGCATCGCTCGTTGCATCCGTCTGTGTCGGCTGCTCCATGCGAAGTGATTAGACATCGAAAAACACCGTCTCAGCCTCTCCACGCAGCCGCACCTCGAAAATCCAATTCCCGTTGTGAGCCGGATCCGGCTGCGCCAACAAGGTCGCTCTGCGATTTTCCGCTACCAAAGCCAATACCGGGTCTGCTGCGTTTTTTGACTCTCCCGCGAAGTAAACTCGTGTCGACAATCTCTTGAGAATGCCTCGACCTAGAATCGATACATTAATATGCGGCGACTGAAGGGTTTCACCCGGGCCCGGGACGCGTCCCGGCATAATCGTTTCAAATGTGCACGAGCCATCCTCCGCAGTTGCCAATCGCCCAAAGCCACCGAAGGTTGCACCCTTCGCGCCACTGTCCTCATGGACATAGTTCCCTTCGGAATCCGCTTGCCACAATTCGATCATCGCGTCTGGAACGGGAACTCCTTCTCCATCCAGCACCCGGAAAGTGAGCCGTATTCGTTCGCCCTTCGCTACATCGCCGGCAACGCACGAAATACTCTGCGTATCCGTGAGGCCAAGATGAAGGTACGGACCAACTGTTTGCGAAGGAGTCGGTGTCAAATCCATCGTTGTCTCCCTATTGCTCAAAAGGCGTTGATTCGCGTCCCCGCAGCACGATGTCGAAACGATAGCCAAGAGCCCACTCCGGCCTTGTTGTTTCCAGGTCAAATTTCGAAACCAAGCGCTGCCGCGCCCTCTCGTCAGGAATCGATTGCAGAATGGGATCGTAAGCAAATAGCGGATCGCCGGGAAAATACATTTGTGTGATCAGCCGCGTAGCGAAAGCCGGCCCGAATAAAGAAAAGTGGATATGCGCCGGCCGCCACGCATTGTCGTGATTCCGCCACGGATACGCACCCGGCTTGATGGTCACAAAACTGTAGAATCCGTCCTTGTCTGTGAGCGTTCTTCCGGTGCCGGTGAAGTTTGGATCGAGCGGCGCGGGGTGGTTGTCCTTCGCGTGCGTATATCGTCCGGCCGCATTCGCCTGCCAAATCTCGATCAAGCTATTCGAAACGGCATGCCCATCGCCGTCGACCACTCGGCCGCGCACGATGATGCGCTCCCCCAACGGTTCTCCTGCATGCTGAACCGTGAGATCTTGATCAATCGGACGAATCTCGGAATTGCCAAAAACTGGCCCGGTCACCTCGGAGAGAGTATGCGGCAAGAGAATCAGCGGCTGAGACGGCGCCCGCAACCTCGTCGCCCGATACGCTGGATAGAGGGAGTCGGGTTGCGTCCCCGGTTCAGGTCGCCGGAAGGCGACGACTGAACCTTCCGGGTGCTTACCTTTGGCCGCGATTAACGAAGGGGACATGTTTATCTCACCATACCCTTTGCTGTTCTTCGAGGCCGAGGGAACGGGTTTCCGTTCGGCCATGCTACAAATTGTACGTTGCCATCGGAAGGCCTACGTAGTTTTCGGCGAACGCTTGCGCCGCTGCATGAGAACTTGTCAGGTATTCCAGGTCCGCCAATTGCCGGCGTTCCTCGAATCGATCATTCCCAGGAATTCGGTGCAACACTGCAGTCATCCACAAGGAAAAACGTTGTACCAGCCATACTCGTCTCAAACAAGTCTCTGAATAGTGGTCGAGCAGGCCGAGGTTGCCGGAAGCATAGAGCTCTGCGAACGCGGCGGCCAGGACCCGAACATCAGCCACGGCAAGATTGAGGCCTTTTGCGCCGGTCGGAGGGACGATGTGCGCCGCATCCCCAGCCAGATAGAGCCTGCCGTACTGCATCGGCTCCGCGACGAAACTGCGCATCCCGGTCACGCCTTTCTGCAAGATGGGCCCCTCCGTCAGGTTCCGCCCATCACGAGTAGCGAGCCGCCTTTGCAACTCCTCCCAGATCCTTGCGTCGGGCCACTGCGCCAAGTCTTCATCTGGAGCGCATTGGAGATACAGACGTGTAATCTCCGGAGTTCGCATGCTATGCAGGGCGAAGCCGCGATCGTGGTAGCAGTAGATCAGCTCTTCGGACGACGGTTGCGCAGCTGCCAAAATGCCGAGCCAGGCAAACGGAAAAATCCGCTCATAGACGGTTAAACAATTCTCTATGCTGGGGCGGCACACGCCGTGAAACCCGTCGCACCCTGCAATGAAATCACAAAGGATCTCCGAAGGTTCTCCACAATCCTGAAATCGTATCTTCGGAGTCGTGGAATCGAAGTCGTGAACCGTGACGCCCTCAGCCTCAAAGAAAATCTTCGCCCCTGCTCCGAGCCGCGCCGCGATGAGGTCTTTCACAACTTCCTGCTGCGCATAGATTGTAATGCCGTGCCCCGTCAAGGCTTTGAAATCGATGCGATGCCCTTGTTCTCTGAAACGAATCTCCACGCCGTCATGAATCAGGCCTTCCCGCTTCATTCGCTCGCCTACGCCTATTTCCGTCAGAAGATCGACGGTACCTTGCTCCAGGACACCGGCTCGCACCCGCTGCTCACAGTGCTGTCGGCTCCGAGCTTCGACCACAACCGAATCAATTCCTTGTCGGTGCAGGAGATGCGACAGAACAAGCCCCGCAGGTCCAGCGCCCACAATCCCAACCTGTGTGCGTTTTCTCATTGCATCTTTCGTCGCGATTTCTGATGAACCGGTCGGGGATCGTTTTCCGCTGAAAACATCTCGATCACCTCGCGTGGCACGGGTTTGCTTTCAATCCGTTCCGGATCGGCTTCTGACACCGCGGCCCAAACCCTGATCTCAAAACATTCCACGGCTAACGCATTCTTGTTAAACAACCTATGGTGGACGCAAAAACTGCTGCGGCGCCACTCGGTTATCTCAGAATCGACGATCACTGTGTCCGAGAATCGCGATGGCGCCTTGAAGGAGACCCGCAGATCGACCATCGGAATCCCCATGATTTGATAGGTTTTGAGCATCTGCCGCTTGGACAGGCCGGCCTTTTTGAACAATGCGGTCGTGCATGCGTCGAAATACGCCAAGTAGCGAGGGTAGTGGACAATCTGCGCTGGATCACAATCGCCCCACTCGATGTGAATCGTTTTCCGGTTCGTGATGTTCGCCTTCTTGCTCAATAATGTCCTCTTCCTGTGACGCCTCGTACCATTGCTCGTCAACCTCGGCGACGATGGAATAAATGATGATAGATGATAGTGGTTGGTGACCCGATTCTGCACATCCGTCGAACATTGCAGGTCACTGGCCGTTGGCCCTGGCCTTGACCGGTCCAATGAAAGTCCGAAAATGCGGGGTATCCAGGCGACTGCCCATGCAACTGGGACGAAATGCCATGCTAACTGGTCGGTGGAGAAAATGCGGCTTTGAGATGTTCCTGCCGCAAGAAATCCAGAGGGTGGGGAGAATTCGGAATTGCTGCGCTCCTTTTGTGAGCAATTCGGATATAACAAGGCTGATTGACGCAAGGCTGAATGAAAGTCGCCGGAAGCACTCGCGCAATTGGCACGACTGTTTCTAGGACTTTTGCTCGACTCGCGTGCTGACTCGGTAGGGATCGTCGTTTTCATTGAGTTCACTCGAGGCGGCAAAGAACAGATGCGTCACTGCCTAAGCGTGCGAACAACGGCCTATTCAGCGGATACATCGACATACTTGGCTAACCTTTTTGTTCACCGCTGTTGGCGGTTTGAGAGATGGCGGCAACAATTCCTCTTTCGTTGGAAACGCCTGAGCTGTTCAACCAGAATGGATTGATCAGCGGGGAGCTTTGTTGGCAAGTGAGGTTGCGCTTCGAAGGTCACGGCATTAAGAGATAATGTCACGATATGTTCAGGACGAGATTCAAACAACAAATCGTAGCCGAGTTCCTGCCTCCCTCACGGGAACGAGGAGGCCAGAAGACAATCATCCTGTGCGACGGCATGCCATCTATTCCTCACAAGCAGCCTCTATCGGAATTTCTCGCCGCCAAGGGTTTTTGGGTCGTTTATCCGCGCTATCGCGGAGCCTGGGAAAGCGATGGGCAGTTTCTAGAGAGGTCTCCCCATGAGGATATCCTCGAAATCATCGACGATTTTCCAAAGGAAATTGAGGAAATTGCGTTCGGTCGGCGCTTCCGGTTTTCGCCGGATCAAATCTTCGTCATCGGAGGAAGCTTCGGGGGCGCGGCAGCAATCCTTGCGTCCCTGGACCCACGGGTTAAGAGCGTGATCGCAAATTGTCCCGTGGTGGACTGGAGAATTCTGGATCGTTCCGAAAAGATGGAAAGCTCTAAAGAAAACTATGCCGAATATATTCGCGAAGCGTTCGGCAACGGGTACCGCCTCTCCGACGCAAACTGGGACAAACTCAGAAGCGGCACCTTCTATAGCCCGTGGCACCATCGAATGGCAATCACCGCGTCGAAGGTGATGCTCTTCCATGCCAAAGACGATCCGCATGTGCCTTATGCGGGAAGCAAGAAATTTGCGGACATCACCGGAGTGACCCTGAAGTCCCTTCAGCGGGGCGGACACGTTAGCACGGATTATATCGTTCGAAGATATTGGGCTCAGATCAAGAAGTTCTTCGATCTCTCTCGGACTTGAAACGAGATGGTGGTATACGTTTTATCGACATGGCAATGCGGCCTTAACTAGTTCCACCGCCGCTTGCGGATCGGCGACTTCAACGATTAGCTGGTTGTATCGTTCGTCGCTCAGCTCGATTACAACCGTGTTATCGGGGTTGTGTACATCCCAGAAAACCCGCTTGCCATCTTGATAAAAAGTGCCCGCCGTCAGCACTCCGGGAATATTGGTGCCTGGCATTCTCATCCCGTGCCACCAGCCGTGTGCCACGGCGGTGTCTCCCCTGATTTCCGCAATGTGCGCCAGTGGAATTTCGAGCGAACTCTTGAACGCCCACAGCTTGTCGGCTCCCCGGACGAGCAGCACCAGATTGCCACCGGAAATCGATACGTCCACCATGTTGTTCCTCCTTTGCCACGAGGTATGCGACCCCTTGCCGTCGCGGGCACGTGCCTACGCTACCCTCGGTTCAAGTGCCCTCCAGCATTTTAAAACCAATGTCCCTGGGGGGCTCAACCACTGGAAACTCCAGAATGACCGACCATTTGGAGCGCGCGGTCGCCTGGAAAAACCTCCCCTGAAAGGCACGGACTATTGCTCCCTGTGGCGCACCGCCGAAGGCTGGCTCCTTTTAAGGGCTCGGTCGCCGGAGTGTTGGAGGACCTGCGCCCAATGTTAGCGAAGTACGAAGTCTATGCGATGAGAACTGGCTCATGCAGCGAGTCCAAGTGGAGCGCACCATCGGAAGTGAAACGAAGGCATTGAGGCTGGATCTGGAGCAAGGCGGTCTGTGGCGCCGTTCGGGACAGGAGATAGCCGAAGTGCGTGGCTGTCTCGATGCTGATCTCTCCGTGACACCTGCAACCAACACTCCGCCCATCAGGCAACTTAACCTCGGTATCGGCAAGAGCGAGTCCGTCGTCGCCGCTTGGATCAGTTTTCCTGAGCTTACGGTTCAACCCCTGCCCAACGCTACGCCCGTACAGCAGAAAATATCTATCCCCACGAAAGCGATACCGGATTCTCGGCTGAGATCGTAGTCGATGATCTGGGTTTGGTGATTGCCTACCCCTGCGGCTGGGATCGCACCGCTGCGCGATAGGCGTCGACGTACGCCGGAGGAAGAGGATGGTCCAATGGCAGCGATGTCAGCGATCCCGGACACCTCGCTTAGTTGCGGCGGCTTCAATCCCGCAGAAATTTCGTTTAAAGTGGCAGCGTCATGAAGTCCATTGTATGTGCTGTTCTCGTTTTTCTGACTACCAACTCTGGGAGTACGGAATCGGTCCCTATGCCCCCAAGTTTTGACATCAACGCCGCCGAGCGGTTCGCCAGTCTCGCACTTACATGCGTCCACAAGGAATATCCCAACAAGCTTAGCCACAGCTTGAACAGTGATGCGGATGTGGCACCGCCACGAAAACTGACTCCCGCATTTTACGGCTGCTACGACTGGCATTCTTCGG
>Ga0210402_10006479_pt1 | contig 10377 bp, 13 predicted proteins | sample IncBWC7MmetaG_FD_161055 | JGI IMG/M metagenome (GOLD analysis project Ga0210402, IMG submission 161055) | Forest soil microbial communities from Barre Woods Harvard Forest LTER site, Petersham, Massachusetts, United States - Inc-BW-C-7-M | ecosystem: Environmental > Terrestrial > Soil >...
CAACTGACGCTAACAGGCCGTTACACTCAAAACACCGGTTTCAAGGGTCAATGAGTGAACTCGCGATTTTTCGACAGTAATTAGGGCGGCATGGGCACAAGTCAGTCCGAGCGGCCAATCGAGCCGATCGGTGTAGCATGGGGCAATGAAAACAGTCATATTCGCGCTGCTAACTGGCTTGGGAGTTTTCGCCCTCGTTTGGTGGCGTATCAGAATGGATGCCATCAAAGTATGGCACGGTCTTCCTGCGACATTCACTCCGCCCGACTCTCTTGGCAAACCTGTGGCCTTTGAGCATCGCCACGAGCGCTACATGAACGTAGCGGAGGTCATGGTGACCCTTGCCTCTGCATCTTTGGTTTTTGTGCCGAGTTCCCGGCTCAGCCTCTACAGTCACGCGTGTGCGTTTGCGCTTATTCTCTTGGGCCTCTGCGTGCTCTACAGCGTAGGATTCATGGCATTGATGACTTATTTCTACGAACGGTTCCTCTATGACGACCAGACGTACACGCCTTGGAAATATGGATTGTTGCATGGCCTTGGTTTTGGTGCGCTGTTTTGTTTCGCTCTTGCGTATATCGTTCTTGCCGGGGGTGTCGCAAATGCCGTCATCTACGCAATTCCTTTTTCTGGGCACCCTCCTGCATTCCCCTTTAATCTCCAGTTGCCTCAGTGACCTTTTCCGCCCGGCGTTAAGCTCGCCTTCCGCTTTCTCTACACGCGAAAGCGCTGTTGCGCTAGTCAACGAGCGGCTAGCCTGCTGATCGATGTTGTAATCAGGCGTGGCTGTTGAAAAACTCACAGTCTGGAAGTTCGCAGAAATTTCATCGCGCTAGATGCCCTATAAACGACGTTCTCGATTTTGGTGGACATTTTCTATCCCTCGGCCGAGACCGTTTTTTCAAAAGAGGGGGTTTTTCAACAGCCACAGCCATAGCACAAGTTTGCTCCGTCTGTTCGCCCCCAAAGCGCAATGGTGTGTCGCGGCGAGGGAGTTTTTGTTACCGAGAGAAATGGCGATCTTACGTCAATTGAAAAGTGCTTGACTCTGGAACCGATTCCAGGGTTCATACTGATGTCGTGAGTGCCAATTCTTTGCGTTCGGGAGAGCTTGCCCGCTTGACTGGTGTTAGTGCTGACACCCTCCGCCACTATGAGCGGCTCGGCATTTTGCCGACATCACAGCGGACCGATGGCGGTTATCGGATGTTCCCCGCGTCTGCTGTCGAGCGAGTACAGCTCGCACAGCGGGCGCTCCAACTAGGCTTCTCGCTGAATGAACTCTCGGACATTTTCCGAAATCGTGACAATGGCGGTATCCCTTGCGATCGGGTGCTCAACCTGACCGAGGAGAAGCTGCGTTCACTCGGGCAACAGATAACAGCGCTTCAGCAAACCCAAAGCTACATGCGAAAGCTCGTTCGCGACTGGAAGAAGACCTTGAAGCGCACTCCGCCCGGTGAGAAGGCAATGCTGCTGCACTCGCTCGTGGACAAGCCGAAGACTACGTCCGCGACCAATAATCTAAAAAGGAGATCACGATCATGAATCATCTCGTACTTGCGCTTTCGTTGTCACTATTCGCATCGCCAGTCTTCGCTCAAGAGGCAAAGCCAGTTGAAACGATGAAGGACTGTCCCATGCACGATCAGCACGCGGCCCATCATGCAACCGTCGAGAAGAACGGTGACCAAGCGATGGGTTTTCCTCACGACAAGACCACTCATCACTTTCGGATGTCGTCCGATGGCGGAGCGATCGAAGTTACTGCGAACGATTCAAACGACAAAATGGACCTTGGAGCAATTCGCTCTCACTTGTCACATATCGTGACCATGTTCAACAACGGTGATTTCTCTACGCCGATGTTCATTCACGACGGTGTTCCGCCTGGTGTGACTACGATGAAATTGATGAAGTCAGCGATTCGCTACACCTACGAGGAGATGCCATCAGGCGGAAGAATACAGGTAAAGTCCGATGACCCTATTGGCGTCGCTTCAATTCACGACTTCCTTCGTTTCCAAATCACTGATCACCAGACGGGCGACAGTCTTGAAGTGGCTCAAAATAAGTTTATCGAACAGCTGACAGGCCAACTCGCTCATTGAGGGGGGAGCATAATAGAGATTTTTCATTAATTGACCACTAGCGCCCTGAAGCCTTTTGCAACGACAGCATCCGTGCGGCAAAGCAATCAAAAAAACCCTGCGACCTGCGACATGGAGATTTGTCTATTGTGTCAGGAGTAAGCGCGATGGATGATCCGAAACAGCTGATCAAGAGGTTTGTGGAGGAGTTGTGGAATGAACGCCGGTTGGAGGTGGCGGACGCGATCTTCGCCAAGGATTGTGTTAACAGATCAGCTGCGGTCGGGCGTGCCAGTTGATGCAGTGCCGCACGACCCACTAGTGATCAAGGACCCCTTCTCGGGGTCAATGAGTGATATGGCGCCGATTTATCAACAGTTAGTCGCTATTGCCCTGTGAGTCGGATATTTGCTGGGTTGGGCTGCTAACTAAGATGCTAGACGACGAACTTGTTGCAACGCGCTGGTCGCGGTTCGCCTCGCAGGCATTCGCACGTCGGTCTTAGCATCACTAGGGGTCGCATTACTGAATATAGGGTCCACTTTGATGTGAAGGGTTTTCACAACTCCACCTAGCTCGGATAAGCGGCTTATCAATTTGGTGCTCTCGTTTAATCCGTTTGCCGGAATTTCGCGTACATCAACGGTAAAGCTTACTTTGTATCTTGGGGCATTCGTCGGTGCTTCCGCTAGCGTGAGCTGCCACATTCTTGAAACCGCGACCACAGAGTGGCTGCCGCAAACACCGCAAGCATCATGGGGACTGTTGGTGACTAAATCGCAGTTTACGCAGTAGACAGCATTCAGCAGGGGAATTGCGCTCAGGAGCCCGCTCCCAGCATCGGTGACCCTAAGCTGTTCGTCATAAGTGCGCAGTCCATGAGTCTTGGATAGCGGTGCCGGTCTTAGCAAAAGCCACCCAACAAACAAAATCGCGCCGACTAACATGCCCCAGGGAGCCATTTGGCCCCAAATGACCACAATGACCACGAAACCCAACAGGCGCAGCATAAGTCACCAGGTGTTATTGTACCGCGTTGCGTTCTCCGATAGCGCTCATTGACCCCATGATGAGTGCTATAGAGTTTTCACCAATTTACAATGGGCAGACGACTATCGAAATCTCTGGACGGTTCGGGGAGAACGTAGGCCTTGACCCGCGCGGAATCCTTGGCAATGAATCAAACGTCGCCAATTTTGTACGATTCCCCCGTCGGCTTCTAACCGGTGTGCTTGATCAAGAGGACCTCGTTGCCCACCTCGCTATAGATCAACTCATCCACGATTCCCTTTGCGGTCAGAATGCCGAACCCGCCCGGCCGCATGCCCATGGCTTCGCGCACCTCGAGATGCGCCACCGGCGCGTCTGGCGGATTCGAAACTGCGGCATGCGGAATCTCATCCCACCGGAACCCTTCGCCGGGGTCGCGTACATAAAACACTATCGCCCGTTGGGTGTGTACCGCCGCTACTTCAACGACCCGCGCCGGACGAAATTTAGCGCCGTGTTCAATCGCATTCATTAGAATTTCCCGAAAAGCCAGCATCAACTGTTCTCGAGGTTCTTCTGGGAGGCTTGTCTGCAACTCCGTAAGGAACTCGACCACACGTTCCGCCGTCAGCTTCTGGCAATTCACCCGCAACGATACCCAGTCGCGGTGTGCGGACAACACTTCAATCCCCAGTGGCGAATCCGCTGCCGATCCCGCACGTAGCGCATACTCCGCAATCTCCGCAGCATCGAAGGGAGCACTCTTAACCATAAACACGCGGGCGCGCAGTGCAGCGATAATGTCTTCAGGTGTGCTTTCCTGCGCTAGGACGATCACGCGCACTCCGGGTCGGATCGCCCGCAGTTCGGACGACAAAGCTAAGTCTTCATCGACGCTAATCGCGGGATCGGTGATGACCACGTCGTACGGCGCCTGCCTCAGCTGGCGAAGACTGTCGGCGCTACCCGCTGCATAGCGGAATATACAGTTCCGTTCAGTCAAGGCCTCTTCCAGGGCTCGGCTGAGCTTCGGTTCTCGGCCAATCAGTAGCACCCGGCTTGCATGTTCCTTACTGACGGATTTCATTCCGATGGAAACGGGATTAGCTGCGGTCATAACGATACCTCTTCGGATAGATCTCGCCCCGGGAGTGAAGGCTTATAGTTTACGCTTTCGCGGCTAGCCGTTTCGCCCCCTGGCGTGTCAGCGAATAGATTCTCGACTGAAAGCCGTAGATGGCGGGTGCGTTGAGTCCCAACACAAATGGGCCATCAGAACCTGCCACCTTTTCACATTCCTGTAATGTCCAAAGAATAAGATTCGCGGGTGCAGAACCTCAGTGCAAGCCTGGCGTACGCCTTGAATATCACCAAGACCATAACCGTCCTTCGCTGTCCTTACTTCGTTTCGGGCAATGAGTTCAAGCCAATGGTAGGTGCTGGGGACGGGCGATTGGCATGCGGCAAATGCGGTCATCTAGCAATCCCCGCCGACAAGAACTTCGGGTGTGCTTGCCGGAAGTGCTTCGAGTTGCGGTTGCTCAATTCTCGACGATGAGAGGCAGGGTTCAATGAAAACGCACAATGTTCCGTTAGGAGGAATCAAGGTAGACCCACTGGCGCACGAACTGGCCACTTCGGAAGGGACTCGTCCTTACCTCGACTTCCTGATTAAGTCTTACAGCTACAACCGTTCGGGACTCGAAGCCGCTCTCCAAGTCGTACGGGACTTGCCGCTCGAAAAGCATTGCTCGTGTCGAGACCCTTCGTGCCCTGCCGGGGTTGCACACTGAAGAGCGTCACGCCATCGACGACGCATTGCGTGCTCTGAACTTCTTGCAGCAACAAGAAACGCGATTCGATGGGGAAGCAGAACGTCGTGCGGTAGACGAATCGTTGCAGCGTCTTCGCGCAATCGGTCCTACTATCGAGCGGCTGAAAGACACTTCTGACCCAGATTAACCGTCAGCGGTCGGTGGAAAATCCCGCCTTCCGAGTGCTAAACTTGTTTCACGCGCACGTCCTGCTGTGAAAAAGAATCCCTCTGACCGGAAAGGAGAGCCTATGCCGGAGAAACCTAACGTCACACTTCCGGGAACCGTGGAGAAAATCATTCCGTCTCCGCACCCGAGTGAGCCAGAAAAGGCTCAGATTGCCGTCAAAGATGGCGACGATTTGTATAAAGAGATACGCATCGAGAACGCACTGCAAGACGAAGACGGCAACGAGGTTGCGCTAAAAGAAGGTGCTGAGGTAGTAGTCACCGTCGAGGCAGATAAAAAGGATACGAAGCCGAAGGGTTAGCGTCATTAACCATAGTTCCTTATTCGAATCACTGGGCGCAAACCGCTCCCCGTGCGCCAGACGCTCTCACGATCTACCATAATCTTTTAATGTGCGGTCGCTACCGACTCTCGCGTCGAAAGCAAATGATCGAAGAGTATTTCAGCACTGTTTCAGGCGAAGACGACTGGAATCCGCGCTACAACATCGCGCCAACGCAGCCCGTACCGATCATCCGACAGAACCCGAAGGAACCTCGCCGAGAGTTGTCGCTGGTGCGTTGGGGTTTGATCCCCTCGTGGGCGAAGGACATGTCCGGCGCAGCCATGATGATTAACGCAAGATCGGAGACCGCAAGTGCGAAGCGTGCGTTCCGCGATCCGTTGACCAGTCGCAGGTGCCTCGTACCAGCGGACGGATTTTACGAGTGGTCGCGGAGGGGCAAGGCGAAACAACCGTACTGTTTTGAAGTTAATGCTGGTGAATTGTTCGCGTTCGCAGGACTCTGGGATCGCTGGAGAGACCCGAGCGGGCAGTGGATCAAATCGTGTACGATCCTGACAACGACGCCTAATGCGGTCACCTCTGCCGTCCACGACCGCATGCCTGTCATCCTCGATCCTGACAACTATGACCTATGGCTCGATCCGGGGATGACCAATGTGGAGGCTGTATCAGAAATGTTGAAACCCTTCGATGCCCGAATGATGAGGTGCTATCCGGTAAGCACTCGGATCAACTATGTCACGAATGACGACGCAGAGTGCTCGGCACCCGTTGAACTCACCGAGACTCAGGCGGGTCTGTTCTAACAAAACGAAGACTACGGTTTGCGTAACGCACCGCGCGGTTTAGTTTGACTTCTCGATGTCCGGCAGACTCCATGTCTTGTCGAACAGCGGCTTCTGCGGCCCGTACAGGCGGAAGAGAACCTCGAACTCTCCACTGGCGCTCGTGGGAACCCAGTTCGACTCTTTCCCTGATGGAGCCTTAGGGCCGAAATAGATGTCCACCGAACCATTGGCGTTCTTTTGAAGTCCCGGCGTCTGCGAGGAGCGACTGGCCCACTCCATGTTGCGGATGAGGGCGTGAGTCTCGCGGTCGTAGACGGTGGCCGACCAGTATTGTGTGACGGGTGCGTTGGCCGGAATGTTTAGGCGATAAGCGCTGCCACCCTCGAAGTTGTGCCCGTCCTTGTCTTTGAACGCCATAAGGTAGAACTGCCCAGCCCCGAAGTGTTTCGCGCTGAAGAAACCGACCGTGTAGGCAATGCCACGACCATCGACCGGGTACTTGTCAGGGTCGGCGAAGAATGTCTGCAAGCCATGGATGACATCGGGAGACACTGGAACATGCCACTGACCACCTTCATAGTAGGGGGGCGGGAAGTAGGAGTTTTCGTAAGCCTTCGCCAACCACGCATGGGCTTCACCAACCGCATCTTTGAGCGCGGCCTGTGTCTTCGCGTCAGGGTCGAAAGGCTTGCCCTTCTCGATGCCGATGGTCTTGAGTTCGTCAATCATGGCCTTGTCGCGGGTCTGCCAAGGCTCGATCTGGACGATGCGATTCAGTGATGCGAAGTAGCGCATGTCCCACGGGATGGTGGCGTCGTACACGACATCAATCGCGTCTACGAACTGCGTCGCAGGCGGATTACCGGCCTGAGAGAGCGGGTAGAGTTTGATCTGCTTGCCGTAGGTCACAGCCTTGGCGATGTCGGCATCACTGCCACTCTTAAGAATGGAACGCAGCAAGGCGTAGCCCTCGTAGTTGTAGGTTTGCAGTGGTATGTAGCCGGAGGGAACGTTGTCCTTATAACTCGGTGGCAGGATGAGATACTTCCCGCCTTTGCCCTTGTCCACCCCGGCTGGCCCAACGTCCTCAATGGCCGTCTGCCAGCAATCGTCCACTGAGCCTGTAATCGATCCTCCGTCCGAAGGTGGTATTTCGAGCACGACTGGGCCGACATCCTTCGTGTCGAAAAACGGCATGAAGTATATCGAGTCCGGGTTCGGGGTGAGAGTCTGGTTCTTCCAATCAAACAGGCGTGACCAATAGACGATCTTATTGCTGCCCTCTCCGGCCTTGGCGTCACGGATCATCGCCTGATACATCCGGTCGAAGTTGACGGCTGGCGTACCCCAGATGACGGCCTCCACGGCTCGTCGCTCAATAGTGCGGCGGGAGAGTTCTTCGGAAGAGAAATCTTGCGCGTGAGTCAACTCTGCCATACAGATGAAGAAGAGTGCTGAAATAATTGTTCGCTTCATAATTTCCTTCCCTTCGGTGCTGTCGGAATGGAGGCATTCATTTAGAGACAGAAATCAGTCAACGCAGCTTCATTGCACAGGGAGCGCATCGGGGAACTTCCAAGCGCTGGTCAAAATCTCTGGACGTGGACGATGCTAATCTCGGCTCTCAACTCGGCGCAAGCCATACGCCAACGGAAACGAAAGGAATGGGCCGAGTCCATCATCCTCGATCGCCTCGCTGAGAGTCGACAGGACGGAGACAACACCGACAGCGCGAAACGTATCAAAGGACAGCGCGCGGCTTGACGGGCTTGACGTTGTGGCCACGCCCACGCCTTCCGCACAGCCGTTCTGCCGTGCTACGATAATCTAATTTCGTAGCACGATCCATCAAGCGTAAATCAGTGGCCGACTGTACACTCCTACCACATCTGCAGGGCTTCTTACTTCAGAGCGCTCCGCACGACGCAGAAAACGCTTTGCTGGCCACGTCGTCAGACACCGCTAGGTACTTCAGTGTATTTCCGCCGTTCTTGTGGCCTAGGCGCTTCTGCACTTCGTTAATCTTAGCGCCTCCGTCCAGCATGAGATGCGCCGTAGTGTGCTTCAGCTTGTGAGCCGACAACTTGTAGGTCGGTATGCCAGCGGTCGCGCCATGTTTGCGGATCACGTTGTGAAACTGACGACGCTTGAAGTATAGGAAAATCAAAATTTCGTGTTCGTCGCAAATGAGGCATTGTGGCGAGGCGATCGGTTGTCGTCTGTCGGAAAAATAATCAGATCGTTCGGCGCGGGCGAAGCCATGGCTGTTTGAGGTTACGCGAGCATCTCCCGTCGCGGATTGCGGAGGACGATGGCGTGCTTTTTCGGCTACGTTCTGATTAGCGAGACGCCTTCGGCGCTAGTTGTCGCACCCATTTCATTCTGTTGCCCATGTGGTCGAGGAGCGGATCATCTCCGAAGTCTCGCTTTATGGAATCTGCCCAAGGTCGAGGTTTGGGGCGTGCCCTTCGCTCCTGCCCCAGGATGGCAAAAATGGCCGCCGAGGTGTGCCCGAGCGAGCGTGGAGCAAACAGCCCGAAGCTCCGAACAGCGTGCTGATAGTGTTCCGGAATGTGTTGGGACCAACGGTCAATGAACTCTTCCAATGAGCACCGCACCTCAACACGGCGACGTAGCTTTTTGTCTTTGTACCAAAACCTGACGGTTCGTTCCTCGATCCAGGTGATACGACGTTGCGCGATGGGAGGCCGCCTTACGTAGCGGCCGGCGTATTGCAGAAAATGCCCTTTGTCCTCGAACGATTGAATCTTGATGCTCCACCAGCATTTCCCCAGATGAGTGAGCAGATCTTCCATCTGGTCACCGGTCAACTCCGTCCGGAGCTGGCCCGCTTGCAGGGCTGCGCGGAGAAGCGCGATCACGGCCTTCCGCCAAGCCTCCATCAGCGCGTCGCGCTGGTAATAAACACGAGAAACCCAGATGTTGGACGACCCCTGCAGCCCTCCCCCGGTGACCATTGCGTGGACATGGGTGTTGAACTCTAATTTCCCGTTGAAGGTGTGGAGAATGGCAATGACGCCAACCCTCAAACCAAAGGCCGTACTCACCCGCGCCTGTATGACCTCAGCGGCTAGGGCTGACAGAGCCCGAGCCAGAAGCGGGTTGTCGCCGAAAAAGGGCCAAAGTAGATCCGGCATTGTGAATGTAATTCCTTTATAAAGCCCGTCTGGCAGGGCGGCCCAGCGCTCGCGCAGCCACTGTTCGGTAGCCCGGTAGCCACAACTCGGGCAGGCTCGCGATTTGCAGGTGTGATAAAGGACAAGTTCCTGGTGCTCCGAAGAGTAAACCTCGGCGCCCAACTCCGCAGTGCGGCACTGCAATGCTTTGCCAAAGACCTTGCGAACTGCAGAGCGCATCTCACCCCGCTCCCAGTGCGGCCGTCCCTGAGACAGAACCTTCCTGAGCGAATGGTGGTATTTCATGTCAGCTTCAGCTCCTTTTGAGAAGGCAACCCGGCGAACAGATTTTGACCGGTAAAAACGACCGTATCTTTATTCCTATGTTTACCGACTCGTACTGTAACGGTTCCTGGCTGTCGCGCCTCCTGGTGCCTTAAAACCTCGAGAACGGTGATAACGTCGGGGCTGATGTTTTCCTCTTTGGGCCGAGCGATAGTCCGACGGATCACCTTGTTCGTGGTGCGTTCCTCGCTATAACGGATAAACTGCTCCAGTTGCTCTGCCCGGGGTAAGTTGCAGAATTGGATTGCGCGGTTGATTGTTAGCGTCCCGTTTCCCAAGGCCTCTATCATTCTCGGGTGCGCGGTCTCGATGACCGCTTTCACATTGCTAACATTCCGGGCGCCAACCCCCGCGACGCCGGCTATCTCTTGGCGCACATCAATACGCTGAACGTCCGGCAAACTTGCCAAACCCTTGTACTTGCCCCCGGCGCGCATGTTGGCGAGCGCCCTGTGCTGGAAGTGTGGCTCCAATGTGAGCGCCAAGCGAATGCGGACGAAGGCATTCCATCCGCGCTGGGTTTGATGGTGCCTGATGATGAATTGCAGGGCTTCGTCATCACCAAGGGGGTACTCGATGCAGTTAATTTCGTGCCGATCGTCGAAAAGCGCCGACCGCCAGCGCCCAAAGCCGGCGAGAATCGTCCCGTTCGCCGTGATCAGAATCGGCTCGGGCATGGACTGGACATTCAGTCGGGCGTCGTTGAGCTCGTCTATTACGCCAGTCCAGCCGAGGTCC
>Ga0210402_10006481_pt1 | contig 10375 bp, 12 predicted proteins | sample IncBWC7MmetaG_FD_161055 | JGI IMG/M metagenome (GOLD analysis project Ga0210402, IMG submission 161055) | Forest soil microbial communities from Barre Woods Harvard Forest LTER site, Petersham, Massachusetts, United States - Inc-BW-C-7-M | ecosystem: Environmental > Terrestrial > Soil >...
GAAAACATGAGAAAATTGGATCATGAGCCATCAGGATAATTGATAGGCGAAATCAACATCATGTGATCAAGTCGCGACCAAGACTAGGAGTGACTAGTAGGAGATCAAATATCAACAAGACATTCGTCAGTTTCGCAACAAGTCGAACATCAGCTTGCAGATATATTGCTGCGAATATGTTCTAGTATACGTTATAAATTATCTACGGCTAACCCGTCAGCCATCTCACATTTGCGGGATCATTCCTCTTCACATTCTCCCAGCTCTCGCGACCTCGGATGTCGTCCACCCACGAAGCCCTGAAGCAGCAGACATCCAAACTCTTCATCAAAATCGCCAGAGGTGTTCGGGTCGAATCGATCCCGGTCGATGGTCAAACAGTATCACTCAGCCAAACTGCTGTGGACGCTGATTTGCTTATTGGCCTAGGCCTCTCCACTGCACAGGTTCGCAGCATGGCATTGCGCTCCAAGAAGGTATCCTGCACGGCCTACGACGATCATGTAATCGGGAAGGATCCCTAGCCTATTGATATGCAGAGCTATGTAGACACCGAGGTCAACTAGGGAGCTGTGCACATCAACTCTGGAATTCCGAACTGCGCATCTATGACATTACTCTTGGTGGTCGTGGGGAGGGCGGGCCAGATCTGGTATGCAACTCTATGCGATAACAGGCTGCTACAAAATGCTTATTTCAAGCTGTTTGCTTGGATCATTGTCCATGATGCTATCAAGTTGTATGGGAAAGGTGTTGGGGATCTCGTGGCGAGCGCATGACGTGGAGTTGAGGTCGAATCGCATCAAGCACCCCCAATAAAGTTCAATTTGAGTACGGCCATTCCTCATTCTCTCCCTCCGCCAGCCTTGATTGAACTGTGCATAATGTATCACGGAGGCTGACGAAGGGCAACATACTACGAATTAACATTTGGCGCCTCCGTTGTGCTAACCCAAGGGACCATACGTATCGAGGCTCCAAGGACAACCCAGTTGTTGTTAAGGAAGATTTTTTGTGAGCTCATTTTTGCCATATCGCGGCTGTAACACCACGGGGCACTGAGTTGAGTGTGGTTCGCTAGCGCCGACGTTTTCACGGACACAGGATGATCCCGGCGAAGTAGAGAGACGTGTAAGATGTTTGACAAGTGACGCAAAGATGCAACGTATGTACATGGTTCAGGGCCGAGGTTGGGGCGTACAGCGAAAGTAGAGTAGCTTCAAGACTTCGGCTGCTCATATATATATCATAAATAGGTCCCAGAAATTGCAGTCATTGCCCAAATTTACTCAAAGCCCAAACGCAAATGTAGGCTGTCCATACAAACTCTCGATGATGTGAACATCTCCTCCTTCACCAGCGCCTGCAGCGACATACAGCGGGACGAAATGATCTTCTCGCGGATGCGAAGCGCGGAATCCAGGATGTCTTGTCAGATCTATGAGGGCGTTCTTGCGTTCGTCCGGCTGGTGAACACCACATATTAGGGATTTTACAAGAATGAGAATGAACGACAAGAGAAAGACGCACGTTGGGAACGGACACTGCATCGAGGATGGCTTTGTCAAATTCTTTGTGGATGGGTTTGGCAGTGATTGGGGAGAATGAAGATGTATCTCGGAGGTTATGGGCCGTCAGACCGCCAGAGAGGATCAGGATGCCTTCTTCTCTGTAGTATATTAACCAGTCAGCATTATCGTAACAGAACGAAACGTGGAGCACGGCAGCGGACCTAAGTTTCGACACCACTTTCCCGAGAGCCCAATTCTTCTCAGGACTCATGCTCTGGTCGATGGATACTTGGACGATTGGGACGTCGGTGAATTCCTCTCCGAACATGAGGCGGAACGGGACAAATACACCATGGTCCAAGCCAGGACCACGGAAGCCTCGTCCGTCTAAGCCGCGGTTCTCCTGTATCGAGGTCGTGCGTGCGCTTTGACCTGCCTTGGATGACAATTGGAATGGATTTAAAGTAATAATAATAGAAGAAATACGCACTTCCTTGTACAGTTCGACGACACGTCGTGATAGAGCGGAATCCCCTCTAGACTTGAACTTTAGCTGATACAACTCGGGCTGGAAGCCGAAGTAATCCATGAGAAGCGGGTTCTCTTCGCCATAATCAGTCACTGTCTCCCGTTAATAAAGGAGCTAGATCCACCAACTGTGCACACAGAACTCACCTAAGCGTTCTCCCGAGGTCTCCCAATGCGCACTGTACACCACGATCCCCTTGGGAGTGTACTTTTTCAACAACGCTGGACCGAAATCTTTGAGGAAGGCAGCGAGAGGTCCTTTGGGACCTGCATTTGATACCATGGGGCTTGCTGTCCCTGACCTTGCTTCGGACTCGGGGAATGCGAGGATGGGCGAGCCGTGTGCGAAGAAGAAGGCAGGTATGTTGTGGGGTGTCGAAGGGAGTGCGTCGAGGGATTTGCGCCATTCCGTTTGCGCCTGTGAGATGGAGACAGACATGGTTGAGTGAGGGTGAACGTGTTTGCAATATTTATAACAAATTTATAATTACAGCTTAATACTCACATGACGTCATCACGAATAAGCAGTGAATAAGCTATTATGTAACACACGTGACATAAGCAAATAGTTCAAAGTGACGTGACTTACTCTGTTACAGTCCGATTCTCAACTCTGCGTTCTCTTCTCAACAACCGGATCATCCACCACCATGACTAGGAGCACGACCGTCACTTTCCAAACGTAGCAAAGCGTCCTCTCAGTTCATTCGGCGTCAAGCCATTTCTGGTCAACCATTCCTACAACAGTAACAACACGCATCACACGCACGTATCACATCCGCGAACATGATGAGTTTGATCGCGGCTTAGTTTGGTGCCAAAACAGGGTGATTTCTGATTTCCAGTCGCGCTCAGCGACGTGAGGTTTTGTGGGCTGTGCATTCGTCCACTTGCGAATCAACTTCCAGAAGCCATGATTCACTTATGTAATTATAAAACGTGCAAGTTTTCCCATTCCAACAGACGTTTGAGACCTCGATGGGAATTGAGGCTCATGGTCGCGCCAAATGGACATAACCGCATCGCAGACTGCCGGGGAGCCACTGGCTGAACAGGTGCCGAGGGGTTTGAGAGCCGTGCATCGTCGATCATCGCCTGCCGTGCCAGATTACGCACGCCGAGGATTGTTGATTATTCCTCCTCTACTAGTAGCAGACATCAAGGCTTGTCACAGTCGAGCTTAGGAAATTTATGGGCAACAAAAGCTGTAAGGGCGGATCACCAAACATCGTATGTAACACCCGATCAGCTAGGTGACTTTCCCCCAATTGCAACTTTCCCCGCCAATTTCCTAACCTAACCGACCTGGTTAGCGCTAACCGGGATCCCGGGTGACATCCTGTAGATGATTATCGGTATGCGCCGAGGCTGGATTGTGATTATGACTCGGAGCTCTGGCCCCAGGACAATCCGTAAACTTGAAAGCGTATGAAATGCCCGGGCAAGTTGGAAACGGAAACCCCTCGCGGGGTTTGAATTTATCGAGTCATGACGTTATATGATAAGTTGTCACGTAACACGTGTGACATAAGCAAATATTGGTTCAACATCGTCGCCAACGGTGACCAAGCATGCCTTACACGCTGAGCAAAGGGTACATCTCAGACGACCCCGACATCCAAATCTTGTCCCAGAACCCGGCGACGTCGTGAGCCTTGCATATTACATTGATCTCACCACAAAATCACACGTAACCACCTTCCAAACAGCCAATCACTCCAATGTCAACTCTGCTTTCTCCTTCTCGACAACCTGTCCATCCCCCAGCGCGAGGAACACTATGAGCGTCACTTCCATGACCATTCCCAACGTACTAATTTCCTCCATTCCATTTCATACGCACAACCCAATAAAATAATCCATGTTTTCAGGTTCACCTTCCTCGAGTTCCATCGGTGTCAAGCCACTTATGGTCAATCCGAATTCCAACACACCTTCCGCGTCCAAACGCAACCGAAAATGGAACATGAGCTTGAACGCGGACAAGGAAAGGGATACATTCTGGTATCCCGCTCAAACGAATCCACCCCCGAAGAATTTTACTCCAGGTGTGTATTACTGTCCAGGTTGAAAGCATATCCTTTGAAAATAGGGCGACAGGCTTGATTCCCCTGCTAAAGAAATCTCTCACGAAATCGCATGGCCGAGGAAACACTCGTCGCGCGGTTTTGTGCTACGACCGGACAGTCCACGTCCACAGGGAATTTTGGGATGCGGGATGGGGTTGCGGGTACGTGACCACGTTCTCTCCCACTCTTTATAGTCTTTCTGACGCGAATGTTGATTCCTATACGTAGGTATCGCAACTTCCTAATGGTCTGCACGGCCCTTATGGACCAACCCTTCCAACCGATGTACTTCCCGCTGCTGGACTCTCCTACGTCGCCCGGAGTGCGGAACCTGCAGCACTGGATCGAAGACGCGTGGAGGTGTGGTGCGTTGCTGTAGTGTTTCTATTCGAATTGTATGTTTCTCAATCTCACCCTCTTCCCCGGTCCTCCTCTTCCCCGGTCCTCCGCTTCCGGAACCAGGGTTCGATGAAGAGGGTGCAGATCAGCTAAAGCCTCTGGTGGGAGCGAATAAATGGATTGGGACTTCAGGTTGGGGGATTATGCTCATTTCTGTCCTCAACGCCTGATCATTTTTAGATCTATGGGTGGCATTCACATTCCGTGGTATCCCGTACGCGCCCCAGCAGCCCTCTTCCTCCTCATGACATTAAACGACTCTCACACAGCGCCCAACTACTCGACTTTAACCTAAAGCGTGATCCTCGAGGTACACCAACCCATATCTTTCCGGCCATCCCCATCTAACACTACCTCTAACCCCCAACCAACAGGCGCTGAAGTAATAACAGACTGGGTCGTCTCCTACTTCTCCCCTCCTGCCTCTCCGGGACACCACAACCCCTTGTTGAACGTGCACGATGCCCTCCGTGGCGCCTCCCCCGTGACCACGACCGACCGCATGCCCTTAATCCTACAACACAACGGCCATTCTAGCACGATCGTAGGGTACGAAGTGTCGAAAACGGGAGCGGTCAATTTGTTGAAGTTTGATCCGGCCAGGTGAGTTCGCGCTACCTGCAGATCGTCTCTTGCTAACGGCTTTGCTGGGGGTTACTAGTTCCCCAAGTAAAGCATTGCGCAACGCGGCTCTTGCAGCGTTCTCTGCTGCTGGCTCCTCGTCAGCCTCCTCCATGCCTTCCAAGCAGCCTCTTTCCTCATCCTCTTCGAACACCCTGCACGGACTCCTTCACCCCGCCTCGTCCTCCTCGCACAAACACTACGACTCGTCCACTACCCACCCCAGAAGCGCCCCAAAACATGCTCGGTTAGACTCGATCGACGACGAGCCGTGCGTTACCGATACTGGTGATGATGATGTTGTTATCATCGACGACCCGCGGATTCAAGCTAGTGGTACGATGCCTGTGTTTCAGAGAAGGAATGGTAGCGTGAAGGGTATCCAGGATGAGATAAATCCTACAGATATGCTCAAGTTCTTTCGGTTGGATCTCAAGAGTCTTGGGTGGGTTTCGCATGATTTTAGTTATATGCCCTGTTCGTTGATTACGCTGTTCGTAGGAAGAACAACAAGTATCAGATCCTGTTTTTCCCAATGACGGAGCCGTTGTCGGAGAAGGAGAGGTTGAGGAAGAAGGTGGTGTTCAGTACCAAGATTTGTTGACGAGGAAGCAGTTCTCGAGGTTTCCTGATTTCATGGTTGGACGCCGCATCATAGCATCATATATACAAGTTTATACAGCATTATACAGGCAGGGATAGCTATAACTCATGGTACATCGCATTGTTTGGAGTGTGCACACTGAGCCGCGAACAACTACACAGCAGCCATCACAACGTCCCCACCCACATGAATCACGGCAGGCAACGAATCAAGCCCAGCAAGCGGCGGAACATCCAGTGCAGCAACGGCACTCCTCACCGCCCTCTCCCAAGCCTCTTCAACCATATACCCCCCACCCCTCATAATCCCCTCCCGATCCTTCCTAACAGCCTCACTCGCCAAATCTTCATAACCCTCACTCCGCAGCACAAACATATCCTCGTATGCATACCAATCATCCTGCAGCGGCACATGCGGGACGTCCGGTACCACGGTACTTTGTGCCGCCCGTGACCTCAGAAGCCTCGCATTGATGTTGCTCTGCAGCACGGAGGAGGAGGATGAACGCGTGGTGGAGCGCTTGAGCGCTTCCGCGCGCGAGCGGGCTATCACTTTCGCTGCGTCTTTGTCGGAGGTCTCAAGCTTGTCGATGATCTCGCGCCGGCCTTTCTCACGCTCCTCGCGTTCTTCCTCTTCTTCGCGGCGGGCTTCCATGGCGCGATACTCGCGTTCACGGCGTTCGGCGTCTTCTTGTTCTTTGAGGGCTTGGATGTATGCTTCTTCACGTTGGATGTTGAGCTCGATGAGGGCGGCGTTTTCGGCGCGGTAGGCGTTGATGCGGGCTTCGGTTTGGGGGAGGTCAACCTCGTTGATTAGGTTGAATGCTGGAGGGGATGGAGAGGTAGGTGAGTGGGCGAATGGGTGAAGATGGGTGGAGGGGCAACTTACTGATCTCCTCGACCTCTTCTAGGTAGTCGTTGTAGGCCCGCAGGTCTGGGAAGTCATCTCGCCGTTTATTGAACCTGAAGATGGTCAGATAGGTGAATGTGTGTGATGAGCGAACAGCTGACTCTTTTGCTATTCGCCGTCGAATGGATACTTCCTTCTCAACTCCAAGGTCCTCGAACGTCTGGGGTGTGAACGCGAGCTTGCGTAGAACCTTGTTGCAGATGGGACAAGGTGCGGGACCGAGTGTGAACAAACGGTCTATACATGATTCGCACCTGGGAGCATCTGAATTACGATGTGCACTACACTATACGACATGGCGTACACACATTTTGTGGTAACATGCGCTGACTAACAGACGCAATTTCGGATTCAAGTAGCGGTCGCTTTTGCATACTGGACATTGGTCGTCCATTGACTGTGCACTTGTTCAGTGCAGTGCATAAGATAAATTGAGCGGGACTCACAAAGTACTCAGATGTTCTGCCAGACGTATCTTTGACACCTCCCCCGAAGACGGTTGAGGAGGTGCTCTGAACTTGCGGGGTTGTCGAGCGTGCATGGGCATTTGTGGATGCGATGCCACCTTTGCGGACGACCTTTCCTTGTAGCCAGCCTCCCACATTGGATCGAGTTGTCATGAGGGTGCAGCCAAGCCTCAGTGACAGACCGTGACGTGGTAGTATTAGTGACTAGTATGACGTCACGCGCATCCACTCAGTGACTCATGCTTATTAATGTTTGGTCAAGGTTTGCTGCGGACAGTGTGACTACATTACAGACTGCACGTAAAAATAGTCAACCATGTCTTTAGACGGGATGATTTAACAGCGAATACCATCTACGCCCGAGCCCTATGCCAAGCACCAAACTTCTCCCACCGCCTGTCGTGATCCACCGCATATGCTAAGGAGGCGATGTAGGCCAGGCAAACAGTATTAGATGTTGTGGATGCACATCGTTCATACTCGAGAACGTATGAAGTAGATGGAAGGCTCTTGTTTGTGCACACGAGGTGACACGCCAGAAATCTGCAACTTCAGCATTCTTGATTGTGTTCCGGGCATGGGATTTAGAGAGCGTTCGATTTTGTTGCACTCTGCAAGAAAATTGGCTACTTGGAGTGCGAATGACGTTGTGAGTGAATGTTGCGATAACAAGCGAGCATCGTCACGTAGATCATCGATGACACTGCTGGGATTCAAGAAACCCAGTATTTTATTGGCACTCATCCGCTTGTCCTTCCAGAGTGACAAGTGGTCCTTGATACGACTGAGAACTTCCGCAATGCCGAGAAGAGCAGCACCAACGGATGAGTCCAGATGTTTGGCCTTTGCTTCGTCCTGTAGAGGGGATATAATGGTTTGAATAAGATTGAGGGAGGTCGACAGGTCGTGGACGCAGTCATTTTTCTCGTTGTTTGTCATCAATCCAGGTTTTGATGGCCCTAGTAAGTGAGAGGACTACCGTAAGGGCTGACAGGAGATCCATCGAGTTGAAGAAAAGTTTGGGGTTGAGGCGGGGTGATGCACAGAGAGACGGCTGCGACTCGAAGGTTTTGGGTCGGGTTAAAGAGTGAACCTCAGGCTGGAGTTACATCGAGTTTATTACTTACTACATATGATCGAAAGCACGCCTGGCGAGTGGCAGTGCTGCGCTGAGATCGCGAATCTCATGTAGATGATCACGAGAGTCGGAAAGTGACAGCCTACAACTTCAGAAGTCACAAGGTTTCCAAGTCCAAAAGCTTCAACTTGAAGTTAAGGGCCTGTTTGATAACCCAGATTCTTTTAAGAATCCAGTGTGTTCGAATATAAGTGATGGCCCCTTGTACATCATCCACACGCTCCGAGACAGCACGGCCGTTGTTGAATGACTATAATGATCCACCTCCACTCTCAATATCGCAAAATAACGCCGTAGAAGTTCCATCACCAAATCGGGAGAGGCGTGTCTCAGACGGTTGATGGTCCGCGTGCTGCTGGGCCTGTGAAGGTGGAACAATCTCATGCCGAGCATCGAACGTCTGCCATCCTCTGTCATTATCCACCGCGTGCGCTAGGCAGGCAATGAAGCCTAGACAAACGACATCAGACGTTGTTGATCCACATTGCTCATACTCGAGAACATAGGAAGTTGATGGAAGGCTCGCCCCCGTATACACGAGGACCGGAGCCTTGTACTGTCGACCTCGTAGGAAACGAAGAATTGCTTCGCCTGCCGAAAGATCAAGAAAGTGGCGTTTGAGGTGGCCTTGGGAAGTGTGGCTTTCCCATCGGGCGTTGTCAGTGATAAAGCGAATTTGATGGTTATCATCCCGACGACGGAGATGCTCTGTGAACATGTAGCATTAGATTGTATGTCGACAGCTGGAGAGCTGCCACAATCTACCTTCATTGGCATCGATCCAAACTTTAGCGGAAGCCGTCGATGTCAAGATGAAAACAGTTACTCCCATATATTCAGCGAAAGCAATCTGGCCGTTGATATTGTTTGGATTGTCATCAATCCACACGAGCCAAGGTGGGTCGACGCCTCGTCCTGCGTGAGATGGCTGGGAAGATATACGGGCTAAGACATTTTGAACTTTAGAGCTAATTTTGAAATGTGGAAGGAAGCCTACATTTTTTCCTGAGATCATCTATGGTGTCCTGTTACCCACAAATCTATCAATGCTGGAGGGTGTGACACCGCCTATGGCAAACTCGTCGATACGCAACAAGAGTGCAATGTGGAATGATTCGCTTATATCCGCGTTGAGCCACTTGGAGATTGCCTCGCAAAAGGTTTTCCCTGAAATACATAATGTCTACTCAAACAGTGAGACAGGGCATAACGACAAGATCCCAATTGAAATTACTTTTTCACCGACCATGTCACGCCAGAAATCTGCAACTTCAGAATTCTTGATTGTATCCCATATGGAAGATTTTGAATGCGGCTCTTCGTTTTTGGCAGACTCCGCAAGAAAAGTTGACAAGTGGAGAGCAAGTGAAATTGCGAGTAAATGTTGCGACAGTAAGCGAGCGTCATCACGTAGATCATTGGTGACACTGCTGGGATTCAAGAAACCCAACAGTTTGCTGACGCCCATCCGCTTGGCCTTCCAAAGTGACAAGTGGTCCTTGATACGACTGAGGACTTCCCCGATGCTGAGAAGAGAAGCAGCAACGGAGGAGTCCAGATGTCTGGCCTTTGCTTCTTCCTGTAGAGGGGATAGAATGGTATAAACCAGATTGACGGAGGTCGACAGATCGCGGATGGAGTCATTTTTCTTTTTGTTGTTATCAAGCCAGGTCTTGATCGTCACAGTAATTGAAAGAACTGCAGTAAGGGCAGACAGCGGATCCATGACATTTAAAGGAGCGAGTTGAAGAAAAGTTTGAGGTGAGGTGATGAACAGAAAGACGGCTGCGAGGTATTGGTTGGCTAGAGGAGTGAACCTGGAGTTACATTGATTATCGAAAGCCGGAAATTGAACGCCTGGCGAGTGGCAGTGCAGCGATGATGGCAGTGCAACGATGAGAGCTCTAATACAAACGTGACAGAAATTAGAGCGTCAAGAGGTCACAAGAGCTGCAAGTCTGTTGTTCGAATAACGCCATTCAGCTTTCAATCTCTACAGCGCTATATATCACGGTTTGGGGATAAAGGACAGACGTGAGGTTGACGTGAGGCCTGCAGTACTCCTGCAGTTGACGCGGGTTTGAAAACACCTGTGACCGTCACGGTGCTATGTAAGCAAACATACTTAT
>Ga0210402_10006483_pt1 | contig 10374 bp, 17 predicted proteins | sample IncBWC7MmetaG_FD_161055 | JGI IMG/M metagenome (GOLD analysis project Ga0210402, IMG submission 161055) | Forest soil microbial communities from Barre Woods Harvard Forest LTER site, Petersham, Massachusetts, United States - Inc-BW-C-7-M | ecosystem: Environmental > Terrestrial > Soil >...
TCATCGATCAGCCCTGGAAGATCATGTCAATCGCGCTCCGCGATTGGGCCTACATCGGTCGATCAATTTGAGGATTGGTATTAGTCGCCACCAAATCGTAACTTGCCGCGTTCGCGCATATGTTTTCGAGGGGAGTGTTACGGCCACATTATAGGAATGCGTTGCGGAGGCGACCTCCGTTTATGCGGGTTACCATCTGAAAGCGCAGCATATTTCGAGACGGCCATCGCCTTTTTGTCCCGCAATGAGTTGCCTTTTGAGCAGGGGATGAGCGCATCGGAGGGACCGATGTGGATGATGGGAACGCCGGGGAGCCTGATCTTCCTTGCGCTGGTCGCCGCGATGATCGCGGTGTCGCTGATGCTACTGGCATGGCGTTGACGACCGGCGGTGCTGGTGAAACAAATTCGGCGGGCAGGTCATCGACGTACCGAGCTTCGGGCCGCCTGCGGTGCCGCACCTGTGCATTAGAGCGTGATCATGATCGAGCCGAAGCAATCCGACATCGGACGCAAGGTGATCTATCGCGTTCACTTCGACGCCAAGGCCGAGAAAGGCGTCATCACGAGCTTCAACGAGAAGTACGTGTTCGTCCGCTTCGGCAAAGAAGAACAGAGCGCGGTGACGCAACTGGAGTGGCAGGATGCGCGGCGGCGCTGATGATCCCGGCCTGAGCAAGGAACGGCAGTCGGAGGCAACAATGACGGATCGGGCAGGCTCACCGGCCTATGCGATGGCTGCCACGTCGCGCGCTGCTGGTGCTGCTGGCGTGACGTTGGCGACCGCGGCCGGATTTTGCATATCGATGGTTGTGGTTGCCAATTGAGACGCGCAGCCATCTGTCCGCCGCCGGAGCATATCCGTCGCGGTGCTGCTGGTGCGTTTGAACGGCAGCGGCGCTGGTGGAACGCTCGCATCTTTCAGAGGAAAGGAGGACAGCGATGGCGGATCGAAAACCCGAGGTAGGAACTGAAAAGGAAGTAGGATGTTGTCCTCAAACACGGCTGGGCCAATGGGGCTCGGCGGAAGGTCCTAAATGCCTTCAGTCGAACAATGCAAAGCCTATGCTACAGAATACAAAGTCCTCGGAGCCGATCCGGGGAATTCAGCCCGCCGATCTGCCGTGCTAATGAATATTTCGAGTAGCTGGACAGCACTAGCGCACCACCTTGAGAGCCTTGCGATCCTCGGGAAATGGGAAGCTAAGTAAGCGAAGAACGCAAAGCCCGGCCTATCTCACCTTTCGCGCGCAACCCGTCGCCTGCCCTGCTGCTTGATGGCCCAGAGCCCGGTAGGTTTCGTCACCCCGCGTCCGCCTCCGTTGTGCCCGGCGCGCTATCCACCGCAATCTCTAGCGGCTTGCCTGTCTCATCGTGGCCAGGCGCATCCTCTCCCGCATGGGCGCAAGTCACGCGAGACGATCTACGGCGCATCGGTCCGGGCGGCGGCGGAGCGGGCGGCAGAAGCACGGAAGGCCGCTGACAGGCTCGGCGTCGAGGCGTGGAACAAGCGCATGCTCGCCTTCGGGCGAGCGGTAGGCGCAGATCAAAGAGGCCGCCTACTGAGGCGGCCTTACTTGAGCAGCATGAGGGCGAAGGCGGCTATGAGCAGCGCCAGCCAGATAAGCGACAGCCGGTAGTACAGGTACCAACGGTCCACGGTCGACACGCCTATTCCGGTGGACGAAGCCCCGGCGACCGTAGCCACTCGCTCATGTGAGCGCCGGTCTCGGCTTGCCTGGCTCTGCGCATCAGCGCGTCGCGGGCCGCGCTAGGTTTTAGCCGTTTGGCTTCCTCACGGAGGCGCTTTGCCTCTTCAGCCAAACGATCTTCAAGCTGATCTGTCTGTGTGAAACGGCGACGTTGCATGACACACCTCCGTAGCTTTTGCGGTTCCTACACCGCCGGGTTTGAGGGAGTTCCGATCCTAATATGCCGTCGCCGGGCCTTCAGTTCCAAAGTGAACACAAGTCAAATTAGGCCACCGTTAATTTTAAAACCGACCACTAGGGGTCGAAACAGGCCAACGGGAACGTTCTCAGAACATTTTGGCATTTCCGGTGTTCGTCCGGTGGAACACCCCAGCGGCAGCCCTTACCGTACTGCGGACCTGACCTGAGGGCGTTGCCTCACCCGCCCCGTTCTCCCGTAAGCTTTCCAGCTATGTGCAACCTCTATTCCATCACCACCAACCAAGCCGCGATCATCGCACTGTTCCGCGTCGTCAACCGCTATGTCGGCAACCTCGCGCCGATGCCCGGCGTGTTTCCAGACTATCAGGCTCCCGTGGTGCGCAATACGGACGCCGGCACCGAGATGACGCTAATGCGCTGGGGCATGCCGCCGCCACCGCGCGCAGGCGGGCCGCCGGTCACCAACATCCGCAACACGTCATCGCCGCACTGGCGCGGCTGGCTCAAGCCGGAGAGCCGGTGTTTGGTCCCGGCCAACAGCTTTGCCGAGTACGCGCCGGAGCCGAACCCGGAGACGAAGAAAAAGGACGTAGTGTGGTTCGCGCTCAACGATGATCGCCCCCTATTCGCCTTCGCTGGCATCTGGACGACGTTCAACGGGGATCGCGGCACGAAGTCGAAGCCGGTGCAAGGGCCGCATCAGGTCTACGGTTTCCTGACCACCGCGCCGAACGCGGTGGTCGAGCCGATCCATCCCAAGGCCATGCCGGTGATCCTGACGACCGACGAAGAGCGCGACGTGTGGATGCGCGCACCGTGGGATGAGGCCTAAGGCGCTGCAACGACCGCTGGCCGATGATGCACTCAGGATCGTCATGCGCGGGGCCGACAAGGAAGATCGCGCGGCGGCCCAGGGCATACTACGGAATAAGAAGCGACAACGGGGACAATTTGTTGCACCGTTCGGCTACCTTAGAATGACTGTCTCACTTCCTATGAGTACTGCGCTCGATCCGCCTCCAATGCCAGAGGGAGCAGGAATTGTTTCTGTTATCATTGAAGTTGCCTCGATAAGATTTAAGGCAGCCGACAACGCGAGTTCAGGATCGACTTGGGCAACTTTTTGCTTACCGCGAAGTCGCGAATAGTCATCATTAAGAAGCGCCTGTCCCGGGCCAGCAAGTACGTACTGGTTGAAATAGGGCACCTCGCCAAACGGCAGCACAACAAGGTCGCTCTGCATATCGAAACTGGTGCCTGTAATTGTCGTTGAGCTTGTCACAAGCAACGGCTGCAATTGAAAACGTCCAGCGCCGTCGAGGTCAATTCCAAATGCTAACAGGCTGCTCTTCATTGTAGATGGATCAAAATCGGCGATGATTATTTGTGCCACCCTAGTGCCGAAAAACGCGCTGAGTTTCCCTCCCGAGATATGTGGTTCGATTTCGTTGTAGATCACATCGGTAAATTTCTGGCCGTCAAATCTCGCAAGGGGAACGTTCTCTGCGTTCAGAAACGCTAGAGTGGTTCTGCCAAAGTCGATTGGCGCAGGTGTGCTTGCCAGAAATTTGCATAGCTCGGCCGGGGGTAGGTCCGGCATCTCTCTCAAGGTTATATTTCCTGTAATGACGACCGCCGTGCGCGCAGGCCGATCTGGTATAAGTATCTTGTTAGCCCCATCACAGAACGTCCCCTTCGGTGTTTGCCGCTTATCGGCGGCGATTACCAGCCCCGCATTGGTGGGAATGAAAATTGCGAGCGTGCCTCCGGCGCCTCCGAAACTTGCGTTGCTCATTGTGTCTCCTGACAGCGCAAGCAGCAGAAGGAAGATCGGTCGCGCATTGATTTTCATTCGGCAATCGGGCTACGGCTTGCGGAGTTCTCGCAGTGGTGCGCCGAGAAACATTCAGTCTCCTTCGGGCGGTTGTTGCTCTTCATCCCTCGGGGCATAGGCTTTGGGGTCACCAAGGATCGGCACAGGATCACCGAGCCACCCGCATTTATCGCAGGTCGGCCGCTCCCATTCAACGTCAGGGGCGCTTGAGTGAAACCCCCGTTGCGGGGACAGCCGGTTGGAGCCGCAGGCGGGACAGACCTCGGGCACGGCCCGGACGTGGCGGATAACGAGAGATGCTGCCATACCCAGCGCATGTTCAACGGTCGTTGTCGCGGCCTCAGCATCATACCATGTGGAGGTCTTGGCGTGGGTGAGCCAGTTGGAAAAACGCCACGCCTCCTCCAACAACGTCTTGAGAAGATGGCGGCGATGCTCGTGCGTCTGACCCGCGAGACTGACCGAACAAATGTGGTCAACCCACGCCTTGAAATCTGCTTGCTTGGGCTTGCTGGCATCGCCTCCCGTCCAAAGCATAACGATCTGCGCGGCGCTCGTGAAAGCAAGCAATGCTTCACGGCACCGGACACCAACCGTTTGAAAGTCGGTGACCTCCTGCGCGCTCGTCAGCGCGTCCGAGGCTTCGCTGATGTGACGGAAACACGCGGCGAGCGGCTCGATAGGAAGTTCTGACAATTTCGCTTTTTGGCCGCGCGGAACACGCAGGCAAAGGCCGACGTGAAGCGTGACGGCCAAATCCATGTTCGGAAACTGCTCCTGCGAGTACAGGTTCGTCGGATTGGTGATCACCCACCAGCGATCAACGTTCGTGTGAACGTCCCACACGACGTGCTGGTGGCTCAAAACGTTCTCGGCATATACTTTTTGCAAGAACTCGACCGTTAGGTCAGGTGCCTGCCAGTTCATATAGTCGATGATGGCCTGCGTCTCGTAAGGCGTGGACTGCAACACTGCGGCGGGACCTCCTAGTAAGTAACAGAGTTGATTTCTACCTGAAGTCGAGGAGGGACGGCAATGATGCCGATGGCCGTTTGGTTATTGGCTGGGTCTTGCCTATCCTCCGGGCATGGTCCAACAGCGGCGGCGTCCCTCCGGCTTCATCGAACCGTGCCAGCCGTCGAAGGTGACCCGGCCACCGTCCGGCTCGCTCTGGGTTCACGAAATCAAGCATGACGGCTACCGGCTGATGGTTCGCCGGGATGGCGAGCGGGTCCGCTGCTTCACCAAGGGCGGCCATGACTGGGCCGACCGCTTCCCGGCCATTGTCGAAGCCGCCTCTCGCATCAAGGCGGCGTCGTTCCTGATCGATGGCGAAGCGGTGATCGCCCGCGACGACGGGACACCGGACTTCCGCGCTCTGCGCACCCGCCGCCGAGGCCGTGAGGCGGTGCTGTTCGCGTTCGACCTGCTTCAGCATGACGGTGCCGACCTGCGCGACATGCCGCTGATCGAGCGCAAGCGGCGGCTCGCCCAATTGCTCGGCAGAGGCAAGCGGCCAGCCATTCAATACAACGAACATCTGGCCGGTGACGGCCCGACCGTGTTCGATCATGTCTGCCGCATGAACCTTGAGGGCATCGTGTCAAAGCGGGTGGACGCGCCCTACCGCAGCGGGCCATCGCGGATGTGGCTCAAGGCGAAAAACCCGGCGAGCGATGAGGTGCGCCGGGAGCGCGAGGAGGAGTGGCGCTAGGGATCGCGTCACCGTCGCGTGCTGCTGTCATGCGGTCGTGTGATGTCAGTTTCGTCTGAGCGTCCGCCGCTGAATAAGCCAAGCCGCAAAAAACGAGGGAAGCGGCGCACCGCTGCCAACGGCACCTAGAGATCATTTCTTAACCGTGACGTCTACGAACACTTTCCGGGAATATCCACTGGAAGAAAACGTCTCCAATTCAATCTTGTCATTTCCATCGTAATTATCTTCTGCAGTATAATATATCTTTTTCATTGGAACCTGAATATTGTTGCAATGAAATCGCGGGTTGCTTGACTGATAGGCCACAAAGCCATTTTCATCTTCGATCTCGACTTTGCCGTGGCGCGGCTCTTTTCGGGTCTTCACAATCATCGGTCCCACCACCGAGCAGTCCGGGTTGAGGTCTGCGAAACCCCAAACATTGGTCCTTACAGCCGCCAAAGCGATCTTCTGTACCGTGATCGGATTGGTTGCTTGAGCCAGCGCGGCCTCGGACGGAAGCAGGACCGCAAATGCAGCCCAAAGAATTGATCTCACCATGTTGGTTTTCCCATTTAGCGCGACCCAATAATCGTTGGCGAGAGCCGTGTCTTGTCTCCTGTCGCCATTCTTTTGCTTTCGCGGGCCATCTCGCCGCGATGGCATCAACAACGACGGGAGCGGTGCGCTGGCGTCCAGATCGCCGGCAGCGACCGGCAGAGAAGCCCGCCAGTGCAGCACGGGAAAAGTCGCAGGGGAGCGTGAGCGTGGGTAGGTGGACATAACCAGTATCAGTACCGTCGACCTGCGGCCCCAATCCCGGCCAACCGCCCCCGGAGAGGCCCCACCCCCTTGCTCCGATCTCGCGCGAGCCACATGCGCTGGCGCTGAAGCGAAAATCCGATAGTTCTAGGCCCTGCGGCGCTGTAGCGCATCGATCTGCGACAACCAAACGACCGTTTACCTGTTGCAGAAACATACACGGTCCATTTGAGCCCGCCTCAGAGCCGGTGGGCTTTTTGCTGTTGACGGTATAGGCCATGGTGGCCTATCGATTTTGACGCCATCAAGGGGACATCAATGAAGACCGCCATCGCCTACATCCGCGTCAGCACCCAGAAGCAGGGCCGTTCCGGCCTTGGCCTCGAAGCCCAGACCGCCGCCATCAAGGCGTTCGCCGCCGCCGAGGGCTTCACCATTAGCGAGACCTACGTCGAGGTCGAGACCGGCAAGGGTGCCGATGCACTGGAGACCCGCCCGCAACTGGCGGCGGCGCTGGCCGCCGCCGCCAAGGTCAACGGCACCGTCATCGTAGCCAAGCTCGACCGCCTCACCCGCGACGTTCACTTCGGCTCCGGTCTGATGGCTCGCAAAGTCGTGTTCAAGGTTTGCGACCTGCCCAACGCCGACAACTTCCAGCTTCACCTGTTCCTCGCGCTTGCCGAGAAAGAGCGCGAACTGATTTCGGCGCGTACCAAGGCCGCGCTGCGCGCAGCCAAGGAGCGCGGCCAGAAGCTGGGATCGCCGACGACACCGGCAATCCTGAAAGCGCGCTCCAGCGCCTTCGCGGCCAACCTGAGGGACATCGTAGAGCCACTGGCGCATCTGCCGTCGCGCGCCATCGCGTCGGCGCTCAATGCGCAGGGCGTTCTTTCCGCCACGGGCGGCGCTTGGTCGTCGGTCACAGTGCTGCGCCTGATCGACCGTCTGGTCGCAGCATGACCGCCAGGCAGTTCAACGCCGCCCTCGACAAGCTGGGCTTCACCCAGATGGGCCTCGCCCGCAAACTTGAACTCGGTGAGCGCAGCGTGCGGCGTTGGGCCGCCGGTCAATGGCCTGTGCCGACGCCGGTTGCGATGTTGCTGAACCTGATGATCGACACCGAGGCCACGGAGGAGAACCTACGGTCATGACCATCCAGCCATGGTCGGCCCCGCTGACGATTTCGCAGTGGCGCTGGAGGGTCACGTTAGGGCGTTATACCCTAATCCTTGTCGCAACCGTCATCATGCTCGATTAGCACTGGCTCGGCTTCCGGCATGACATCGATGATCTGCCTGATGACGATCCTGATATGGCCGCCCTCTTCGCCAGTGTGCGGCTGGATCGCCTTGCCCCAGCCACGATCTAGCAGTGCCTGCGCGGCTGCCACACGCGCCTGTTCAGACGTACCGTTTCTGGCGATGCCAGCCAACGTCTGGACGCTCAGTTCCGTGTGCGCCCTCGCCAATGATCTCAAATCTGCTGGTGCCTTGGGCATTTAGTGTGGGGGTGCCCCTCCATCAAAGGACCCGGTTTACGGGAACATGCGCGCCTCCGGATGTGGCGTCAAATAGCATGTAGTTCAGCGTCCGGAGGGAGAACTTCAGTTGGGCACGAAAACCAAAGCCGGTATCAGCGCCCTCCACCTAATCATGGGTGAGGTCCATGCGCTGGTCGAAATGACCGTGCCGTCCAACGAGGATGGCGACATCAAGATGACGCCTGCCATCCTCGATCAGGTCACCGCCACTCAGGACGCGATCTGCGATGCGCTCGATCTGCCCCACATGCCGACTATTCCGCCTGCCCTTCGATGAACCTCGAAACGGTATCCGGCATGTCCGGACATAATGCCCTGCCAATCACCTCGATCTGCGGTCAGGCTCATGCTCGATTAGCACTGGCTCGGCTTCTCCAGTGACATCAACGATCTGGCGGATGATGACCTGAATGCCGCCACCATCCTCGCCGCTGAGGAGTTGAGGCGCTCTGCCCCAGCCCCGGTCGAGCAGGGCTTGGGCCGCCGACACGCGCGCCGCCGGTGGCACGGCCTCTTGGCTGACGATCCCGGCCAGCACTTTGATGCATAGCTTGGTGTGCCCCCGCGCCAGCGACCGCAAATCGGTTGGGATTTTCTTTCGCGGCATATACTTACGGGGCGAACCTCCCCCCTCCGGTTGGCGCAAGCATCAAAGCCGAATGCACGTCCTGCGCGGCGAAAATCACCCGAATAATATAGCACAAAAGGCGCACACGCAGGGCGTGTTGCTCAGGCGTGCCGAAGGGCAATCAGTTTCCAAGCTGCTTGACCAGGCCGAGCCACAGGGCAACAGTCTCCGCGTTAGCGGCTCGATCTGATGGGTTGTTGCGCACAGCCGTGTGGACCATGACGAGCTTGGAGGCAGGATCTACTAAGATCATTTGGCCACGGATTCCGAGCAGTGCAAATCTCCGCTGCTCGCCAGGAAAAATCCATACCTGATATCCATAACCAAAATATGGGGTGGCGGCGCCCGGAGCGAGATAGGCACTAATCGGATGAACTGTAGTGGCGTCCAAGAGCCACTGCCGTGGAATTACTTGGCGTCCGCCACCTGATCTCCGATGTCGATCGGCCGCAAGAACGTCTCATCGTCATCTAAGATGAATGTGCCAGCCGTGTTGCGATAACGCGCGGCTTGGTCGTGCAATCGTGAATAAAGCACAGCAACACTGACGAACTGGTCATGCCCCAGATCGTCGCGCTTTGCGAGCCTTGAAATGTCGACGATTTGAACCTTTTCTTTCAGAGCGGCCTCCCGCACAACGGGATCGTCAACGTTTATACCGCCAGCACGCGCGATGCCACCGTCAAGAAAACTGGACACTCGAAGCGCACCATCATCCTTGGAAACTAGAACCAGCAAAGGTGGCTCGAGCGGACCGATGGCTTGTACCTGAGCACGAAACGTTTTCGCGTTGATGTCGGGCGCCGCCAGCACAACACGGCTTAGCCGGGCGATCACTCGGTCTTTGCCTTCGATACGAAGCTGGCGCAGAGCGTCAACGGTCAACATGGCGCCCATGCTGTGGGCTACCACCATAATGTCGCTGACCTCGGAGCTGCTGCTTAACATTGTTAGTAAAGCCATCAGATAGTCGCGAGAATAGCTTGCCGATTGCTTGTCCATTTCATAGGCAGCTACCTGACCTTGCGATGGCCAGGAGAACAGGATCGGAATCCCGTCGGTTTTGATGTCCGCCTGCAATTGGGCGAGTCGGAACAGCGACTCTTGGAAGTTGCTGTTAAACCCGTGCACGAAAACGAAGGCTTTGTGCTTTTTTCGCCGAATATCGCCTTGCGGAGCGACGGCCTTGCGAAAATCGGCTTCGCTCATCACGGCCTGATCCACTACAGCAAAGCTGCTCCGTGGATCGGGGGTTGCTGTCGGCATTTCGATATTGCCGGACTTGTGGTTGGGCGGCACCGAGACGACAAACTTTGCAAAGTTGAGCGCATCGGCGCGGTTCGCAGTGAATACATTCCCCGACGAAATCTCGCGCTCACGCGTGGTCGCCACATAGATCTGCAGCGTCTTTTCGCCAGACGAGGCCGCCACGGGCATCAGCACCTCTGGGCCAGGCCTGGCAGCACAACCGACCAAAATGAAGGAAAATAGAACAACGGCTGCCCAATCTAGCCTGGGACGAGGAAAGCTACTCCACATGGCAACTGACTCCCCCACCAAGCCAACACGCACTGTTACCATTGCACTTGGGGCCCCACGGACGAAGCCACTCTCCGTGTTAGTCTTGCGAAGGCCGCATTGCAGTAACTTTAATGCAACAACCGTTTTTCAAATATGACTGGAAGGCTCTGCATTTGATCGTAGAGGGTCAGATCTGCTGGCCTTTTGAGCAAAACGCCTGCCAATTAAAACCGCGCAAATCAATCGTGCTCGAGAGTCGACTCATGATGCTGTTTGCTGCGGGCAAGTGAGTCCGGTATTGATGCTGTGGACGGCTCCTCCACCGGCACATCGGTGCCATGGATGGGGGCGCTGTTGAGGCTCCCGCGATTCAGAGGAGCGAGCCATGCAGACGATCACGACAATCGGTTTAGATATCGCCAAGTCGGTTTTCCAGGTTCACGGCGTTGACGCTGGCGGCCAGGTGATTGTTCGCAGGCAG
>Ga0210402_10006484_pt1 | contig 10373 bp, 6 predicted proteins | sample IncBWC7MmetaG_FD_161055 | JGI IMG/M metagenome (GOLD analysis project Ga0210402, IMG submission 161055) | Forest soil microbial communities from Barre Woods Harvard Forest LTER site, Petersham, Massachusetts, United States - Inc-BW-C-7-M | ecosystem: Environmental > Terrestrial > Soil >...
GGCGACCTCCCATTCTGCTTCTGTCGGCAAGCGCCGGCCGGCCCAGCTCGCAAACGCATCCGCCTCGAAATAACTGACGTGCGCAACCGGCGCGTCCGGATCGAGAGGCTGCGTGCCGCGCAACGTTATGGACCAAAACTCCCCATCGCGCGCCTCCCAATAAAGCGGCGCGGCCCACCCCTCGGCTGCAACTCTGGCCCAGCCGTCGGACAACCACAGCAAGGGGTTGCGATAGCCGTCGTCGGCGATGAACTCGGCCCACTCGCCATTCGTGACCAATCGATCGGCGAGACGATAGGGTTCGAGCTGCACGGCATGCCGGGGACCCTCGCAGTCAAATGCGAATTCCGATCCTTCGTGCCCCATCTCGAAAAGACCGCCGGAGAAATCTCGGTAGGCCAGTGTCCGGTGCAGCGGCTCAACCGGCAGCGGCACGGACTCCCGGTACGCAGGCCGCAAGGGATTCTGCCCAAACAGATGCAAAATGTCCGTCAACAAGAGTTCTTGGTGCTGCTGCTCGTGGTGGCAACCCAGTTCGATAATCTCGAGCACGCTCTCGAGCGGCGCGCGTTGAAACAAGGCCGTCATCGCCGCATCGACGTGGGCGCGATAGGCGCGCACTTCCTCGAGCGTCGGCCGCGTGAGCAGTCCACGCAACGGCCGCGGGTGCCGCTCGCCGACCGATTCGTAGTAGGAATTGAAAAGAAAATTGTAGCGTTCGTCGAAGGCTCTATAGTTCGAGGAATGCGGTGTCAGCACCATTGACTCGAAGAACCACGTGGTGTGCGCCAGATGCCATTTCGCGGGGCTGGCATCCGGCATCGACTGAACCGTCGCGTCCGCATCCGACAAGGGCACGGCAAGCGCCACGGTTGCAGCGCGCACGGTGTGATATCGGCGCTCGAGCGCCGATAGTTCCTGTCCCGCCTTCGCGGTGGGAGCGGTTTGCATGCTTCTCATGGGTGAAATTGCCCGGGGGTCAACGCAACGAACGCCCATCGTAATGGGTGAAAATGCATTGTGGGGGGACTATGCAAGAATACAACGTTTCGTATTCCACCGATTTCTATGTAGGCAATCTCCGACGAGAAAGCCTAAGTATCGAAAATAATTGAGAAAGCAGGTTCAGGAGATTGTCATGCAGCTGTCACGCATTCCGTTCGGTACCACGGACTGGTCGTGCCTCGAGCCCACCGAGCACAAAGGGGAAACGGGGCTGGCCTATTGGCGCACTCAGACGTTCGGGGATATCCGGGTGCGGATGGTTGAATATTCGCGCGGCTACCTGGCCGATCATTGGTGCAGCAAAGGGCACATCTTGCTGTGCATCGAGGGCGAGCTCGACACCGAACTCGCCGATGGCCGCCGCTTTACGCTCAAGTCGGGTATGAGTTACCAGGTCGCGGACGATGACGCGCCCCACCGTTCTTCAACGGCGGTGGGCGCCAAGCTGTTCATTGTCGATTGACGTGCGGGATCACTTTGACTTCTGCGCCACCGGCGTGAATGAGAGGTCGTGATAGTCGTAACTGAAATCGGCGAGCGGCGATACCGCCTTCAAGGTGACGTGCTCGACCTTGCCGTCCGCGTTCAAGCCGAACGTCACGTAGGCGGGCTCAATGGTCTTGTCCTCGAATCGCGTCACGAAGCTGTCGTACTGCCAATGCTCCAGAGCACCGCCCATGCGGGGCGTTGATTTGAAATCGATGGTGAGTGCGCCGTTGGCCTGTCCGATTTCAATGTTGCCGTACCAGGGATCGGCATAGGTGCCGACATAGCGCTCCAGCGGCAGCGAGGGCCCGATTTTCGCGGGCTGCGCCGTGCTTGACTGGTATGCCTTCAACGCCTCCTGCACGCGCTTCTGCCGCTCTGCGACGACTTTCTCCGGCCACGTGTCCTTGGGCAGGCCGAGATAGTGATCGAGCAGCTCGTACATCAGTCCGATGATGATTCCGCCGTCCTCGCTGTTGATCTCGATCGAGAAACCAACATGTTTTTCCGGAATCAGCACCACCGCAGTTAGAAAACCGAATACCGCGCCGCCGTGCCAGACGATTTTGGCGCCGCGATAGTCCCTGACGTCCCAGCCGAGCGCATAAGTGTTGAACATGGGCTGCGTCGGCGCCATCACGCCCGTTCGCGGCGCAACCGGCTGCAGGACCAGCGGCGTCCACATTTGGTCGTGCGCCGCCTGGCTGAACAGCCTGCCGCCATTGTTCGGCAGCGCGCCGGCGTCCAGTTGAATCATCAGCCATCGAGCGAAGTCGTTGGCACTGATCGCCAGCCCGCCGGCGGGGGATGCGTTGGCGCCCAGATTGTCGCGCTCATTCAAAACCGATTGATCGCCGACTCCGCGCAAGCCCCCGTTCATGCGCGCATGCGGCTGAGCACGGTCCGGACTCGCAAAATGACCTTCGTCATCAGTGGTCGAATGCAACATTCCCGCGTGCTTGAGCACGTGGTTGGCGGTGAATTTCTCCCAGGTCTCGCCGGTGACATCCTCGATCAACTGACCTGCGACCATGTACAAGATGTTGTCGTAGGCATAGGCGCTGCGAAAACTGGTGGCGGGTTTGATGTAGCGCAGCCGCCGCACCGATTCGGCGCGGCTCAAGTTGGTGCGGGGGACGAACAATAAATCGCCCGCCCCGAGCCCCAAGCCGCTGCGATGTACCAGCAGGTCGCGGATCGTCATTTCGCGCGTCACCCAGGGGTCATACATCTGAAAACCCGGCAAGTGATCGATCACCTTGTCGTCCCAACCGATTTTGCCCTCATCAACCAGAATGCCGAGCGCCGCCACCGTGAAGGCCTTGCCGGTGGAACCGGTCGGAAAAATCGTGTCGGCATCCACCGCATCGGGAGCGCCAAGACGCTTGACGCCGAATCCTTTGGCCAGCGTGACCTTGTCGTTCTCGACAATGGCGATGGCCATGCCGGGAACACCGATCTGTTTGCGCAGGGCTTCGACGCGGCCCTCGAACCCCGCAGGCGGCGCTGCGAATGCGGCTGCCGCGCACAAGAACATCCCTAGGCCCAAGGCTGTAGTTTTCATGCAAGAAGCTCCGGTTGAATTGCGTTCAAAGTGATGGTCTCGGCGGCCCGCTCAGCCTCGATCCGCCGGGCGGCTCGATCGAGCGCGAACAGCATGGCGGCGGCAAACGCCGAGATGACGGTCAAGATGGCAAAAAACTGGGCGTGGCTGCGGCCCGCCCACAGGGTGCCGACGACGCCCGCCAAAAAACTTCCGGTAAATATCGTGCAAAACCAGGCGGCCACGGTCGTGGCGCCATATCGCGCGGGCGCCAGGCGCGCAAAGAGCCCGAGGCCCGTCGGCAAAATATACAGTTCGCCCAAGGTAAAGACGGCGAAAAATACCGCCAGCCACAGCCAGCTCGCGCGGCCCTCGCCGGCCGAGGACGCCACGACCGCGAGCAGCAGATACGCCGCGGCAACAATCAGCGCGCCCAGCGCCATCTTTCGCATCGAAGATCCGGTCGATCCCGCTTGAGCACGCCGGCGCCAATGCGCCAGCAGCATGGGTGTCATTACAATGACCAGCAGCGGATTCAAGCTTTGGAACCAGGTCATCGGAATGGTCATGACCGCAGTAGCCCGATCGATACCGACATCGGCCCACAGCGCCACCGTGTTTCCGACTTGTTCATAGGCGCTGCGAAACACCGTGACCGAAATGATCACCGCAAACAGCAATATGAACGTCGTGCGGTAATTGCTCGCGGGCGTCGCGGCAGCCGTCGCGGACGTGCTTTTTGCCACGCGCGCCTGCTCAGGCAGGTACTTGCCGCCGCGCACGTAGATAATGAGTCCGGCCAGCATCCCGACTCCTGCGGCGCCGAATCCCCAGTGCCAGCCGTAGAGCTCGCCGAGCGTGCCGCAGATGAGGGGAGCCAGGAAGCCGCCGATATTGATGCCGACGTAGTAAACGTTGTAGGCCCAGCTGCGGCGCGGATCGTCGGGCCGATACAAGCCATCGATTTGGCTGGGCAAGCTCGGGAAGAACAGTCCATTACCCAACGCGATCGTCGCGAGTGCGAAATAGAACAGGGGTTCGAATGTCATCATGAAATGTCCCGCGGCCATGATGCTGCCGCCGATGATCACCGCGCGGCGCTTGCCGAGCCAGCGATCCGCGATGATGCCGCCGAAAATCGGCGTGAAGTACGCCATCCCCGTGTAGATGCCGTAAATGAGCGACGCCTTTTCCTGGCCGATCAGCAGTTGCTTGGTCATGTAGTAGACCAGCAAGGCGCGCATGCCGTAGTAGGAGAAAATCTCCCACATCTCGGTCAGAAAAAGTATGGTGAGGCCGCGCGGCTGACCGAACCAAGTCTGCGGACGCGTGTTCATGTGGATTTTAAGCGCGCGTTCCGCCCCACACTTGCTCGGCGCTCCACGCGTGGCCGTCGGTGTAAGTCATGCTCGGCGTGCGGTCCTTGGCAAGGAAGATCGGACCGTCCAGGTCCACCACATCGCAGAGCTGTCCGAGCACGAACGCCGGCGCCATGGCGAGACTGGTGCCAACCATGTTGCCCACCATCACGCCCAAACCTAAGCGGCGCGCCTCGTGAGCCATCGCCAGGCCTTCCGTCAATCCGCCGCATTTGTCCAACTTGATATTGACGACGCTGAAGCGCCCGACGAGGCCGGCAATGTCGGACAAGGTCAGCACGCTTTCGTCGGCGGCGATCGGAATCGTCGATTTGAAACCGGCGAGATCGGCCTCGCGGCCGCGCTTCAAGGGCTGTTCGAGCAGCGACACGTCTGCCGAATCGAGGACGGCGATCAGCGCATCCAGCGCCTCGATGTTGTAACCCTGATTGGCATCGACGCCCATCCAGACGTCGGGTCGCGCAGCTCGCACCGCCCGGACCCGCTCGATGTCCTGTTTCAGATCGCCGGTCAATTTCAATTTCAGCGACCGAGCCTGAGCGTATTTGCGCGCCCCGGCGGCCATCGTTGCGGGATCGTCGGCCCCCAGGGTGAAGGTCGTGACCAGAGGCTTCGGCGCATCGAGGCCGGCAAGTTCCCAAACCGCCACGCCCGAGCGATTCGCCTCGAGTTCCCACAGCGCACAGTCCACGGCGTTGCGCGCGCCGCCGGGCGGCAGCAATTGTTGAAGCGTGCTCCGCTCGATGCCGCGTTCGATGGTGCTGCGCGCCGCTTCGATCTCGACGACCATGCCCGGCGCGGTATCGCCGAGGTAGTACACGCCGGAGGCTTCGCCGCGGCCGCGATGCTTGCCATCGTCGAGCGTCACGACGACGACCTCCTGTTCCTCGAACACAAATCCGGAGATGCGAAACGGCGCCGACAAGCGCAGCTTCTGAACCTCGACGTGCAGCTTCAAGGCGGACACTAGAAATATATTCCGAAGCCGATCAGGTTGAACGTGAACGCGACCCACAACACGATGATCGCCGACAGCGCGAGCACGATGCTCCACACCTTGGCAGGCCAGCGGCGGGTACCTTTCCACACTGTCCAAAGGTTCCAGGCAATAAATGCCGATCCCAAAATGAAGGCGAGAATGCCGAATACTTGAGCGAAGCGGATGCTCCCGTCGTACGCGTTGCTCAGTTTGTTGAAGTCGCTGAACATGCGGATGATCGTGAGGCCCCAGAGACCCAGCCCCGCCAGGAGCAAGATCGACCCGATCTTGCTCAATCGGTACGCGCGCAGCGCATCGGACCCTAGTGCCAGGCCCGCGCCAAAGCGACGGCGCACGATGGCCGTGACGGGCCAAAATACCGCGGTCAGGAGCAACGCACCCAGGGCGAAATACACGGCCGGCAGCAGCCATGCGCTGTCCTCGTTCCCCGGCACGCGATCGAACACCATGAAAGGGGAAATGCCATCGATGCTGAAGCGCACCGCCTTGCCGTCGACCACCTTGGCCGCCAAGCGTTCGTGGCTATCCGCATCGCGCCAGACGTAGGGCGCGGTCTCGACCCAGCGCCGCGGCGCGCCGCTCAGTCCCTTCAACGGCGTGACGAGTTCACCCTTGGCGTTGACACTGAGCTTGGTTTGGCCAAACAAGCCGACCGCGGTCAAAAAGCTGGACTGCGAGCCGCGCGAGTTGACCCAGCGGCCTTTGAGCATGGCCGCGTGGGCCGCGGAAGTTTTCTCGTCCACTTTCGTGGCGCTGCTCTCCGCGGCGGGGAAATATCGATCCGCGAAGTCGTCGAACAGTGCGCCGCGCAATCCGCCGGCTGCGCCCGCCTTGCCGGGGCTGTTGAAGGAGACATAGAAACCGACTCCTTCCTTGAGAAACAGGTGCAGCGAGGTGTGGAAGCACTGCGTATCGCCCAAATGCGCGATCACTTCGCGGCCGTTGATGTTGGTTTCGAAAAAGCCGAGTTCCATCCGGTTCAGCGGCGGCAGGATGGTGAGCGGACTGTTGTGCATCATTTCGGCCGTTTCGGCCTTCAGAATGCGATTACCGTGATATTCGCCGTTTTGCAGGTGCGCGATCATGAAGTGCGCCATGTCCTCGGCGGGCGAAGACAACGATCCGGCGGGTGCCGGCCCGACGATCTCAAACTTTTTCGGCGGCTCGGATGCCTGCGAATAGCACGTCGACATGAGCGGCTCGAGCTTCGCCGGCAGGGGCTGGCGGAAGGTCGAATGCTGCATGTCGAGCGGCGCGAAGATGTGTTTGTCGAGGTAGTCATCAAACGACTCGCCCGAGACCCGCTGCACGATGTAGCCGGCCAGTGACGCACCGTAGTTCGAATAAGCCGGCGTGCTGCCGGGCGCGAATACTCGCTCGGGCACCCATTGCTTGAGCAACGCCTCGAAGCCCAACGCCTTCGGATTATCCGACATGATGCCCTTGGCTTGTTCTTCGAAGCCGGCAACGTGCTGCATGAGCTCGCGCATGGTGACCGGCTTGCCGTCGCGCGCCGGAATTTTGAAATCGATGTACTGATTGACATCGCCGTCCAGATCGATCTTGCCCTGCTCGACCTGCTGCATCACCGCGGTCCAGGTGAAGAGTTTCGAAACCGATCCCGGCCGGAACAAAGTCAGCTTTGGATCCACCGGCGCGTGTTTGTCGATGTCCGAATAGCCGTATCCCCGCTCCGTGACAATTTGGCCATCCTTGACGACCGCCACCACGGCGCCCGCGATATCGCCCGTGTGCAGTGCGTAGGGCATATATCCATCGAGCCAGGCATTGAGGTCTTCTGCCGTCAAAGGCACCGCCGACGGGGAGGTAGCGTTCGCGGGTGCTGCAGTCCCCGCGGGCGCTGCTGCCGGTGCCGCCGGGGTGGGCGCAGGGACCGTCGACGCAGCAGCGGTCGGCGCAGCCTTCGCTGTCGGAGTATTTTTCTGTGCGGTGGCGGTCAAGGTACCGGAGCAGAGGAGTGCCGCAGCCAGGATGATGAATGTACGCGTGGGTTTTCGCATGGGTTCTCTTCTTGCGACCGGGTCGCTGTTATCTACGAATTTCTGCGCGCTTGAGCAATCAAGCGAGACACTTGTCGACGAGTCTTTCAAAGGCGGCGCCGGCTCGCATGGGATCCGCGACCGGCACGCCGAGGCGCGCGCTCTCCGCGGCCAGCAATTGGCTCGCATCGCCCTCGCTCAGCGCCGAGGTATTCAAACTGACGCCGGCACATCGAATCGCCGCATTGGTGCGCCGGCCAAGACGCAAATTCAAATCGATCGTGTCGAAAACATCCGGCAGCGCATAGCCAGGATGTCCGAGCATTTCCTTGCGGTCGATGTCATGGCACACCACGATGACGTCCGGCTGGCTGCCATGCAGAAGGCCAAGCGACACGCCGGCGTAGGCTGGATGGAATAAAGATCCCTGACCTTCAATCACGTCCCAATGCTGCGCGGGCGCGTCGGGACTTAAGACCTCGGCCGCCCCGGCCTCAAAGTCCGCGATGACCGCATCCATCGGCATGCCGCCGCCCGCGATCAAGATTCCCGTCTGTCCCGTGGCGCGAAAGTCAGTGTTGAGCCCGCGCGCCGTGAGCGCGCGGGCCAGGGCGAGCGCCGTATATTTCTTGCCGACGGCGCAATCCGTGCCGACAGTCAGCAGACGTTTGCCGGAGCGCTTGGCGCCGGTTGCGATCGGAATATTCTTGGGCGGCGTACGTACGTCGATGAGCCGGCGGCCGTGGCGCTCAGCGGCCGCTTTCAGCTGCGGAACCTGGCCGAGCTTGGCGTGCATGCCGCTGATCAGATCGAGGCCCGACTCGAGCGCTTCGATCAGCGACGGGATCCAACTGTCGGCGATCACGCCGCCCGTATTGGCCACGCCGATCACCAAGGCGCGCGCACCGCGGGCACGCGCCTCCTTCGGCGTCAACCGCGGCAGATCTGTCGTAACGGTCGCACCGGCGCAGGACCACTCACCAACACAGCGATCAGGCGCCCAATCGCGCAGTCCAAAGGCTGTCTTGGCGTAACCCTTCTCCGTGGTGTCGCCCAGAAACAGCAGATACGGCTGAGGCAAATCCAGCATCTGCGACATTCGGGCCTCCGCGTGCAGTTCGCGTTTCGTGTTCATTCCACCGCCATCAGAATTTTGCCGACAACGTTACGCCAACCGTGCGCGGTTGAGTGACAGCGATTGAGCCGTTCAAATTCGGAGCCCCGCTGGAGGCATAGTTGGTAATGCCGCGCGAATCGCTCAGGTTCTTCGCGTACAGCGTCACCCGATAGAGATCGTTGTTGAGCCCGACACGCGCGCCGTACGTATTGTAGCTGGGCAAGCTCACTTGGGTCGTCGCGGTTGGGTCGCTGCCAAAGTCAGTGCTGCGGTTGCCCACAAAGCTCCATGTGGCGCCGACAAAATACTTCCATTGAGCGAATGCGGCCGCGTCGTATTCACCATCCAACGAGGTACCCCACTTCGGAGCATAGGGCAGCCGGTCGCCCGTGTGGCCTTGGACCCCGGGCGCATCCGTGGTCAGCTTGGCGTCAGTGTAAGCTGCCGTCCATTGCAACGTCAGGCCGTGAACCGGAATATAGCCGAGAGCCCATTCGAAGCCCTGGCTTCTTGCCTTGCCGCCATTGCCGTTGACGCCATTCGCGTTGACGATCTCGAGAAGCTGAATGTTGGTCCAATCAACATGGAAGAGCGCGGCGTCGATGGACAGCGCCCCCTGGAGCAGGCTCGACTTGATTCCGAGCTCGAAGTTGCTGGTCTTATCGGCGCCGAACTGGCGCGGCACGTCAGGTGGAGCCCCCGGCGGCAATGCATTGGGTCCGCCCGGCCGGAAACCCGTTGCCCAACGGAAATAGACCATATTGTCCGAGTCGATATGCCAGCGCGGCGCCGCGGAATACGTCCAGACATGTCCCGATGAGGGGGTGCTGAAGGAAATCGGCGCGGGCACAAGCAGCCCGGAAAGACTTTCGGTGGCGGTTTGCTCGTTCTTGGAATAGCGGCCGCCGGCCTGGATGTCGAACTGCGGAATGATGTGGACTGTCACATTGCCGAATCCGGAAGACTCTTTGTAAACTGAATCCAGGCCCGCAAATTCCAGAACCGGAAGGCCCACGGTGGGAGTACCGGCCGGCACGTCCATCGCGACCAAATGCTGAAACAAATGGCCCTGTTCGCGCGTGAAATAGCCGCCGACCTGCCATTCTATGAAGCTGCTCGCCGCAGACGAGACTCGAACTTCCTGGGTGAATTTCTTCAGATCCACGAGATTGTCGAGCGTGGCTCCCAGCCCCCCCAGCGCGGCTTGGAAGGTGACGCCGGGCGCAATCTGCACGTTGGTGTCGTCGGAGAACAAGTCCGAGTTCAGAATGCCGTAGGTCGTTGTCGACAAGATGCTGAACGGCCCGGCATCCCAGTTGATGGTCGCGTTGTAGTTCTTATATTGAAAAGAACTCGGTTGATTGACGAAGCGCTCCTGCTGCAGATCGCCCGTCGCCGGCCTGAAAGTGACCGGATTCACGTCGACATCCGGGGTCCCGTTGTAATTCGACTGTTGCGAAGTACCGGTCAGACGAATGGTCAGGCTGTCGATGGGCTGGAACAGCAAGGAAGCACGGCCGCCGTACTTGTGACCGCCGCTGAAATCCACCATTTTGCGCGAAGGATCGTCGACATATCCCGCAACGTCCTGGTCGAATCCGCCGATGCGCAGCGCGATCTTGTCGCCGATCGGCAGGTTCACGACGCCGCGCACATCGGCGCCATCGGCACCGTGCGCGACACTCTCGCCCGTCACTTCGGCTTGGCCGGAAAAGCTGCCGAGCACCGGCGGCGCGGTCACGAATTTCAACAGGCCGCCTTCGCTATTGGCCCCGTACAACGTGCCCTGAGGACCGCGCAATACTTCGACGCGCTGGAGATCCCAGGTATCAAAGTCGCCGCT
>Ga0210402_10006485_pt1 | contig 10373 bp, 8 predicted proteins | sample IncBWC7MmetaG_FD_161055 | JGI IMG/M metagenome (GOLD analysis project Ga0210402, IMG submission 161055) | Forest soil microbial communities from Barre Woods Harvard Forest LTER site, Petersham, Massachusetts, United States - Inc-BW-C-7-M | ecosystem: Environmental > Terrestrial > Soil >...
TCGATGCACGCGACAGTCCCGACCAGATGCTGGACATGCTGCTGGCGAAAAAACGCGCCGGCGATCGGCGCGAGTGGCTCGAGACGAAGGGCAATCTGGCGCATATTTAACGCGGCTCAACCGGAACATCACACAGGCTCCTCCGCTGCGGCAGTAATGTCATGAAAGACCAGGAACTCAATTTCGAAGGCATCGAGAAGGAGCCGCTCAAGTCGTTTGCGGAACGAGCGTATCTCGATTATTCGATGTACGTCATCCTGGATCGGGCGCTGCCGCACTTGGGCGACGGGCTGAAGCCCGTGCAGCGGCGCATCGTTTACGCGATGAGCGAGCTGGGGCTGGCCGCCGGCGCCAAGCACAAGAAGTCGGCGCGCACGGTCGGCGACGTGATCGGAAAATTCCATCCGCACGGCGATTCCGCCTGCTATGAGGCCATGGTGCACATGGCCCAGGATTTCGCGTACCGCTACCCCATCGTCGACGGGCAAGGCAACTGGGGTTCTACGGACGACCCAAAATCGTTCGCGGCGATGCGCTATACCGAATCGCGGTTGACGCGCTATGCGACGTTGCTTCTGCAGGAGCTGGGGGCGGGCACGGTCGATTGGGCGCCGAATTTCGACGGTTCGCTGGACGAACCTTCGATGCTGCCCGCGCGGGTTCCCAACCTTCTGCTCAATGGCGGCTCGGGTATTGCGGTCGGCATGGCCACGGACATCCCGCCCCACAACCTTCGGGAAGTCGCCAAGGCTTGTGTTGCCCTGCTCGAAGATCCGGACTTGAGCACGCGCAAGCTCATGGCGCACATCAAGGGGCCGGATTTGCCGACCGGCGCGGAAATCATTTCGCCTCGGGATGATCTCGTGCAGATATACGACACAGGCACCGGCACTTTCAAGGCCCGCGCCACTTATAAAATCGAGGACGGCGAGATCGTGATCGACGCGCTGCCGTTCCAGGTGTCAGGCTCCAAGGTACAGGAACAGGTCGCCGCGCAGATGCAGCAGAAAAAGCTGCCGATGGTCGAAGACCTCCGCGACGAGTCGGATCACGAAAATCCGACCCGGCTGGTAATCGTCCCCAAATCCAATCGCGTCGACACCTCGGCACTGATGGCGCACCTGTTCGCGACCACGGACCTCGAGCGCAATTACCGCGTCAACCTCAATGTCATCGCCTTGGACGGCCGCCCGCGGGTGATGGGCTTGAAGGAGTTGCTGCTCGAATGGCTGCAGTTCCGAAAATCGACCGTTACCCGGCGCCTGAATCACCGGCTCGCGAAATTGAACGCCCGGCTGCACATCCTCGATGGCATGTTGATCGCGTATCTGAATCTGGACGAAGTGATTCGCATCGTGCGCACGGAAGATCAGCCGAAGCCCAAACTGATCAAGCGCTTCAAACTGTCGGATGAGCAGGCGGAAGCGATACTCGAGACCAAGCTGCGTCATTTGGCGCGCCTCGAAGAGATGAAGATCCGCGAGGAGCAAAAGGAACTCAGCGAAGAGCGCGCTGAAATCGAGGGAGTGCTGAAGAGCAAGGCCAAGCTCACCAGGCTCGTTCGCGACGAACTCTTGAGCGACGCCGAGGAATACGGCGACGAGCGGCGCACCCGCTTGGTGGAGCGAGAGGCCGCGCAAGCCATTTCCGAAACGGAGCTGCTCACCAGCGAGCCCACCACCGTGGTGCTGTCCCGCTTGGGCTGGGTACGCGCCGCGAAAGGACACGACATCGATGTGCGCTCATTGAGCTACAAGAGCGGGGACGAGTTTCAGGCCGCCGCCCGCGGCCGCAACTTGCAGCAAGCCGTCTTCATCGATTCTACCGGCCGGGCCTACAGCCTGGATGCGCATCAGCTGCCCGCCGCGCGCGGTTACGGGGAGCCGCTGTCGGGCACCGTAGATCCGCCGGACGGCGCCACTTTTGCTGCTGTGCTGATCGGCGAGCCGGACGACGTCTGGCTGCTGGCGAGCGATGCAGGCTACGGGTTTGCCGTGAAGTTGCGCGAGCTGTACGCACGCAACAAGAAGGGCAAATCGGTGCTCAAGGTGCCGGAGAATGCAAGGGTTTTGCCGGCTCAGCCGATCACGCAGCCGGCGGCGCTCGCGATATTCGTCAACAATGACGGCGAGGTGCTGACGCTGCCGGCGGCGCAAATAGAAGAGATGGCCGCCGGCAAGGGACAGAACCTGTTCGGCATTCCGGGCAAGAAATCCGCGGACCGCGACGAATACCTGGTGGCGATGGCCGTGGTGTCGCCCGGCGAAGTGCTGACGATCTACAGCGGCAACAATGCGCCGATGAAGCTCAAGTACGAAGATCTCAAACAGTTTCAGGACAAGAAGGGCCAGCGCCGTCAGAGATTCTCGCGCGCCTACAAGCAGATCGATCGGCTCGAGGTCGGGCTAGGCTAGGCTAGGCTCCTATCAGTGACGCTCGCCCGAGATGGTCACATCTTCGGGGGCATTGACGAAATACCCCTGGATGAATTCGATGCCGAGCTGCCACAACACCGCCATGGTATTGGCATCTTCCACGCGCTCGGCAACCGTTTCGATGCCTCGGCGCTTCGCGGCCTCGACCAGCCCCTTGACCCGTTGCTGCTGCAGATGATTCGTTGAGAGTCCCTGCATCAGCGAGCCGTCCACCTTGATGAAATTCATGTCGATGTCGGCGAGCAACTTCAAGGGGTCGCGGCCGGTGCCGAAATGCTCCAAAGCGAAGCGAAAGCCGAGCTTGCGCAGCGATTCGGCCAAGTCCTTGGTCTGCCGCACGTATTGATTCGCGAGCTCCTCGGTCACCTGGATGCACAAGCGCTTCGCGTCGACCCTGAGCGATTTCAGCTGGGTGTCGAGCCAGGGGAGCAAGCTCTTGTCGAGTACCGTGTCCTTCGACACGCGCACGAAGATGCATGCGGCCTTGCGGTTCGCGGCGAACGACATCGATGCACCGATCACCCATCGATCGATGTTCTTCATCAAATCGTTGCGCTCGGCAGCCGCGATGAACTCGGCGGGCAGCACTTCGGTGCCCTGTTCGTCCAGCATGCGCACCAGCACGTCGAACATGCCCTTGTCCTCGCCGAGCAGACTCGCGATCGGCTGTTGCACGAGACGGAAGCGATTCTCCATCAGTGCGCTCTTGATGTGCTTCACCCAGATCTTGTCGTAGGCCTGCACGCGGGTGTCGGTGTCGGACTTATCGACGACGTACATTTGATTGCCGCCGAGTTCCCGTCCGCGGCGAGCGGCGCTCACCGCATCCGTGATCGCGGCGCCGACGTCGGGATTGGCGGCAGGCAGGAGGCCCAAGCCAACCGTCACCGTGGCCGGCAAAGTCTTGTCTTCGATCGCAAATACATGCTCGTTGACGCGCTTCACGACGTTCTCGGCCCAGGTCTCGACGTCGCGGGCCGTGCCGCGCTCCAGCAAGATCAGCAGACCGTTGCCGCCGAAGCGGCCGCACAAGTCGGTGGGCGTCAAAGCTGCGCGCAACAGTTCGGCGATTTGCGCCATGAAATCCTCGCTCGCCAGCACGCCGATGGCGTTTTGGATCTCAATGAAACGGTCCGGCTTGATATAGGCGAACCAGCGCACGCCGCCCTTCATTCCGTGCGAGCACCGCTCGCGCACGGCTGCGATCAGATAGCGTTGCTGCAGAAAGCGCGTCGACGCGTCGTTCTTGACGGCGTCGGCGAGCTGCACCTCCAGATCGTGATCCTTCTTGTGAGCCGCCGATATCGCAATGCGAACGGCGGGCTCGTTCTCGTAGTCCGCCTTGGTGAGAAGCAACTTGAGCGCCAGGCTGGAGCCGTCCGACAGCAGCGCCTGCACCTTGAGGTCGTGCCCCGACCACTTGCCTTGCAGGCAGGCCACCAATGCCCCTTTGAGCGCCGGATGCGTTTCCTGCTCGAATAAATCCATGAGCGGCGTGCCGGTCAAGGCATCGTCGCCCGAATAGCCGAAGAGCTCCAGCCAAGCGCGGTTCGCATCCACGATGATGCCTTCCTGCACGTGCGTGATGGCGTCGGCCGAGCCCTCGAGAAAATTCTGCAGCTGCTCCCGGTACTCGCGAGCCGACGACAGCGTGGTCGAGAGCGCGCGCTCGAGCCGATATGCGCGAAGTTCGCGGGTCGCGACCGATTGAAGGCGGCTACGGTTGGCGAGCGTCACCACGTCCTGCGCACCCAGGCGCATCGCATCGGCGATGGCGGCCTCATCGACGTGCTCGCGCATGATGAGCACCGGCATCCCCGGCGCACTCTGTTGCTTGATCTTCATGAGCGAGCCCAAGTCGACGCCGAGCTCCTCGATGAATGCGATCAGCATCTCGGGGTTGATCTGAGTGAGAGCATCCCCGAGATCGCGGGCATCCGGCAGCCAGGTGCAATGGACCGGATGCCCTGCTTTGCGCAGCGTGCTATTGATCGCCTCGACGTGATCCTGCGACCTCGTCATGACGATCATTGGAACGGCCCCCTGTTCGGTCACGCAGTCATAATCCTTTCAAAAATGGACCCAAAGTGTACACCTTCGAATTTACCGAATCTGGGACCGGTGTCTAAGGAGACTAGCAAAACCGGCCAAATTTGGGCCGGATTGGCTAAGGCACGGAGTTGCGGCTATGATACGCGCCCCTCAAGTCCGAGGCCTTCGATGGCGAGCTATAGCACGAACGAATTCAAATCCGGTCTCAAGATCCTGATCGACGGGGATCCCTATGCGATCGTCGAGAACGAAATGGTCAAGCCGGGTAAGGGCCAGGCATTCAATCGCGTTCGCGTGCGCAATCTGAAAACGGGCCGGACCATCGAGCGTACCTGGAAATCCGGGGATACCGTGGAGGCCGCCGATGTGGTCGACACGGATATGCAGTACCTGTACAGCGACGGCGATTTCTTCCACTTCATGGTGCCCGATACCTTCGAGCAGCTCACCGCCTCGAAGCAGGCCGTAGGCGAGGGCGCCCAATGGTTGAAAGACGGCACGCTCTGCGTCGTCACGCTGTGGAACGGCGTGCCGCTGCAGGTGACGCCGCCGGCGCACATGGAACTCAAGGTGATCGAGACGGATCCCGGCGTGCGCGGCGACACCGCCACCGGCGGCTCGAAGCCTGCGAAGCTCGAGACCGGCGCGGTCGTGCGCGTCCCGCTGTTCATCAATGAAGGCGAGATCTTGCGCATCGATACCCGCACGGGCGAATACTTGTCGCGCGGCAAGGGCTAGGTCGAGCCGAAGGGCTAGGTCGAGCCGAAGGGCTGGCGGGCCCCTGATTCGCGCGCTAGGCGTTGTCGATGGTGAAGGCCATCGCGTCCGCGAGTTGCGGCGCTCCCAACGCAACGGCGACCAGACGGTCGAAGCCCAAGGCTACCCCGGCGCAATCGGGCAGGCCCGCCTCGAGTGCCTCGAGAAGATTTTCGTCCAGCGGCCGCTCAACCTGGCCGCGTGCCCGGCGGCGCCTCTGATCCTGGACGAACCGTGCACGCTGTTCGGGCTCGTTCGCGAGTTCGTGAAAGCCGTTGGCCAGTTCAACTCCGTCGAGGTACAGCTCGAAGCGTGCCGCGACCGGTGGTGGCCCGGGTTTCAATCGCGCGAGCGCGGCCTGCGAGACCGGGTAGTCGCAAATGAAGCACGGCCGGCCGAAGCCGAGCCGGGGGCCCACGACGAGACCCATCAAGAGATCGAGCTTGGCATCCCGGTCGAGCTCCGCATGACACACGATCCCGTGGCGGCGTGCCGATTCCAACAGCTCGTCATCGCTCGCGCCGTGCGCATCCACCCCTGCGTGGCTCTCGAGCGCCGCCGAGTAACTCAGCCGCTCCGCCGGCCCGAGTTCGCGATAGGGTGCGAGCAGGTGAGCTATCAGCGCCGCGACCTCGGTCATCAGAGACGCATCGTCGAACCCCAGGCGGTACCACTCGATGAGAGTGAACTCAGGGTTGTGCCAGCGGCCGCGCTCCGCGTCGCGAAATACCTTGCAAATCTGGTAGATATCGCCGCTGCCGGCCGCGAGCAACCGCTTCATGGCGTATTCCGGCGAGGTGCACAGATAGACCGGCTCCGCGATGCCGGCGACTTCCGACGCCAACGTTTCGATTTGCGGGTCGCTCACCGCCGCCTTGCTCAATATCGGCGTTTCGACTTCGAGGACGCGGCGCTTCGCGAAGAATTCTCGCGCCGCAGCCAGCATCGCGGCGCGACGCGTGAGCGCCCCTAAAGTTGCCGTCGGGCGCCAACTCATGCGAGGACGCCCAACGATTGACCCAGGCGCACCTCGGCGCCGGCGTGCATCTGGGATTGCCAGCGCACCCGATTCGATTCGAATAGCAAGATCACGGTCGAACCCATATTGAATCGGCCGAGCTCCGCGCCTCTTTCCAGCGTCGTCGGTGGGGCCGGTATCCTGCTGGTCGAACGGCGGGCCGCGGGCGTGATGTCACCCGCCCACACGGTCGTGATGCTGCCCACGTTGAGCGCTCCCACCAACACCACCGCCAATTGACCGAACGCAGTATCGAACAGCGTCAAAACGCGTTCGTTGCGCGCGAACAAGCGCGGCACATGCTGCACTGTCACGCCGTTGACGCTGAACAGCCGGCCGGGGACGTATACCGTCTCCCTGAGGGCGCCGCGCAGCGGCATGTGGACGCGGTGATAGTTGAAAGGCGCGAGATAAATCGTCGCAAAGGAGCCGCCTTCGAAACGGCTCGCCCAGGGCTGGGCGGCCAGCAGCTCCGTCAGCCTGTAATGGCGGCCCTTCGCCTGCAGCAGTTGGTCGTGTTCGATCGTGCCCGCCGCGCTGACGCAGCCGTCGACGGGGCTCGCAATGACGCCGGGGTCGTCTGCGACGGTACGCGCACCGTTCTTGAGCGCGCGGGTAAAGAACTCGTTGAAGCTGCCGTAGCGAAAAGGATCGCTCTCGGCGGCTTCGGTCATATCGACGCGGTAGAGCTTGAGAAAGTAGCGGATGAGCAAATTCTTGAACCATGGAATGCGTACGCGCGTCGCTGCCCGCACCAGCCGCGACAGAGCGTGCTGCGGCAGAACATATTGAAACCCAACGAATAGCCGGCCGCGAAGGCTCATGCGCGCCCGGCCGGAGTGCCGCGGGCGGCCACGATGCGCTGCAGATCGCCCTGCAACGCATCCACGCTGAAGGGGCCGGTCAGGATCGCGGCGAGCTTTCCGTCAGGGTTGAACACGAAGATCGCGGCGGAATGATCGACCGTATAATTCCCATCCGCCGTCGGCTGGATGCTCACGGCGACGCCCATATTTTTCGCGATGGCTTCGATCTGCTGCTGATCGGTCCCCGTCAGGCCGATGAATCCGGGATCGAAATACGGCACGTACTTCGCCAATTGCTCCGGCGTATCCCGCTTCGCATCGACCGACACGAAGATCACTTGCGGCAGCACGGGCGCCTGGGCGGCACGCAGGCGCTTTTGCATTGCCGCCAATGTCGCGAGCGTCGCAGGGCAAAAATCCGGGCAATTCGTATAGCCGAAAAACAGAATCGACCAGTGCCCACGTAGATTGGCGGAGCCAAAAACCTTACCTTGCTGGTCGATCAGGCTAAAATCCGGCAGCTCGCGGCTCGGCGAGAGATAGGTGCCGGTGTGGAGTTCTATCGGAGCCGGCGAGTGACGCCAAATGAGACCCGCGGCAATGCCCGCGATGCCGACGACGCAGACGATCGTGAACGACAGAAATTTCGATTGAGTTGCCATGCGCCGATTATCCCACACAGCCGCAAGAGCCGTGGCCGCTCCCCGCGCCGCCAGCGGCGAAACCGTGGGCGGCGCCATCGAGCGCGTTGCGCGGGTGCTCAAATCGGCGCGCGTGCATTTCGGTCACGGCACGGACAACGCGCGCGATGAGGCCGCGGAATTGGTGTTTTTTGCCGCAGGCATCGAGCACGGATTGGGCGTGGCCGCCTATGGCCGCGAATTGAATGTGCGCCAGGTGGCGCGCGTGGCGGCATTGCTGGAGCGGCGCATCGGCGAGCGCCTACCGTTGCCGTATCTCACGCGTCGGGCGTTCTTCGCAGGTCTCGAATTCTACGTGGACGAGCGCGTTCTGGTGCCGCGCTCGCCCATCGCGGAACTCGTCCTGCAGCGATTTGAACCCTGGGTGGACGCGCGACGCGTGCGCCGGATTCTCGATCTCGGGACCGGCTCGGGCGCGATCGCTGCGGCCTGCGCCATGGCCTTTCCGAAGGGGAAAGTGGACGCCGTCGACGTCTCCGCGGCCGCACTGCAAGTGGCTCGCCGCAATGTGCGGCGCTTGGGCCTCGAAAAGCGCGTCAGGGTCTTGCGATCGAATTATTTCGACGGGGTGAAGGGCCGCCGTTACGATATCATCGTGAGCAATCCGCCCTATGTCGGGCGCGCGGAAATTGCCAAGCTTCCGCGCGAGTATCGGCACGAACCGGGGCTAGGGCTCGCCGCAGGGATAGATGGGCTTGATTCGGTGCGGTCGATCTTCGCTGCCGCGCGCCGGCATCTGCGCCGCGAGGGGCTATTGGTCGTCGAAGTCGGCAACACCGAGAATACGTTGCTGCGCACCTTTCCAAGGCTGCCGTTCGTCTGGCCGGAGATCACGATGGGCGGAGGCGGCGTATTCTTACTCCGGGCGCGGGATTTGAGCGGAGAATTCCACAAGACGATGGCAGGCAGGAAACGGGCGGGCAGGACAACGGGGAAGTAAGCGCGTGGCGGGCAATACATTCGGTCGCGTTTTCACCGTGACGAGTTTTGGGGAGAGTCATGGCCCCGCACTCGGTTGCGTCGTGGACGGCTGCCCGCCGGGGATGGGGCTCTGCGAGGCGGACCTGCAAGCCGACGTCGAGCGCCGCCGCCCCGGGGCGTCCCAGTACACCACCCAGCGCCGCGAGTCCGACACCGTGCGCATCCTGTCCGGTGTATTCGAAGGCAAAACCACCGGCACGCCGATCGGCCTTCTGGTCGAAAACGAAGATCAGCGCTCGCGCGACTACGAGAAGATCAAGGATCGGTTTCGTCCGGGGCATGCGGACTACACCTACACCCAAAAGTACGGCTTCCGCGATTATCGCGGCGGCGGGCGATCCTCGGCACGCGAGACGGTAATGCGCGTGGCGGCCGGTGCGATCGCTCGCAAATACTTGCGCGAGCGGCTGCAAATCAGCATCCATGGATACCTTGCCCAGATGGGCTCTTTGGTGCTGCAGCCCGTGGATCCGGCCAGCGCCTACGACAATCCCTTCTTTTGCCCGGATCCGAGCCGCGTGAAGGAACTCGAGGAGCTCATCTGGCGCATTCGCGAAGCGGGAGATTCCATCGGCGCACGAGTGACGGTGATCGCGAAGGGTGTGCCTCCCGGTTGGGGAGAGCCCGTGTTCGAGCGGCTCGACGCGGATCTGGCGAGCGCCATGATGGGCATCAATGCCGTCAAGGGCGTCGAAATCGGCGCAGGCTTCCGCGCGGTCGAGCAGCGCGGCTCCGAGCACCGCGACGAACTTACCCCGCGGGGCTTCAAGAGCAACCATTCCGGCGGAGTACTCGGCGGCATCTCCTCGGGCCAGGACATCGTGGTGAGCCTCGCGCTGAAACCGACCTCGAGCATCACAATTCCCGGCGAGACCATCGACATTCACGGCAGACCGGTGCAAGTCGTCACCACCGGCCGGCACGATCCCTGCGTCGGCATACGCGCTACGCCCATCGCCGAGGCCATGCTGGCGCTGGTGTTGATGGATCACTATCTGCGGTTTCGCGCCCAGTGCGCGGATGTGGTACGCACGACGCCGGTCATCACGACCGGCAACGAATGAACAACTCGGCTAAGAGCAAGGCGGCCACTCTGCGCATCGCCGTGGTCGGCGCCTCGAGCCTGATCGGGGAGGCCGTGATCGACGAGCTGCGCTCGCGAAAAATGGCGTTTGCCGAGTTGCACGCGCTCGACGACGAGCGCCATGTCGGCCGGGCGGTGAGCGACGCGGAACGTACCGACAAGGACAAACCGCTCGCGGTGAGCGACATCGCCGGCTTTGATTTCTCGCGCGTGGATCTGGCTTTTTTTTGCGGCCGCTCGGCGTTGTCAGAGCGCTACGCTCCCGCGGCTGCCGAACATGCGTGGGTCATCGACAATTCGGCGGCGTTCCGAATGCGGGCCGATGTGCCGCTCGTGGTCGCGGATGTGAATCCTCAAGTGCTCGATGCCGTCGGCGCGCGCGGTCTGATTGCACTGCCGGGCAGCGCCGGCGTAGCGCTCGCCACGGCGCTTGCTCCGCTGCATGCACTGGCGGGCCTCGAGCGCGCCGAGGTGGCGACGTATCAAGCGGTGTCGGGCAGCGGACGCTCGGGCATGGAAGAGTTGGCGGCGGAAACCGTG